>Ga0214471_10003026_pt1 | contig 13051 bp, 10 predicted proteins | sample RVTome_5_FD_207665 | JGI IMG/M metagenome (GOLD analysis project Ga0214471, IMG submission 207665) | Soil microbial communities from uranium-contaminated site in the Upper Colorado River Basin, Wyoming, United States - RVT142D155 | ecosystem: Environmental > Terrestrial > Soil > Contaminated >...
GAGCTGCGGGGCTCGGTGTTCGGCCGCCGCGTCGACCTGCGCCGCCAGCTGGTCCACGACGTCGGCCGCTTCGGCCACCCGAGTTTCTGGGCGGCGATCGAACCGTTCCTCAAGGATCCCGACCGCGGCGTCCGCGCCGAAGCCGCCGCCGCGTTCGAGCAGCTCGGCGCACCCGAGTCGGTGAAGGCCCTGCGCGCCGCGTTCGGAAAAGAAGACGCAGCGGACGTGCGCAAGAACCTGGTCCGCGCGCTCGGCACCGCGGGCCTCGCCGACCGGGTGGTCCGCCAGCAGCTCGCCAAGTCGGCGCGCAGCGAGAAGGACCCCTTCGTGCGGCGAAACGCCTTGATCGCCCTGGCGCAGACCGCGGATGCGGAAGTCGCCCGCGAAGTGCTGGTCGAAGCGCTCGAAGGCAAGGACGCCGACCTGGCGCGCGCTGCCGCGCTGGGCATCGCCTATGCGCGCCGCGGCGAGTTGCGCGACGCCGTGGCCAAAGCGCAAGAAGCGCGCGGTCTCGACGACGAACTCTATGCGCGCGTGCTCGCCGTCCTCGACGGCGCCAACCTCGAAACCCTGCTCGGCGACTTCCGCGGCGTCGCCGGCGACGAGATCGTGCGCGAGCGCTTCTTCGCGCCGGCGCGCTAGGGCCGCCGGCCGGACCGTCGATGACCCGCCGGCGCATCCCCGGATTCCTGTTGGCCGCCGGCGCGCTCGCCGCGGCCGCTCCGGCCCAGGACGAGTCCGAAGCGGCCTGGCGCGAAGCCGCGCGGGTCCTGCCGGCTCCGCGGGCGCTCGGCGTGGGCGACCTGGTCCCCGACCTGGAACTGCGCGGCCTCGACGGCAGTGCATGGAGCTTGTCCGCGCTCGACGCGAAAGCGGTGGTGATCGCCATGCGCGAGAGCAGCTGCCCGATCGCCAAGCGCTACGGACCGCGTCTCGCCCGCCTCGAAGCCGACTACGCCGCCCGCGGCGTGCGTTTCGTGTTCTTGAACGCCAGCGCGAACGACGATCCCGCCGCCATGCGCGCGGACGCCGGACGCTTCGGCCTTGCCGGCCGCTACGTCGCCGACGCCGGCGGCGCGCTCGCGTCCCGGCTCGGCGCGACTTCCACCACCGAAGTCTTCGTGCTCGACGCCGCGCGCACCATGCGCTACCGCGGCGCCGTCGACGAACAGTACGGACTGGGGTTCAGCCGGCCCGAGCCGGGCCGCGCCTTCCTCGCCGACGCGCTCGACGCCGTCCTGGCCGGCCGCGAACCCGCGGTGGCCGCGACTTCGGCGCCCGGTTGCGCGCTCGAACTCCGGCCGGCGGCGGTGCCGCCGCCGGCGCCGACCTGGCACGGCCGCGTGAGCCGCATCGTGCAAGCCCGCTGCCAGGACTGCCACCGCGACGGCGCGGTCGGGCCCTTCCCCTTGGACAGCTACCGCGCGGCCGCGGGACGCAAGGCGATGCTGCGGCGCGTGATCGCGAGCGACGCCATGCCGCCGTTCGCGCCGGGACTCGCCGGCGGACCGTGGCGCGAGGACCGGAGCCTGACGCCCGCGGAAAAGGCCGACCTGCTGGCCTGGATCGACGCGGACGTGCCGGAAGGCGACCCCGCCGACGCGCCGCTGCCGCGCGAATTCCCCAGCTCGTGGACGCTCGGCGAGCCCGACGCGGTCTTCGAGCTGCCGCGCGAGGTCGCAGTTCCTGCGGAAGGAACGCTCGACTACGAGTACATGTGGGTGCCGACCGGCTTCACCGAGGACAAGTGGGTCGAAGCCGTCGCGTTCCGCACCACCGCGCCGCAAGTCGTCCACCACGGGCTGTTGTTCCTCGAAGAGCCGCGCCAGCCCGGCGAGAGCCGCCAGGAATACGACCGGCGCTTCCAGGGCGGTTTGTACGGCTACTTCGCCGGTCTGGTGCCCGGGCAGGGCGCCACGCAGTGGCCGGCGGGCTCCGCCAAACGGATTCCGGCCGGCTCATGGCTGAAGTTCCAGATGCACTACACGCCCGACGGAGTCGCGACCACCGACCGGACGCAGGTCGCCTTCCGCTTCGCTGCCGCGCCGCCCGAACACGAGATCCGCACCGCGGCGGTCTTCAACGTCGAATTCTCGATCCCTGCGGGCGCGGAGTCGCACCAGGTGGTGGCCGAAGGCCGCTTCGGGGCGCCGGCGTGGCTGCTCGGTTTCTCGCCGCACATGCACTTGCGCGGCCGGTCGTTCCGCTACGAGCTCGTGCACGCCGACGACAGCCGCGAGCTGCTCTTCGACCTGCCGCGTTACCGCTTCGACTGGCAGACCTTCTACCGCCGCTTCGAGCCGGTCCGGGTGGAGACCGGCGATCGCATCGTCTGCACGGCCGTGTTCGACAACAGCGCCGCCAATCCGGTCAACCCCGACCCGGCGCGCAACGTCGAGTTCGGAGAACAGACCTGGGACGAGATGATGATCGGGTACTTCGAATTCTGGCGCGATCCGGAGCCGCCGGCAGCTACCGAAACACGCGCGCCTGGCGCTCCCGAAGACGCCGATGAAGAGTAGACTGGCCACAGGACCGGGCCCCGGTCTGCAGCTCGCGCGCCGGCCCCCGGCCTTCTCTTCCCGGCGGAGGTTTTCCGATGCGACCGAGCTCTTGTGCCCCCAGGCGCCTGCTTCCCTGCGCCGCCTTGCTCCTCGCTTGCGCGCTCGCCGCTCCCGCAGCCGCCCAGGACAGCGACCGCCGCGAGCAAGGCGAACGCGGCCCGGACCTGCAGCAGCTGGAGCAGATCCTCGAAGGCCTCGAGCACGGCATGGTCGCTTGCGAGCGGCTCGGCAGCCGCGAGGAACTCGCGGCCCTCGCCCGCCTCGCCGCAGGCGTCCGCGCCAGGCTGCGCGAGGGCCGCGAGCAGCAGGAACGGCGCGGCGAGCGCTCGGAGCACCTAGAGCGCGAGATCGAATTGCTCCAAGTCGCCCACCACGCCATGCGCGAGATCGAGCGGCCCGATTCCGCCGAGCTTCTGGAGCGCGCCATCCACGCCAAGCGCATGGACCTGGCCGGCCGCGAGGACCCCGAGTCGCGCGAAATCCGCGCGCGCGCGCCCAAGCTCGGCGCACAGCTCGAACTCGTGACCTACGCCAGCAAGGTGTGGGACGAATTCGGGCACGAGGCCAAGGCCGCGCACTTGCGCGAGTACGCGCTGGAATTGCGCGTGCGCTGGGACCAGGATCGCGCGCGAGAGGGCGTGGCTGCGGACGCCCAACCCGCGCCGGGCGGCGTCGAAGCCCGCCTCCGGCGCCTGGAAGCGCAAATGCAAGAACTGACGGCGGCGGTTCGCGAGCTGACGACCGCATTCCGCCAGCGCGGTCCGTCGCGCTAGCTGCCCCCACGACCACCCGGCGCCGGCGCTGGGTGGTCGTGGCTATCTTCTCTCCCGCGCCATCGATTTCCCCATGAAGACCCTCTCCGTGTTCTTCCGCTGCGGCACTGTGCTCGCCGCTTTCCTCGGCGCGGCGATGGCGGCCGCGCAAGGCCCGCCGCCCGACTACGCGACCTTCGAGCGCGAGCAGCGGATCGACTACCAGCCGGCGCCGGCTTCGCTGCTGCGCATCTGGGTGGTGTACGTGGGGCAAGGCGACGGAATCCTGGTCCAATTCCCGACCCGGCTGGCGTACGACCTGCCGGACGGCGGGCCGGCTCCCGCCACGCGGGAGCGCCTCGATCTGCTGATCGACGGCGGCTCCTTCTACGCCAACAACGCCACGCGGATGCGCGACTTCGTGCACCAGCTCTATCCATCGGGAGTCCCGCACATCGAACACGCCGTGGTGACGCACCACGACGCCGACCACGTGAAAGGCCTCGCCGAGATCCTGCTCGACGCCGGCATCCAGGTCGACCGGGTGTGGCACAACGGCCTGGCGTCCTACCGGCCGGGGTTTCCGGTGCAGGGCGCGGAAGCCTTTCCGGAGACGGGCAGCCCCTCCGACGCGGTCCTCTCCAAGCGCTCCGACGGCACCATCGCGCGCGGCATGGCCTACGTGGTCCCCGGCACGACGCACTTGCGGCACGAGTACCTGCTCGATTCGATGAGCGACCTGGAGCGCGAGCGCGACCGCGGCGCGCTGCAAGGAGTCTTCGAATCGCTCGCCAACGCGGTGCTCGGCGGGCGGCCCGAAGCCCCGGACGCCTACCAGCGCGCGCTCGTGGGCCGGCCGTTCATCGACGACGTCGAGTCGGCGGTCCGCACCCCGCTCGCCGACGCCGGGATTGCGGTCGAACTCCTCTGGCCGCGCACCGAGTTGCACCGCTTCGGCGACTGGGGGGAAACGATCAACGGCAACAGCGTCACTTTCCGCCTGGTGTACGGAGACTTCGAGATGCTGTTCACGGGCGACCACAACGAAAAGTCCGAACGAGCGCTCCTCGACGACCTGCGTTCGCGCGACGAACTCGACCTCCTCGACTGCGACGTGCTCAAGGTCCCCCACCACGGCAGCGCGCACGCGCTCGAAGAATTCTTCCGCCGGCCGGGCTTCCGCCCGGTGCTCGGCGTCGCTTCGATGGGCGAGAAGGGCTTCATGTCCAAGGAGATGGATCCGAGAGCCTGGCAGCATCCTGCCGAGGACGTGCGCCGCTGGGTCGGCCAGTCGCACCGTTTCTACACCACGCTCTTGCAGGAGCGGCGCTTCTACTACGAGCACCTCACCGAACAGGCGCAGCTCGACGAGCTGAAGGAGTTCGACCACGTGCTGATCGAGACCGACGGCCACTGGTTCCGCGTGGTCGAGGTCCCCGTCGGCGACCCGGACCCCGGCGCGCCGCCGGCGGTTCGCGACACGCGGCGCGGAGACGGCACGCGCTGGATCCGCGCCAAGCGGACCCAAGGAGGGAATTGAGATGCTGCTCGACGTTCTCGGCGCGCTGATCGGTTTCGCGGGCGTGATGCTGCTCTTGAGCTTGATCGTCACTTCGCTCGGGCAGGCGAGCCAGCACCTGCTGCGGTTGCGCGGCCGCAACTTGCAGGTCGCGCTGGCCGACGTGCTCGAACGCATCGGCAAGGGCAAGGGCTGGACCGCACCCGCGCTCGCGTCCGAAATCCTCCGCGACGCCGCGCTCCCGCCGTCGGAGACCGGCGCGCGGGTCGCGCGCAACGTCGACAAGATCGGCGGCCCGGTCCGCTGGATGCGCAGCGCGCCGAGCCTCGTCTGGCTCTCGCCCGACGAACTGGACCACGCGCTGCGCAAGGCGTCCACGCCGCTGTCCGCGGCCAAGGCGCGCGAGGCGCGCGAGCTGTTCGAGAAGTCGCAGGAGCGGATGACCGAGCGTTTCAAGTCCTGGATGCGCTACCTTGCGATTTTCTGGGCGATTGCCGTCGCCGGTGTCTTCCAGATCAGTGCGCCGCTCCTGCTGCGCGACCTCTCGACCGATCCGGCGTTGCGCGCGCGCTATCTCGCCGAGACCGCAACGATCCAGGCGCAAGGAGCGGAAGCTGTCGAACAGCTCCGCGCCGTGGGTCCCGCGCCGGTCGATGCGCTCGTCGAAATGGCGCGGCGCCATCCGCGCCTCGCCGCGGTGCTCGAGGAAGTCAGCGGGGAAGGCCGCGACGTCGCCCAGCTCGAACACGAGATCCGCGACGTCTTGCGGGACGTCCCCGGCCAGCGCGAAGCGCTGGTCGGCGAGTACCGTCAGATCCTGGCGGAGATGCGCACCGAACGGGTCGGCGGATCGCTCGACGTCGCCGAAGACCAGCTGGGCCAGCTTGCGCGGATCGACATCGTGCCGTGGCCGCACGGCTGGAGTTTCTACGGCCGCTTCGGCAACGTCCTGGGCGTGCTCATCACCGCGCTCCTGCTCACGCTGGGAGCGCCGTTCTGGTTCGACGCCATCAAGGTGCTCACCAGCCTCCGCGACAAGATCGCGCTCGCCCGCGGTGGTGGCGACGGGGCTGCCAAGGCGTCGCCGCCGCCGAAACCGGCAGCCGGCGACGCCGACAAGACCGACGGTTAGACGCTCCCCGCCGCGAAGCGCAGCACCACCACCACCGGGCCGGGCCGGCCGCAGCCCTCGCGCGCCGCGCGCGCGAGGAGCGCGCGGTGCGCTTGGCGGTCGGGGTCCGCGGCGGGCAGGCCTTCGAGCAAGGGCTCCAGCCGCGCTTGCAGCGCCGCGGCGTCTTCGCGGGCGATCGGCAGCACGGTTTCGAGAGCGATCGCCTGCAGACCGGTGACCGCGGCCATGGCGACGATCGCGGCGGCCGCGTGGTTGGCGTGGTGCACGCGGCCCTGGCGGCGGTCCTGCCGGCGCGACCAGGCGTCGACCGCCATCGCCACGCGCTGCTCGGGCAAGAGCGAATCGTTCCAGGGTTCGGCCACCACCACCCCGCTCCGCGCGATTCGCGCAGCGGCGGCGAGTGCGGCGGCGGGGTCGTCGAGGTGGTGCAGCACGTGCCGGATCGCCACCCAGTCGAAGCTGCCCGCGGCGAACGGCGGCGCGTACAGGCTGCCGGCCACGGCCAGGTGACCGGCCGCCCGCGCGCCGGCGACGCGGGCGGCAGCGAGATCGGCGCCCACAGCAGGCACTTCGGCCGCAGCGCACGCGGCGAGCAGGAATCCGGCTCCACAGCCGAGATCGAGCACCGATTCCGGTTGCTGGGCGAGCAGCTGCGCGGCGAAGGCCGCGCGCAGGCGGTTGACGTGCGCGTCCATGAAGGCGCGGCCGAGCGCGCGCCGCAGGTTATCCTGGCGTCACCAATCCGTTCCTCGGACGAATGCGCAGCGTGAACCCGCCCCGGCCCCTTTCCGCCCCGGCCACCGCCTGGCTCGCCGTGCTGCTCACGGCAGCGTGCTCCGACCAGCGGCCGGATGAACAATCCCTCCAGGCCGTCCAGACCATTCTAGACCACCGTGAAGCAGGCGTCATGGAATCCAGCAGCCAGAAGATCGAAAAAATCGTCAAGACCGACGCCGAATGGAAGGCCGAGCTCACGCCCGAGCAATTCCGGGTCACCCGCAAGGCGGGAACCGAGCGCGCGTTCACGGGCGAGTACTGGGACGAGAAGCGCTCCGGCAAGTACGACTGCGTGGCTTGCGGCCTCTCGCTGTTCGACGCGGAGACCAAATTCGAGTCGGGCACCGGCTGGCCGAGCTTCTGGAAGCCCGCGAACACCGACCACGTCGCCACCCGCTCCGATCGCAAGTTGTTCGCGGTGCGGACCGAAGTCCTGTGCGCGCGCTGCGACGCGCACCTGGGCCACGTTTTCGCGGACGGGCCCGCGCCCACCGGCTTGCGCTACTGCTTGAACTCCGCGGCGCTGCGCTTCGAGCCGGCCGTCGGCCAAGCGGACGGCTAGCCCACCGTCAGCGCGCGTGCCAGGCGGCCAGGGTCTCGGCCTCCTTCTCGGCAGTCCAGCCGGCGCGCACCCTCGCGCGGCGCTCGTCGGGTTGCTCGTTCCACCACGCGATCAGGTCGCCCACGGTCTCGGCGAGCGGCCGGGTGGTGAAGCCCGCGGCGACCGCCTTGGCGTTGCTGCAGGTGTTCAAGCCCGCGGACTCGCCGCCGCCCGGCGCCCACACCGGCAAATGCCCCCAGGGCTGGATCTGCTTCTCGGCGAGGAATTCGGCGTCGACCCAGGTGAAGCGCGCGTCGCCGCCGGTCACGGCCTTGCAGCCGTAGAGGAATTCCGCGTTGTCGGCCGCGAAGACCGGCCCCACCATGTTGTAGATCCCCGCCAGCGAGTTCTCGATGCTGCGCACCGTGAAGACGGCGAGGTCGCGCGCGTCGATCCACTGGATGGGATCGGCCGGCACGCCCGGCGCCAGCACTTCGCCGCCGTTGCGGATCCGCAGCGGCCAGTAGCTGAAACGGTCGGTCGGGTCGAGCGGGCCGACGATCAAGCCGGGCCGCAGCACCGTGGTGCGGCCGGGCATGGCGGCCTCGGCGGCCTTCTCGCACAGGACCTTGAGCGGGCCGTAGTAGCGGCGCGCGTCCTCGTCGGTCTCGTCTTCCATGGTCGCCAGCGGCGCCGACTCCGTCATGCCCGGAGCGGAGAAGTCCGTGTACGCCGAAATGGAGCTGATGAACGCGTAGTGGCCGACGTGGTCGGCGAGCAGACGCGCCGAGGCGCCGACGATCCGCGGGACGTACCCCGAAGTGTCGATCACGCCGTCCCACTTGCGGCCCTCGAGCGCCTTGAGGCCGTCGCCGACCTTCGGATCGCGGTCGCCGCGCAGCTTCTCGAGATCGGGGAAGAACTCGGCGTTCGTGCGCCCGCGGTTGAAGAGCGTCATGTTGTGCCCGCGGGCGAGCGCGGCTTCCACCACGTGCGGGCCGAGGAAACCGGTCCCGCCGAGGATCAGCAGGTCGAGTCTGCGCTTGGCGGGTTCCTGCGCCCGCACGAAGCGCGCTGCGCCGGGGAGGAAGCCGCCGGTCAAGGCGGCGGAGCGGAGAAACGAACGGCGGCTGGGGCTCATGCTCGGACCGGAGGTCGGGGTAGGAACCCGCGCGGCTCGGCGCGCTGCGGGCCTGGAATCGGAACCGCTAGTGTAGCCCTCCACCGGCCTGCGCGGCTCCTCCGCCAGGCCGCACGCCGTGACCGACCCCGGCTCCAACACCTACTCCCCCGCCGACGCGCGCCCCGAAGCGCCGCGCGGTCCGCTCGCGCGCTCGTTGATGCGCGTGGTGGACGTGCGTCCCGAGGAGATCAGCGCGCTGCTCCGCTCGCTGGCCTATTTCTTCCTGCTCTTCGCCAGCTACTACATCCTGCGGCCGGTCCGCGAAGAGATCAGCTCGCAGGACCGCGACAATCTGTCCAAGCTCTGGACCGCGACCTTCTTCGTGACTGTCGCCGCGGTGCCGCTCTATTCCGCGGTCGTCGCGCGCTATCCGCGGCGCGTGTTCATTCCGCGAACCAACCGCTTCTTCATCGCCAATCTGCTGATCTTCTTCGTCCTGCTCCTGACGGTCGAAGAAGGGCCGCGGATCTGGGCGGAGCGCGCGTTCTACGTCTGGTTCAACGTCTACAACCTGTTCGTGGTGTCGGTGGCCTGGAGCTTGATGGCCGACGTGTTCCGCAACGAACAGAGCAAGCGCCTGTTCGGATTCATCGCGCTCGGCGCGACGCTGGGCGGGGTCGCTGGATCGGGGCTCACTTCGCTGCTCGTCGCGGTGATGCCGCCGCCCTACTTGATCCTGGTCTCGGTCGCGCTGCTCGAACTCGCGACCTGGTTCGCCGGCAGTCTCGCCCGCAAGGGCGTCGGCGACCGCGAGCGCGCGCAGGCGGCCGCCGGACAAGCGACCGCCGACGCCGACCGTTTGATCGGCGGCGGCATCCTGGACGGCATCCGCGCGGTGTTCCGCTCGCCGTACTTGAGCGGCATCTGCGCGTACTTGTTCCTTTACACGCTGGTTTCGACCTTCGCCTACCAGGAACAGGCCCACATCATCGGCGAGGCGCTCCCCGACCGCGCGGCGCGCACCGTGCTCTACGCGCGCATCGACCTTGCGGTCAACGTGCTCACCGGTCTGGCCCAGGCGTTCGTGACCGGACGCCTGATCAAGTCGATCGGCGTCGGCGCCACGCTCATGATCCTGCCGGCGGTCGCCATGGTCGGCTTCGCCGGTCTCGGAGCTGCGCCCATCCTCGTTGTGCTCGTCGTTTTCCAGGTCACCCGCCGCGCCGCGAACTTCGCGCTCGCCAAGCCCTCGCGCGAGGTGCTCTTCACCGTGGTCGGGCGCGTCGAGCGTTTCAAGTCCAAGTCCTTCGTCGACACGGTGGTCTACCGCGGCGGCGACATGGTGAACGCCTGGCTCTTCGACGGCCTGCGGGCGATGGGCCTTGGTTTCGGCGCGATCGCCTTCGCCGCCATTCCCGCCGCCGGGGCGTGGCTGTTCACCGGGCTTGCGCTGGGCCGTGCGCAGGAACGCCGCGCCGCGGCACAAGCGGCCGCGCCCGCGGAGGACGGCGCCGGGACTACGCGGCCGGAATCGGCGCCGTAGTCGGCGCCAGGAAGAAACGGCCGATCTCGGCCTCGAAGGTCTCGCCGGCTGCGGTCCGCATGGTGTACGAACCTTCCATCGAGCCCCATTCGGTCGGCAGCGGACAACCGCTCATGTAGCTGAACGATTCGCCCGGCTCGAGCACCGGCTGCTGGCCCACCACGCCGGTGCCGCGTACCTCCTGGCAGTCGTTGTCGGCGTCGAGGATCACCCAGTGCCGCGACAGGAGCTGCACGGTTTCCTCGCCGTCGTTGCGGACGAGCACGCGGTAGGTGTACATCCACCGCCGGCGCTCGGGCTTGGACTGGGAAGGCACCAGCTGCGCCCCGACGCGCACGCGGATGCCGCGGGTGAGGGTGTCGGAGTGTCCGGTCGGTTTCGTCACGGTGCCTCCCATGAGCTGCCTCCACAGTAACCCGGAAGGCGCCGCGAACCCAGGGGCTCGCGGCGCCAGGACGCCGTCGGAAGGCCCGACGGCCCGTTTCCAGGCGGCTACGGCAGGATGAAGGCGCTGGAAGTGTTGGACTTGGCCGAGCCGGCCCCGCCGAAACCGCGGATCGCCACGGCTTGCGTGAAGATCTCGATGATCGGCGCGTTGTTGGGAATGTTGATCGTCAGGGCGGCCACTCCGGCCGGCGTCGCAAGCGCGCTGCCGATCCGCTTGACCGGCGCCATCACCTCCAGACAGGCGCCGCCGATCTGCGAATAGCAGTCGCCGCAGCCCACGCCGTTGAGGCCGTAGAGGAAGTGCACCCGTTCGCCGGAGTTGGCGCCGGTCACGGTGAAGGTCGCGCTCTGGCCCCGCAGCAGCAGCTGGTCGTGGCTGAGCGTGAGTTCGTAGCCCCTGACGCCGATCTCGAGCAGGCGGTAGTCGCAGTCGTCGAGGTCGTCGTCGTTGTCCATGTCCATGGTTTCCAGGCAGCCCGCCGAGAAGAAACCCTGGTTGCGGCAACTGATCATCGCCACAAGATCGGCGTTGGTCAGCACGCCGTCCATGTCGTAGTCGCCCTTGGTCAGCGTGACCAGCCGCTTGCAGCCGCTGCTGGTGACGGTGCTGCGGATGACTTCTTGCACGCGCGCGTGGTAGCGCATGCCGACCGTCTGCATGCCGTTGCCGTGGCAGTAGCTCATGATGGTGCCGCCGTCGGGACCCGAGCCGTCGTTACAGTCGATCGGCGGAACGTAGTCGAAGGTGTGCGGGCTGCCGAGGTTGTGGCCCCACTCGTGGCCGGTCACGAACAAGTCCCAGTTGGCGCCGTCGAGGTGGTGGATCGGATACGGAAAGAAGCCGTTGAGCGAGCTCAGCGCGTAGCCGTAGGTGAAACTGCAAACGGCCGGCAGCCAGGCGACGCCGCCGAACACCGGGTTGGTGAACAGGTGGACGCCGGCGCGCGGGATGTTGCGGTCGGGGTTGTTGGCGCTGTCCCACCAGTCGCGGAAGGGCGTCAGGCCGTTGAAGTCGTTCACCACGCCCCACGGCGGAGTGACGGTCCACAAGCGCATGTAGCCGTTGGGGATGTTGAGGACCACGCCGAGGTCGCGACGCCAGATTTCGCCGATCGCCGTCGCAAGGGTCGCGAAGTAGTCGATCGCGTCCTGGTCGCTGCCGAAGACCTGCCGCATCTGGTTGTCGATCTCCATGAACATGTCCAGGACGCGCACGCGGGCGACCGACGCATCTTGACGTCCCGTCGAGTCCTCGGGGACCGGCGGCGACTCCAAGACGCGGCAGAAGTCCTTGAGGAGACCGCCGCCGGGGATCGCGGCCTGGTGCGCGATCCACGCGCCGTTGGCGCTGCCCGCCGAAGACAGGAACCAGGTCTCGCCGGCGATCTCCAGATAGCCGTTGAGCAAGCCGCGCGACACCGCCAGGAAGGCCGTGCCGCCCTCGCCTTCGACGGTGCCGGTGAAGCAGCGCACGCTGGGCGCGAGCGCGTGGTCGCCGTCCTCCCGCACGACCACCGCGGCGGCGCCGGCGGCAAACGCGGAAATCGGGCGCAGCACCAGGTCGACGCTGCGGCCGCCCGGAAGCACAAAGTCGGTGAGCGCGACCACGTCGCCGGCGGCGTGCAGCGCGTCGAAGGCGCTCCACTCGCTGCCGTCGAAGCTCACCCGCGCCGAACCGGCGGGGGCGATCTGGTCGTCGATCGGCCGGAACGGCGAACGGAGCGTGCTCGCGGCGAGTTCCGATTGCGCGGGAGCGGCGCCGGCGGTCGCCAGCAGCGCTGCGCCGGCAATTGCGGCGGAGAACAAGGAGGAGAGTTTCATCTGTTTGGGAATGCTCGGGGTCGCGGGGGTGTGGTACGCGGCCGGGTGGCCGCGCTTCAGGACATGCGCTGGTCGAGAGTCCGCATGTAGGAATGGAGGCCGGCGTCCTGCACCGGCAAGAGGCGCGCAGGGCGCTCGGATTCGTTGTGGTGCGAGTGCCAGAGGCCCGGCGGCGTGACGAACACCGCGCCCGGCTGCCAGTCGACGCGCTCGCCGCCGGCGACGCGGCCTTGGCCGTCGAGGGTCTTGCCCACCATGGAGTAGACGCCTTCGCCGGCGTCGAGCACCAGGTCGACCGCGACGGAGTTGTGCCGGTGCGGCCGCTGCACGGCGCCGGGCGGCACGTGCACGAGCAGCGCCCAGAGCGTGTGGGTCAAGCTGCGCGTCTCGTGGCTGGCGCGATTGCCGTAGAGCACGCCGATGCGGTTGCGCTCCGCTGCGTCCGGTTCGGCGGCGACTTTTTCGATCTCGCGTTCGAGCATCGCGCCCGGATAGAGGGTCGACTCGAAACGCGGAGCCGCGGGCCGCACGCCGAGGTAGGCGAGCAGGGCTTCGTCCGTAACCCAGTAGAGCGCGGCATCCACGCTCGCGCAGTGGCGCGCTTCCATGTCGCCGGGCAGCACGAACATGTCGCCCTGCCCCCACTCCAGCACGCCGCAGCCGGTGCGGCTGCGGCCGGCGCCGCGGATCACGAAGAACATCTGCGAAGTCGCCGTGGCCCGCGTGCGCAGCGATTCGCCGGCGACCACGCGCAGGAAAGACGCGCACAGGTTGGGGCTGATCGCCGGGCCCTCGACCTCGAGTTCGGCGGAGAGGTCGAGCGGCACGACCC
>Ga0214471_10003027_pt1 | contig 13050 bp, 10 predicted proteins | sample RVTome_5_FD_207665 | JGI IMG/M metagenome (GOLD analysis project Ga0214471, IMG submission 207665) | Soil microbial communities from uranium-contaminated site in the Upper Colorado River Basin, Wyoming, United States - RVT142D155 | ecosystem: Environmental > Terrestrial > Soil > Contaminated >...
CACGTTCTTCGCGGGAACCCCCGCGCCCGCGAGCCCGTTCCCTACACCGCGTCCAGCGCCTGTCCCAGGTCCGCGATCAGGTCCTCGAAGTGCTCCACGCCCACCGACAGCCGCACGAGCCCCGGCGTGATCCCCATCCGCACCTGGTCGGCCGGCGGCACATCGGCGTGCGTCATGCTGCCGGGATGCTCCGCCAGGGACTCGGTCCCGCCCAGGCTCACGGCGAGTTTCACGAGCTTGAGGGCGTTCAGGAACCGGAAGGCGGCGCCTTCCCCACCGTCCACCTCGAACGCGATCAGCGATCCGGCTCCCATGCACTGCTTGCGGTAGACGGGAAACTGCGCGTCGTCCTCGCGCAGCAGCCCCAGGTAGTGCACGGTGCGCACCTTGGGATGCTCGTGCAGGAACTCGGCGCAGTACCGCGCGTTCTTCATCATGGCGGTCATGCGCATCTTGAGCGTCTCGAGGCTCCGCATGAGCAGCCAGCCGGTCCACGCGTCGGCCATGGTCCCCATGAACGTGCGCAGGATCCGCACGGGCCCCATCGCCTGCGCGCTACCCAGCACCGCACCCGCCACGAGATCGCTGTGCCCGCCAATGAACTTGGTAGCCGAGTAGAGCACCAGATCGGCGCCGCAGCGCAGCGGATGCTGCCACAGCGGACCCAGGAACGTGTTGTCCACCATCAACACCGGCCGCGCCCCGTCCGCCCCAAGCGTTTTCCCGAACGCGGCCAGATCGGCGATATCAATCATGGCGTTGGTGGGATTGGCCGGCGTCTCGATGTAGATGACCGGCACCCGACGGTTGCCGACGCCGGTGCGGATGTCGCCGGCAACGTCGGCAATGGCGTGGCCGGCCGGGAATCCCACCGGGACGATCCCGAACTCCGGCAGCACGCTCCGGATGAAGTGCTCCGTGCCTCCATAGAGGGGTTCGGAGTAGACGATGGCGTCTCCCGGACGGAGGTACGCGAACAGGGCGGTGCTGATGGCCGCCATGCCGCTCGCGAAGACCGCCCCGGCCTCGGCGCCATCCCACAACCCCAGCCGATCCTCGAGGATCTCGAGATCCGGATTGTTGAGCCGGCTGTAGATCAGTCCCAGCGCTTCGCCGGGGCTCGCCTCGCGCAGGCCGTACGCGAGCTGGAAGTACGCCTTGCCGGCTTCGGCGTTCGGGAACACGAACGTGGACGTCTGGAAGATGGGACACTTGGCCGCGCCCTCCGAAAGCATCGGATCGTACCCGTAGCCCATCATCAGGCTCTCGGGCCGCAGCGCGTGGTCGCCCAGGTGTTGTTCCTTGTATTTTGCCTTCGGCACGTCGTGGCTCCGGTCGCGGGGTGCGATTGCAGTCTGCGCCCATCGCCGAGGTGGGGTCAAGCGCCGCCGGCCACTTTGAAGAGTCCTTCACGGGGACCATGATGCTCGGGTTTCTCGATCAACCGGTGGCCCTGTGGCCGCCCATCGTCCTCGCGTTCGTCGGCGGCCTCGGCACCTGGGCGCTCACCGTCCTGGGCACCCTGCCCGTCCTGTTCCTGCGCACGGTTCCGCGGCGGCTCATGGACCTCATGATGGGCGCGGCCGGCGGCATCATGGTGGCCGCGGCCTGCTGGTCGCTCCTCGTGCCGGCCCTGGAGACGGGTGGCGTGTTCCGCACGGTGGCGGGCCTCCTGCTCGGCGCCGTGACCCTCTGGGGAATGGACCAGGCCATTCCCCACCTCCACCCCGAGTTTCCGGCCGAGGCGCGGGAGGAGGGTCCGCACGTAGCGTGGCGCCGTTCGGCCCTGCTGATGGCGGCCATCACGATTCACAATTTCCCCGAGGGGCTCGCCGTGGGCCTGGGCTTCGGCGGCGGCGACGTGGCCCGCGGCCTGGTCCTGGCCATCGGCATCGGCCTGCAGAACATCCCGGAAGGCCTGGCGATTGCCCTGCCCCTCCGCCGCGACGGCATGTCCCGCGGTCGTGCGTTCTACTACGGCCAGCTGTCCGCCGTGGTGGAACCGTTCGCCGCCATCCTCGGCGCCTGGTTCGTCACCGTGGCGGCCTCCGCCCTGCCCTACGGCCTCGCGTTCGCCGCCGGCGCCATGCTGTACGTCGTGGTCGAAGAGCTCCTGCCCGAAACCACGCGCTCCGGCAACGCGGACGTGGCGACCGTGGGGTTCATCGGCGGGTTTGCCCTGATGATGACGTTGGATCAGCTGGGGCGATAGGCGCGGCGGGACGGGCCCTTCACCTCGGCACGCGCAGCGCAAACCCCGCACTCAGGAACCAGTCCTCCGCGCCCGGGCTGAGGCCCACGCCCCCCGAGAGATCGAGTTGGACGTTCACGCGGATGGGCACGGTGACGCCCCCGTCCAGCGCCACCCACGAGCCACCACCCTCCCCCAGGCCGTGGACGCCGAACGCCTCGAGGAACGCCGCGAGCCGCGGGACCAGCTCGCGGCCCAGGACGATCGAGTACAGCAGGCTCGCTTCCAGCGACTCGGCGCCGCCGGCACCTTCCACGGTGGTCCAGAACGCGCCGGCGTTGTAACCCAGGCCCACGCCGCCCCCAAGCTCGTGCGCCAGGGAAACCCGGACGGACGGATCAACGCCTCCGGCCCGGAAGTCGGCGTGCCCGACCGGGAGCAGGATGCCCCCCATCACCGCGACGGCGGGCGAGAAGCCCGCGCCCCTGGCCAGCCGGACCTTAGCGCCCAGCTCCAGGTCACCCGGGCCCGCCACCGAACCGCCCCCCTCGGTGCTCGCATGCTGCCAGCCGGCAAAGCCCAGGCGCAGCTCGACGGGGTCGAGCACGCCGATCCGGAGCAGCGCCCCGCCCACGGTCGAAAACCGCACAGCCGGATCGGTGCCGGCGCGGTCGAAGGCGTGCAGCCCACCCGCTTCGAGCTGGAAGAGCCCGCGCGGCACGACCACGGCGCTCTCCGTCTGGTCCGGACGGTCCGTGATCATCGGGGGCGCCTCCTGGGCGGCCGAGGCGGGGGCGGCCCAGAGCGGGGCGAGCAGGGGGAGGACTATCATCCCGCGCATCCGGCTCATCCCGCCACCCCCTTGTCCAGAATCTCCTCCATCCCCTCCGCGAACAGGTCAATCTCCCGCAGCGTCGTGTAGATGTTCGGCGTCACCCGGATCCCGGTGCAGTCCGGATGCCCGATCCCGGTCGTGAACACACGGCGGGTCTTCCAGAGGTGGTCCACGATCTTCGCGGGCTCGATCCCCTCGATGCCCACGTTCGCGACGCCGCCGGACATCGCGGGGTCGAAGCTCGTGTGCAGCTGGACGCGCGGCCGTCCCTCGAGCGGCCGCATCCAGCGGTCGCGGAGGTAGCGCAGCCGGGCGACCTTTCGGTCCACGCCGATCGCGCGGTGGAACGTGAGCGCTTCGGCGATCGCGTTGTGGTTGGCCGCCGGGTGCGTGCCGATCTCCTCGAACTTCCGGATGTCGGCGTCCATCTCCTTCGGGGCGGCCATCAGGGGCCAGACCTCCGGGATCAGCTCGCGACGGATGTAGAGGAAACCCGTCCCGATGGGCGCCAGGAGCCACTTGTGGAGCGAGGTCCCGTAGCAGTCGCACTCGAGATCGCGGACGGCGTAGGGGAAGTGCGCGAACGCGTGCGCGCCATCCACGATGGTCCGGATCCCGCGGGCGCGCGCCATGCGGCAAATCTCGCGGACCGGGAAGATCTGGCCGGAGATGTTGGTGATGTGGCAGAAGTGCAGGACCCGTGTGCGGGGCGTGATGGCGCCCTCGAACAGCCGCACGAGCGAGGTCATGTCCCGGACCGGGACCTTGAACGACACCTTCCGGACGACGATCCCGTCCCGGCGCTCGCGCTGGTCCCAGGTCGTGAGCATGCGTCCGTAGTCATGATCGGTCGTCAGCACTTCGTCTCCGCGTTCGAGCGGGAGCCCCAGTTGCACATTCTCCAGCGACTCGCTGGCGTTCCGCGTGATGGCCAGCTCCTCCGGATCGCACCCGGCCTCGCGCGCCAGCTCCCGGCGTACGCTCTCGATCTCCGTCTCGAGATGTCGCCACATGTAGTAGGCCGGCGCCTGATTGGAGTACTCCTGATACCGGCGCAGGGCCTCCATGACGACGCGCGGGCTCGGGCAGACGCCGCCGTTGTTGAGATTGACCATGGTGCGGTCGAGATCGAACGCGCGCTGGATCTCGCCCCAGAAGTCCTCGTCCTGCGCGATCTCCTCGGGGGACCGTATCCCCAGGCCGGCGACCGCGCGGAGAATGCGCGCGGTCCCGTCGTTGCGCAACTGAGGGACGAACGCGGCCGTGCCGCTCATCGCGGCGAGCGAGTGCAGGAAGGTTCGACGGGAGGTCATGGTCGGAGTCAACCCGGGGAAATGGTGGAGCGAGATTGCCGTCGCCGCGGCGCGTTGTCAATGCGGGCGCCGCCGGGCGAGGAGCGTGCCGCCCACGGCGGCGATGACGGCGAAGGCGAACCACTGGAAGGTGTAGGAGAGGTGCGGGCCGCCGTCTCGCGGCGGCAAGACGGCCGGGGTGAGGCCACGCGGCATGCCCGGCGGCGGCTCGGTACGGCGCAGGACCAGCGGGAACAGCGGATAGGCCACGCCCAGTGACTCGGGCCGGACCGCAAACCGACCGGCCGGGACCAGCAGCACCCCCTCGACGAGCGTGGATTCGGCCTCCGCCAGCAGTCCCAGGTCTGCGGTCATGCCGTCGGGCGCGAACGTCCAGCCCCGGTTCACCAGGATCGCCGTGCCGTCGGCCAGCCGGAGCGGCGTCAGAACGAAAACGCCGGGCGCGCCCAGATGCGATCGGTTGACCTCGACCGTCTCATTGGCAAACGCAAACGTCCCGGCGGCGTGGGCCCGCCGGTACGCCAGCGAATCCGAAGCCGCCGCCGCGGCTCCCGACGTCAGCAGCAGCGGCGGCGCGGCCAACCGCGCCTCGACTTGCGCGTTCCACGCCCGTCGCTCGCCGTGCCGCTCGAGCTGCCACAGGCCGAGGCGGAAGCACACGGCCGCGGCGCCGAACCCCAGGAGCAGGGCCGCGACCCGCACGTCAGGGGACGCGCCCGACGATCACGTCGGGCCGCAGGTCGAGAAACAGCCCGGTCTCGACCACGCCGGGCCGGGACCGCAAGGCGGCCTGCACCGCGTGCGGATCCGCGATACCGTTGGCGAACCGGCACTCCAGGATGACGTGTCCCTCGTCCGTGCGATACGGCTGGCCGGCGGGCGTCCGGCGCAGCGTAGGCTCGGCCCCGAGCGCCCGGATGGCGGCGGCGTGCGCGCCGGAGGCGAACGTCACCACCTCGACGGGGAGCGGCGAGCGGGTGCCCAGGCGGTCCACGAGTTTCGAGGCATCCACCACGACCACCATCCGCCGCGACGCCGTGGCCACCATCTTCTCGCGCAGCAGCGCCCCGCCCAGTCCCTTGATCAGCTGCCCGTCGGGATCTACCTCGTCGGCGCCGTCAATGGTGAGATCCACCACCGGGTGCTCGTCGAGCGTGCTCAGCGGGATCCCCAACCCTTCGGCCAGGCGCTGGGTGGCGACCGATGTCGGAATCCCCAGGATGCGCGCGATCTCGCCCGCCCGCAGCCGCCGGGCGATTTCCTCCACCACGAACGCCGCGGTGGAGCCGGTTCCCAGACCCACGATGGTCCCGGATTCCACGCGGTCCGCGGCCTCGATGGCGGCCCGGCGCTTCGCTCCCGTCTGGGGATCGGTCATCCGTTCAGCTCCCGCTCGAGCCCGTCGAGGTCCGCCACCCGGAGGGCGGGCCGCCCGCGCGCCCGCAGCGCCTCGAGGTCGCCGTCCGCCTGCGCCGCGATCAGCCGCCGGAATCCGTACGGCGCATCCGCGATGGAGATGTCGCCGGCGGACACATCCACGATCTGGAGGAAATGCCCCCGCGGCGGGCCACCCTTGTGGAACTGCCCGGTGGAGTGGAGGAACCGCGGCCCGTACCCGATCGTCACGGCCACGCCCGCCCGCCGGGCCATGGCGGACCGGATCGCGGCGAGTCGGCGGTCCATGGCCACGTCGGGCGGGAGGTACGCCATAACGGCCACGTAGTCGCCCCGGCGCACGCCGCCCAGCCAGGCGCGCACGGCGCTCGGCGGGTCCGCCGCGATCGGCGGCGCTCCCGACGCGAGGACGCGTCCCGTATTGGCCTTGCTCTCGGCCACGTTGGGCTGGTCGAACGGGTTGACGGCCAGAATGGCGCCGGCGACCGCGGTGGCGAACTCCCAGCGAAAGAACTCGCCCCCCAGCTCGTGCGGGTCGTCGAGCCATGCCGCATCCACCGCCACCCCGGCGTCCGCCAACCGCTCCGCGGCTCGACCGAGCGGCGAGCGCGCACCCCCGCCCAGCCCGCGCACGGCCACCACCCGGTCGGGCTCGGCGCCAGACAGCTCGTCCGCGGCCTCGCCCACCACCGGGAGCACGCCGCGCCCCTCCTTGCCGGTGCTCTCCGCCACGAGCTGCTCGACCCACAGACCGAAGCTCGCGAGCCGTTCGTCGAGCAGCAGGGAGAGCTTGTCGCGTCCCACCAGCGCGCCGCCGGCCATGAGTGCGCCCAGCAGAGCGCCCGGGTTGTCCGGCGCCGGGCGCCGACACGCGTCCGCGGCCGACCGCGCGCGGACCAGCAGGTCGGCCGGGTCCATCCCGATCAGGGCAGCCGGGAGGAGCCCGAACGGCGAGAGCGCCGAGAACCGCCCGCCGACGTCCGGCGGGCTGAGAAAAGTCCGGCGATACTCCCGCCCCCGCGCCCGGCGGGCCAGCTCGGTGTCCGGATCGGTCACGGCCACGAACTGCCGGCCGTTGCCGTCCGTCCGCTCCCAGAAGTACCGCTCGAAGCTCGCCGTCTCGATCGTGCTGCCGGACTTGGAGGCCACGAGCACGAGGGTCCGGTCGAGCGCGCCGCGCTCCGCCGCATCCCGGACGGCCTCGGGATGCGTGCTGTCCAGGAGGTGAAGCGCCAGCGCGCCGTCACGCCGGCCCGCGGTCTGCCACAGCACCTCCGGGGCCAGGCTCGATCCGCCCATGCCGCACAGGACGACCCGATCGAACGCTCCCCGCACCTCGGCCGCGAAGCCCGCGATCTCCAGTACCACGGGACCCATCCGGTCCGGGAGGTCCAGCCAGCCCAGGCGGTTGCCGAGTTCAGGAGGGTCGGGATCGTCCTTCCAGACCGACGTGTCGCGCGCCCAGATCCGGCCGACGACGTCGTCCGCGTTCAGCCGGGTGACGCGTGCGGCGATGATCTCCGCGAGGGTGCCCGCCACCTCAACCGAGCCTCGCGCGGACCCGCGTGGCCACCACGTCCGCGGTCATGCCGAACTCCTGATACAACCGCTGATAGGGAGCCGACGCCCCGAAGTGGTCCAGGCCCACGACGTCGCCCGCGTCACCCACCCAGCGCCACCAGGGTTGCGGATGCGCCGCCTCCACGGCCACGCGGACGCGGACCGCGGGCGGGAGCACGGCGTCGCGGTACGCCGCCGGCTGCGCGGCGAACAGCTCGAGGCTCGGCATGCTGACGACGCGCACGTGCCGCCCCTCGTCCGCGAGCGCGCGCGCGGCGTCGAGCGCCAGGTGCACCTCGGACCCCGTGGCGAGGAGGATGGCCGACGGTTTGCCCTTGGGGGGGTCGAGCAGCACGTAGCCCCCTCGCGCCACGCCGTCCGCCGCGCCGAGCTGCCTGCGGTCGAGGATCGGGAGGCTCTGGCGCGTGAGCGCGAGGGCCGTGGGCCCGTCCCGGCGCTCGATGGCGATCCGCCATGCCCAGCTCACCTCGTTGGCGTCCGCGGGACGCAGCACCACGAGCCCCGGGATAGCCCGCAGCGACGCCAGCATCTCGACCGGCTGGTGGGTGGGCCCATCCTCGCCCAGGCCGATCGAGTCGTGCGTGAACACGTAGATCACGTGCCGGCGCATCATGGCGGCGAGCCGGATGGCCGGCCGCATGTAGTCCGAGAAGATGAGGAACGTCCCGGCGTACGGCAGCACGCCGCCGTGCAGCGCCATCCCGTTGAGAATCCCGGCCATGGCATGCTCCCGCACGCCGAACCGCAGGTTCCGCGCGGCACGGTCCGTGGCCGAGAAGTCGCCCTCACCCTTGATGAGCGTGTTGTTGGACGGGGTGAGGTCGGCGGACCCGCCGATCAGCTCGGTGATCGCGGGCGCCAGCGCGTTAATGACCTTGCCGGATGCCGCCCGGGTGGCGAGGCTCCCGTCCCCAGGCGCGAAGACCGGCAGCCGATCCGTCCATCCCGCGGGCAGGGCTCGCTGGAGCCGGCGCTCGAGGTCCGCCGCCACGTCCGGGTACGCGGCGCGGTAGGCGTCGCACCGCTGCTGCCACACGAGCTGCATCGCTTCGCCGCGCTCCCGCGCCTTCCGCCACTCGTCGAGCGCCTCCATCGGCACCTCGAAGGGTCCCTCGGCCGGCCAACCCAGCTGGGTCTTCGCGAGCAGCACCTCGTCGGCGCCGAGCGGGGCCCCGTGCGCCTCCGCCGTGTCCTGCTTGTTGGGGCTGCCGTACCCGATGTGCGTCCGGACGATCACGAGGGACGGGCGGTCATCCTCCTCGCGCGCGGCCGCCAGGGCCTCATCGAGCGCCGCGAGGTCGTTGCCGTCGTCCACGCGCACCACGTGCCAGCCGTACGCCGCGAACCGCGCGCCCACGTCCTCGCTGAACGCCAGGGTGGTCGGCCCGTCAATGCTGATGTGGTTGTCGTCGTAGATGCCGATGAGCTTGCCCAGCCGCAGGTGCCCGGCGAGTGACGCCGCCTCGTGGGAGATCCCCTCCATCATGTCGCCGTCGCTGGCCACGAAGTACACGCGGTGCCCCACGACGTCCTCGCCCGGGCCGCTGAACCGCGCCGCCAGATGCGCCTCGGCAATCGCCATCCCGACCGCGTTGGCGAATCCCTGGCCCAGCGGGCCGGTGGTGGTCTCCACCCCGGGAGTCTGGCCGAACTCGGGGTGGCCGGGCGTCCGGCTGTCCCACTGCCGGAACGCCTTGAGGTCGTCGAGCGTGAGGCCGTAGCCGGTGAGGTAGAGGACCGAGTACAGCAGCATCGAGGCGTGGCCCGCCGAGAGCACGAACCGGTCGCGGCCGGGCCACGCGGGATCCGCCGGGTTGTGCCGCAGGTGCCGGGTCCACAGCACGTACGCCACGGGGGCCAGGCCCATGGGCGCCCCTGGATGCCCCGAGTTGGCGGCCTGCACGGCATCCATGGCAAGGACCCGGACGGCGTTCACGCAGAGGTCGTCCAGGTGGCGGGGCTCGGCGGCAGGTTTCTTGGTCATGGTATGGGGCTGCAAACGGAGGCCGGTGGTTCCGCGACGCGCGCGTAAGATAACGGCGGGATCGGGCCGCCGCTCAGCCCACCCATTACTTTTCGGTCATGCCGAACGACCCCTTCGGCGCCCGCGCGCGCCTCGATCTCCCCGACGGCCCAGCCACCGTCTTTCGTCTCCAGGCCCTTGCCGACGCCCGCCTCGCCGACCTCTCGCGCCTCCCGTTCTCGATCCGTGTCCTGCTCGAGAACGTGCTGCGCCACTGCGGCAACGGCGTCGTGACCGAGGACCACGTCCGCGCGGTCGCCGGCTGGCGGCCGACCCCCACCCAGGGGACCGAAGTGCCGTTCATGCCGGGCCGCGTCGTGCTCCAGGATTTTACCGGGGTCCCGTGCGTGGTGGATCTCGCGGCCATGCGCGAGGCCATGGTGGCGTTGGGTGGCGACCCGAAGAAGATCAACCCGCTGGTTCGCACGGACCTGGTGATTGATCACTCGGTGCAGGTGGATTTCTTCGGCACCTCCACCGCGTTCGAGCTGAACGTCGAGCGGGAGATGGAGCGGAACGGCGAGCGCTATGCGTTGCTGCGCTGGGCCCAGCAGGCGTTCGACAATTTCAGTGTCGTGCCGCCCGGCACCGGCATCGTACACCAGGTGAACCTCGAGTACCTGGCCAGCGTCGTGCGACGGGAACGGCTGGCCGGCGGGCGCGCGGACGAGTGGGTGTGCTATCCGGACACGCTCGTGGGCACCGACTCCCATACCACCATGATCAACGGTCTGGGCGTCGTGGGCTGGGGAGTCGGGGGCATCGAGGCCGAGGCGGTGATGCTGGGCCAGCCGTACTTCATGCAGCTCCCCGAGGTGGTCGGGATGCGCCTTTCCGGCGCGCTGTCCGCGGGGGCGACGGCCACCGACCTGGTGCTGGTGGTCACGCAGATGCTCCGCCAGCACGGCGTGGTCAACAAGTTCGTCGAGTTCTTCGGCCCGGGGCTGCCGAGCCTGGGGCTCGCGGACCGCGCCACGATCGCCAACATGTCGCCCGAGTACGGCGCCACGATCGGGTTCTTCCCGGTGGACGCGGAGACGCTGCGCTACCTCGAGCGAACCGGACGGGGCGCGGTGGCACCGCGCGTCGAGCGGTACTGCCGGGCGCAACACCTGTTCCACACGCCGGACACCCCGGATCCCGAATACTCGGCCCTGCTCGCGCTCGACCTCGGTTCGGTGGAGCCGTCGCTGGCAGGACCGCGCCGGCCGCAGGATCGCGTGCTCCTCAGGGACATGAAGCCCACCTTCCGGCAGGTGCTGCCCAGCCTGGTCCCGACCGCCGCCCAGCGCAAGGGCATGCAGGAGAAGAACGGTTCCCGCTGGGCCAGCGAGGGCGGGCAGTCCCCACAGACCGCGACCGTCGCGTCCACGGAGATCGCCGCCCGCGCGGACGTCGAGTACGAGGGGAGCCGGTTCGAGCTGAACGACGGCTCGGTCGTAATCGCGGCCATCACCAGCTGCACCAACACGTCCAATCCCTCCGTCATGATCGGCGCCGGCCTCGTGGCCCGGAACGCGGTGAAGCTGGGGCTGCGCCGGCGCCCGTGGGTCAAGACGAGCATGGCCCCGGGGTCCAAGGTCGTCACCCGCTATCTCAACGCGTCCGGCCTGATGGGCGACCTCGAGACGCTGGGCTTTCACGTCGTGGGCTACGGCTGCACCACGTGCATCGGCAACAGCGGTCCGCTGGCCGAGCCCATTGCGCAGGCGGTGACCGACAACGAGCTGGTGGTCGCGGCGGTGCTGTCGGGCAACCGGAACTTCGAGGCGCGGATCCACCCGATGGTGCGGGCCAACTACCTGGCGTCGCCCATGCTGGTGGTGGCCTACGCGCTGGCCGGCCGGGTGGACGTGGATCTGCTCACGGAGCCCATCGGCACGGGGTTCGGCGACCAGCCCGTCTACCTGCGCGACATCTGGCCCGGCCCGGACGAAGTCCGGGAGGCCGTGACGCGGGCACTCACGCCCGAGATGTTCACCGAGGAATACGGCTCCGTATTCGAGGGCACCGAGGCCTGGAAGGCCCTCCCGGTTCCCGGCGCCGAAGGCGGCCGGTTTGCCTGGGACCCCGCGTCCACGTATGTCGCCAACCCGCCGTTCCTGCTGAATCTGCCGACCGCGCCCGCGCCGCTCACGGACATCGCCGGCGCCCGCGTGCTGGCCTGGCTCGGCGACTCGGTCACCACCGACCACATCTCGCCGGCCGGCGCGATCCCCAAGGACGGGCCGGCGGGCCGCTGGCTCATCGAGCGGGGCGTCCAGCCCGTGGACTTCAACACGTTCGGCTCACGGCGCGGGCATCACGACGTGATGATGCGGGGCACGTTCGGCAACATCCGCATCAAGAACAGGCTGGCGGACGGGAAAGAGGGCAACTGGACCGTCCACGTGCCCTCGGGCGGGGTCACCAGCATCTACGACGCGTCCATGCGCTATCAGGAGGAAGGCACGCCCCTGGTCGTGCTCGCGGGCACGGAGTACGGCACCGGCAGCTCCCGCGATTGGGCGGCCAAGGGCACGGCCCTGCTCGGCGTGCGCGCGGTGATCGCCCAGAGCTACGAGCGCATCCACCGCAGCAACCTGATCGGGATGGGCGTGCTGCCGCTCCAGTTCGCCGAGGGCAAGACCGCCGCGGACTACGGGCTCACCGGACGGGAACGGTTCTCCGTCACCGGCATCTCGAAGGGTCTCCACCCCCGCGGGAAGGCGCACGTGCGCGCCGAGCGCGACGACGGCCGCAAGGTCATGTTCGACGTGGACGTGCGGCTGGACACGCCGATCGAGGTGGAGTACTACCGGCACGGCGGGATCCTACCCTATGTGTTGAGGCAACTGGCTCGGGGTAGGTCGTGAAACGTGAAGCGTGAAACGTGAAACGCACCGTCGTCCCACGTTTCACGTCTCACGTTTCACGGCTTCTTCGTCACCCTCCGTTCCCACGACCCATACATCGGATTCGGCAGGATGAAGTACCGTACGCCGAACGCGCCGGGTTCTTCGTCCGCATCCGGGAAGTCCCCCATGGCGTCACCGAGGTAGAGCATCGCGGGGACCGGCCCATCCCACGCGCACCGCCCGCTGCCGGTTCGGATCTCCGTCCGCCGGATCCGCTTCGTGTACGTGCTGGCGGCGTCGCGCAGGCAGATCAGGTCGCCGTCCTGCGTCAACCCGAGGGCCGCGAGATTGCGCCTGGTGGCTTCGGCCGTGGACTCCTCCCGACCGGAGATGAAGGCGATCCGCCCCCCCGCGCGGCGCACGGCCCCAATGAAGTCCGCGACCCCGGGGACCGGCCCGGCCTCGGCACGGCGCACCCAGGCGTTCCAGCTGACGGAGTCGAACGGGAGCCCGTAGGCCGCGCGCTCGAGCTGGTAGACCGAATTGTCCAGTACGGTCTCGTCCAGGTCCAGCACCACCACCCACGGCCCCCGCTGCCGGTCAGCCGCCGCCAGGACGGCATCCGTCGCCTGGCCGTAGATCTGCCGCGTCAGTTCTCCGTACTCCCAGCTATCGCGAACCCACTTGATCTCGCGGCCCGTCGGTGCCGTTCCCTGCGCCGTTGCCGGCGCGGCGCGCACACCAAGCAGCACCAGCGCACAACACATGATGAATCGCGCCGATCGTCGGGCCATGGATCCTCCGGGTGGAGGCGGAAGTATACGGCGAAGGAACGCCCGGGGCAGGACACCCCTGCACGGGCAAGACGCATTCCA
>Ga0214471_10003028_pt1 | contig 13046 bp, 10 predicted proteins | sample RVTome_5_FD_207665 | JGI IMG/M metagenome (GOLD analysis project Ga0214471, IMG submission 207665) | Soil microbial communities from uranium-contaminated site in the Upper Colorado River Basin, Wyoming, United States - RVT142D155 | ecosystem: Environmental > Terrestrial > Soil > Contaminated >...
GCAATGGGTTCGAAGCCGATGATCTGGTGCAAGAGGCGATGAGTTCTTTCTTGCGATCCCCGCCGCAGGTTCTCACCGCCGCGACCGTGCATGTGTGGCTGCGGACGACGATCGTGCGCGAAGCCACACGCCGACGCCGCCGCGCGCTCGCCGAACTCAAGGCGCTCGCTCGGTTGTTCGTGCAGCCGCCGCCGGTGCCGGCGACCGGCCAGCCGAGCGACGACATGCTGCGAGCGCTTCGCCGCCTGCCGCCCCGTCAACGCGCCGTAATCGTGCTTCGCTACATCCACGACCAGAGCGAGGAGCAGATCGCCCAGACGCTCGGGATTGCGGCCGGGACGGTCAAGGCTCATCTTGCCCAGGCCCGGGAGCGACTCAGGGATCTTCTGGGCGACTAACCCGGCCCGCCCCCCGGGGACTCTTTATCGACGATGCCATCCGACGACGATCTTCGACGTCGCCTACGGGCGCTGGAATCCGAGCTGGAGTCCGGGAACGTGCCCCTGCTGCCGTCGCGTGCCGACGCGCGACGCGGCATGCGGATACGCCCCGCCGCCGCCGGCCTCGGCATGGCCGTCTCGATCGCGGCGACCGTCGCTTTGTTCGCGCAGGTTCTTCCCAGCCGGGATGCCGGGTTGCTCCGTCCGGCTCAAGGGCAATCGACTCCATTGAGCGAATCGCCAGGCGAAGACCGATCTGGCCTCCCGAAAGCGCATCTCGATGAAGGGCCCACGACTCGTCCGTCCTTCGAACCACCGGTCTCTGATCGGACCCCTCCGTCTGATCCTTCTTCGGCGCCCGTCGAGCCGGCTTGCACGCAACCGGTTCTCGCAGCCGATCCTCCCCCCCAGGGAGTTTCGGTCACCGCGCTGGCGGAGCCCCGGCAGGCTCGGCGCGGCGAGTCGATCATGTTTCGGGCAACATTTCGCAACGGCACAGGCGCACCCGTCACCAACGAAGAGGGCAATCCCCGAGCCGACTTCATCATCACGACCACAGACGGTCTCGGGGCGTGGTCGTATCGCTCGAGTGGCGTCTTCACGCAGGAGCTCGTGCGGCGCTCCTACGCCGACGGCGAGGAAGCGTCGTTCGAGATCACCTGGGACGGCCTCGGATGCGCCCGGAACGGCGAGTCGCCCGCGTACCTGCCTGTGGGCCGCTACTTCATGCACGCCGTGTGGGCCGGCGCGAACGGAGGATCCTCCGAGCCGGTCTCGTTCCAGATCGGCTGACGCGTCTCCGCCCGATAATTCGATTCGGCATCCTGCCCGCCGCGCCCTAGAATGGCTTGCGAGCCCGATCGAATCGAAATGAGGTGTTTCGCGCGTGCGCAAGCCCGAGATCTTGATGACGCCCGGTCCCACGCCGGTCCCCGCCGAAGTGCTGCTGGCCCAGGCTTCGCCCATCGTCTACCACCGCGGCCCCGGATTCGGCGCCGTCCTTCGCGACTGCATCGAAGGGCTGCAGTGGATCATGCAGACGCGCAACGACATCTTGACCTTCACGACGTCGGGGTCGGGTGCGATGGAGTCGGCGGTCGTGAACTGCTTCAGTCCCGGGGACAAGGTGCTGGTCGTGTCTGTCGGCAATTTCGGCGAGCGCTTCCAAACTATCTGCAAGACCTACGGGCTCGACGTGACGGTGATCGACTACGAGTGGGGCAAGACCGCCAAGGCCGCCGATGTCGCGGCCGCCCTCACGCCCGACACCAAGGGCGTGCTGATCCAGCACAGCGAAACCTCGACCGGCGTGGTCAACGACATCGAAGCGATCAGCAAGGTGGTCAAGGATCATCCCGCGCTGTTCATCGTGGACACCGTCAGCGGCCTCGGCGCCTCGCCGCTGAAGGTGGATGAGTGGGGGATCGACGTCGCCGCCGGCGGCGTGCAGAAGGCGCTGATGATGTCGCCCGGCATCGGCTTCGTTGCCGTCTCGCCGAAAGCGTGGGACGCGTATAAGACATCGACGCTGCCGAAGTTCTACTTCGACTGGGGCCCGGTCAAGAAATCCCACGATCTGCCCGACCCGGAATCGCCGTACACGCCGGCCGTCTCGCTGTTCCTCGGCCTGCAGGCCGCAATCAAGCTGCTTCGCGAAGAGGGGATCGAGAACTGCTTCGAACGGCACCGCACACTCGCGCGTGCGGTCAAGGCGGCCGTGCAGGCGCTCGGACTCGAGTTGGTCGGCGAGGACCAAGAGCGCGCGGTCTGCGTCACCACCATCCGCGCGCCCGAAGGCATCGACGGCTCGGCGATCACGAAGTTGCTGCGCGCGAAATTCGGGATCGTGTTCGCACCCGGCCAGGGGCAGTGGAAGGGCAAGGTCTTCCGCATCGGTCATCTCGGCTACTTCGAGCGGGCCGACGTGCTGCAGGCCGTCGCGGCGCTCGAGATGGTCCTCGACGAGCTCGGCTATCCGGTCAAACAAGGCGCCGGCGTCGCCGCCGCCCAAGATGTGTTCGCGCAAGCCGGATGAAGGTTCTCGTCGCCGAAAAGATCGCGGGGGCCGGCATCGAGCTGCTCCAAGCCGAGTTCGATGTCGACGTCCGAACTGACCTGACCCGCGACGAACTGCTGTCGGTCATCGGCGACTACGACGCGCTGATCGTCCGGTCGGCGACGCAAGCCGACGCCGAGCTGATCGGGCTCGCGCCGACCTTGAAGGTGATCGGCCGGGCCGGCATCGGTCTGGACAACGTGGACGTGGAGGCCGCGACCAAGGCCGGCATTGTCGTGGTGAATGCGCCGACCTCGAACGTGATCTCGGCGGCCGAACACACCATCGCACTGATGCTGTCGCAGGCGCGCAACATTCCGCGCGCCGACGCGTCGATGCGGGCCGGCAAATGGGAACGGTCGCGCTTCGAAGGCGTCGAGTTGCACGGCAAGACGCTCGCGATCCTGGGCCTCGGCCGGATCGGCACGCTGGTCGCGCAACGGGCGCTGGCATTCGGCATGAAAGTCATCGCGTTCGACCCCTACGTCGCGCGGCAGCGCGCCGCGCAGATGGGCGTCGAGGTTGTGGACACGCTCGAAGACGCGTTGTCACGCGCCGACTTCGTCACGCTGCATCTTCCGAAGACGACTGAGACCGCGTCGCTCATCGGGGCGCACGAGCTGGCGCTGATGAAGCCGAACGCGCGGATCGTTAACGCAAGCCGCGGCGGGATGATCGACGAGACCGCTTTGGCCGAAGCGGTGCGCGAAGGCCGGATCGGCGGCGCGGCGCTGGACGTCTACGAGTCCGAGCCGCCGTCCGAGGACATGCCGGCGCGCGCCGAGCCTGCCATCGTGCTGACCCCGCACCTGGGTGCATCGACCGAAGAGGCGCAAGAGAAAGCGGGCGTGACCATCGCCGAGCAAGTTCGGTTGGCGCTTCGCGGCGAGCTTGCGCAATATGCCGTCAACGTGGACGCCGGCCGCGAGATCAGCGACACGGTGCGGCCGTTCATCGGCCTAACTGAAAAGCTCGGGCGGCTGTTCGTGTCGGTGTCGGGCGGCCACGTCGGTTCGGTCGAGTTGCGCTTCAACGGACAGATCGCCGACCACGACACGAAGGTGCTGACGTTGTCGGCGCTGCGCGGCATGCTCGGCGCGGTCGTCACCGAGCCGGTGACATTCGTCAACGCGCCGCTGCTCGCCACCGAGCGCGGGGTCGAGTATTCCGAGACGAAGTCGGCCGTCGCGCGCGACTACGTCAACGTGATCGAGATCCGCGGCGAGGACGGCGTGGGCGTCGCCGGCACGCTCGTCGGCACGCGCAACGAGGAGCGCATTACTCGTGTCTACGACTTTCAGCTCGAGATGCCGCCCGGTGCGGTCATGTGCTTCCTGCGCTACGACGACCGGCCGGGCGTGATCGGCGCGATCGGCACCATCCTTGGGGAGCGCGGCATCAACATCGCCGACATGCGCGTCGGTCGGCAAGAGCGCGGCGGCGAGGCCCTCATGGCGTTGTCGGTTGACCAGGAGATCCCGGCCGAGGTGCTCGACGAGCTCGCCGAGGGCTCGGGCGCAAAAAGCGCCGTCGTCGTCGTGCTCTGATCTCCCGGTCGCAAGAAGTTGCTTGCCCAGGCGGGCCGGTTGTGTCATGATCGAGCCCGATGAACGGCAGCCTGCTTCTTCTTTGACGGCGTACGCGGATATGCGCGTGCGCCGGCCCTTCGCATCCGCGGAGGGTTTTTTCGTTGAATGGGACCGGAAGGCGAGGACGAGATGAGCGATCGAGTACGGATCTTCGACACCACGCTGCGGGACGGCGAACAGTCGCCCGGCATCAACCTCAACGTCAAGGAGAAGCTCGAGATCGCCGAGCAGCTTGCGCGGCTGAATGTCGACATTATCGAAGCCGGCTTTCCGCGCACCTCGGTCGGTGACTTCGAAAGCGTCCGCGCGATTGCCGGCGCGATCAAAGGTCCGACGATCGCGGCGCTGGCTCGCTGCGTGGACGAAGACATCGACCGCGCGTGGGAGGCCATCAGCCCCAACGACAAGCCGCGCATCCACGTCTTCCTGTCCACCAGCGACATCCACCGCAAGTACATGCTGAACGCGACCGAGGACGAGATCGTCGCCCAGGCCGTGGCCGGCGTAACGCGCGCAAAGGGCTACACCGCCGATGTCGAGTTCAGTCCTCAGGACGCGACGCGCACCGACGCGGACTTCCTGTTCCGCATCGTCGCAGCCGTCATCGAGGCCGGCGCGACGACGGTCAACATTCCCGACACGGTCGGCTACGCGATCCCGTACGACTTCGGCGAGATGCTCCGTGAGTGCTACAAGGCGGTCCCGCGCCTGGCCGATGTGGTTCTGAGCGTGCACTGTCACAACGATCTCGGCCTGGCCGTGTCGAACTCGCTCGAGGCCGTGCGCGCCGGCGCGCGCCAGGTGGAGGTCGCCGTCAACGGCATCGGCGAACGCGCCGGAAACTGCTCGCTGGAAGAGGTCGTGATGGCCATCCAGACGCGGCGCGACCTGCTGGGGGCCGAGACCGGCATCAACACGCGCGAGATCGCACGCACCTCGCGGTTGGTGTCGCTACTGACCGGGTACTCGGTGCAGCGCAACAAGGCGATCGTCGGCGAGAACGCCTTTGCGCACGAGTCCGGCATCCATCAGCACGGCGTTCTGCAGGACCGGCTCACCTACGAAATCATCAAAGCCGAAGACGTGGGCGTCGAAGGCGGCAAGATCGTGCTCGGCAAGCACTCGGGCCGGCACGCGTTCTCCAAGCAGCTCGACGAGATGGGATTCCAGCTCGGCAAGGGCGAGCTGGACCGCGCGTTCACGCGCTTCAAGGAGTTGGTCGATCGCAAGATCCAGATCACCGACAAGGACCTGGAAGCGATCGTCGTCGACGAGATCCAGACCGTCGACGAGATCTACCGCCTGGAGAGCCTGCAGGTTGCCGGGGGCACGCATCTGGCGCCCACCGCGACCGTGCGGATCGCACGCGACGGCCAAAGCATGCAAGAATCGGCGATGGGTGACGGCATGGTGGACGCGGTCTTCGGCGCCGTCATGCGGGCCACCGGCGTCGCGGCGACGCTGCAATCGTTCCACATCGCGGCCGTTACCGAAGGCGCCGAGGCGCTCGGCGACGTCAGCGTGCAACTCGAGATCGACGGCGAACGCTATTCCGGCCGCGGCCTTGCCACCGACATCGTCGAGGCCAGCGCGCGCGCATTTCTGAATGCGCTCAACCGCGCTGCCCGTCGCGGCCACCGGACCGCCCCGGTCGAACCGACGCCGTAGGCTCGATTCGCCGGTCAGGCCGGCATGGCTTCCGGCAGGTCGAGCAGGATCGCAGCCGGTACCGGCTTGGCGAACAGGAAACCCTGACCGAACTGGCAGTCCAGCTCGAACAGCAGCGCCCGCTGGGCCGGCGTTTCGATCCCTTCCGCGACCGCCTTCAGGTTGAGCGCGCGGGCCATCTCCAGGATCAATCCAACCAGCACCTGCCGCTCGGGCCGGGAGGCCAAGTCCTCGACGAAGGACCGGTCGATCTTGAGGACGTCCACGGGCATGCGCTGCAGCGATGCCAGCGACGAGTACCCGGTTCCGAAGTCGTCGATCGCGATCAGCACGCCGAGATCCTTGAGCGCGCGCATCCGGGCCGTGATCTCTTCGCCCTCGCCCATGGCGACGCTTTCGGTGATCTCAAGGATCAGCCGCTCCGGCGCCAGCCCGGTTGTCTGCAGCGCGGCGCGGACTTCGTCCACCAATCCCGGGTCGTGCATCTGCCGGGCGGAGACGTTGATCGAGACGGTCGTGTCCTTCGGCCAGCTCGCCGCCTCGCGGCAGGCGTTGCGAACCACCCAGCGTCCCAGGTCAAGGATCCGGCCGGTGCGTTCGGCGACGTCGATGAAGCTGCCCGGGTCCAGCCGTCCGCGCTTCGGGTGATTCCACCGAACGAGCGCTTCCGCCCCCACGACCCGCCCCGATCGCAGATCCAGAATCGGCTGGTACTCCAGGAACAGCTCCTCCCGTTCGACGGCGTGCGCGAGGTCGGATCCCAGATCGAGTCGCTCGATCGTTCGCTCGAGCATGCTGTCCTCGAACAGCTCGATGCGATTCTTGCCGAGCGCCTTCGCGACGTACATCGCCACGTCGGCATTGCGGATCAGATTGTCGGGGGACTCGTCGAACGTGTCGGCGACGGCCACGCCGATGCTGGCCGTGACGAACAGTTCGCGCCCCTCGAATTCGATGCCCGGCACGAGCGCCGCCCGCAAGGATTCGGCGACGCGCATCGCTTGAGTCCGGCTGGCGTCGTCCAGCAGGACGGCGAACTCGTCGCCTCCCAGCCGGGCGATCGTGTCGCCGTCGCGCAGCATGCTGCGAAGGCGGCGGCCTACCACGGCCAGCAGCCGGTCGCCGGCAGCGTGACCGAGCGAATCGTTCGCGGCTTTGAACTCGTCCAGGTCCATGAAGATGAGCGCCGCGGGACGCCTGGTGCGGGAGGCGCGTCGAAGCGCGTGCGTGGTCCGGTCGCGCAGCAAGGCGCGGTTCGCGAGCCCGGTCAGCGGATCGTGGAACGCCTCGTGCGCCAGCTGCGTCTCGAGTCCCTTGCGCTCGGTAATGTCGCGGGCGTTGATGACGATGCCGCCGACGCCGGTCTGATGGATCTGGTTGGTCCAGCTCGCCTCGTAGTGGCGCACGCTGCCGTCGTGCAGGATCCGGAACTCGCTCGTTCGTGGCCGTTCGGGCATCAAGAGCATCTCTTTGATGGTTGCCGCGACCGCGTCCTGGTCGGCCGGATGGACCAGGTCGGGGAGCCGCTCGCCGCCGGTGCCGGCACCGGCCCCCGCATCGGTGCCGATGCCGTCGCGTCCGATCGCCGACGACGCGGATGGGCTTTGATAGAGGATTGTTCCCTCCGGCCGGACGATCCACGTCAGGTCGGTGGCGTTTTGAACCAGCGCGCTGAACCGCGCCTCGACTTCGTCGCGCGCGAGCGTCGCGCGGGCGCCGCTGAAGAGGGCCGCCATCGGCACAAGGAAGAGCACGACCAGCGCCGGGTTGCGTTCCATCACGATCAACAGCATCGGCGTGATCGAGGCCATGGAAAGGGTGACGAGCCCGTCTAGTCCGAGCTGAAGCTCCCGCCGGCCCGGCCGGCGTCGCTGCGCAAGCGCCATCGCCGTGTCGACGAGCAGGTTGTTGACGAGGAAATACGCCAGCGCGGCTCCTGCGAGCGCGGGAATCTGCCGCGAGGCGAACAAACCCGGAAGCTGCGAGTGCCCGCCGAGGATTTCGACGACGAACCCCGCCGCTCCGGCCGAGAGCGTGTATTGCGCGACATTGAACGCGGCTTTCCAGGGCGCGGGGCGTCGCCGGATCAAACCGACGACGGCGCCGAATGCCTGCGCGACGACGGCGGCGGGCGTGCCGCACACCAGCAGGATCGCGAACGTGAAGACGGTCGACAGAAAGAAGCTGCCTCGTTCGCGGCCGGCCTGGAATTCGAACGGTTTGAGTTCGGCCGCCGCGAGCAGCGCGGTGAGCAGCAGGAAGACGCCGAGCGGCCCTACCCCGTCCGACGCGACGCCGGTCGCCGCGACCAGCAAGCCCAGCAATCCGGCCGAGATCACGACGACGACGAAGCGAATGGCGGGGCCGGGCAACGCCTCGAGCCCGTCGGTTCTTCGGCTCCGCTGCTTCACAATGCTTGCATCGGCATTCGCCGGCCCGGGCTACGGCTTGTCGATCTAAAGAATTTCTCAGATTGCGATGTGGCACCGTCAAATGGGGTCGCGGCATGGCCCGATCGGGCCATTGGCCACACCTGGGAATCGGGGTACGGTCGATGCGGATCCGGTCCCGAAAGGGACGGGAAAGGAGGCCGGATGGCGCACCCGAACGAGATACTTCTCCGGAAGGGATACGACGCCTTCGGAAAGGGGGATCTGGAAACGCTCCGGGCGATGTTTGCTCCCGATGTCGTTTGGCACGTGGCCGGCAAGAGCGCGCTGTCGGGCTCCTATAAGGGCCTCGATGAGGTATTCGGGTTCTTTGCCGAGATCGTGCAGCGATCTGGCGGAACGTTCGCCAACGAGGTTCACGATATCGTCGCCGGCGACGCTCACGCGATCGCCCTGACGACGGCGCGAGCCGAGCGGGAGGGACGCAGGCTCCACAACCCCGGAGTCGGCATCTTCCATATCAAGAACGGAAAGGTCACCGAAGCCTGGCTCACGTCGCAGGATCAGTACGCAGCAGACGAGTTCTGGGCTTAGGGATCAGTCGACGGAAATCAGGCGAGGCCGGTCTTCGACGGGGAGCCGGCCTCGCCCCCTTACTCGATCAGCCAGATGTCCAGCCCGTGCGCGGCCGCGTGGTTGACTCCCACGCCCGATGCGCGCATCGGGCCGAGGAGTCCGCGATCCCGCAACGCACCGGTCGCGCGCTCGAGCGAATCCACGCGTGCGACGATTCCAGAGATGCCGTCGATCGGGGATTCCTTCAACCGCACCCCCGGACCGGCGCCGAACCGCCAGGCGCCGTCGTCGCCGGGTTCCGCGAGCCGCGTCCACGATTCACGCGCGGCCCGCACGTCGCGTACCCCGATCTGGATCTCGGCGACGGCTCGGATCCCAACGGCGGCGGGCCCGGTCGCCGACCTCGCCGTCCGCGCGGCGAGGCGTTCTGGGTCGACCGGGTGTGCCATCTCGCACAGGTAGCCGATGCCGGCATCGGCCACCAAGCCGGTGACCGGAAGCGTGGCGACGAGCGGCCCGTCGGTCCCGTCCGGCCGGCGCCCCGAGAATGCGCGCACCTCGTCGCGGGGGATCCCCGCCCGATCGAGCGCGGCGCCGGCCTGCGCGCACGGCATCGGCGAGGCGAACGCGATTCCGCGGAAGACGGCCGGCAGCGTCGCCGCGTAGAGCGGGGTCAGCGACTCGGCGTCGGCGACGATCTCGATCCAGCAGTTCCCCGCCGCGACTCCGGCGCTTTTAAACGGTCCCAGATCCACGACCGGCCAGAGCGGCGGAAGCCCCAGGCGCTGCGTCAGCATCGCGAACAGGTCTGCCGGGTCCGCGACCGGAACCACGACATGATCGATCCGAGACACGAGCGGCGCCATCACGCCGTCCAGTGTATCGAGCCGTTCGCTACAGGCCCGCGGTGGACGGCGACGGATGCGTCGCGCGCCGTTCGAAGATATCGATGTCCGCAGCGTGCGTCAGCGTGATCGCGATGTCGTCAAGCCCTTCCAAGAGCCGGCGCTTGACTTCGGTGTCGATGTCGAAGGACGCCACCCGTCCCGCGAACCGGACGGTCTGCGCGGCAAGGTCGATCGTCGCTTCGCCGGACTGCATAAGCGCGTGCACGTCCTCGTCCGGCAACGCGACCGGCAGCAAGCCGTTCTTGGTCGCGTTGGATGAGAAGATGTCGCTAAACGAGGGAGCGACGACCGCGGCGAAGCCGAACTGCCGGATGGCCCACACCGCGTGCTCGCGGCTGGATCCGCACCCGAAGTTGCGCCCGGCCGCCAGGATCGGGTTCGGCTCGAGCGCGATCTCGCCCGAGCGGATCCAGTCGTAGAACAGGAACTCGCCGAAGCCGGTGCGTTCGATGCGCTTGAGGAACTGCTTCGGGATGATCTGGTCGGTGTCCACGTCGGCGCGGTCCAAGACCGTGACGCGGCCGCTGATCGTCGTGACCGGCTCCATTAGCTCCACTCCCTGATGTCGACGAAGCGTCCCTCGATCGCGGCAGCGGCTGCCATCTCGGGCGAAACCAGATGCGTCCGGCCGCCGGCACCCTGGCGTCCTTCGAAGTTGCGGTTGGACGTGGATGCGCAACGCTCCTGCGGGGAGAGCGTGTCGGGATTCATGCCCAGGCACATCGAGCAGCCGGCGTCGCGCCACTCGAAGCCGGCGCTCGCGAAGATTCGATCGAGCCCTTCCGCCTCGGCTTGCGTCTTCACCGCGACGCTGCCGGGAACGACCATCGCGCGCACGGTCGGCGCGACGCGGCGGCCGTCGACGATCCGTGCGGCCGCGCGAAGGTCTTCGATCCGCGAGTTCGTGCACGAGCCGATAAAGACCCGATCGAGCGAAATCTGCGTGAAGGGCGTGCCCGGCCGCAGCCCCATGTACGCGAGGGCGCGCTCGGCGGCGTCGCGGTCGGCGGGGGAGTCCAACCCGGCGGGATCCGGAACCGCCTCGCCGACGCCGGCGACCATGCCGGGCGTCGTTCCCCAGGTGACCATCGGCGACAAGACACTCGCGTCGATGCGTTCCTCGCGATCGAACGTCGCGCCGTCCTCGGTCGGCAGTGCCCGCCAATAGCCCAGCGCGTCCTCCCACTCGCTACCCGCCGGCGCCGCCTCGCGGCCGGTTAGGTAGGCGAAGGTCGTGTCGTCCGGCGCGACCATGCCGGCGCGACCGCCGCCTTCGATGGTCATGTTGCAGACCGTCATGCGGTTCTCCATCGACATTGCCTCGATCGGCGCGCCCGCGTACTCCACGACGTATCCGGTGCAGCCGGCGGTGCCGAGTCGTCCGATCGTCGCCAGGATCAGGTCTTTCGCCGTGACGCCGAACCCGAGCGCGCCGTCGTAGAGGATCCGCATCGTCTTCGGCCGCCGCTGCACCAGCGTCTGAGTCGCCAGCACATGCTCGACTTCGCTGGTTCCGATTCCGAACGCCAGCGCACCGAACGCGCCGTGCGTCGAGGTGTGCGAATCGCCGCACACAATCGTCAGGCCGGGCTGCGTCAACCCCAACTCGGGACCGATGACGTGCACGATGCCGCGGCGATCGCTGCCCAGGGAATAGACCGGGATGCCGAACTCGGCGCAGTTGCGCTCGAGCGTCTCGACCTGCACGCGCGAGAGCGGATCGGCGATCAGCGACGCGCGCGGCGTGCCGTCGGTCGGCACGTTGTGGTCCGCCGTGGCGATGGTGCGGCCGGGCCGGCGCACGCGCCGGCCGGTCAGGCGCAGCCCGTCGAACGCTTGCGGGGACGTCACCTCGTGGACCAAATGCAGATCGATGTAGATCAGGTCGTCGCGAACCAGATGCGCGTCCCAGATCTTGTCGAACAACGTCTTAGCCATGTCCGGTGCCCTCCGCGAATCAGGTCGTTCGCAACCCTGCCGTCACGACGGCGGCAAAATTTGCCTCCGTGCGACCGGGATTCTCGATGTGGTGCGGCAGGTCGGCGTCGAAGGTGATCGCGTCGCCCTCCTCGAGCAGGTAGCGCTCCCCGTCGAGCACGAGCGCCACCGTTCCGGTTTGCACGAGCACCGTCTCGCGGCTCCCGGCCTCGTGCAGCGGAGCGCCACCGGTGCGCGCGCGGGGCTTGAGCCCGTGCAGCGTAACCGACGCCCGCTGGCCGGGCAGATCGGGTGTGACCGGCTCGTAGCGGTGGCCGCCCGAGCGCACCGATCGCCGTTCGCTTCGCCGCGAGACCACCACGTGGACGCCTTCCTCCAAACGCAGCAACTGAGACAGAGAAAGGCTCAAGCCGCTCGCGATCTTGCCGGCGACCGCAAGCGTCGGGGAGGTCGATCCCCGTTCGACTTGCGACAACATCGGGGCGCTCACCCCGCTGCGGCCCGCCAGGTCCCGCAGCGACAGCCCGCGCGCCTCGCGAAGCGCGCGGATGCGCCGCCCGATCATAGGGACGGGCATGCCGGTGGGCATGGCGGTGGGCTCCGGCGGGAAACCACCCGGACCCGTCTGCGCGGCCGCCGTCATGAGTCGTATGTTATCACGAACGATCGTCTGCCAGAACCTCTTTCCTCCGGGGGGACGAATCGCCTAGACTCTGGCGTGCGGGCTCGTCGGGGGACGGTCCGGCTCCAGGGAGGAGTGCAGCGAACATGGCCGAGTCCGTCGTCGCATTGCTTGATCAGGTCTGGTCGTCGATCGAAGAGCTGTGCGCCGGCTTCACTCCGGCCGACTGGACGAAGGAAACCGAGCTGCCCGGCTGGAGCGTTCAGGATCAGCTCTCGCACCTGTGCGGTATCGAGTCGATGCTGCTCGGCCGCCCGCAGCCCGAGCCGCTCGCCGCGCCGTGGCCGCCGCACGTGCGCAACCCGCTCGGCGCGATGAACGAAGCGCAGGTCGCCGAGCGCCGCGCGTGGCCGCCCGAAGACGTTCTGACCGAGTTCCTCGAACTGACCGCGGAACGGCTCAAGGTGATTGCCGAGATGTCCGCCGATCAGATGGACGCCGAAGTCACCGGCCCGCTCGGCGCCGGCAAGCTCCGCGACTTTCTCAACATCCGGGTCATGGACTCGTTCCTGCACGAGCAGGACATGCGACGCGCCACCGGCACCCCCGGCGCGATGGAAACTGAGGCCGCCTTGTTCGCGGTCGAACGCATGCGTGCCGCCTTGCCCATGGTCGTCGGAAAGAAGGCCGCGGCGCCCGAAGGAAGCACGGTCGCTTTCCGCATCGACGGACCGGCCGGCTTTACCGGCACGGTCACGATGGAAGGCGGTCGCGGCCGCTTCGACCTCGGCGCGCCCTCGAATCCGACGACGATGCTGTGCATGGACGCCGAAGCCTTCCTGATCCTGGCCGGCGGCCG
>Ga0214471_10003031_pt1 | contig 13039 bp, 7 predicted proteins | sample RVTome_5_FD_207665 | JGI IMG/M metagenome (GOLD analysis project Ga0214471, IMG submission 207665) | Soil microbial communities from uranium-contaminated site in the Upper Colorado River Basin, Wyoming, United States - RVT142D155 | ecosystem: Environmental > Terrestrial > Soil > Contaminated >...
GAGCGCGATCAGGTCCTTCTGCGCGGGCGGTTTGGTCTTTCCGTCGCGCACGTCTTCGGGCCAATCGGTCAGCGTGGCCGGGCGGTACTCGAAGTGGATGACAAGTTCACCGTCCTCCTCGGTGATGAAGTCGCGCCCGGATTCACCGGGGGCTGCGAGGAGGAAGACGCGGTCCTTGTCCTCAGCGGACTTGACGTTGCCGTGCTCGCCCTCGGCGGCGTCCGCCAGCCGGAAGTGCACGCGCATCGGCTTCTTGTCGTTGTCCGGCCGCAGTCGGAAGGCGTAGTCGCGCAGGTACTCGCTGGTCTTGATGTAGTACTGGTCGCGGTTGGCCCAGTGTAGCTTGACCTCCTCACCCTCGTAGGGGATGGCGTAGACGCTGGGCTTGTAGACGCGCTTAGCGAGGAAATCGCCCTCAGAGTAGTAGCGCCGGAAGAAGCTGAATAGGTGGTCGTAGACCTCGTTCTCCAGCGCGCCTATGTCCACAGAATCGGTGGCGAGCTTGGCGCGAAGGTCTTTGACCTTCTGCGTCGTCTCGGGGTCCACTCCCAGGCCCTGCGCCTGCTCGATGGCCTTGGCCAGCTCCTTCTCCAGTTCGGCCTTGTCGGCGGTCTTGTATAGACCGAACGCTTCCTTGACCTGCGGCAAGAGGTCTTTATCCAGGAACTGCGTCACCTCGGCGCTCTTGGCGTGCATGATGCGGTAAAGGCCGAAGTCCAGGTCGGGCTGGTCGAGCTGGAACAGCTCCTTCAGTAGGGTTTTCAGCTTCTCGTATTTCTGGTTCATCGTGTGGCTTATCCTTCGTTCGTCATGTGTGCCGCCTGTCCGTCTACTCGACCGTCCAGCGGACGGTGAACAGGGTCTCCATTTCGGTCCGCTGAACCAGTCGCCGCTCCAGAGACTCGATCAGCGTGTCGCGCTTCTCCATGATCTCGTCCTCAACATTGAAGATCTCCTGTCGCTGGCGGCGCTGCTGCTTCTCCAGTTGTTGGATCTTCTCCTGAATCTCGTGTTGCTCTTCGAGCGTCGTCGCCTGCCTGGCCTGGCGCCGCAACACCTTGATCTGCTCCTTGGTATCCTGCAGCGCCTTCTCGGCCGCGAGCACCATGTCGTCGGCCCACTTCTCGAGCTTTTCCCGTGCCTCGTTAAAGTGGGCGCTATTCTGCTCGAGCGAGCGGCTGACCGTGGCCTTGGCATGGCGTGCGGCTTCAGCGTCAAGACGTTGCGTTACCGACTCCGCGAGGACGTTGCTGCCGTTGACGCGACCCCCGCAGCCGAATAGCTTTTCCATCGTCTCCTGGTCGAAGGAATTGCCGCTCTCATCGAAACCCGAGAACAGCAGGTACTCCTCGCGTTCATAGGAGTCAATCACCAACCGGGTAAGGGTGAGAAAGCCGCTCTTGCCGCGCAGCGCCTCGATCACATGGACTCGTGTGGGATGGTGCGTCACGTCGAAGACGATATGTACCTGGGGCGTCTCCAGTGTCTTGGCGCCGTCCACGACATGTTCACCCAGCGGGTGGGAGAGGCGGTAGAGAAAGATGCTGCGCTCCTCGCCCCTGTCATCGTTGGCCCGCGGATGAGACTTCGAGATTAAGTGGTAGCGGCCCTTCGAGATATCATCCCGGGGTGGGCGGTCGAGATCGAAGGCGAGCGCGTCGTCATCGAAGCGTGCCCGGCCATCGAGCATGAAGTGGGTCACCGCCCAGAAACGCTTTCCGACGCGATCAAGCTGGGCCTTGGTGTCGGCAAGCTGGAGCCGCAGCCGCTGGTGCACGTCTTCGTCAAAGTGTTCGAAGAGCAGCCGACGCGTGTCGTCCATGCGCGTGCGGATGCGCTCGTCCATCTCCTGCTGTAGGGCACGGAAGGCGGCGTCGATCTCCTCGGACGTGCGGCACTCCTGGTAGATCGCCAGGATGCGCTTCTCGAAATCCACGCCCGACTCGATAGTCCCCAGCACCTCATCGGACGCACCGAAAACGCCGCTGAAGAGATTGAACTTCTCGGCGAGCAGCTCCAGCACGCGCTTGTCGGCCTCGTTGCGCTCGTTCAGGAAGTTAATAACCACCACGTCATGCTTCTGCCCGTAGCGATGGCAGCGGCCGATGCGTTGCTCGATGCGTTGCGGGTTCCAGGGCAGGTCGTAGTTGATGACCAGTGAGCAGAACTGTAAATTGATGCCTTCGGCCGCAGCCTCGGTGGCGAGCAGGATCGTTGCCTCGTCGCGGAAGTGCTCGATGAGCGCGGTACGCACATCCACGGCGCGAGAGCCGGAGGCGCGCCCACTGTCCCGATTCTTCTCGACCCACCGCTCGTAGATCGCCGTTGCCTCGGGCCCGCCGTTGGTGCCGTTGAAGAGTACCACCTGCCCCCGGTAACCATGGGATTCGAGGAAGGTCTTCAGGTACTCCTGGGTCCGGCGCGACTCGGTGAAGATCAAAGCCTTACGTGCCGCGCCCGTCGTGGCCATCTGCTCGAAGCCGATATCCAGCGCCTTGAGCAGCGTCTGCGTCTTGGTATCGATGCCAATACCGCGCGCCCATGTGGCGAGGCGCTGCAGGATGTCGATCTCCTCGCGCAGCTTCTGCCGGTTGATGGTAACCGGGGGCGTCTCGGCCGCTTCGGATTCCTCGTCTTCAGCGAGGATTTCATCGAGCAGGTCGTCTTCGATTTCCTCAGCTTCGATCAACCGCTCGGTGAATTCGGGGTCGCTTCGCGCCTGTTCATCGCGCAGCGCTTCGAGGCGCACCCTAAGCGTGTCGAGCGTGGCGGCGATGGCTTGCGAGGACGAGGCGAGTAGCTTGCGCAGGATAAGGGCGGTCAAGTGGCGCTGGCGATGCGGCAGCGCGTAGCTGTCGGGTCGCTGTAGGAACGCGGATACCGCCTCGTAGAGCGCGTGCTCGTCGTCGGTCGGCTTGAACGGCCGTGTGATCGGTCGTCGCTCGGTGTAGCGAATGTATTCGGTCACCTGGTTGCGCAGCGTTCGCTTGCAGAAGCCCGCAAGGCGCTGACGCAGACCGTCCAGATTGCTGCCGGCACTGGTGTACTGCGAGCGGAATGCGTTGATATCGCCGAACAGATGCTCGTCGATCAGCGTCGAGAGGCCGTACAGCTCCTGGAGTGAGTTCTGTAGCGGTGTTGCCGTCAGCAGCAGCTTGCGGCAACCCTCGGTAGCCCAACGCAGGCCCTGGCCGACCTTGTTGCTCGGCCGGTAGGCGTTACGGAGCTTGTGCGCTTCGTCGATGACGACGAGATCCCACGCGATCGCCTTCAGTTCCTCGCGCAGACTGTTTGCGTAGTTGAGGGACATCACGACTACGATCTTCTCCGCCAGCGGTACCTGGCCGCTTCGCTTGGCTTCGCGGTAGGCCTTCGCGTCGAGCACCAGCACGGGCAGGTTGAACTTTTCCTCCAGCTCCAGCGCCCACTGCTTGCGAATCGACGCCGGGCAGAGCACCAGTAGGCGGCGTTTGCGCTCGGACCAGAACTGGCACAGCACGATTCCAGCCTCGATTGTTTTGCCGAGCCCTACTTCGTCAGCGAGGATCACGCCCTTGGAGAGCGGCGATTCGATGGCGAACAACGCCGCCTCGATCTGGTGCGGGTTCAGGTCGACGGCTGCGTCGAACAGAGACATCGACAGGCGATCTATTCCGCTTGCCGCGCGGCGGGTCAGGTCATGGGCAAAGTACTTGGCGTGGTAGGCTGTAATACTTGTTGGAGACGTAGGCTGTGCAGGATCTGGTATTCTTGATGGTTTGTCTGACAACGTGTTCTGGCGAGCCATCGCTTATCGGCCCGCTGGCATTCTTGCTCGGGCCTTGTTCGTTCCAGTCGCCATCCATCGTTCAAACTGATCCTTCCGAACACGCCACACGCCACCCACTTTGAATGCGGGAATCTTGCCCTCTCTGGCTAACCGTGTAACGGTGAACGGGTGGAGTTTCAGGATTTTGGCGACTTCGCCTGGTGTGAGAGTCTCGATTGTTTTCATGTGCAGAGCACCTCCGGTAGGCTCACAGATTATAACAACGCAAACAGGAAAAGGACAGCATTTTCCTGTTTGCGTTGGGGTTGCGGAGGTGAAGCTAGACGATCACGCGCTGGCTTTTGCCCGGACGGCCTGTGCGCTCTTGCTGTCACCTTTGAGCCAGGCTTCGTAGCGGACCTTGGACCGCTTCGCCCACGTCTCCTGGTACTGCTTGAAGAGCTCCGCGTCGCCTCGTTCGAGCAGTGCCGTCAGTTCGTCCCGCTTGGCATCGGCCATGTACTTGGCTGCCGGCCAGGTCTCCTTCACCCGCGCTTTTAGTGCGCCGAGCGATACCTGCTCTCGCGCCTTGGGGGCTTCTGGTGCCTTGGCTGGTGCCTCTGGGGCGCGCTCAGGTGCCGTCTCCGATGGTTGGGCTGTCTTGACCTCAGCCGGCTGCTTCCGGCCTTTATTTGTTTGTGGTGACGCACACTACTTTTTGCGAGGCCTGCTCATTACGGAATTGGCCCCGCAAGTTTGCAAGACGCTGACTCGGGCAAACTAGACCGCGGGGCGTTTTTCTCGCCACCTGGGCGAGAAAAACGGGTGAGCGAGGGGACTCGAACCCCCGACCTGCTGGGCCACATCCAGCCGCTCTAACCAACTGAGCTACGCCCACCGTGATTTTCGGAAGGGACTCGGAGGACATTACCAAGAAACAACCAGCGCTATCTTACCCGCTTCTGTACCCGGAGGCAACTGTGATACATTTATCACGGCCCTGACGGTGCAGAAAATCCTGCCATACAGCAGCCAAGACGACGTTTGAGGGAAAGGACCGTTGAGGTCCTGGCGGTCGTGCCAAGATCGACCGTGTCGAACTAGTTAGAACGTGCCGGGGAGACGACATGAAACACGTTGCGTTATCCGAGGTGAAGGACAACCTGTCAAAGTACCTTCACGACGCGGAACGCGAGGAAATTGTGATCACGCGGCACGGAAAGCCGGCGGGGATTCTCATCGGCTTCACGTCCGAGGACGATTGGTTTGAGTACCGCCTTGAGCACGACCCCCGGTTCCTCCATCGCGTGGAAGCGGCCAGGAAGAGCATCCGGCAAGGACGGGCAGTCAAGTTTGAGGACATCGACTGGTCGTGAACGTCAGCTTCCGGTTCTCCCATCCGACCAGATTCTCGATCGTCAACAACCGAAGCGTGTACTGATGCAAGTCTCTCCGTGCGACACTCGATAATTCCAGCCTCAAGCTTCCAGCTTCCAGCTTCCAGCTTCCGACTCACCCACGGGCGGAACTTATACTCATGGCGTGTTTCCCGCCCACGCTCACGGCCCACGGCCCATCATGTGCCAGTCGTCACCGGCGTCGCGACGGGCTCGCCGGGAGTCTCTTCCCCGTCCGGCACAGCAATAGGCTCAGGTTCCGGAGGCGGCAGTTCCGGTATGGGCTCCGGTTCGATGGGTTCCGGCTCTTCCTGGATGAGCTCAGGTTCGGGTGCGGCCGGTTCCGGCTCGAGAGCCGGGGCAGCCGGGCTGTCGGCAGGAGGAGCGGCGGGCAATGGTTCCTGCGTCGGGATGGCGGTCGGTTGAGTGGTGGCGGGAGCCGGCTGTGCCGCCGCGGCGTCCGCCGCTTGCGCCGCGGCCGCGGATTCCGCGCGGGCGGCCTCGATGGCTTGCCGGAGATCCGCGCGGACAGGCGTGGCGATGATCTCCAGCGCTTCATCGATCCGCTGGCTGGCGGCCTCGATGCCGCGCATGGCTTCCTGGCTGGCGGGGGTGAGGACGACGCCGAAGCGCTGGCCCCAGATCCGGATGTTCATGGACTCAAGTCCCCGCGCTCTCAACCGCGCGAGCAGTTGCTGCGCCAGCTCGTTGCCGGGCACGAACTCCCGCTTCCACTGCCCCGGATCGCTCAGCGGACCGGTGATCGCGACCTCACCGAGCATGCGGGGCTCAGGCCCGATGACGATCGCGTGATTGCCGTTGCGGCCGTTGCGACTCCGGATCAGCTCCTTCATGTCCACGATCGTGCGGCCGCGCACGGAGATGTCGAATTCGCTGACGGGCGCCAGGGCGAGCTGGATTATCCCTTCCATCTGATTGCCGAGCGATTCCCACTGGCTTGTCACCGAGAGCGCCGTATCGTAGACCCGGACCTGCATCGGCGAGAGGCGGTTCCAGTAGGGCGCGAACGCCGCGAGCGCCAGCGGCTCCATGCCGCAGGTCGTGCGGAGCTCGCCCCGTCCGCCGCGGGCCCAGCCCGAGCAGTAGATGGGCGCGCCGAGCCCTTCATGGCCGACCAGCTCCCCCCTGGCGGCGTAGGCGACGGGGGCGTCCTGATGCGGCGTGCCGAACGGGCCGAGGGTGGCGAAGACGTGGTGGACGATGCCGTGGAAGACGCCTTCGGGATCCTCATCGATGAACTCGATGGCGCCGTCTACGATGTAGAGCGTGCGCAGGGCGGCCCGCCAGGAGTCTTCGTGCTCCCCGACGGGCGTGAGATTGGACACCATCTCCTGAAGCGCGGTCCGCGAGACGTTGGGCCGGAGCACCGGACCGGACTCCACGCGCGTCAAGCGGAACGACGGGGACTCGGCCACGACGTCGAACCACAGCACGCGCTCATCCCAGGAGAGCCCGGCGGGCTTGAAGATGAGCCGGCGGAGGCTGGCGCCCGTTCTCGGGTCGTCCTCGCGGGCGCGGATGTCCTCCAGGACGATGGTGGCGGGCGGGCGGAAGTCCACGCGCCCGACGGTAATGCCACCCCCCAGCCCGTACCGCACGGCCATCTGCACGTAGCCCGGCAGCAGCAGCGCCAGCGCCCACAGATTGAGCCCGATGAGCGCCACCGTCACGAACAGGATCCAGGGCAGGATGATCCTACGCCGCTTCATTGCCTCATGCCAGGGCCATGACCCATGCCAAGTGGAGAGCGCGGGGGTGGGAGTGCGACACAATCGGCTGGTCGGAAGCTGGAAACTGGAAGTTGGAAGCTAGAATGATCGGGTGTCGCAAAGGGGGAGCGCTCCTGGGTCGCAATGATGCATCACTTTTGTGCATATGAATCAACTTTGATCACTCCAGCTTCCATCTTCAGACCTGCTGATGTTCGCATCCCCAGTTCGAGCTTCAGGCCTTCGTTCGCTGTCCCACGTTACGCGTGACGCGTTGCGCGTTCCGCGAGGTGAATAATCGCATACTTGACGCCACCGCCCACGACCCCGTCTCCCGCTGCCGGCTCCAATCGCCCACTGCTCGGATTGACGATCCGCAATCCGCAATCAACAATCCGCAATTCACCTGGTGCTGTTCGCCGCAAAAATAGCGCGCCTGGCAGGACTTGAACCTGCAACCAACAGCTTAGAAGGCTGCTGCTCTTCCATTGAGCTACAGGCGCTCGTGGGTCGTCAAATCGCTACTCTGAAGCCGGAAGCTGGAGACTGGATGCTGGAATGATTGGACGATCGCACGTGCTGATCATTCCAGCCTCGAGCTTCTAGCTTCCAGCTTCCGATCAAGACGGAGAACTCGCTACTCTGAAGCCGGAAGCTGGAGACTGGATGCTGGAATGAGTGGACGATCGCATGTGCTGATCATTCCAGCCTCGAGCTTCTAGCTTCAAGCTTCCGACCAGGTTGTCTCCGCCATGAAAATCGGGGCGGCAGGATTTGAACCTGCGACCTTCTGGTCCCAAACCAGACGCTCTAGCCAAACTGAGCTACGCCCCGCCAAGATCACCCAGCGCGGTTTCTCCCTGCGGCCCTGCCGGCCGCAGGATCCCGCAATCCTTCCGATTCGGGACTCCCACAGCCCATCGGCTGTGGGACTCGCGCATCGGCATCGACTGCCTGATGCGCTCGTCGCGCGCCGGCAAGGATCGCCCGGCGCGGTTTCTCCCTGCGGCCCTGCCGGCCGCAGGGCTCGCGCGCCGGCAAGGATCGCCCGGCGCGCTCGGAGCTACGCCCCGTATAAATTTCACACCACAGAGGCACAGAGACAACGCTCCACAGAGACACAGTGACGCTTCCGGCCTTCCTCTCAGCATGCTGAATGCCGCGGTCGACAACAGCTTGAACCGCCGCCGTGGATGACTTTTCTAGTCTAACACAAATGCCGGATCGCCCTCCTCCGCCAATTTCAGAAAGTGACAGTCACTTTTCAAAGCGGGAAAAGTGACTGTCACTTTTCAAAGGACGGTTACGGGCAGGCCGCTTGTATAATAAGCGTGTGAGTAGTCATGGTCTGAACACACGGGTTTCAGAGGGATTTCACGGATTTCATCAGCGATGGTCCGACGGATTCTGACGATTCTGTTCGTGCTGGTGGTCGTGCTGGGGGTGGGCGCGGCGATCGCCGCGTGGATCACGCTCGAGTCCTGGCTGCCGACCACGGGCAAACGCTGGCTGACGGATGAGGTCCGAAAGCGGACCTCGTATGTCCTCGAGCTCGACTCCCTGACGTACCGCCCTCTGCAGGGCTTTATCCTGCAAGGGGTCGTGCTCACCGACCCGAGCGCGCCGGAGCCGGTCCTGCGGGCCTCCCAGGCCGCGATCGCCGTCCGCTGGCTGCCGCTCCTGCTTGAGCGGCACGCGGCGTTTAAATTCCAGGCGGCGGTGGACTCGCCGCTTCCGGTGACCGTGTCCGGCCGCGGCACCTACGATGTCCCTTCGGGGATGCTGTCGGTCAACGCGCGCGCGAGCACCATCGACCTCGCGGCCGTGCCCCCGCCCCTGTCCGGCCACCTGCCGCCATACCTGGCCGGCGGACACCTGGATACGCGCATCCGCGTGAACGCCTCGCCGGGCGGCGCGCCCGTTCTGGCCGTCGAGCTCATCGGGACGGATGTGCACTTCACGGGCCCCGGCGCCAGCACCACGGCCGATCTCAAAGCCGACATGGTGGCGACGCCTCCTCCGTCTCCGGGCGAGCCCTGGCATTTAAGCGGCACGCTCTCGCTGGACGACGGCCTCTTCGAGCGCGAGCCGGGTGACGCGCTGGTCACGGGGCTCCAGGCGACGGCGGACATCGAAGGGACCGCCATACACCGCTTCAACGCGAGCTTCAAGGCGCTGGCGACGTCCTGGACGCTCGAGGGGACCGCCGGGATCGAACAGCCCGTCGCATATGAGCTGCATATGAGCGGTAACCCGCCGCTTGAAGCCGTGGCGAGCGCCGCCGGCGGCGCGATGCCGGCGGGGTGGGTTCCGGCCGGACCGGCCGCGATCGAGGCGGTCTGCCGCGGCGCGGGCGTGCCGGCTTCGCCGGACGCGGTGGATTGCCTGGCGAGACTCCGCGTGCGCGGCGCGACGCTCCGAACGCCGCATCTGACCGACCCGTTCACCGGTATCGCGGGACTCATCCGGTACGATCACGTCGCGCGCCTCGTGCAGATCGAGACCCTCCGGGCGGCATTTCAGGGCGAGCCGCTGGAGGCCTCAGGCTCCGTGCGCCTCACCTCCCCGCCCGTCCTTGCCGTGCGCGTCAACGGCAACGTGCCGCTCGAAGTGGCCCGCGAGTGGCTCACGCCCGAGAGCCCTGTCCGCGACCTCAGCGGGCTGGCGACCGTCGCGCTCTCGCTCGACGGACCGCTACCCCTCCCCTCGGCCCGCGGGACGATCGAGCTGCACAACGCGCGCCTCGTAGCCGACGCGCTGGGGGAGCCGCTTGAGGGCATGACGGGGACGCTGGTCCTGGAGCCGAACCGCATCACCATACCGTACCTCACCCTGCGGACGCGCGGGCAATCCTGGACACTCAACGCGGCCGTCAGCCCGATCGAGCGCCCCACGATCTCCGGCGCGCTGGCCTGGACGGGCGGGGAGCTGCGCGGCACGGTGCACGTCACGCCCCGGGCGCTGCGGATCGAGCAGGCCGTCCTCACGCTGAAGGAGACGCGCGTGGCCGCCGCGGGCGCGCTGAGCCTGGATCCCGCCGTGGCGCATGAGCTCACGCTGCGCGGCGTCCTTGAGCTCGCGGAGCTCAATGCCCTCCCCCTGGTCACGCTGCCGGACCTTGAGGCGTGGCAGCTCCAGGGATTGGTGACCCTGGACGGGACCGTCCGCGGCGACCCGGCGCGCTGGCAGCAGGGCCGCATGCGCGGGCGTGTCACGGCCGAGACGATCCGCGTCCGGGGCATTCCCGTCCAGCAACTCGTCTGCGAGCTCGATCAGGCGGACGGGACGCTCACTGCCCGTCTGCCCGGCGCGCTGGTGGCCGATGGAAAACTCAGCGGCCAGATGACGATGAAGCTCTCCGGCGAGGCCTGGGATTATGCCGCGCAGGGGGACCTCATCGGGATGCAGCTGGCCAAGCTCCAGGAGGCGCTGCCGGCCTGGCGCGGGCGCAAGCCGTCGGGATCCGTGTCGTCCCACGCGTCGGTGTACGGCGTCTGGCAGTCGCCCTCCAGCTGGCGCGGCGAGGGCTGGATCAACGCCGCCGGCGAGCAGCTGGCGGACCTGCCGATTCTCGATAAGTTCTTCGGCGGGCTCTTCGGGGTGCTCGCGGAGCGGCTGGGGCTGGATCTCCTGCGGCGCGGCCACGTGACCGCGCTGTCCGCGCGCTGGATGCTGGCCGATCAGCGCATCCGGACCGACGATCTGCGCGTGGAGGGCCTGGCGGCCGCGGAGCCGGTGAAGTTCTTCGCCAAGGGAAGCGCCGGCCTGGACGGAACGCTGGATTTCGTGGTGGAGCCTGAGCTGTCGGAGCAGATGGTGCTCGACGCGTCCGCGACGAAAACACTCGCCGGCTCGGTGCTCCAAACCGCCTCGCAACTGGACCGCATCCGGCGGATGCTCGGCCGACACCGGCTGCGCGGAACCATCAGGAATCCCGACTACCGCTTTGAATACAGCCCGGCCGAGCTGATCAGGAACCTCTTCGCGCCCTCAAGCGGCGGGCTGCTGCAGAACCTGTTCGAGTCCCTGCCGTGACGCCGTCGCGCAGCAGCCGGCGCAGGACCGGCCGCAGCCGGCGGGCCGCCGCGGCGCGATGGCTGAGGCGGTGCTTCACCCGCGCGGGCAGTTCACCCACCGTCTTGCCCATCCGGGGGACCAAAAACACCGGATCGTAACCGAACCCGTGCCGTCCGGACGGCGCGGCGGCGATCCGGCCCTCCCATGTGCCCTCGGCGGCCGCCACCACCCGATGGGGCGACGCCAGGGCCAGCACGCACCGGTAGCGCGCGCGGCGCCCGCGGGCGGGCCTGCCGGCGAGCTTGGCCAGCAAGAGCTCGTTGTTCGCCCGGTCGTCCCCATGCCGGCCGGCAAACCGCGCGGAGCGGATGCCGGGCCCGCCGTCCAGCGCGTCCACCTCCAGGCCCGAATCGTCGGCCAGCACCAGCCCGCCCGTCTGGGACGCGATCGCCCTGGCTTTGATGACGGCGTTGGACATGAAGGTGCGGCCCGTTTCGCGCGCGGGCTTGATGCCAGGCATGTCCGCGAGCGTCCGCCACCGGATGCCATCGACGCGGCAGAGCGCGGCCAGCTCCCGGCACTTGTGGCGATTCCCCGACGCGATCACGATCTCCACCATCAGAGCGTCAATTCCGTCCGTTCCGTCCGAATGATCCCGGCAGCACCACAGATGTCATAGAGCGTTCCACCCTGCTTCGCGCCCTGCGCTTCGCAGGACAGGCAGAGGCACAGAGGACGATCTCAAAAAGTGACTTTTCCCGCCTTTGAAAAGTGTCACTTTTTGAGAAGGGCGCGGCGCTGCAGGCCGAGCAGGGTCCGGATGCCCTTCCGGGCCAGGGCCAGGAGGCGCGAGAGGTCCGGCTCCGTGAACGGGCGCCGCTCAGCCGTCCCCTGGATTTCAATGAAGCGGCCCGAGCCGGTCATGACGACGTTCATGTCCACGTCCGCGCGGGCGTCTTCCGCGTAGTTCATATCGAGCAGTGGCGAGCCGCCGACGATGCCGACGCTGACCGCGGCCACCGCGTCCGTGAGCGGAGACGCCGCCAGCGCCCCTTCCCGCCCGAGGCGCTTGAGCGCCCGGCCGAGCGCGACGTAGCCGCCGGTAATCGCCGCGCAGCGGGTGCCGCCGTCGGCCTGCAGGACGTCGCAGTCGATCAGCACCGTCCGCTCCCCGAGCCGCGCGAGGTCCGTCACGCTGCGGAGGCTGCGGCCGATGAGCCGCTGGATCTCCTGGGTCCGGCCGCTCAGGCGCCCGCGGACGGCCTCCCGCGGGATCCGCTGGTCGCTCGAGCGCGGCAGCATGCCGTACTCCGCGGTGACCCAGCCCTTGCCGGTCCCGCGCAGGAACGGCGGCACGCCGTCCTCCACCGTCGCCGTGCACATGACGTGCGTCTCGCCCCATTCCACGAGGCAGGAGTCCGCCGCGAACCTGAGCGCGTCCGGCACCAGGCGAACGCGGCGCAGCGCGCCGGGAACCCGGCCGTCCTCCCGCTTCGGCATCAGTGGCCGTTCACCCGCTCGACGGTCCCTGAGAACGTGCCCAGGAACCGCCGGCCGAGCGCGTTGAAGTGCCCCGGCTCGTCGGTCACGAAGAAGCGGTGGCGCGGGCTCAAGCGCGGATCGCGCAGCAATTCCGCGCCCGCCAGCAGGCCGCGCACCTCCATCGCCGTCTCCCTGGCCGAATCGATGAGCGCCACCTCGCGGCCGATCGCGCGCTGGATCGTCTGCGACAACAGTGGATAGTGCGTGCAGCCCAGGATCATGGTGTCCACCCGCTCGCGCTTCAGCGGCTCCAGGTACTTCGCGGTCACGGACGAGCAGATGGTGCCGTTGAAGATGCCTTCCTCCACCAGCGGCACGAACAGCGGGCAGGACTGGGAGAACACCCGGATGCGGGGATCGAGCCGGTGCAGCGCCGCTTCATAGGCCCCGCTGTTGATGGTCGCGCGGGTGCCGATGACGCCGATGCGGCGGTTCCGGGTGCGCCGCACGGCGGCCGTGGCGCCGGGACGGATCACGCCCACGATGGGGACCTTGAAATACTTCCGGAGCGTCGGGAGGGCCCAGGAGGAGGAGGTGTTGCAGGCGATGACGATGCACTTGACCCCGAACCGGAGCAGGAACTCCACGTTCTCAAGGGAGAATTT
>Ga0214471_10003032_pt1 | contig 13034 bp, 24 predicted proteins | sample RVTome_5_FD_207665 | JGI IMG/M metagenome (GOLD analysis project Ga0214471, IMG submission 207665) | Soil microbial communities from uranium-contaminated site in the Upper Colorado River Basin, Wyoming, United States - RVT142D155 | ecosystem: Environmental > Terrestrial > Soil > Contaminated >...
TTACTACGACTAACACCTCCATTGCCCTTCGACACAGATCGAACAGCCCCCGCTCGAAGTGCTGCTTTCGCATTGTTTCGGGGGCGGACTGTGCCGGAACCCATAGTCCGTTCCGACACGTTACGTTTAATGCCCGGCCTCCGTATGGCCGGTCCCGGGTGAATTGTGCTTACCGTATCTACTGTATTTTTCGGACGCGCAAAAAATAAATCTTTTTCGCGGTGCGGTACTCGATTATTTTTTTGTTGTTTTTTTGTGCCGGGCCGTTTATTTTTTGCGGCCCATCCCTTACCCCATGACGCCAGGGTTTCGCGGAGCATCCTTTCTTTCAACGGCGCGGGGGTTTCGATACTCAAGACCCCCCCGACCTTCTTCTTTTCGGTGAAAAGCACATTCCAATCCCGCTCGAATGAAAGCACACGCTCAAGGTTGAACGCTTCGCGGCGCCAATCTGACCCCATGAGGGCTTGGAGGGCGACGACGACGGGCCCTATGGGTTCACGGGGTAACCCGATGTAAACATGGTACCCGCCGCGCCCTGTCTCGCGGACCTTGGTTTCGGCGGGGTCAACGACGATCCCGCACGTATCGAGAATGAACGCCACGCGGTCGCACCACGCGGCCCAGCGGCACGGGCTGAAAGCGTGGTCAAGGTCTAATTGGAGGACGCGCTCAAGCGACAAGGGAGGCCTCCTCGCGCCGCTCAAACTTGAGGCACGGGCAGATTGGGCCTGATTGGGGGAGATACCAGCAGTAGCTAGGGCATAGTGGGGGTTCGGTGCGCGGCCCATAGTGCCAACAATGGTCCTCCTGGCCGTGTCCACACACGCATACGGGCGGGTCGGAGGGGCCGCACAAAGGTTGACTTGAGGGCGTCATTCCTCAACCCTCCGGACATTGTTTACGAGCTTGAAGAGAAGCTTACGGCGCTTGTCCTGCTGCATCACGCGCCAAGCCTCTTCGTCGCCCAGGTCGTCCTTGATGGAAAGCCGGAGGCTCTCCACATCGACCAATTCTTCAAGGAGCTTAGCCGCGTCACCCTTCCCGTTCAGGAACCGCGCCCCTGCGGCAGCGGCCTCGCAAAGCTCTTCGATGAGCGCCACGATCTGCGGGTCACGGCCCCACTTCGCCCGTGCTGCCGCGTGGACTTCCGCGCCGATGAAGTCCTGGCCGTCCATAGGTTGGCTTGAAGGCGACATTTGTTAGGCCCCCCGAATGAGTAGGCCGATGATGTTTCCCTGGATGAATGTCAGCCAAAGGAGAACCCAATACGGGACTCGGACTTTGTGCGTCATGCCATTTTGTACGTCACCCGCGTTCACGCCGGACCCCCTTGGGACGACGCCTCAGCCTGAAACAAGGCTTCCGCGATAGACCCCGGCACGGCATCCCGTGCTTGAGCATTAGCCCAACCGTTCAAACCACGCCCCAAAAAGCGGAGGTTTGCTTTCCGGCAATCAAGACGGTCCCTGTTCACATGGTCCACGACGCGCCGTTCACGGCGTGTAGCTCCGAGGACGAATCGATGGAGGTACACCGTGCGCCGCTTAGATCGGCGGCCCATTTCAGCCCGCCTTTCCTGACGCGCCGCATACCCCTGGGGGTGAACATACCAATTAAAATCCGTGACGCGCCAAAAATCTTCTTCGTCAATCTTGACCACGCCGCCCCTAATTCCTAATTCAATCATCAAGAAATTTCCTCCAACAATTCAAACATGATAGCCCGCGCGGCCCGCCCTGAATGACGCCCCTTGAACGACGCCGCCTTGACATCGATGTTCGCCTTACCCGAACCCGGCACGGCACGACGCCCGACGATCCCTGATTTTGTGATGAAAGGCAACTCCCGAACCAGCATCGATTCCAGCCGCTTGGCGGCAGCGTCCCGCTGGGCTTGAGTACCCCGGACGCGCACCACCACTTTAACGGTTGCGCCCGAAGTCCGGCCTTTGGAACGCCCCCCGCTCGATCTCCGACGCCCGCCCCGGTAATCCTCACGCACAATCAAATCCTCCGACTCAACCCCCGGATCGGGCAAACGCCCGCGTGGCGGTTGGTCGCCCTTCGGCAACGCCGGGGGCTCCCGCAAAGCATCCCGAATCCGCTGGATGGTGACGGGGCGCACAAGCACCACGACGCCCCGGAAACGCACCTTACGGTACCCTTTCAAGTTCCCCTTCTTGACCGTCCGGCGCACCGCACACGGGCCGGTTTTCCGAAGCTCAAGTACCCTAACCTTAGGCATCAAGCCCGCGTTCGGGAGTCGAACCCGCCCCGGAGGCAGAGGTTAGGGGGTCCCCAAACCATCCGGGGTGCCGTAACACGCGGGCAAATGAGGGAGAGAGAAAAGGGGGAGAGAGGCGCGAAGGCTTAAAGGCGTCGGTTCGGGTCGCGTTGGTTCTTGGGGTCGATGAAAACCAAGTCGAAAGGCTCTCCTTTCTCCGAGGTTCCCGGGACCACCTTGTACCCGAACGTGTCGTCCCCCGCTGACTTCACCGGAATCCGCGCATACGTTCCCGGGGCGGGATGGACATAGACGCGGGAACGGTTGCCCGCGCCCGCGTCCGTGGGGGTCATGGTCAACCCTTGACGCCGAGGACGCAAACGTAGTCCGTCCGGTCCCCGTCCTTGTTGGTTCCTTCGCGGAGGCCCAGGGTCAACGACGCGCCGACCCAATCATCGCTGTTTGCGCCGAGGGCGTCAAACACCGTCTTGTAGTCGCGTCCGTTCTCGTTGAGCGTCAGCACAAACGGCTGAGAGCCGATGGACAACGGCACGTCGATGCCGTATTTCCCGACGCTTGGTTCATCTGCGATCTTCGCGGGCGCCTTGCCCTGCTTGTTGAGCAGGGGCGCAAGGTGCTGGGCTTTCAGGAAGTCGCCTTTGCTTTGTGGTTTCGGTAGCATTTCGTTTCTACTCCTTTTTTAGACCGCGCCGATACCCGGCCCGCTCCGCGAACCGGGGATGGGTTTGACGCGGTGACCCCAGCACGGCGCAAGGGGGTTAAAACCCCGATGTCTGAAACGGGACACTTAAGACCGAGGCTCATACAAACGGGCGCCGAGTCGCAGCCCGACAAGCCAGATTGCCACCATCAAGAGCCAGATGTCCGGGCCATACGTTGCGAAAATGAACAGCCAATCCCGCGCCCAAAACCACAACAGGAGCGCCCCCGACACGCCAAGGAAAATCAGTTTCCAGCCAGCGTCCGGGCGCCACGACAATACACGCGCAAGCGCCCGGTTCGCCGCCCGGTCCATCGCGCCCGCCGCGTTTTTCACGCGTCCGTGGGGCAAATGGTCTATCCGGGGGTCCATACCCCCGCAGACCCTTAGATATATATAGTCTTACGTTTTCTGGTCTTTTGTGTCCAGCAGGCGCGGGGGGTGAAATATGGCGAATTCATCCGGCAAGATGTTCGGGTTCCTGATCGGGATTTTCCTCCTGGTCGTGGTTCTTGAGCTTGCGTCGTCTGCGATCTCCCAGGCATCCAACCTGACCGGCGTGGCAAAGACCGTCGTGGACTTTCTGCCCGCAATCGGAGCGGTTATCGGCCTTTGGCTGATGGTCAAGGACGCGGGACTCATCAAGGAGTAGTCCCCCTCCCCCACGGTTCGACGCCGCCACGGACACCGGCACGGATTAAACCCCGTCCCGTATCTCATCCCAACAAGGAGCCCTCATAATGCATAGCCCCCGAAACCAAAGCGCCCGCGTGATCGTAGCTCTGCTTATCATCGCCGCAGGGTTACCGCTCGGGTCGTGGACTGCCGGGGCCGCCCTGTTCGATATTGCTTTCGAATTTGTGGACGAGAGAAACCTCGCGCCCTCAATAATGAAAACAGAGGGGGGCGCCGGGAATAATTTTGTCACGATGCTTAAGCAAGGCGTTCTCCTACAGGTCTATACGTGCGACACGCTTTCATGCACTTCAACACAGACTATTGATTCCGATTTGGGCGCGGATTTTGACCTGAGACACGTCGGGGGCGATGTATTCATCGCGGCTTACCAAGATTTGTCAGAGCAGAGTGTGAAATTTATTAAAAGCACCACGGCTGGCGCGACGTGGACTAGCCCGGTGACGATTGACGACGCGGGGGATGATGGGGATGCGGTCAGCATAACATCCTACTCCAACAGCGGATGGATCATCGCATACGAGGGCGGGGTCGCGCAGAGTATCGTAGCTCATTCTTCAAACGCGGGCAGCACGTGGACCACCCTATCCGTGGGCGCTACTATAAACTCGGATAACGACGGGGAGCGGTCCATAGCGGCTAAGAACAGCACGCATTGGCTGTTTGTGGCCGATTCGGCGGGGACAACCGCGTTTCATACCGAAAATGCGGGCGTGTCATGGGCGGGGGTTTCCGTTTCCACAAACACGGGGGGCCCGGTGTATGTCACGTATTCAGGGGAGGGTGAAAAATACTACGCGACATTTGGTGGCACCCCACGCTTCGGTTTTACGACTGATAACGGTGCGTCTTGGGAATCATCTGCCGTCGCGGGTTTGAGCAACGCGCACCAAAATAAAATCCACGTGAACCCCTCTGATCCCGGCCACGTTGTCATGGCTAAATTGGGTGACGCAACCGCCAACGGGGCCGATGGGGCCCTAGTTAAAATAATTCAATCAGACGATTCGGGGTTGACCTTCGCTGAAACAGACGGGGTATTCGAATGTGTCTCAACGCCAAGCTGTAGTACCCCGGAAGAAGCAAGCATAGGCGCTTCCGATGGGGGTTCCTTAATGGTTACGATGGGCGATTCGAACGCGGAAACAGCCATACGTAGTTTCGCCGTGGCGTCGTTGGTCCCGGGGGTTGAAGCAAGCGCCTCCCTTGTTACGACCGGTAACATTGTCGGGTTCGACGTGGATCGATCCGGGCAAAACATGATCATCCGGTTGGCCGCGACGACGGGCTCAACCATCCAGAGCTATGCGGCTCAAGGATTAACGCTTCGCGCCTCAACCGCCAACGGTTGCCAGAGCGACCACCGCGTAGCCGCGTTTGAAACAGGGGTCGCATACGTCGAATGCGAAAGCGCCATAGAAAACCGGTGGTTACACGTCCGCGACGTGGCTCTCGCGCCGTACGCCTACCCCACGTCACTACTCGAAAGCGGCGTCTGCGACTACTGCGAACCCAACATCATCCTGAGCGGCGGGGACGGCGGCGGTGCGGAGCTACTCGGCGGGGAGGACGATAACACGCCCAGCGGGGAGAAACTACGACAAGCGACGTTCTTTGTCCCCGTCCGTCGCGCCGTTGACGGGGCAGACGCCTTCTTTAGCGATTACGCGTGGACCTCCTGGGCGTTCGCGCAAGAGGCGACTACGGGCGCGGAGCGTGTCGGGGAAATGTATTGGACGCACCTGAAAGACCGCCCGGACGCCAAACGCGAGGACAGCATGATTTTTGGGACGACCACCCCGAACGACATTTGCGCCGCTGTCGGGCCAAACACCAACGCGGGGATTCGAGACTCCTACATTTTTGCCGTCGGAAGCGGGGCAGCGACAAAGGGGTACCGCGTAATTCATGAGGAACAGTTAAGCTCCCCCGCCACGCCACAGCGCGTCCTAGACGGCAGCATAACCGACCCCTACACGGGCGGCACCGCCAACAACGACGCCATAGGGGTCGCCTGCGAGAATACGTCAGGCGAAGCGTGGCTCGCAACAGTCCAAATCACGACCGGCACCGTCGCCGCGTTCGACTACCTAGAAGGGACTCCGAAATTCAGCCCGTTCCCGACCGTCACGTCCCCTCAAACAATGGGCATCAGCATCAGCGAGGACCAGCAGGGTTTCGCCCAGGCGGCAGACAGCCCCTACATCGCCGTCATGGACGGAACCGACGCGGAGATATACAACCGCACAGGCGCCCTCAAATGCACGATCCCCGGGCGCGCCGACGGGGACTTCAAGGGGGTACACATTGACGCCCTCGGGCAAAACCTCTGGATCGCTCGCGGTGACGCTGGCGCGGAAACCGGATGGGTTGACCGCTACGACGTGCAAGGCGGGGGATGCACCACGACCGCCCCCATCACGTTTGGCGGCACCGTGGACACCCCCGACGCCGTGGCCGACCCCGGAGAGGGCTTGGCGGGCGTCGGCGCCGCCGTCGCCGCGTTCTTCGGCTTGGGCGACAATTCGGAAGCGGGACTAGCGATTCTCGGAATCCTCCTGATGCTCGCGGCGGCCCTACTCGGGTTCATCTTCACGGGCGGGTTCCGTAAAATGAGCGAAGGCGAACCCATCGGCAAAGGCCCCCCAGCAGCAGGAGGGATATTTGCCGTCGTCATGTTCTTTGTGAACGGCGTCGTCGGCCTATTCAACATGGCTATCATAGTCGGGGTCGTCGTTCTTGTCGTAATCGCGTTCCTGTTCACGCGGCGCGGTGATTGACGTTGAATTATCCGTCGTGGACGCTCAAGCTACTGTTTTTTGTGACAATCATCCAATCCCTTAGCGTCCTATTCTGCGGCGCGTCCGCGTCAGCGGCAAGCAACGACCCCATAGAGTACGTGATACGCCTAGCCACGTTCACCGGGTGCTCAGGGTTCCACCCCCTACTCATATTCGCCCTGTTTGTCCTAAGCACATTGCCGCTGCTCCTGCTCCTGTACCTGTTCCTGTCCCCGCTGTTCAATAACTCGGTGACAGGCGCAATCGCGGGGATCGCCCTTGCGGTCGCCGCAATCGTCGCGGCGGGGAGCTTCCTGTTTTGACCCTCACGCGCTACGCGGGAATCGTCGCGGCCCTGCTCCTGATAATTCCGCTCATCCCTGGCGCGAACGCAGACCACGACCCGAACGATTTCTTTGTCACGGAAGCCACGTTCGGCGGGGTGGCAGGATGGTACAGCGTACACGGGACTAGCCCTACAAACGTGTGGGCCGTTGGTACCGGGGGGGCAGCGGCCCAACGGACGGGCGGCGGATGGTCGCTTGTGCCAACAGGGGAGACGACTCTGATAGGACAGGTCCACACCACATCAACATCGGTTGCCATGGCTGCCCTGGGCGGGAGCAGGGACACGTTCATCCTGTGGGACGGGGCCGCGTGGTCAGACATTGGAGACGCGGGCCTACTAAACGTGGTGTCTGTATGGGGGTCGTCAGACACGTCCTATTGGGTAGGAGGGCGGGGCGGAGGGACCGGGCCGGTATCGGGCCCCGCCGTGCGGTTTTGGGACGGGGCCGCGTTCTCGTCATGCGGGACGTGCAATATCACAACGGGCGGGGACGACGTAATAGCGATCTCGGGCTCATCGGCAACGGACGTTTGGGCTCTCGTTTCAGCCGACAATGTTTTCACCGCTGGCGCGACACTAAACATCAAAGTATGGCATTATGATGGGGTCGCTTGGTCCCTGGTATTCGTGACCCCTCAGATTGTTTTAGACAGCGCCGGGGGTGGCAGCGAACCCGCAAGCAGCCCCCATAATTGGATTCACGTTGTCAGCCCCACGGTCGCTTGGTTCACGGGCGGCGCAGGAACCCTGTACGAATGGGATGGGGTAACATGGTCAACCGTATCTAGCCCTACTACCCTACACATTCACGGCATGGACGGGCCAGCCGCGACGGACGCGTGGGCCGTCGGGAACGGGGGGGTCGTTATCCACCGGGACGCGGCGGGTTGGGCCCCGGAGCCTACCACGACATCGGTTCGGTTGGGCGACGTGCATTGTACCACGTCAGCCGACTGCTGGGCCGTTGGAGGGGGCGGAATCATCCAGAAGCTTCAAGTGAACCCCGCCGTGGCTACGCCGTCATTGGCCGGGCTTCAATGGGACCCGGCAGACATGATTACGCATACGAGCGAGGCGCAATGTCTGGGCGACAACGTTACCCTCGGGATAAACTTCCAGCCATCACTCGGGGCGGGTGGGTTCCAGAATTACATCCTGAACAGCCGAACGGGCCTAGTCGTTGAGCAGATACCCACAACCTCCTTCTTTAACCTGGGTAATAAGCACTTACACGCAAGCCGACCCTACCCCGCCGGGGAATACACGTTTCTGGTAGTCGCAGACACAGGCGGATTGTTGGCTCCTGATAATTGGGCGGCGGAGACATTCAGCGTCCCCCGGAACGACTGTGGCGCCGAGATCGCCATAGAGGAGATCATCAATCAGATAACCGAAACCATCATCAACGAAGGCAACATCACAAGGACCAATATAACACAGGTGTTTAACGTGACGGAAAGCGAAATCGGAATCAGCATCGACGCCTTTTTCTGGCTAGCTGTGATAGCGACAGCGTTCTGGCTGGGGTCACGCGGCGGAAACACCAACCCCGTGCTCCGCTGGGCCAGCATCGCGTTCTTCGCCCTCTCCGCCATAATCGGGCTGTCCACGTTCGAGAGCGTGGCGGTCCAGACGTTCGCCGTCGTCGTCGGCCTAGCCGGGTTCCTATGGGCCGCAAGCCTTAATACCCCCCTATCACGTAAGGGGTAATGCCATGTTACCTAACCCCGGGGGAGAGGACTGTATCGTTGTCGAAATCCAAGCCAACGGTGAGATCGTCCCCCGCCACGCGAAGCACCACGCGGACGGCAGCGTGTCGGTCACGGGCCGGACAGGCAAGGCGTGGCTTCCCGACAAGGGCGATTGGGGTGGAATCACCGACAAGACGCAAGGCGCGTTCGGCGTCAAGACCCAGCGCCTCCCCGCGATCCTCGCTTACGCTGACAACGTGACCCCCATCCCCCTCCGGGTTCCGCCTCCGAACCCGAAGGGGGCTATGGCGAAGCTCCAAAACCCTATCCTGCTCAACGCGCACCTTGAAAGCGATTGGGCGGGCAAGCTTGCGCGTTCGGCGCGGGCAAGCGGCAAGAGCGGGTTTGACCTCGGGTTCCTGGCCCGCGTCCCAAAGTGGGCGTGGTTCGCCGGGATTGTTCTCGTTTTCGCCCTGTTCACCCTGACGGGCACGGATTGGGGGTCCATTGTTGAAAGCCTCAAGTAGCGCGGGCGGGATCCTGAGCGCGATCCTCGCGGCACCCGGTCAATCCCCGAACCGGCCCGAGGACGTGGAGCAGGCCCTAGCGCGACTCATGTATGAACGCGGGCCGGGGCTCACCATGCGGACCCGGCTGATAAGCCAGCAGATAGAGGACTCCCTGCTCGCGGTCGCATACTCCCGGCACGTCGGGTTCAAGCCAATTCAAGACCTCGCGTTCCTCATGTTCGAGCTATTGGTCAGCCAAGACGGACAAGGGCGCCGGGAATTCATGGAGCGCGGGCCCTCACGCACAGACATCCCCTACCAACGGCTCACCCGTGACCCCGCTTTGGAGGACTAGGGATGGAGCAGCGCAAAGCCCGGCAGACGCTGGCCATAGCGGTCACGGGGCTTGGCGTTGTCGTCCTTTCGGGCGGGCTGTTCGATGTCCCTTGGCCTCTGCTCGCGGGTGCGGCGGTTGTCTATCTAATCGCTTTTTCCGTCGGGGTACACGCGATTTTCTACGCCCGGCGCCCCCCGGAGGATTCGGGCGAATGATGGTTCCGTTCCTGGCTAAACCGGGCCAGGGTAAGACGCTGACAATGGTGGCCCTCGGCCTGGACGACTACATGAGAGGGCTCGATATTATGTCGAATCTTGACCTGGATTTCCCGAAGGCGCGGGGCGCGGGGAAGGTCCGTAAGCTGGATATGAGGCTCCTGTCCGATCCGAAGGTTGAGCTATCCAACCTGTCGCTCCTGGCCGATGAATTATGGTTGTGGTTCGACAGCCGACGCGCAAGCAGCACCGGGAACCTCTCGATGTCCCGGCTGTTCCTACAGAGCCGGAAGCGCGACATGAACGTGTACGGGACCGCTCAAGGGTTCTCCCAATTCGATGTCCGGTTCCGCGACAACGTGGACATCCTGGCCCTGTGCCAGAAACGAGACGTGAACGGCGGGCGGATGCTGGACCCTCAATGGACATCGCCCGACGGGCAGATTTGGGTTTGGTTCTACGGCCTGGACGCGAATACCCCCGTCAACAAGACACCGCTCAAGTTAAATATGGGCCCCGTGTTTCCTCTGTTCAAGTCCAAGCAGATGTTTGAGGTCGTTTCAAGTGCCCCGTGAAACCAGAGCCCCCGCACGACGCGCCCGCGCCCGCGTCGGCCCGGTTGAAGCGGGGGTAGTGTCCCGGCGCGGGTACACCACCATCTTCATCCACGGCAGGGCCGCAAGGCTGTACCGGAGCAGGGTCGAAGCGGAGCGGTTCAACAAGACACAAGGGACGTTTACGATCTCGCCGGTTCGGGTCGTTCTCCCGGGTAGAAACCTCCCCTATTGGCAGGTCATGGTTCTAGAGTAGGGGGGGCCCATGGAGCTTCGCGTCGTCCGTGACCGTCAGCCCCCCGTTCCCGTGTGGGCGTGGAGCAAGAAGAACCCCGCCGCCGCTGCCCGGGTCGCCCGGTACAACCACCCTGCCCGGAAATGGCTCAGGCCCGTTCTCCCCGCGTTCAAGCGCCCCAGGGGCGAACCCCTCAAGGTCAACAAGGACGGCAGCAGCGTCTATCTAATGCGCCCGGAGGACGTGCGCCGCGCCCAGGTCGTGCTGGGCCTCTACATCAAGACCCTGGACCTGGAACGCTGGGAAGATTTCAATGAGCACCGCTGGGGGTTCGACTACGCGGGGTACCCGTACCACCCCGTGACGTATGCGGGCCCCGATGTCGTGGTGCTGACGTGCTGCCCGCCCCCGTTCAAGCTACATCGCTACGTTGAGCCGGAAGCGGCGCTCAAGAACCCCGCCCGGTACATTTTCTGCCTCATGCATTGGCGCCGGATGCTGCGAGACGCTTGGGATCGCAAGGAGCGCCTATCCGTCAAAGGGCTAGAGGAAAACGCCGAGTTGGCTGCTCAACATCGCGTCCGTGTCCGACCCCGCTCCTATTACAGGAAATAGGGCAAGCCCTATATACCCCCTGGGCGTATAGGGGTATTGCCCCATGGGGGTAGGTGTCAGAAATGGAAGCCGAAATACAAGCAAAAATCGACGCATTGAAAACGTGGAACGCCGCACCGGCAGACGTGTCGCCGGAGATACTCGCTGAAATGCGAGACCTGCGCTACGCGGACCTGCGCTACGCGGACCTGCGCACCGCGAACCTGAGCGGCGCGGACCTGCGCACCGCGAACCTGCGCACCGCGAACCTGCGCGACGCGAACCTGCGCACCGCGAACCTGAGCGGCGCGGACCTGAGCGGCGCGGACCTGAGCGGCGCGGACCTGAGCGGCGCGGACCTGAGCTACGCGAACCTGCGCACCGCGAACCTGCGCACCGCGAACCTGCGCACCGCGAACCTGCGCACCGCGAACCTGCGCACCGAGAACCTGTGCGGCGCGGACCTGAGCGGCGCGGACCTGAGCTACGCGAACCTGAGCTACGCGAACCTGAGCTACGCGAACCTGAGCGGCGCGGACCTGAGCTACGCGAACCTGAGCTACGCGAACCTGCGCTACGCGAACCTGCGCTACGCGAACCTGAGCGGCGCGGACCTGAGCGGCGCGGACCTGAGCGGCGCGATTCTATACCTCGGAAACCAGCGCGTGGCGGTGGCGTGAAATGGCAACAGGAAACGACGAATGGAGCTGGAAATGCGACAAACCGAAGTGCCCGGCAGGTGACGCGGCACCGTCCTACTACGAGGGCATGAAGGCCGTATCCATCCATTGCCAGGAGTCGGGGCACACGTCAGCGACCCTCACGCGGCACACCGTGTACCGCTATGGTGCGCAGACGGGGGTAATCAAGACCGAACGCAAGCGACCCAAGGCGGCGGCGTAGATGCCGAGGTACGGCGGGCACTTCTTCACGATATTCCCAGACCGCCACGTTCCGGGGTCAACGTGCCTGACGCATCGCCGCGAAGGCCGACTCAAAGCCCTGTCGTTTGAGCCAAGCACCGACCCGTGCAGGGCCGCGTGGGAAGCCATGCGCGAGCACCGCCGAACGTGTAGGGACTGCCAGCACTCAGGGCCGCATCAGCGAAACCAAGCAAGGCGGTGGGCGTAAATGACGCTGGGTAGGGCGGAGTTCTTCATCCTCGGTTGGCTGTCGGGCTTGGGGTTCGCCATGCTCTCAGCCGTCACCGTGGCGTTCCAGGGGGGCGCGTAGATGCCGGACTGCTCCGAGTGCGGGGACATCGACGCGATGGTGAGGGTCACCGACCGGAGGGCGCCCCCGTTCCGCCTGTTCCAATTTTGCGATTGGGGGTGCCTGTTGGACTTCACCCGCAAGCATGGATGGAGAGGGCTATGACCGAAAGAGGAATCTACACCAAATGCCCCGGGTGCCGGAGAATCAACGCCTGCCTAATGCGGCGGGGGCACCGGCACAAATGCCACTACTGCGGCATCCCATGGAGAGCAGCCGAAACGGAAATCCGTGATCCCCGGAGGTTCCCGGCGTGACCCCGATCTCAGCCCTCGCCGATGAATGTCTCCGGGCCTGGAAACCCGGGGTCACGCCCGACACGCACCGGCTGATCATCGAGAATCTTTTGCTTGGCGCGTCGTTGTCGTTCGGGGTTCCCGACCCGCTGTTCACCGATGCGACGGGCGATTTCGCGGGGCTGCTCCGACCCGAGATCGCGGACAAGGCAGCGGACAGATGGAGCCCGCTCGATGAAGAACCGGAGGGGGCGTTAGCATGAAAGGGCCAAAGCCGGGGGACGAATGGGCGACCCCCCCCCCGAACTTTACCGCGCCTATGATTGGGAATTCTCATTCACGCTGGATGCTTGCGCCTCCCCCAAAAATTACAAGCACACCAATTATGAGGGCGTTAATGGGTTAACCCGTAGCTGGGCGGGGGAGCGCGTTTGGTGTAACCCCCCCTACTCGGACATTGAACCATGGATCCGCCGGGGGTACGACAGGGAAGCAGACATCGCCGCGTTCCTGCTCCCCGTCCGTTCTGATACCGATTGGTGGCGGCGGTTTGTTGCCGATGAAGTTAAGGGGGCCTGGACCTTGAAGTGCGATGGGTACCGGGTGTTTCGGCGCAGGG
>Ga0214471_10003033_pt1 | contig 13031 bp, 8 predicted proteins | sample RVTome_5_FD_207665 | JGI IMG/M metagenome (GOLD analysis project Ga0214471, IMG submission 207665) | Soil microbial communities from uranium-contaminated site in the Upper Colorado River Basin, Wyoming, United States - RVT142D155 | ecosystem: Environmental > Terrestrial > Soil > Contaminated >...
CGGCGAGGCAGGGCTGTCGCCCCTCGGCAGGGACTGGAGACTCCGCTACCGCAGGGATCCCAGGCTTTCTCTACTGTTCCCGAATTGGCCGCTGATCGCGGTGTTCGCACGGCAGAGCGAGGAGCGCCGCCGGGTCACGCCCTCCGGGCCCACGCCCTCCCTGGACGAGCTTCGCGCCCGGAGCCCCGTGGGCGCATCGAAGGAACCGGAGCGCTGCGCGGACTGTGGGGAGCAGATTGAGGAGGGGATGGGGGTTGCGGTTTGCCCGTGCACCGCGGGCCCGGTCGCCCTGGCCCAGATGCGGCTTATCGAGGAGATCCTGTCGGACGAGGTCGACGACCTCTTCGACGTGCTCGACCTGGTGGACGAGGAGCTGGAGGAACTGCTCGAAAAGCCCGAACCGCGGCGACGTAAAGCCCGCAACAAACGAGAGGACGCCCTGGCTCGCACGCAGCTTATTCTGGGGGCATGCCGTTGGCTCATCGAGAGGGGCGTTGAGGATGCCTGGGAGGGCGTGGATGTCCTGGCGGACGAGGTGGCCCGCCTCGGGGAAGCCCCTGGCGAAGAATGGTTCGTCGAACCTCCGGAGGACGATTGGTTCGGCCACCCCGAGCCCGGGGCCAGCAAGCCCGGCGTCCCCGCCGCGGCGCTGGCCGGTCCCCGCGCGGGGCGGAACGACCCCTGCCCCTGCGGGAGCGGGCGCAAGTTCAAGAAGTGCTGCGGCAAGGCGGACGGATCCAAGGCCCTCGGGCCCGTCGAGTGGGGCCGGCGGCCCGAGCTGGTCACCATGGACGGCCAGCCCCTGTGCCTCACTCGCAGCCATTATGCCGTGAGCGACGAGGCCGCCCTGGTTGCGGTGTTGGCCGGGTGCCCCGAGTTGGACGAAGGGGAGGACGATCGTTCGTTCACCTGGGGAGTGGACCTGGACCAGGACGAAAAGCGGATACTCGGACACGTGAGGCTCGAGGACGGAGGTCTCGTCCTCGAGTGCTTGTCCGAGGAGCGCATGCGGGCCGGCCGGGCGTTGCTGGAGAGGGTGGCGGGACGGTGGCTGACCCACCGCGCGGACACGCTGCGGGATCCCTGGCAGGCCGCCGCGGAGGAGGCGGCCCGTGGTCCCTCGCGCCGGCCCCCTGGGAGTGATCTACCGCCGGAGGATGAGGCCGCGATCATGCAGCAGGTACTGGACCGCCACTATCGGAACTGGCCCGACGATCCCCTCCCCGCCCTGCGGGGTCGCACGGCCCGGGAGTGCGTCCGCACGGCGGCGGGCCGCGAAGAGGTGGCAGAGCTGCTGGCCTCCATGGAGGCGTTGGAGGCCCGCAAGCCACCGGTGCAGCGCTACGACTTCGGGTGGATGTGGAAGGAGCTTGGCATCGGGGAGCTGCGGTGAAGGGACGTCCGTCGCGCTCGATCATCAGGGACCCCTCGCCTCACCGCCAGGACACCCTCAAGCCGATCTGCGCCTGCCACTGGGAGTCCGGCGTGGCGTTCACCCAGGGCTCCGCAGGCCGGAGATTACCCTCCGCATCTCTGATGGGCAGGACGGCGCCTCCCCACCTGGCCTCGAGGAGGCCCGTGGGGCTGTCCTCGACGCGTCGGTCCGCCTCCAGAAGGGGCAGGGAGCTTCGGGCTTCCCGGATGTGGCCCCAACTTCCGTTGAGGAGGTTGAGCACGTTGACCACGTCCGCGTCGATGCGCACGTCGACGGGGCCCGCCGGGAAACGCTGGGACACCCGGAGGTCCAGGCGGTTCTGCCAGGGTGCCCGGCAAGCGTTTCGCGGGACCATGCGACCCGCGTAGGCGCTGAGGCACTCGTCGTTCCGGAGCGCGTTGGCCATCAGGATCGACGTGCCGGGGCCCTCCGAGGGAAAGAACGACAGCTCGTCTTCCCGTGGCAACCAGACGAGGTCGTTGTAGCGGTCCGAGGCGGCGCCCGAACCTGGATAACCGTCACCGTTGATGTCCGAACGGTATACGTACGAGAAGGGCAGGCCCGACTCCCCGGTGTAGAGGACCGAGATCTCGGTGCCCCGCAGCCCCGGAATCGGAGTGCCGGACAGCGCCACGACGACCTTGTGGGGACGGTCGAACCGGGAGGGTCTGAGATCCGGGCGGTTCGGGTGACCGACGGATCCGTTGAGCCCGAAGTTCGAGATCATGTCCGTGAACGTCAGGCTCATGCGGTCGTACGAGCGGGAGAAGGAGTAGCCGGCCTGAAAGCGGACGTGGTCGCTCAGCTCGCCCCGGAGCTCGGCGGAGACGGCCCAGGCGTGGTCGTCGGAGCGGTTGGTCGCCTGGAGCACGTGCCCGTACTCCGGGTGAAGGCGGGTCGGCGCGAACCCGGTTGCGGTGGGGACGCCGAAGTGGAGTCGGTTCCCGTAACCGCCGGTGTACCCGGCGTCGGGATCCGGATCCACCACGGCGGGGCCGATGTTCAGATCCTCCAGGAAGACCTGGTTGAGGGCCCGCGTGAAGATCACGCTCGCCGACGCCGTGAGCCGGTCCGTGATCTCCCGATCCGCGGCCAGGGACAGCTTGAGGTCCTGGGGGAACTGGAAGCCCTCGTCGAAAAGCGTGACCGTGCGGACGTAAGCGCCCGGCCTGGTCTGGACGCACTCGTCGGGAAGGGGGCCTCGCGGGTCGAACGGGGGAGCCCGGTTCGGTGCCGTCGCGTCCTCGATGTCCCGGCCCCCGTCGCAGACCAGCGTGACCGTGCGCAGCCCGTCGTTGGCGTAGGCGTTGGCAAGCCACACGAATGGGGGACGTCCCAGGAAGAGCCCCGCGCCTCCCCGGATCTGCGTCGTGCGCTCTCCGCCGCTCTGCCAGGTGAACCCGAAGCGGGGGCTGAAGAGGATCTGGCGCGAAGGCACCGTGTTGGTGCCTTTCCCGAACAGCCGTTGCACCTCGGCGTTGTCGGTGGGGCGATCCGGCACCACGGGCACGTCCATGCGGATGCCGTACCGTAGCGTGAGCCGGTCGTCGACCCGGAACTCGTCCTGGACGAAGCCGCTCACTTCCATGACGGAGAAGCGCACCCGGGGGTCGACGCCCTCCTGGAGGATCGTCCTCTCGTACCGGTGGGGAAGGCTGTCCGCCAGGTCCTGCATGGACAGGAAGCGGTAGCTGCCCGCCGAGCCCGGTAGGTAGAGGTGGTCGATGTCGTAGAGGGCGCCCCGGGCTCCGAACGTCACCGTGTGGTCCCCCCAGGCCGCAGTCAGGTGGTCCGCCAGCTCGACCATGGTCTGGTCGAGGTCGTTGGCCTGGCCCACGAGCTGGGAGCCGGCCCGGACGGGGCGGACCAGGACGGGGTCGTGGTCGGACGTGACCTCCACCTCCACCTGGGGCCACTCCACCGCCGGGGACGTCTCGTCCGAGGCGCGTTGAAGGCTGATCAGCAGCTCGTTGGACCAGGGCCCGTCCAGGGACGACAGGAACTGGACGGACGCCGTGTTCGTGGTCGATGTCCGGAAGACGGCGTTGGACGACAGCTCGTAGGCGTCGTAGGCCGTGCGGTTGGGCTGCGTGTCGTCCTCGGCGCGGGACAACACGTGCCGGGCCGTGAGGCGGTGGCGGTCGCTGATGCGCCAGTCCACGCGGCTGAAGACGTTGGCCAGGTCGCGGCGCAGGACGTACACGCCCGGGTCGCCGCCGTCCACGCCATAGACGTCCAGCTCGCTCAGGAGCCGGTCCATGGCGGAGGGCGTGATCCGGGGGAGGATCGGGTCGTCCCTCCCCAGGATGAGGCCGTCCGGAGGCTGGCTCCTGGACTCGATCTCCGCCGACACGAAGACGTGCGCCACGTCCCGGACCAGGGGTCCTCCCAGGCTGAAGCCGAAGATCTCCCTGGACACACCCGACGGGTCGGCCGTGCGTCCCCCGGGAAGCTCCAGTTTGCCCGTGAAGCTCTCTCCCCGGGCGTTGCCGAAGGCCGACCCCTCCCAGCGATTCGTGCCCGTCCGCGTCACCGCGTTCATCACCCCCCCGGTGAAGCCCGACAGCCGTACGTCGAAGGGGGCCACCAGAACCTCGTACTGGGCCACGGCGTCCAGGGGCAGGAGCTTGGCGCCCGCCTGGCCGCCGGGGATGCCTCCGGCGGTGAGGCCGAAGACGTCCTTCGCCGCGATGCCGTCTACCAGAAGGGCGTTGTAACGGTCGTTCTGCCCCGCCACGGAGAAGCCCTCCTCGGACGTCTTGACCATGGGGGAAAGGACCGCGAGCTGCGTCAGGTCCCGGGACAGGATGGGGATGGACTCCACGAGCGCCTGGTCCAGAAGCGTCACGGGCCCGATCTGGGAGCTCCGGAAGACCGCATCCCGGTCGAGGCGCACGCGGATACCCTCCACCGCGATGGCTTCGGTGCGCATCTCCACGTCCACCCGGAGGGTCTCGCCCACGCGGAGCTGGATGCCCTCCCGGCTCACGGCGGCGAAGCCGAAGGCGGTCAGGCTCAGCGTGTACGGCCCGCCGGGGCCCACGAGCCTGAGGACGAAGCCGCCCTCCGCGTCGGTCAGCGCCGCGTACCGGACCCCCGTGGACGCTTGGAGGAGCGTGACCTGCGCGGCCTCCACGGGGGCGCCGTCGGCCGCGAGCACCCGACCGGCCACCGCGGCCGTCGTGGTGCTCTGGGCGCCGAGGGCGCAGGGAAGGAGAACCAGGGTGAGCGGCACGAAACGGACGATGCTTCGGGCCATGCGCGCTCCGGGTGGTCGGAAGGTGAGCGGGTCGCCGGGCGACCCGCCCGGACCTAAGCCCCGCAACGGAAGCTGTCCAGAATCGTCTCGAGCTGAATCATGTACTCGAACTTGTCCTTCCCGGGCGCGTAGAGCCACGCGTCCAGAAGGTAGAGCCGGTCCTGCGCGGGGCATTCCACCGTCTGGACGATCAGGGGACCCGCCGCGGGCCAAGCGGCGCCCGGAGCGTTCTGCCACGTCGCCTGGAAGCGGAAGGCCGGGGTGCCGCGATGTTCGAAAGACTGCTCCTGCGCCAGGCCCAGGTCCACGACCTGGGGTTCGTTGTAGTAGCTCCCGGCAAGCGCGTTCCTCCACGCCAACAACGAGTCGAGCTCCATGGTCTCCGGAATGGGCGTGCGCCAGGTGACCATGAACTGGCGGATGAGCTCCGAAGGATGGGGGTTGTCGTTGCGGAAGAGGAAGACCGAGTCCATCCGGTCCCAGTAGTACACCTCCGGCAGGAGCAGGGAGAAGCCTGCGGCAAGCCGGAGCGTGTCGGCCAGCGCGCTGTCCCGTCCCGACAGGAACATGCGGCTGATGGCCCGCTGCCGATACATGGTCAGGTAGATGTCACGCAGCTCTGACAGATGGTCCAGGATGGCGTGCGCGTCGTCGCCCTCGCCCAGGACCACCGCCGTGACGATCTGGTTCCTGACCCACACGTCGGTGACCTGAAACACGCCCTCCGGTGGGCCGGCGCCCCTCGGGCGTCTGGCCAGGGCGGCGGCCATCCAAGGGTCGTCCGCGGTGCCGAAGAGGAGGATCTGGCGGAACTTGCGCAGGTTGCCCCACTCGGGCCGTTCCGGGTCCTGGAACGTGACGGTGAAGACCTCCTCACGGGCCACGGTGGTGCTGATATGAGGCTCGAGGGCGGTGAAGACCGAATCCTGGACGGCCTCCCAGGTCCCGGGACGGGTGGCGACGATGATGCTGTTGAAATCGCCGAACGCGAGCTGGTTGTCGCCGCAGGCGGACGAGCCCAGGAGGAGCAGGGTCGCGAGACGGGCCGCGGTGATGGGGCGCATGGGTCGACTCCGAACGTCGGGGGTGTGGGCCGCGTCGTGTCTCGTGTCTCTACGCCCGGGAAGGCCCGAGGTTGCGGGAAGGCGGGGCGCGGTCCTCACTCCGACTCCCCTGGAGGGGGCCCCAGGTTCCGCTCCAGGAGCGCCGTGGGGTCCGGATCCCGGTCCATGAAGGCGCGGAACAGCTCCTCGGGCGCCTCGCTGTCTCCCCGGGTGAGGACGGCGTCCACGAAGGCTCGCCCAGTCTCCCGGTTGAAGATCCCCTCCTTCCGGAAGCGCGTGAAGGCGTCGGCGTCCAGCACCTCCGACCACACGTAGCTGTAGTAGGACGCGGCGTAGCCGCCGGAGAAGAGGTGTGTGAATGATGCGAGGATGTTGTAGTCGGCGAACTCGGGTCCCGGCGAGAAATCGAGGAAGCGCTCGCGCGCGAAGGCCATGACGTCCTCCGCGGTGTGGCCGTCGGCCTCCGGCGCCATCTCCCCGTGGAGCGCCAGGTCCACCGTGCCGAAGCCGAGCTGGCGCATCTGGGCCCAACCTCCCATGAAGCGCCGGGCTCGGATCATGCGCTCGAAGAGGTCCTGCGGGAGAGGCTCGCCCGTACGCCAGTGGCGCCCGAACAGGTCCAGGGCCTCCCGCTCCCAGGTCCAGTTCTCCATGAACTGACTGGGCAGCTCCACGAAGTCCCACGCCACGTTGATGCCAGCCCGGCCTCGGACGGGCACGCGAGAGGTGCAGTGGTGCAGCAGGTGGCCGAACTCGTGGAAGATGGTCTGGACCTCTCGATGGGTCAGGAGCGAGGGCTCGTCCCCGTCGGGGGGAGTGAAGTTCCCGCACACCACGCCCAGGTGGGGCTCGAAGCCTCCGTCGGCGGTGGGGCCCCCGGTGATGAAGTCGTTCATCCACGCGCCCTGCCGCTTCTCCTTGCGCGGGAACCAGTCCGTATAGAAAGCACCCAGACGCGTGCCGTCGCATTCGAACAGGTCGAAGTAGCGCACGTCGGAGTGCCACACCTCCTCGATGTCGACGGCTTCGACGGCGAAGCCGAAGACCCGTTCCACGACCTGGAACAGCCCCTCCATGACCTGCTCGAGCCGGAAATAGGGGCGGAGCATCTCGTCGTCGAGGTCGTACTCCTTCTTGCGGAGGTCTTCGCTCACGAAGGCCACGTCCCAGGGACGGAGGCAATCCAGCCCCAGGGTGTGGGCGTGCGCCCGTAGGTCGGCCACGTCCCGAGCCCAGTAGGGGCGGGTGCGGGCCACCAGATCCGCCTCGAACGCCACCGCGTGGGCGCCGCTCCCGGCCATGTGGTCCTCCAGGCGGTAGTCGGGGAAGGAGTCGTACCCCAGGAGGCGGGCCATCTCGTGGCGGAGGGTCAGGATGCGCAGGAGCAGGGGCCGGTTGTCCAGCTCTCCCTCGCGGCAGCGGAGGGTGAATCCGGAAAAGACCTCCTTCCGGATCTCCCGGTCGCGAACGTGCTTGAGCACCGGTTCCACCGAGGGGTAGTCCAGGGTGAGGAGCCAGCCGTCCACACCCTTGTCCCGGGCCTTCGCCCGAGCCCGGCTCAGGGCTCCGGGGGGCAGTCCGTCCAGTCGGCCGACGTCGTCCACGGGACGCTCCCAGCCCACCGTGGCGTCCAGCACATTCTCGCTGAACTTCTGGGAAAGCTGGGCCAACTCCACCTTGAGCTCCTCCAGCCGCTGGCGCCGGTCGGCGGGCAGGTCGGCGCCGGCGCGCCTGAACTGCTGGAGCGTCTTGTCCAGGTGGCGGCGGCGCACGCCCTCCAGCCGACCGGCCTCGGGCGTGCGAGCAAACGCCTTCATGCGGTCCCACAGCTCCCCGTTCAGAGGGAGCCTCGTCCAGAACGCGCTCATCTCCGGCAGGACCACGTTGTACGCCTCTCTGAACGCCGGGGTCTCCGCCACGGACAGGAGGTGGCTCGCCGGGGCGATGCGTTCTTCGACCCAGCGGGTGATGTCGTCCAGGGCGTCGAGGGTGTTGTCGTACGTCCGGGGGCCGTCCTGTCCGGCCAGAGTGTCGATGCGGGCCTGGCCCGCGGCGAGGACCTGCCGCACGCCCGGCTCCACGTGCTGGGCTTCGATGAGGTGGAACGGGATGCGGTAGGATTCGGACAGGAGGGGGTTCTGGAAGTCGCTCACGAATCACTCACGTGGGGTGGGCCAGGACATCTCCGAGTTGGAGCTCTCGTCCCGGGTAGAGGTCGATGTCGAGGTGCACGCGGTCCGGCTGGAAGAGCAGCACCACCGTCGATCCCAGGTGGAAAGCCATGATCTCCTCGCCTCGTTCCACGTCGACCGGGGGATCGTAGATGCGGTCCGCCGGCACGTCGTCGGGCCGATTGGTCACCCAGGGCCTGTCGGTTCCCCCACCCCAGTCCGGGTCGAAAGCGGCGGAGATCCTCCCAACGTTGTACGCGCCCACGGCGATCACGGCAATCCGGCCATGCTTGCCGTCGAGGTGGCACAGCAGCCGCTCGTTCCTGGCGAAGAGGTCTTCCACGTGCGCGACGGAGGGTTCGTTGACGGGGAGGAGGGCGCCGGGCACATGGCGGGCCCGGCAGATGACGCCGGCGGCCGGCGCGTGGATCCGGTGGTAGTGCCGGGGGGAGAGGTAGAGGGTCAGGAAGAGGCCCCCCTCGAAGTCCGCGGCTTCCTGTCGATCGCGGAGGAGGGCTTCCGCCGCGTAGTCCCGGCCCTTGGCCTGGATGAGGCGGCCCGCGGAGATCTCGCCCATCTGCCCCAGGATGCCGTCAACGGGCGACGTGACGAGGTCGGGGTCCCCGGGCCACGCGCGGACGCCGGGCCGCAGGCGCCGCACGAAGAAGCGGTTGAGCGTCTCGTACTCCTCCAGCGGCAGCTCGGCCTCGCTCGCGTCGATGCCCAGGGCGGAAGCGAAGCGACCCAGAACCGTGCGCCGGAGCTTGCGTGGCAGAGGCACGTCGGCCAGTCGGCCCAGGCTTCGGCTCAGTCCCGCCTGGGGAAGACGGCCCACGAGCGCCAGGAGGGCGCGCCAGCGGCGCGAGGGCAGGTCGGGCGTAACGGCGGGGACGGTCATCGTGCTGCGTGGTACTCCCCCCGGAAGAAGGGGTGCCCACTCGCCCCTGCCGACGTCAGTCGTCTTTGAGTGCCTCCATCGGGTCGATGCGGGCCGCGAGGCGGGCGGGAACGAGAGCGGCCACCGCCGCCACGGCCGCCAGGAGGACCGCCACCGCCACGTAGGTTCCCGGATCCCGGGGCGGCACCTCCACCAGGAACGCGGCTACCGTGTCGCTGAGGAGGAGGGCCACGCCGGCTCCCGCGGCCAGGCCGGTCACCACCGGAGGAGCCAGCCCCGCCACCGCGTGGAGCATGACCCGTCCCCCGGACGCTCCAAGAGCGATGCGCAGGCCGATGCTCCGACGGCTCCGGGCAACTGTGTACGCCACCACCCCGCCGATGCCCAGGCCGGCCAGCACCAGGGCCAGAACCGCGAAGGCGCTGAAGAGCAGGGCGCCCAGGCTCTGGGGAGCGAGGGCCGCACCCACGAGGTCTTCGGCGGTCTGGAGGTAGAAGAAGGTCAGGTCCGGCTCCAGGGCCAGGAGCTCGCGGCGGAGCGCCGGCAGGAGGTCCGGAGCCTCACCGGAGGTGCGGGCGGCGAAGGTCACGGGTTGCCCCGCCAGGAGTCCCGGCGCGACGGTAGCCGGGAGGAGAGCGTGGTTGGCGGCTGGCTCGGCCACGTCCCGCCAGCGCTGGTCATGCACCACGCCTGCCACCACCACCCGTGTCTGGCCCAGGACCATCGCCCCCCCGGGCGCCGCGCCGGCCCAGTAGCGATCCGCCATGGTGCGGTTCACCAGGATGGTCCCCTCGGGCGCCGTCGCCGAAAGGGCATCCACCCCCTGATCCAGCCGCAGTCCCAGGCTCTCCAGAAAGCCGGGTCCCCCCACGACGAATTCCACGCGGATCTCCTCGTCGGCGGCGGGCTGGTATCCGTCGACCTCGGCGAGCGTCGCCGTGCTCCCGCCCACCTGGAACGGGACCTGGCTCCCGTAGCTGGCCGACGTCACGCCGGGAAGCGCCCCCACGCGGCTCCGCATGCGCTCGAGGAGCTCCACCGCCTCGTCCGGGGAATAGCCGAGGCCGCCCAGGTCGAAGCGCGCCAGAGCCAGGCCAGAGGCCTGGAAGCCCAGGTCCTGGGTCAGGCCGTTCCGCAGGGCGCGCAGGAATAGGCCTGAACCGACGAGCAGGACCAGGCACAGCGCCACCTGGGCCGCCACCAGCCCCTTGCGCAGCCGTCCTTCGCCCCGCGTTGCGGTGCCCACCTCCCCCCGGAGGGCGCCCTGGACGTCAGTGCGGATGGCCACCAGGGCGGGCACGAGGCCGAAGGCCAGGGCGGTGGCGCCCGCCAGCCCAAGGGTGAACAGGAGGACCCGCCCGTCCAACGCCACACCGATGTGGTCCAGGGAGACGCCGCCGGGCAGGGAGTAACGCGCCATGAGCCGAAGCAGGCCCGCGGCCACGGCCAGGCCCGCCAGCCCGCCGGCCCCGGCCAGGACCAGGCTCTCCGTGAGGAGCTGGGCGAGGACCCCGCCCCGCCCGGCACCCAGGGCGAAGCGCACCCCGATCTCCCGGCGCCGGGCGGTGGCCCGGGCGAGCAGCAGGTTGGCCAGGTTGGCGCACGCCAGGAGCAGGGAGAGGCCCACCACGCCGCCCAGGATCGTCATGAGCCGGGTCAGGTCGTCCCGGGCGAACTGGGGCAGGGCGTACCGCTGCAGGGGATCCACCGTGATGGAGCGCTCGCCCCGGTCCTCCGGGTACGCTTCGTTGAGGCCCGTGGCCACGGCCCGCATCTCCTCCTGGAGCGCGTCCGCCGTCGTGCCGGGCGCCATGCGCCCGACCAGGACGTCCATCCACCGAGTTCCCCGGTTGTCGAAGCGGTCGGTGCCGAAGCCGTCCACGAGCTGGCCCGTGGCCATCGGCAGGAACAGGTCGGGGTCTCCCGTGAGGCTCGTGCCCCGGAACCCTTCCGGGGCCACGCCCACGACCTCCACGGACACGCCGTTCATGCGAACGGAACGGCCCACCACGGCGGGGTCGCCCCCGAAGAAGTCCCGCCACGCGTGCCATGCCAGAACCGCCACCGGGGCGGGAGCCTCCACGTCGTGGTCCACCGGATCCAGGAGCCGGCCGGCGGCCGGTGCCACGCCCAGGAGAGCGAAGTAGTTGCCCGTGACCAGGTAGGCCGTGAGGCGGTTGGGGGGCGAGCCCGCTTCCCCGACGCTCAGGGAGGTGGAGGACCGGGCCGCAAGGTCCGAGAGGCCGTCCGCCAGCTCCAGGTAGTCCAGATAGTCGGGGTAGGAGCTCGAGCAACGGGGGTCCCCCGCCCGGCACGTGGTGTAGACGGCCACGAGCCCGTCGGGGTCCCGCACCGGCGGGGGGCGAAGGAAGACTCCCTCGGCCACCGAGAAGATGGCCGTGTTGGCCCCGATGCCCAGGGCCAGGGTCACCAGGACCGCCACCGTAAAGCCCGGACTCCGCGCGAGCCCCCGGGCGGCGAAACGCACGTCCCTCAGCCGATTCCCCATCCATCCCCTCCACGCGTTGGTGCGTTCAACGTGCTCCCGGAGCGCTTCACGCTCGATCCGGGTGCGGTCACCGAAGGCGGCCTCGGCCCGGCGGCGCGCCTCGTCCGCGTCCATGCCCTCGGCCTCGAGCTCCCGGGCGCGTTCCTCCAGGTAGAAGCCGATCTCGTCGCGGATCTCGTCGCGGAGGCGGTCGTCCAGACGGCTCCGGCCGCCGGGGCCGTCCACGCCGCCGTCCTGGCCGCCGTCCACGCCGCCGTCCTGGCCACCGCCTCGGCGATAGCGTCCCACCTACTCCTCCCCGAGCGCGCGCTGGGACTCCACACTCAGCCCCGGGCCAGCACGGAGCGCACCGCGTCCGAGTACTCGGTCCAACGCCGCGCCTCGGCGTCCAGTTGGCCCGCCCCCGCTTCGGTGAGGCGGTAGAACTTCGCCCGGCGACCGGTGTCCGTGCGGCCCCAGGCGGAGCGCAGCAGACCCTTGCGGTCCAGGCGGTGCAGGGCCGGGTACAGGGCACCCTCCTCCACGTCCAGGACGCCCTCGCTGCCTTCCCGGATCTGCTTGCCGATGGCGTAGCCGTGCAGCGGCCCGCCCGTGAGCGTGCGCAGGACGAGAAGCTCCAGCGTGCCGGTGAAGAGGTCGCTTCCGCTCATGGGGGTCGCCTGATGTGAGAAGACGTGTCGCCGGCCGGGTTCGCTTCGGCCGACCCCTGGTTCACTCAGGTAACGTAGAGGATGACACCTAAATCGACAAGGGATGCGTCAGTCAGGGGTTTCGTCGTCGCCCGTCTCGTGGCCCTCCGGGCCGCGCCACCCGAACCGCCGGAAGTCGATACGGCCCCGGTCGAACTCCACGTCTTCCGCCCGCAGGAGCGCGCGCTGGAGCGCCGGAAGCCCGGGGGAACCCTTGATGGAGATCTCGCCGTTGCGGTTCACCACCCGCCACCACGGAACCTCGGTCTCCTCGGGGAGGGCGCGCAGGGCCTGGCCCACGCCGCGGGCCGCCCGGGGGGACCCCAGCAGAGCGGCCACCCCCCCATAGCTCACTACGTGGCCCGGGGGGATGGCCAGGACCAGGTCGTAGACCCGGTCCGCGAAGGAGCGGGCCTTGTCCCCTCGGGTCATCGCCGCGTCGTCCCGCCGCCGATGCCCGACGCACGCGCACGGGCGTCGGGGCGCACCGGCCCGCTCCAGCGCCTGGCCAACCTGTCCGTCACGCGGTTCCTCCAGTTCGGAGCGGCGTGCCTGACCCCGCCCGCGGGCTCGACGGGCCTCGAGGGCGGGACCTGACCATTCTTACGGGCTCGGTGCCCTCGGTGGCCAGAGTGGCGGGCAAGCTCGCGGTGGACGAGGGCTTGCCGCGCTGTCAGCTCGGACATCTTCACGTGGCCGGCCCTTGACATCCTGTGGCCCGCGTTTAACGTGGCGGCGATGACCTATGGCCATCCGGCGACGGAGCGGCCAATCGCGCACCACCGGCTTGGAGGGGCACCGGAATGAACGACGGCGCTCTCGGCACCCTGGAACCGATCCTCGGGATGGACGACGACGAGGACTGGGACGACGAGGACGAGTATGAGGCCGAGGAGGAGGACGAGGACGAGGACGACGAGGACTGGGATGAGGATGAGGAGTGGGACGATGACGAGGAGTGGGAGGAGGACGACGAGGAGTGGGATGACGACTGGGAGTGACGTCC
>Ga0214471_10003034_pt1 | contig 13028 bp, 5 predicted proteins | sample RVTome_5_FD_207665 | JGI IMG/M metagenome (GOLD analysis project Ga0214471, IMG submission 207665) | Soil microbial communities from uranium-contaminated site in the Upper Colorado River Basin, Wyoming, United States - RVT142D155 | ecosystem: Environmental > Terrestrial > Soil > Contaminated >...
GCTGCTCGCTGCCCGCCAGGCCGACCTGCTTGGACATGACCGCGGACAGGTCCCCGGCGGCCATGTTCAGCAGCAGGGTCGCGAACTGCCGCTGAGCCGAGGCGCTCGCCACGGGCTTGCCGGCGTATAGCACTGCATCGCGCAACACCTCCGCCGACGCGAACACGCCGCCGGAAAGCTGCACCGCGCGCTCGAGCAACGCGCCGCGCTCCAGCGCCGTGAAGCGATCCGGATCCTGCGAGGAACCCAGCTCATGCCGCCAGAACGAAACCGTCTTCGGCGCGCATGAGACCTGCTCGCCGACCAGTGGCGGCGGGACGACGACCCCGATCTGATGGACGGCTTGGACGACTCCGTCGACCGAGAATCGTGCGACGATCGTGTAATCGCCGGCCTGCCGGTCGAAGTCCAGTTGCGTCGCCCAGGCGTCGGTCCCGGTCGCCGCGATCTCGGCGAGCGGCTCGGGTCCGAGCAGCTCAACGGTCACCTGCCGGGCGAGCGACGGGTCGTCGGTGAAGGTGGTCCCGGCCACATTGACCGGCGCGCGGACCACGGTGGCTCCATCGGCGGGCTCCGTGATCAGGATCTCGTACGTGGCCAGATCCGGCCGCTCGACCTGGATCGTCACCGCGTCGCTCGCGGCCCCGATGCCGTCGAGCATCAAAGTCGCAACCAGCGTGTGCGGCCCTTCCGCCAGCCCATCCGGGTCCACCGAGGCGGTGAACGAGTAAGCAGGGCTCGACCCCGCCAGCACCGCGGGTTCGGCCGTCCCGCCGTCGACCGACAGCATCACCTGAGCCACCGGCGGCACGACCAGGTCGGGGCGCGCGACGGTGTAGGGCCGTGCGTACTGCGGCCTGGCCTCTGTATCGGCAAGAGCCGTTGCCGACACGCCCGGCGCGGCGTCGACGATCGTCCCAACCAGGGTTTGGACGTTGAGGTTGTACCCGGCCGACCCCGCCGAGGGGTTCCCCAGGTTCGCGTACGGGACGAAGAATGAGAACGTGTTGCCGTCCCTGCTCGCCTCGGTCGCCGGCGCGGTGACCAGGGTGCTGCCGGGGACGGTGTTCACCGACGTGACGGAGGCGGTGATCCGGGTGAAGGCCTCCCGACCATCGACGGTCTGAACGAGCTGCATCGTCATGGACACATCGGTGGGCAGGTCGAACGCATCCCTGACCTCCACCTCATAGAAGAAGCCGCCCGGCGTCGTCCCGGCGGGCGTCTCTCGCGCCCGGACCGCAACGATGTCCGCCGCCCCCGAGCCCGTGAAGTCGCCGGCGTCACCGTCGACGAGCAGCTGCGTCGGGGGTGGTGTGGTGAGCGTCCCGTCCGCCGCGGTCCCCTCGACGACGATCGGGGTCGATCCGTCGAACGTGGTCCCCTCCAGCGGGGCGGTGATGTTCACCTGCGGCGTTCCGGTCGATGCGGTCCCCGCATGCGGGACCCCGAGGCCGTCCAACGCCGCCTTCACATCTAGCAACCCGGCGCCCTTGTCGAACGACGTCGTGCCGCCGGCGTTCTGAGGATCCGCCTGGTAGGCCCCGCCGGCGGTGAACTTGTGCGCCGTGTCCTGGACCACGTCTTCGATCTGGGCCGGCGTCAGATCGGGCCGTCCCTGTGCGAGCAGCGCGACGGCCCCCGCCACGTGCGGCGAGGCCATCGACGTCCCGGAAAGCGTCGAGTAGAAGCCCGGCCAGTCCTCGCTGGCCGCGGCGCAGTCCGCCAGAACGGTCGCGGGACGGCACGCGGCTACCACCCCGTTCGCGACCAGGATCGGACTCAGCTGCTGTGCGGAGGTCCCCGGCGCGGAGATATCCGGATAGGTCAGCGGCTGGCCGTTGCTGCCGCGGCTCGAGGTGTCGGACAGGACATTGTTCCGGCTGCCCGTCCCGCCGTCGTTGTAGTTGGCGACGCAGATCACCCCCGGCGTCGGGTTCTTGCACTCGGGGCTGGTGCGGTCGGTCGCGCCGTCGCCCCCTCGGTTCGCTGCTGCGAACACGACCGTCACGCCGGAGCCCACGAGCTGGTTCACGAGCTTGGATTCGATGCTGTTCGGATCGTGGGGCAGCTCGGGTTCCCCCGTGATCGGCCCGGTCCCCCACGAGTTGTTGATCACCTTGATCGGCGGATCGAGCGCCGCGTTGTTGTCCAGGATCCATTGGAAGGATTCCGCGACCGTGAGGAACACCGAGCCGCTGGCGATGCTGAAGCCGTAGAGGCCGGCTCCGGGCGCGACGCCGCTGATGCTGCCCTTGACCGCCGGCGCGGCGCCCTCGCCGTATGCGCCGGTCGAGGCGGTCCCGTCTCCCAGGGCGATGCCGGACACGTGGGTGCCGTGCCCGCTGGCGTTGTCGTCGGAAGGGCCGAGCGTGCCGATGTCGACGAATTCGACCGGGCCGAAGCACTGCTCGGTCGTCGTGTCGATCAGGAACGGTGTCGTGCAGATGACCTTGAAGTTGTTCACCACTCGGTTCGCGAGGTCCGGATGGCTGCCGTCCACACCCGTATCGATCACGGCTATGCCCACGCCGTTGCCGTCAAGGATGTTCCCCGATGGGTCGAAGTAGGGGCCGCCCATGACTTCTTCATGCGCCGCGCGCACGCGGGTCGACCAGACCGTCGTGTCCTGGAAGAACTGGATCTTCCGGTTGTGCTCGAGGTAACCGACCGAGGGCTCGCGCGTCAGACCGCGGATCTCGCCGACGGTTCCCCAGGCGTGGACGACGTCCACCGAGGGGAACTCCGAGGTGATGGTGAGCCCATGCCCTTCCACCATCAGCTTGTTCTCGTCGAAGGTGCCGCCGCGGAAGTGGACGAACAGGCCGTAGAAAGCCGCGGCCGGCCTCTTCGTGAGGACCTTCGCGATCTCGGCGGTCATCGGCACCTCGCCGGCGGCGACCAGGGGGGTCGTCGCCGCACGCGCAGGCGCGACGGTGAGGACCGAGGCGGACAGGACGAGCAGCGCGAGAACGCGCGCAGGGAAACGACGTCGGACGGACGCAGGCACGGGCACCCTCCTTGTGAGACGGCCGGTCGGGGGATCCCGCGTAAGGATCCTGTTGGCGCCACAAGGCTAGTCCGAAATGTCCGGTTACGTCAATGGGCGCCCCTTCGCTCAGGCGGAGTCGAGCACCTCGCGAAGGAATCGCCCGGTGTACGAGCGAGGACTCGCCGCGACCTCCTCGGGGGTGCCCTCGGCAACGATCTCGCCGCCGCGCACCCCACCCTCGGGGCCGAGGTCGATCAAGTGGTCGGCGGTCTTGATCACATCGAGGTTGTGCTCGATCACGATCACGGTGTTGCCTTGCTCGACCAGACGGTGCAGCACGCCGAGCAGCTTGCGGATGTCCTCGAAGTGCAGGCCCGTGGTCGGCTCGTCGAGGATGTAGATGGTCCGTCCCGTCGAGCGCTTCGACAGCTCGGATGCGAGCTTGACGCGCTGCGCTTCGCCGCCGGACAGCGTGGTAGCCGGCTGTCCGAGCCGCATGTAGCCGAGCCCCACGTCCACCAGGGTCTGCAAGTGTCGCGCGATCACCGGGATCGCGGAGAAATGGCCAAGGGCTTCGGTGATCGACATCTCGAGCACCTGGTGGATGTTCTTGCCCTTGTAGGTGACCTCGAGCGTGTCGCGGTTGTAGCGCCGCCCCTTGCACACCTCGCAGGGGACGTAGATGTCGGGCAGGAAATGCATCTCGATCTTGATCTGGCCGTCACCGGTGCAGGCCTCGCACCGTCCGCCCGAGACGTTGAAGGAGAACCGACCGGGCTGGTAGCCGCGCACGCGCGCCTCGGGCGTCTGCGCGAACAGCTTGCGGATGTGGTCGAAGACGCCGATGTAGGTCGCCGGGTTCGAGCGAGGCGTGCGACCGATCGGCGCCTGGTCCACGTTGACGACCTTGTCCACGTGCTGGAGCCCGGTCAGGCCGCGGTGCTTGCCGACCATCATCTTCGAGCCGTACAGCTTCTGCATCAGGGCGGGATACAGCGTGTCCGCGAGCAGCGACGACTTGCCCGACCCGCTGACGCCAGTGATGCAGATGAAGCAGCCAAGGGGGAACCGAACGTCGACCTCTTTGAGGTTGTTCTGGCGCGCGCTCTTGAGCGTGATCCAGTTCCCACACGGCGCGCGCCGCATGCCCGGCACCTCGATCCGGCGCCTGCCGGACAGGTAGAGGCCGGTCAAGGAGGTCTCGTGATCGAGCAAGCCCTTCAGATCGCCCGAGTACACGATCTCGCCGCCGTGCTCGCCCGCGCCCGGGCCGATGTCGACGAGGTGATCGGCCGCGTGGACGGTCGCCTCGTCGTGCTCGACCACGATCAGCGTGTTGCCGAGATCGCGCAGCCGGACCAGGGTCTCGATGAGCCGGTGGTTGTCCCGCTGGTGCAGCCCGACCGACGGCTCGTCCAGGATGTACAAGACGCCGACCAGCCCCGAGCCGATCTGTGTCGCCAGCCGGATGCGCTGCGCCTCTCCCCCGGCCAGGGTCGCGGCGCTGCGCTCGAGCGTCAGGTAGTCGAGCCCGACGTCGAGCAGGAACCCGAGCCGCGCGCTCACTTCTTTGATGATGCGGTCGGCGATGTGATGCTCGCGCTCGGTGAATCCGATCGAGGCCATGAACTTGTCGGACTCGGCGATCGAGAGGCGGCACAGCTCGGAGATGTTCAGCTCCCCAACCGTCACCGAGAGCGACTCGGGCTTCAGGCGCGCGCCCTTGCAGTCCGGGCAGGGGATCTCGCGCATGTACTGCTCCATCTTGCCGATCGCGTACTCGCTCTCGGCGCGCCCATGCTGCCGCTCGAGCCACGGGATCACGCCTTCGTAGTGGGTGTGGTAAGCGCGCGTGCGGCCGTACCGGTTCTTGTAGCGCACGTAGATCTGCGTCTCGTCGGTCCCGTACAGGAAGACCGTACGCTGTGCCTTCGTGAGCCTGCGCCATGGCGTGCTCATCTTGACGCCGAGGTGGTCGGCGACCGCCTCGATCAGCTTGTCGAAATACTCGGTGCGGCCCCCCGCCCACGGATGGAACGGACGCTCGCTCAGCTTGACCTCGTCGTTGGGCACGACTAGTTCGGGATCGACTTCGAGGTGGATCCCCAGTCCATCGCACCGCTGGCAGGCGCCGTACGGCGAGTTGAACGAGAAGTTCCGCGGTTGCGGCTCCTCGAACGACAGGCCGTCGAACACGCACGCAAGATGCTGGCTGTACAGGTCGGTCCGGTCGTCGTCCACGAGATCGATCGCGACCAGCCCGTCGGCGAGCCCCAGCGCCGCCTCCACCGAATCGGTCAGACGCCGCTCGATCCCCGGCTTCATCACCAGCCGGTCCACGATCACGTCGATGTCATGCTTGTAGTAGCGGTCGAGACGGATCTTCTCAGACAGCTCACGGACCTCGCCGTCGACCTTGGCGCGCGCGAACCCTTTCCGGGCCAGATCCGCGAGCAGTTCCTCGTACTCCCCCTTGCGGCCGCGCACGACCGGGCCGAGCACCTGGAACCGCGTCCCCTCGGGCAGCGCGCGCACCTGATCGACGATCTGGTCCGGTGTCTGCCGCGAGATCGGCCGCCCGCATTTAGGGCAGTGCGGCTTGCCGACGCGCGCGTACAGGAGCCGCAGGTAGTCGTAGATCTCGGTAACGGTGCCGACGGTCGAGCGGGGGTTCTGCGACGCCGTCTTCTGGTCGATCGAGATCGCCGGCGAGAGGCCGTCGATGAAGTCGACGTCGGGCTTCTCCATCTGCCCCAGAAACTGACGCGCGTACGCGCTGAGCGATTCGACGTAGCGGCGCTGCCCCTCGGCGTAGATCGTGTCGAACGCCAGGCTCGACTTGCCCGAGCCGCTGATGCCGGTGAACACGATCAGCTTGTCGCGCGGGAGCTCGAGATGGACGTTCTTGAGGTTGTGCTCGCGCGCGCCGTGGATCACGAGGCGACCGGACTCGCTGCGGTGCCCAGCCTCGAGCACGTCGTCGGGCGCGGGGGTCCGGGATGCCGCATCAGCGGCATCCCGGGCCTTGCGGGCGCGGGACGCAGCGGGCGCGCCCGCGCGCGCCCGCTTGCTCTTCGTCGGCTTCTGCGTCGTCAATCGATCGCGACCCTCACGACGCCGTCGACGACCTCGACCTCATAGGTTTCGAGGGGTTCGTCGGCGGGGCCGCTGACGGGTTCTCCGGTTTCGACGTTGAAGTTGGCGGCGTGGCCCGGGCACTCGATGATGCCCTCTCCGACGAGGTCGCCCTCGCCGATAGGGTTGGCCGCGTGCGTGCATTCGTTCTGCAACGCGTAGAACTTCCCCCCCGTGTGCACCAGAGCGATCTCCACGCCGTTGACCTCGACGACGGCGGCCTGACCGTCGGCCAGCTCATCCGCTGGGATCGCGTCGACGAATTCCGCCATGCTTCCTTCCTCCTCGGTCCCCTTGACTGACCCGCATGATAACGGCCGCTCAGGCTCCCTCGTCGGCGGCCGCGCCGATGTATCCCTCGTGCTCGAGGTGCAGGATGATCGCCTGGGAGGTTTCCTCGGGGCTCATGTCGCCGGTGTCGATCACCAACTCGGCGTCCTCCGGCTCCTCGTAGGGATCGCTGATCCCGGTGAACTCCTTGATGATGCCCGCGCGCGCCTTCGCGTACAGGCCCTTGCGGTCGCGCTGCTCGCATACTTCGATCGTGGTCGCGACATGGACGAGGATGAACCCGCCCAGGGGCTCGATCATCTTCCGCACCTCCTTGCGCACGCTGTCGTACGGAGCGATCGGTGCGCACAACGCGATGCCGCCGTTCTTGGTGATCTCGCTGGCGACGTACCCGATGCGGCGGATGTTGATATCGCGATGCTCCTTGGAGAATCCGAGCTCCGACGACAGGTGCTTGCGGACCAGATCCCCGTCGAGCAGCGTCACCGGCCGGCCCCCCATCTCAAGCAGCTTGACCAGCAGCGCGTTGGCGATGGTGGACTTGCCGGATCCGCTCAGGCCGGTGAAGAACACCGTGAAGCCGCGCTTGGACCGCGGAGGTTCGCGGCGACGCAACTCCTTGACCACTTCGGGGAAGCTGAACCAGGAGGGGATCTCCCGGCCTTCGGCGAGGCGCTGGCGCAGCTCGGTGCCCGAGATGTTCAGCACCCTTGCTCCCGACGCCACCTCGGCCTCGGGCATGTACTGGTCCTGGTCCTCGACGTAGACCATCATCTCGAACGGCACCATGACGATGCCGATCTCGTCCTCGTACTTGCGCAGGGCGTCCTGGGCCTCATACGGGCCGTAGAATGGCGTGCCGTCCGAGGCCGAACCCGGTCCGGCGTGATCCCGTCCCACGATGAGATGCGTGCACCCGTGGTTCTTGCGGATGATCGCGTGCCAGATCGCCTCCCGCGGCCCGCCCATGCGCATCGCGAGCGGCAGCAAGGCCAGCTTCACAGTGTCCTTCGGGTATCGCTGCAGCAGCGCCTGATAGCAGCGCACACGCGTGTAGTGATCGACATCACCAGGCTTGGTCATCCCGACGACCGGATGGATCAACAGCGAGGCCTCGACCTGCTTCGCGGCACGCAACGTCAGCTCGTAGTGCGCGCGGTGCAGCGGGTTCCGGGTCTGGAACGCCACGACCCGGCGCCACCCCAGCCGCTGGAACTCGGCGCGAACCTCCGCCGGGGTGAGCCTGATCGTCCGGAAGTCGTAATGCGTCGGCGGTTGCAGACCTTCGACGACCCCCCCGATGTAGACCGGGTTCGAGCGTTCCAGCAACAAAGCCACGCCCGGATGTTCGGAGTTGGTGGTGCCGAAAACCTGCTGGGCCTCCGCTTCCCGGTCCGGCGTCCAGACGTCGGAGACGTTCATCGCGGCGAGCATCACGCCTTCGGCGTCTCGCAACGCGATCGACGAGCCGGGCGTGACGCCGGCGGCGAACTCCTCGGTGACGTCGAGGGTGATCGGCATCGGCCACAACGTCCCATCGGCCAGGCGCGCGTCCGAGCAGACCTTCTCGTAGTCGTCCTTGCCCTGGAACCCGCGCAGCGGCGAGAAGCCACCGTTGAGCAGAAGCTCGAGGTCGCAGACCTGGCGCTCGGTCAGATCCCAGGAAGGCCAGTCGCGTGAGCCCTCCTTCAGCTCGGCCGCGCGCGCCTCCGGGACGTACAGGTCGACGAGCGTGCCGCCATGCGGTTCGATCAGGTGGTCGGCCATCGTGTTCCTCTCTCGGGTTCAGGGGTGCAGGGGAAAGGCTACCGGGATGACGGCGAGCGCGACGAGGAAGACCACGCCGGTCAACGCCGCACCGACCCGGGCGAAATCGCCGAACCGGTACCCGCCCATGCCGTAAACCATCGTGTTGGTCTGATAGCCGATCGGGGTCAGGAAGCTGCTCGACGCGCCGACGGCGACCGCGATCGCGAACGGTCGCGGGTCCAGCCCCGCCTGCAGCGCGGTAGCGACCGCGATCGGGAACACCAGCACCGCTGCCGCATTGTTGGTGATCATCTCGGTCAGGATCATCGACGCGAGCAGCACGCCGGCGAGCAGCCCCAGGTCCCCGAGGCCGCCGAGCCCGTCCACGAGGAGCGAGCCGATCCGCTCGGCCAGCCCAGAGGTGCTCATCGCGGCGCCGAGCCCGAACGACGCCGCGATCGTGACCACGACCTCCAGGTCGATCGCGTCGCGAGCCTCGGCCCGGGTCAGCACCTTGGTGCCGATCAGCAGCAACCCGGCCACCATGGCCGCCGGCAGGATGTCCAGCAGGCCCGTGCCCGCGGCGATCAGCAGCCCGGCGGCGATCAGTCCGACGATCCGTGCCTTGTCCGCGCGCAGCGTCGGCGTGCCGGCGAGTGCCGCGACGACCAGGAAATCCCGGTGGTCGCGCCAGCGATCGCCCCATCGCGAATCCGTCAGCACGAGCAGCACGTCGCCGGCCCGCAACGGAACCTCGCCCAGCTTGCCCTGGATGCGTTCGCCGGCCCGATGCGCGGCGAACACCGCGGCGCCGTAGCGACCGCGGAACCCGACGTCCTTGAGCGTGCTGCCGGCCAGCGGTGAGCCGCCCGAGACGACGACCTCGTAGAAGCGACCGGCCCCCTCATCACCAGCGACGTCGAAATGCTTGTCTTCCGCGGCCGCCAGCCCCGGCATGCGCTGCAGGTCGACGATGCGCTCGACCGCGCCGGCGAAGATCAGCCGATCGCCCGCCTCCAGCAGGTGCTCCGGTGGAACCGGGACGACGGTGTGGCCCGCGCGCTCCAGCTCGATCAGGTACACGCCCTCGAGGTTGCGCAGCCCGGCCTCGGCCACCGTGCGACCGGCGACCGGACTGCCGGCGCCGATGGTCATCTCAACCGTGTACTCGCGGGTCTCGGCGGTGAGATGCTCGCCGGGTGCGCGGCGCTGCGGCAGCAGCCGGGGTGCGATCAGGACGAGCACGACCAAGCCCGCGACGGCGATCGGCGCACCCACTTTGGCGATCTCGAACAGCCCGATAGGTTCGCGGCCGGCCTCGTCGAGCAGGCCGGAGACCACGAGGTTGGTCGATGTGCCGATCACCGTGAGCAGGCCGCCGAGGATCGCCGCGAAGCTGATCGGCATCAGGAACTTCGAGGCCGAGCGGCCCGTCCGGCGCGCCCACCCGGCAACCGCCGGCGCGATCATCGCGACGATAGGCGTGTTGTTCAGGAAGGCCGATGAGGCGGCGGTCGGCAGCAGGACGCGCGCGAGCTCGCTGCGCCGCTCCTGCGGCTCCGAGCCGAGGATGCGCGCGGTGAGGTGCTCGAGCACACCCGTGCGCTCGACCGCACCGGCGAGGACATAGAGGGCGGCGACCGTCAGGGGGGCAGCGTTGGAGAAGCCCGAGAACGCTTCGGACGCTTCGACCACGCCCGCGACCAGCAGCACCGTGACGGCGGCGAGCATCGCGTGCGGCGGGCTGAGCTTCTCGGTCGCCAGGGCCCAGACCGTCCCCATCGTGACGGCCAGCGTGAACCAGGCTTCCCAGGGCACAATCGCTCCTCCCTCGTGCGCGCGCGAGGCTAGCAGATGGACCCGAGGCCTCCGGAACACCCTGCCGCTAATGCCGCCTTGCGCGGTGTCCGGCCACGCTACGGGAAGGATTGCGAACCGGCGGCGGCGAACCTCTCGAGACAGGACTTCGGTTCATCCCAGGCGGGCCGTCGCCAGACGAGATCTTCCGGCCGCCCGCCCGAAGCGCGCAACAACCCGCCTGAAGCGCCGCAACAAAAGAGAAAAGGCCCTCCCCGATCGCTCGGAGAGGGCCTCTTCCGTTCGTCAGCTCAGCGGTACTTCACGAGCAGCTCGAGGTCACGCTCGAGCCGTCCCGTCCACGTCAGGGTGCCGCCACGCAGCTGGAGCGCAGGTGACGCCTCGAGTATCCGGGCGCCGTCGGGCAGCACGATCCGGATCCGGACCTGGTCGAAATGAAGCCCCGGCTGGCGGAAGACCCGCAACCGGAACTCGCCCGGCGTGATGTCGAACGTTCCCTCGGCGTGCAACGTACGCCGCTCGCCCGGCGGAACCTGGAGCCTCACTCGCTCGCGTATGCCGCCGGATGTGATCGATTCGTCGCGGATCAGGACGCCCGTCGGCTGCTTGCGCAACACAGCCGGCGGGATGTCTCGTCGCCGCGCGTCGTGGCGCAAGGTGACGCTGAGGCGTTCGTGCGCGCGCCCTTCCTCGTCGAGCGCCGCGTCGTAACTCCACGCGCGTCGCGCGGAGAGATCGAGCTCGGCGAGTCCGGCGTTGTTCCCGACCACGGCGAGCACCGCGCCGCTCCGTGGCGCGCGCGGCATCGAGCCGCTCACGCCGAGGCGCGCGAAGGCGCGTTGTCCTTCCGGATCACGTGACCACAGGAGGAAGTGCTTGTGACGCGCCGCGGAGCCCAACTGAGCGATCATGTCGCGCACCTCGAAGTCGCCTCGCGTGAGCCGCCCCCACATCGCAGCGCTGGTGCGCGCGAGGAAGATCCCTTGCCCCTCCTCGGTCGGGTAATGGACGAAGATATCGCGTGAGAGGAACGTGACGAGGTTCTCCCCCGTCAGCCGGTGGCCGTCCACGGTGACGCCGCCCACGATGCGCAGGATCGCCGCGAGGCCGTCCGAATCGGTGGCGATGACGGTGTCGGGCCGGATGCCCACCTCCCGGCGATAGGTCCGGGCGATCAGTTCTGCGACGGCCGGGAAGTCGGGCTCGAGGTTCAACCGATGCGCGCGATCCCGATCCCGGGGCGTGCCGAGAGCCAGCTCGTCGGGATCGGACCGGACCAGGTCCAGACCGCGCGCGCGCGCCTCCAGCAGCATGACGGCCTCGATGGCCCCGCCCGTCGCCCGTGCCTCCGCGCCGTTCTGCACCACGATGAGGTGACGCGTCGCGCCCTGCTCCCCCAGCATCGACGGCAGGATGCTCGCGCCTGCGGCCAGACGGCGCGCGGTGATCGTTGCATCATCGAGCTCGTCGAGTAGACGCGCGCGCGCGTCGGCGATGACGCCGGGGACGAACCTTGACGGTGCGCGACGCGCGAACCGCTCGGCACGGTCGAACGCATCGGCGGCTCGCGTCGACAGCGCCGCGACCTCGGCCCAGTCAACCGCCGGGAGCCGGCCGTCCTTCATGCTGAAGCGTTCCCCTGCCGGCAGGAGGTCCGCCGCCCGGAGTGCGATCGTCGCGCCGTCGGCGGCCGCCGATGCGGCCGCGGTCAGATCATCGGCGGCGCGCACGCTTCGGCCGAGGTAGGGAAGCCGCGCGGCCACACGCAATGGAAGCACGCCGAGACGGCGGGTTGCGCTGGCCAGCTCGCCCCGCGCGAGACGAAGCGTCCGACGCGCGTCCTCGAACGCGAGGTCGTGCACCTGGTCTTGTGCTTGCACGAGCAGCTCGCGGGCCTCGCGGAGGTCGGCCACGGCCGCCCACGCGGAGCCGGCGCCGTAGACCACGAGACCCAGCACGCCCAGCGTCAGCGCCAGGATGACGGCGCGCGAGGATCGGCGCATGCGTCCGAGGAGCACGGTGGGAGTCTACGAGCGGCCGACGCCTTCATACCGGAAGCCGAGCTGGCGCAGCACCGGCGGATCCAGCAGATTGCGGGCATCGACGATCACGGGCGAGCGCATCACCTCGGCAAGGCGATGGAAATCCAGCCAGCGGAACTCGTTCCATTCGGTCAACAGCACGACGGCGTCGGCGTCGGTCGCCGCATCCATCGGACCCGCTGTGCGCGTGATGCCCAGACGCTCGTACACGTTCTCACCGACGACAGGGTCGTACCCGCGCACGATCGCGCCGGCGGCGAGCAGCTGCTCGACGATGTCGAGCGCCGGAGAGTCCCGCACGTCGTCGGTGTTGGGCTTGAATGCGATGCCCCAGACGGCCACGGTCTTGCCGGCCAGGGTGCCCAACTGCCGCTCCAGCTTGCGAACGATGACACGGCGCTGCTCGTCGTTGATCTCGAGTACGCCGCGCAGGAGGTGGAAGTCGTAGTCGTGCTGCGCGGCGAGCGCGATGAGCGCGCGCGAGTCCTTGGGGAAGCACGAGCCGCCGAACCCGGGCCCGGGCTTGAGGAACTCGAGGCCGATCCGAGAGTCGTAGCCCATCCCCAGCGCGACGTCCTTGACGTCGGCCCCGACCGCATCGCACAGGTTGGCGATGGCGTTGATGAAGCTGATCTTGGTCGCCAGGAAGGTGTTCGACGCGTACTTGATCAGTTCGGCGGTGGGGGTATCGGTCACGATCAGCGGTGCCCCCAGGGGCCGGTAGAGGTCGGTGAGCAGACCAGCCGCGCGCTCGGAGCCGGTCCCGATCACGATTCGGTCGGGGTGCATGAAGTCGAACACGGCCGAGCCCTCGCGCAGGAACTCCGGATTGGAAGCCACGTCGAACTCGACTTGGACGGGGAGGCGCTCACGGATGATGCGCTCCACGCGCCCGGCCGTCCCGACCGGAACGGTCGATTTCGTGATCACGACCATGTACCCGTCGGCATGCGACGCGATGTCGGCGGCCACCTGCTCGACGCGCGACAGGTCCGCCGACC
>Ga0214471_10003036_pt1 | contig 13026 bp, 14 predicted proteins | sample RVTome_5_FD_207665 | JGI IMG/M metagenome (GOLD analysis project Ga0214471, IMG submission 207665) | Soil microbial communities from uranium-contaminated site in the Upper Colorado River Basin, Wyoming, United States - RVT142D155 | ecosystem: Environmental > Terrestrial > Soil > Contaminated >...
TCAGGTTGGAATGGTGGTTCAACTGCTAAAGCTACGTTTAAAGCGCCAACAACCGCCAATGCCTTGACAAAAGTGGTGACTATCCCCCAAAAGCCAAGTGCTGAATTGTTTATCGGAAAATATACGGGTATCGAGCGCAATGACAAGGACTATATCCCATTTTATGTGGCAACCCAAGTTTTAGGGGGTGGTTTTTCGGGACGATTGATGCAAACGGTTAGAGATAGGGACGGTCTGACCTACGGCATTTATGCTGGTCATTCCGGACACACCATGGCGGGTGGTTACTGGTCAGTTAATGCAAGTTTTAACCCGTCATTGTTTCAAAAAGGCTTGGATGCCACTATGGTCGAAATTAAAAACTGGGTTAATAATGGAATTACCGCAGAAGAGCTCGAATACAGAAAGAACAATATAACAGGAAATTTTAAAGTCGGAATGGCAACCACTTCTGGGCTTGCAGGAACCTTATTGAGCTTTATAGAGCGAGGGCAAACACCGGAATATTTGGACCAATTTCCAAAAGATGTAGAAGCGGTTACCTTAAGTGAGGTAAACCAAGCCATAAAGAAATACATTGATTTGGACAAGTTGATCATAGTAAAATCAGGGTCTCTGGACGAAAACGGAAATCCTTTAAAATAACATAACATCTTTCATTAAACTTTGTTTTCATTGTTTATGCATATTTGAATTAGTCACTCATTAAAAGAAAGATGGGTAAAGGGCTGTCAATTTGAGGCGGCCCTTTTAAAAAAATCAAAAAATAAGTAAAATGGTTATCCGCTTGTTTCCCTAACAGAAATAAATTCCATTCAGTATCAATATGATAGACAACAAACACATGCGTTTCAGTTTGTGGGAATCGAGACACGAGACCCTAACCCTGACAGGGTTCCAAACCCTGTCAGGGTTTTGCACGGGCAGGCTCTTGGGGAAACAGACGGATAACCATAATAAGTAAATATTACATTTTATGATGAAAAAAGTGTTTTTAATTCTAGCATTTTTAGTTGCCAGTTATGCACAATCCCAGATATTAAAGCCTGTAAAATGGACAACTTCAGTTAACAAAATCTCAGAATCAGAGTATGAGCTTGTAGCTACGGCCAATATCGAGGCACATTGGCACTTGTATTCACAAACAGTACCAAATGGCGGTCCAATACCAACCATTTTCTCGTTTAAAGGAAATGCCAATTACCTTAAAAAAGGCAACACGACAGAAGAAAATGGGCAAACCACATATGACCCTATATTTGGAATGAAAATTAAGTTTTTTGAAAAAAAGGCAATTTTTAAACAACTCATTAAATTAAAAACAAAAGCATTTTTTAAAGTGAATGCAACAGTTGAATTTATGGTTTGCGATGACAGTAAATGTTTACCTCCAACCGAAGTGGATTTAATATTCAACATTAAATAAACTGTATAATCAAAATGAGAAAGGCTCTTTTTATATTAAATGTTTTATTGCTCCCTTTAATGGGTACAGCACAAATTTTAGAACCCGTTAAATGGGAAACGTCGGTTGAAAAACTTTCGGATACCGAATACCAATTAATAACAACGGCAACCATAGAATCAGGTTGGCATCTATATTCGCAAACAGTTCCGGAAAATGGTCCAATAGCCACCACGTTTACTTATGATGATAGTGAAGGCAATTTTAAAATAACAGGGAATACCACTGAAGACGAAGGCCATACAGTAGAGGATCCTGTTTTTGGTATGAAAATCAAGTTTTTTGAGGCAAGTGCCATTTTCAAGCAAAAGATCGAACTGTCAAAAGACATCAGCACTGTTGATGCTATTGTGGAATTCATGGTCTGTGATGATACAAAATGCCTGCCACCAACAGAAGTAGATTTAAGGTACAATATAGCTAAAAATACTGACAAGGTTTCAAAGACAATGTCATCCAATGAAAGCACCAAGAAAACTTTGGAGCATGGAGACAAGACCAGTGGGACAGGATCAAAAAAAGGGCTTTGGTCTATCTTTTTCATTGCATTTTTATCGGGGTTTGCAGCCTTATTGACCCCCTGTGTGTTCCCCATGATACCGTTAACGGTAAGTTTTTTTACCAAGCAAAGTAAAACCAAGGCAGTTGGAATCAGAAATGCCATTTTTTATGGTATCTGCATAATTGTCATATATGTCCTTTTGGGAACTGCTGTCACGGCCATTTTTGGAGCAGATGCTCTCAATGCTTTAGCTACCAACGTATGGTTCAACATTATTTTCTTTTTGCTGTTGGTGGTATTTGCAATCTCATTTTTGGGAGCCTTTGAAATCACCTTACCACAGTCGTGGGCGAATAAAGTAGATGAACAATCGTACAAAAAAAGCGGTTTGATAGGTATCTTTTTTATGGCCTTGGCTTTGGCCATCGTGTCCTTTTCATGCACAGGGCCCATTGTTGGTACATTACTGGTAGAGGCGGCTTCAAAAGGTGGGCTGGCCCCAATTATTGGCATGTTGGGATTTTCACTGGCCATTGCATTGCCATTTGCGCTGTTTGCAGCCTTTCCGGGGTGGTTGAACTCTCTTCCCAAATCTGGAGGTTGGCTGAATACGGTAAAGGTTGTGCTCGGGTTTCTGGAATTGGCACTTGCCTTTAAATTTTTGTCACAAGCTGATTTGGTACTTCAATTACATTTGTTGGAACGTGAAGTGTTCATCGCTATTTGGATTGCCGTTTTTGGGGCTTTGGCCCTTTACCTTTTTGGAAAAATCCAATTACCGCACGATTCCCCTCTATCACATATTTCGGTAGGTAGACTTGGCCTTGCACTATTGACCTTAAGCTTTACCATATACTTGATTCCTGGTATGTGGGGCGCTCCTTTGAATCTCATAAGTGCTTTTCCCCCGCCACTGGAATACAGTGAGTCACCCTATGGAGTTGGTTATTCAAAAACAGGTGGTGTTCTTTCTGCCACAGAACATGATGAGCTTCCTGAAGGAGCCCACCTTTTGGCCCCACATGATATTTTGGCATTCAACGATTATGATAAAGGGCTTGCCTATGCCAAAGAAGTCGGCAAACCGGTTATGATTGACTTTACGGGATGGGCATGTGTCAACTGCCGAAAAATGGAGCAGAATGTCTGGCCCCAACCAAAAGTGTTGGACGTTTTGAAAAATAAGGTGGTCCTAATATCACTTTATGTTGATGACAAACGCCCATTGCCATCTGGTGAAGAAGTGGATTCCAAACTGAAACCCGGAAAAAAATTAAAATACATCGGCCAAAAATGGAGTGAACTACAAACCATAAGGTATAAAGCAAACTCACAACCATTCTATGTTCTTATGGGCCATGATGAAGAAAATCTAATCGATCCCATCGCATATACTCCAAATTTTGAGGATTATTACGCATGGTTGGAGGAAGGGGTGAAGAAATTTAAGAGTTCATCCGTTAATTAATTTTAACCATAAAATTAATAATGGATGCATTTTGATTGGTTGATTGATATCACTCCGGTTTGATTCCGGGGTGATTTTTTAACGACACAGGGAATTATGCTTTTAAAAAAAAATAAAAAGACACATTTGGAGGTTTACTTTCAAAAATTCAGAAAGAACATCGTTGGTGTAGACCAAACCTTTGGTTCCCCTTATGGCGAAAAGAAACTCATATATGCCGATTGGACAGCAAGTGGGAGGCTTTACAGGCCAATCGAGGAGAAGATATTAAATGAAATAGGCCCTTATGTTGCCAATACCCATACAGAGACATCCACTAGTGGAGCTGTAATGACTTTGGCATATCACGAAGCCAGAAATAGCATTAAAAGGCATGTAAAGGCATCGCAAGAAGATGTTTTAATTACAGTTGGCACGGGAATGACAGAGGCCATTAATAAGTTCCAGAGAATTTTGGGGCTTAAATTATCTGAGAACCTTAAAGAACATACTAAAATACCTGAATATAAAAGACCAATCGTCTTTATTTCACACATGGAGCACCATTCCAATCAAACGTCTTGGCTGGAGACCATAGCAAAGGTTAAGGTCATTCCACATACCAAGGATGGACTTATTGATTATAAGGGCTTTGAAAAACAACTACAGCTATATAAACCACACCCCATAAAGATTGCAGCCATAACGGCCTGTTCCAATGTTACCGGAATCAAGTCAGAATATCACAAAATTGCCAAATTGATCCATGATAATAATGGGCTGTGCTTTGTGGACTTTGCCTGTTCGGCGCCCTATGTGGACATTGATATGCACCCAAAGCATGAAAACGAGCATCTTGACGCCATAATGTTTTCACCACACAAATTTTTGGGAGGGCCGGGGTCTTCAGGGGTTTTGATATTCAACAAAAAACTTTATAAAAACCTTGTGCCCGATAATCCCGGTGGTGGAACAGTTACATATACCAATCCATGGGGTGACCATGATTATATTGATGATATAGAAACCCGGGAAGATGGCGGAACCCCTGGTTTTTTACAGGCCATAAAGATTGCTTTTTGCATTCAATTGAAAGCGCAAATGGGAGTGCAGAATATTTTGGCCAGGGAACACGAATTGAACGCCATCATTTTTAATCGACTTTCAAAAATCAGGAACTTAAAAATTCTTGCTTCAGAGCATACCGACAGGTTGGGTGTTTTTTCATTTTATATTGAGGAGGCCCATTATAACTTGGTGGTCAAACTGCTCAATGACCGTTTCGGGATCCAAACTAGAGGTGGCTGTTCCTGTGCGGGCACCTATGGCCATTATTTATTGAATGTGGATAAGCCTACCTCAAAATCCATCGAGCAAAAGATATTGGAGGGCTGCCTAAAGGAAAGACCAGGCTGGGTACGCATGTCCATCCACCCCACAATGACCAACGATGAAGTGCATTTTATTTGTGGTGCAATAGAAGCTGTGGCCAAAAACCATAAAACTTGGGGCAAAGATTATGGCTATGATGAAACAAAAAACGAGTACAGACATAAAAATGACAACAACCTGATAAATGAAATAACCAAATCTTGGTTCAACTGAAAAAGCTAATATCTACTATACAATACTTAGTTTTTGGCCCATCTCCAAAACCAAAAGGCAATGGCCCGGTGCAATGGCGTTTCGCAGCCAAAAAAGTAGAGGAGAACACATACAGCATTCACCTCATGGCATTTATTGAAAGCCCATGGCAACTATTTACCAAACAATTAAACACTTCGGACGGATCATTGTTAAATATTGAACTCGAGTCCAATGTTTTTGTAATTATAATGGACAAACATCAGGAAATAGGCATCCCAATAGAACAATACGATCTGGCGTTAAAGGAAGAGATTCGAAGCTACAGGGTGGCAGTCAATTTCGTGCAGACCGTAATGGTCATAGTCCACGAACCAATCACAATAAAGGGAACCATACATTATGTCATCGGTGATGGCATTGCTAAAATAAAAACCTATAAAAAAGACTTCAAAATAGCACTCAATGAATGACAAATAGTCCCGCTACGAAGTCACAGACTTCGTAGCATCAAGGCAAAATAAAAAATATGGGCACCTTCTTTTGGGACGCTTTTTTGATTTAACATTTTGGTTACCTAAGATAAGTTGTGGTTTTTAATAAAATAGGAAATATACTGAGGTATCAAGGTTCCTAAATAGTAAGGTAAATTCATTAGTAAGTAGGGTATGCCATTTGGGGTTTTTGTTTCTTGTATTGAAAACCCACCTGCATATATCCTAACGGCATACGGATGATTGGTACGCTCTATAAATTGGTGGAGGGACTTTAAGGAACCCGTACTTCCCGATTTAATTTCAATTGGGATCACTTTTCCTTCCATGGCATAGACCAGATCGACTTCGGATGATGCCTGTCTTTTCTCCCGGACCCAAAAATTGGGGAGTTCAAACGTGTTAAACTGAATGGAAATCAGTTCCTGTGTGATGACATGGGGTATAATGGCACCTTTGTAACTTTGGCCCAGATCGTCCATTACCAACATGTCGGCACTGATACCCAAAGTATGGTTAAGTATGCCAGTGTCCAAAAATTGTAATCTGGGAGATTTTTTTAAATCCGGAACTATGGGGACTTCTGTGGCCGTCGTTGGATAAATAAGCTGAATGACTTTGGCCTGGTGCAAATTTCGCATAGCCTCGCCTACTTCCCTGGACCTATAATTGGAGTTACCAAAACTTTGGAACTTTATACGTTCAGCTATGGTGTAAGCAGCCGTTGACATAATATGCTTGATCACATTTTTTTCCGTAGTATTGGTGGCATATTTTTCTGAATCACTGATATATGAGCCCCATATACTTTCATATATGGATGATAGATCTGCCACACTGTGGGTCTTGATGAATTGGTCAACAACCTCGGGCATACCGCCTATGATGGTATAATCATTAAATAAAGACAATAACGTGTTATGGGCAACCGGTTTTACGGGAATGTTTTTAAGTTCATTCAAACCTGTAAGATGTCCGATGGCTTCCAAATATTCCATAAAATTAAAGGGATACAGATATAAAAATTCAACCCTCCCCACGGGAAAGCTTTTAACATCCTTAAGTGCAAACTCCAGTAAAGAACCAGCGGCTATAACGTGAAGGTCTGGAATGTCTTCATGGAAATAACGCAAAAGTTGTATGGCTTTTGGCTGTTCCTGAATCTCATCTATAAACAGCAGTGTGCCACTAATATCCTTGGAAACGATATTGTTTGAAATCAATAGGGATTCAATAATGGTACTTACATTATCAGTTTGTTCAAAATACTGGCTATCTGTTTTTTTTTCCAAGTTAAGATATAAATGGTGGTTGTAGGTTTTTGCAAATTCATTCACCAAAGTAGTTTTGCCCACTTGTCTGGCACCCCTTATAATCAAAGGTTTTCTGTTGGGTTTGTCTTTCCATTTTTGTAACTGGTCCGTAAGGTGTCTTTTTAAGGCCAAAATAAGATTGTGTTATAAAGTAAATGCAAATATATGATTTTTATGTAACAAAGTAAATGCAATTTTTAAATTATTTTGTAACAAAGTAAATGATGGTAGAATGGGATGACGCATGAAACAGATTTATAGAGTGCTTGCTTTTCCATCATAAAAAAATGGGGAATGATAGAGGTAGGGGTAAAGTATATCTGGGGATCAAGGGGTGGACAAAACTATGAAAGATTAAAAATGAATTCAAAAAACCAAAACCCACCCCCTGCCTCGCCGGCAGGCAGGTTCGTGACAGAGCGATGACGTGGAGGCACAAAATATAGTGTGGTCAAAACATAGAGAGGCTGTCTTTTATGTTGAAAACCAAGCCTTATGCTTCGTTAAGATCATTTCTTCTTTTTCTCTGGGTTTTGCCAGGTGTTGAACACAGAATACACAATCACTTTTCCTTTAGTGATTTCATAAATAACCAAGAAAGGGAAGCGTTTTACAAAAGCTTCTCGATAGGGTTTTCGATTTTGTGGAAAGTGTTTTGGGCTTGACGTAATCCTATCAAAATAGGTGTCCAGATGCTCTAAAAATTCCTCGCCCAGTCCTGTGCGTTTTTCTTCATAATAAAGATAAGCTTCAATGATTTCCAGATTGGCTTCGTCCTTGACTTCTAAAATATAGGTCATTTACTAACTGGCGTTTCTTGCGTTCTGTTTCACCTGTTCCCAAGTAAAGGATTTGCTTTCGCCCTTTAAATGGGCTTCCTTACGCTTGTCAATCATTTGATACTGTTCATCGCTTAACCTAAGTTCCTGCTCGTCATTTTGATAGCTTTCCGCTAATGCTTTTATCAATTTCAAAAGCCTAACATCCGCTCTATTTACATACTCTTTGACTGTGTTCCTTAAATCTAAAGTTGTCATAATAATTTCTTTTTCTATTGTAAAGATACTATTTCTGTTCTATAAGTTTTAATTTTTAGTAGTTGCAATTTGCGACTGCATGTTTGGATATCATTATTTGCCTGAAAAATCAATCCTCGGCGAAGCCCCTGACTCGTATGACGATACATGGCATTACCCACCAATAGCAATCATACTTCGGTTTTGATTGTGCAATTGGGGCTCTTCCAACTTTTCAAGGGTGTCCATGCCGCCACGAATTTTGAATTTCGCTTGAACAGCTTTTTGAATGATGGACCCAATGTCCTTTCCTTCACGTAAAGGCGTAAGCAGATCCGATTCTGAAGACGAAAACAAACAATTTTTCAGTCGTCCATTGGCTGTTAATCGCAATCGGTTACAGGAATCACAAAACGGATTGGTCACCGAACTGATAATGGCGAAAGACCCTTTATGCCCATTGATTTTATAGTTTTTGGAGGTGTCGTTTGGTGCGTCTTTTATTCGCAATACCTCATTTTCTGGAAAAGTGGAATGGACATAATCCATAACTTCTGCATACGACACCATCTTGCTTTTGTCCCATTTGTTGCCATTAAAGGGCATGAACTCAATGAACCTTACCGAGATCGGTAATTCTTTCGTTAACGTAATGAAATCTATAATTTCATTGTCGTTAAAGCCTTTCATCAACACCACGTTCAATTTTACCTTAAATCCTTCTTCAATCAAAAGATGGATGTTGCGATATACCATTTCAAAATCATGACGTCGTGTGATCTGATTGAATTTTTCAGCCACCAAGGAATCCAGGCTCACATTGATGTTTTGGATGCCGCAGGATTTAAAGGTATCTATAAATCGATTGACCGTAACGGCATTTGTACTTATGGCAAGTTCAACAGGAAGCGTGGCCAATTTTTTCAGGATGACATCTACATCTTTTCGTACCAAAGGTTCACCACCAGTGAGCCTTATTTTAGTGACTCCATGGTCCACAAATAGTTTGGCAATGGTATAGACCTCTTCAAAGGTCATGATGTGTGATTTTGGAGAGAGTTGAATACCTTCGGCGGGCATGCAATAGGTGCAGCGCAAATTGCAGAGTTCGGTCAACGAAATGCGCAAATAGGTATGTTGCCGTCCAAAGCTGTCCTGTAGTATGTTTCTAGAGGTTTCCATACGCTTATTTTACCTTGTTGTTTTTAATTGTGATTTCACGTTTGCTCGTTTTTTTACCACTAAGAGCACAAAGCTATTGCACAAAGAACTCCAAGATTATTTTTCTTTGTGAACTTTGTGTGTACTCTGTGAACTCTGTGGTTATATGTTTTCATCTGATAATGTTTTTCCCAAAATTACCATTATGATATGATTGATTATTAATGATTTATTGGTCATGTCTTGCTCCTTTAAGTATTCCGAATACATGCAAAATTGATGGAAAAATGGCATCCATGGATTCCTTGGCTCCGTTGGTCGATCCCGGCAATGCCAATACAATTGAATTGTTAATCGTTCCTGCTACACTTCGTGATAACATGGCATAGGGGGTTCTTTCCTGTCCGTAATTTCTAATGACCTCTTCAATTCCAGGTATTTTTCTATCGATAATTTCATTCAAGGCTTCGGGAGTCATATCCCTTGCCGATAATCCTGTTCCACCTGTAAAGATAATTAAATCCACCCCTTGGTTTTCATAGTGTTTTGCCTTGGCTTGAATGGTGTCTTTTTCGTCTGGAATAATGATATAATCAACAACGGAAACATTGCAGGCTTCCAATTTGGCTATGATTGCTTTTCCTGCTTGGTCTTCTTTTTGTCCAGCCGAAATGGTATCGGAACACACAATCACGGCTGCAGAGTAGGTTCTTCGGGAATGATCCTTAAAATCGGATTTTCCTCCTTTTTTTTGCAACAGCTTAATATGATGGATTTCCACACCTTTATCGATGGGTTTTAGCATATCGTACATGTTCAGGGCCACCACGCTGGCGCCATGCATGGCTTCAACTTCAACCCCGGTTTTATAGATGGTTTTTATGGTGCAGGTTATGGTGATTTCCAATCCGTTGATGGCATAGTCAATTCCGGCAAATTCGATGGGAATTGGATGGCAATCGGGAAGGATGTCCGGTGTTTTTTTTATGCCCAACAACCCTGCAGCTTTGCTCATGGCGAATACATTGCCTTTTGGAACGGTATCGTTTTCGATTGCGGCAATGGTTTCAGCTTTGCTGACCTTAACGATGGCTTGTGCAGAAGCCATGCGAAGGGTATTGGATTTGTTTGTGATATCGACCATGTTGTCTTTGTTTAACTGTTGAAACGTTTAATCGCTTAATTGTTTAATCGTTTAATTGTTTAATTGTTTAATCGTTTATTTGTTTAATCGATTTTTACTTTTCAACGATTAAACGTATAAACGGATAAACCAACTTTAAGTATTAACTTTCCATTGATGTGAGCTATCTTCAAAAATTTCCTTTCCAAAAACAGGAACTTTTGCCTTTATTTCTTCAACCACATATTCCAAAGCTTTAAAGACTTCTTTCCTTCTTGGCGAAGACACAAATACAAAGAGACAGATTTCGCCTGCATTAACGATCCCCAAACTGTGGTAAATGTGCATACAGGTTAAATTAAACTTCTCAAAGGTTGCCTCTCTGATCTCATGGAATTTAACATTGGCCATTTCCAAATGGGCCGTGTATTCAATGGCTGAAATTATTTTGCCATTGATGTCATCGGCACGTACCTGGCCCAAAAAAATATTATGGGCACCAATGGATGTTTTGGTTTGGTGTTTGGCTATGGACTGTCCGATAAATTCGGAAGAAATTGAACCTTCTATAAATACGTTTCTTGCTTTCGTTTCACCCATGATATTTTCATTTTAAGACCTTATTAATTTCGTTTATGCCTCCCTTAAGACTAAAACAATTGGATATATTGTGTTTTGCCAAAAGTTCAACGGCGTGTTTACTTCGCATTCCTGATTGACAAAAAAGCACAACTGTTTTATTTGAATCGATTTGATCGAGATTTTGTTCAAGACTTCCTAAGGGAATTTGAATGCAATTTTTTAATTCAAGTTGCGGATGTTCGTGTAGTTCCCTAACATCAATGTACTGAATGTTTTCAATTTTCAAAACGTCTTCAAAAGACTTTTCAGGGATTTGCCCACTACAAGAAATTTCATCATGGCGCTCATGAAAACCTTCTCTTTTCGCTAAAACATATTCAATTTCTGAATCAGATTTGATGATCCTTAATGTAGAAATTTGAGTTGTTTTTGAATTGTAACACAACAATTTTCCTGATAATACATCCTTAAACCCCAAAATCATTTTGATGACTTCGTTGGCCATCATGGTTCCAATAATCCCGGGCAATACGCCAAGTACACCAACTTCGGAGCAGTTGGTCACTGAACCCAATCTTGGAGGATTGGGGAATAAGCACCTGTAACTTGGTCCATCATTATAATTAAATACCGAAACCTGTCCTTCAAACTTAAAAATAGCACCATAAACAATAGGTTTGTCGCACAAAATTGCCGCATCATTGATGAGGTAGCGCGTGGCAAAATTATCGGTCCCATCCACAATAATATTGTATGGTTTAAACAAATCTATAGCATTTTTTGAAGTCAGTTTTTCAGGATAGGCTTTGATGACAATGGTTGGATTTAAATCTTCGAGCCGTTTTTTTGCAGCCAAAGCTTTATTCTTGCCTAGGGAAGAAGTACCAAATAGAATTTGACGCTGTAAATTTGATTCTTCGACTTCGTCAAAATCGATGATACCAAGCGTTCCAATTCCGGCAGCCGTTAGGTATTGCAATACCGGACAGCCCAAACCGCCAGCTCCTACAACCAATACTTTAGCATGTAATAGTTTGTCCTGACCTTGTGGCCCGACTTCCGATAATATAATATGTCTGTTATACCTGCTCATAAATTATCCTCCAGAAAAGGGTGGCAACAAAGCAATATCATGATTTGAAATGAGTGCTTTTTTTGAAACGATTTCATTGTTTTGGGCCACTTGAAAGTCTTTGGTTTTCAGTTCGGGATATTTGTTAAATAGCATATCAAGTAATTCACCAACTGACGCTTTTGAAAAGGTCAAGTGTTCCATTTCACAATTGGTGACTTCTGCGAGCAATCCAAAATATTTAATATGCAACTCCATTTTCCATTGATTTAAATTGTTCCATTGTGTTTATATTTTTAACATACTTTTCTAAACTCGTATCCAATAGTATTGTTTTAGTTGTGAACCCTTCGACAGCCACCTGTAATCGCCGTTCGCCATTTTGTAACAGTTCCAAACATTGGTGCAGGCAATGTTTTTTATAAATGGCAATCAACGGTAGGGTGCTGTCCTTACTTTTTAGTTGAATGACCTCGGATACGTCATCAATTCCCTCAAGCAATATATTTAAAACCTTGCTGTTAAGCAAAGGAACATCACAGCTCAGAACCAAATTGTATTCGGTTTCAGAATGACATAATCCCGTATATAATCCGGCCAATGGTCCTGAATTTCCAATAATATCTTCAACCCTTCTATGTCCAAATGTATCGTAATCACTGTTGTTGCTGACAATGATTATGTCATTTACAAGTGGCTTCAAAACTTTAATGATGCGTTCCGCAAAGGTGCTTCCTTGGAACTTTAAAAAGCCTTTATCGCTCCCCATTCTGGAACTTTTTCCGCCTGCCAATAGGATTCCCGTTATGTTGTCTCGTTCAATCATTTAAGTAAACATTAATTTTACAGAAGCAATACTTAATACAAAGGCCAATAGGTATCGTAAACGTTGGTTGTTGAATTTATTGCTGCCATAATAGCTTCCAAAAAAACCACCAATCAAAGCAATAACCACCAATATTGCGGTTTCATAGGATAAGGTCACACCTGTTGTAAGTTGTCCCACCAAACCCGATGCCGAATTGACCCAAATAAACAATGCCGATACTGCTGCGGCCTCTTTCATTTTTCCCCAATGCAGAAGGAGAATGATCGGTGTTAAAATAATACCTCCTCCAATACCGATAAGTCCTGAAAAAAAACCTATTAAGCCTCCAATAACCAATCCTTGCCAAAGTTTGAGGTCTTTTATTTCCGAATTTTCTTTTCCAAAGACATTTAACATCTTAAGTATGGCGAAAATTAGAAGAATAGCTAAAATCCTTTT
>Ga0214471_10003037_pt1 | contig 13026 bp, 10 predicted proteins | sample RVTome_5_FD_207665 | JGI IMG/M metagenome (GOLD analysis project Ga0214471, IMG submission 207665) | Soil microbial communities from uranium-contaminated site in the Upper Colorado River Basin, Wyoming, United States - RVT142D155 | ecosystem: Environmental > Terrestrial > Soil > Contaminated >...
CGGCCGGCATCTTCCTGCGCGGTCAGGAGGTATTGCCCGGCCAGATAGGCGTCGAACTTCGAGGTGAACGAGTTGAGCTCGCCGGTGCCTTCGAAGGCCGCGATCGAGGCCGCCATGCAGTCATAGGAGGCGTCGGTATTGGCGGGCAGAAAGGCATTCGGCCCGCATACCTGGTCGAACAACGGGGCGTAGGAGGCGAGCGAGATCTTGCCGATCACCTGCGCCCGCGAGGTATTGTTCATCTCGACCGGGTTCAGGAACGGCGCCTTGGCCTGCTCGGTGAGGTTGGCCGCACGCCCGTCCCAGAACTGGCCGCCCTGGATGCCGCCCTTCAGGGTGAACGTCGGAAAAAACACGGCATAGGCGGCGCTCGGCGAATTGCGCGTGCCGAACCGGCCGAGGATCACGCCTTCCGATACCGGCAGGGTGTTGTCGGGATCCGTGAACGCGAAGGCCGGGTCATGACAGCTGACGCATCCCTGCCCGGCCGGCTCCGACAGGTCGGTGTCGAAGAACAGATTTCTTCCCAACTGCTCCTGCGGCGTGAGCGGTGCCGCCTGGGCGGGCGCCGTCTCCACCGAGGCCGCCGCCAGGACCGCCGAAAAAACCGCTGCCCGGGTTGAGATTTTCGCGCTGATCATTGTGTGTCCTCCTTGTCGTGAGTTGTTCATGTCATGTACAAGAGCTCCTTGTCCTGCCCCTGAACGACGAGCGGTACAGACCGTTTACTGGTTTTTTTTGCGGCATCCTCCTTACCAAAAAGATGAAATCTGCGAAACACGTCGGACTGCCTTGAGCGACTGATTTCAGTCCGCACCCTTCCCGTTAGCGCGCTCTTTGCGCCGCGCCTTTCGACGATCTGGGTAACGTGATTGAGTACCACAGGCGAGCCGGGAATAGTCTGTTTTTCTTCCATGTCGGCACCTTGTCGTCCTTTTCTGCGGAAACCTTTCGGCAGCATGCGCCGCGGGTGTCCGGGCCTCCAAACTTCCCGTTACAAATTAATCCCAACTATTGTTTGGTGTCAATCATGGAGCGCACAGCGAACGACACCGACGGTAGGCGTTGGATCGGGCCGGGCGGCGGCTGCCGGCGGTGAATTCCTGCTGAATTCCGAATTCGGCTGAATTAGTGAATTAGGGTGGTGAATTAGGGTAGTGAATTAGGGTCGGACCTCTGCAACACAATGATCAAAAACGAAGAAGAGCCGAATTGAGGCGTTGCATCGTCCTTAAATCGACCATTTCAATAGCAAAAACACGTATCTAACTTTGCGTTCCTGCCGGCCCGATTGCCGTCGGGACTCGATGTATCTTTGCGCAGCGAACTCCCAGCGAGACGGACGAATCTGTCTTACACGCAATCGGCCATCGATTCACGCCACAATCACTGTTTGACATCTATGTAGCCATACGGCTACACTCGTAAACATGCCAGAGCTTCGTAAAACGGAGCGTTATGCCAAATGGCTCGACGGACTGCGCGATATCCAGGCAAGGGCACGAGTGCTGGCTCGAGTCGAACGCCTGGCGATGGGGCATCCGGGGGACGTCAAGCCGGTGGGTGAGGGCGTTTCCGAGATGCGGATCGACCATGGCCCCGGCTATCGGGTGTAGGAATACCGACATGCGCAAGACCGTTACTACACGCTACGACGTCGCGGAGCATCTTCGTACCGCCGAAGAGATGGCTGCCTACCTCGAGGCCTGTCTGGACGAGGCTGACGGCGACGCCGCGTTCATCGCCAAGGCGCTCGGCGACATCGCCCGCGCCAAGGGTATGTCGCAGGTCGCGCGCGATACGGGGCTTTCACGCGAAAGCCTGTACAAGGCACTTTCTGGGGACCGCACCCCCGGCTTCGACACCATCCTCAAGGTCGTGGCGGCCTTGGGTTTGAGATTGCACGCCGCTGCGACGCACGGGACGAAGGCCCCGGGTCGACGGCGCATCTCGGCCGGCGGGCGTGGCTGATCTGACCCGGGTTTTCCGGCCTGGCCGGCAATCTGTGGCAGAATGACTGTCGTTTTTTCCCACGTCGGACTGACATGACGCAAGCCCCCCGCCACACCCCGCGGCCGTCGCAATCCCTTCCCCCGTTGAAGTTGGCCTATCTCGCCCCGCGCTACTGGGGGGTGTGGCTGGCGCTGGGGGTGCTGCGCCTGTTTGTTTACCTGCCTTATCGCCTGACTCTGGCCTTGGGATCGCTGGTGGGTTTGCTGTATTACCTGCTGAGCACCAAGGCGCGGCGCACGGCGCGCGTGCACATGGTGATGTGCTTTCCCGAGTGGAGCGTGGCGGAAAGACGCCGCCGGTTGTTCCGGCATTTTCTGCACTGGGGCCGGGCGAGTGTATGCATCGGCATCGCCTGGTGGGGGTCGCGCGCCAAGCTCAAGCGCCTGGTGCATTATCGCGGGCTCAAGCACTATGAAGAGGCGCTGGCGGCGGGCCGGCGCGTGATCCTGCTGGCGCCGCATTTCGTGGCGCTGGAGATGGCCGGGGCGCTGTTGTCCATGGAGCATCTTATGGTCAGTGTGTACAAGGGTCCGAAGAACGCGGTGTTCGACTGGACGATGCGTCGCGCCCGGGCGCGGTTTGAGCTTGTCATGGTGGAGCGCGGCGCCGGGTTGCGCTCGGTGATGCGTTACATGAAGGACGGCCGGCCGTTCTACTATCTGCCGGACCAGGATCCGGGCAGCGCGAGTTTCGAGTTCGTGCCGTTTTTCGGCGTTCCCACGGCCACTATCACCGCCATGAGCCGCATCGCGCAGATGGCGGACGCGGTGGTGATACCGTGCTTCATCAAGCAGCTGCCGGCCGGCAAGGGTTACGAGATCCGCTTCAAGCCGGCACTGGAGAATTTTCCTTCCGGCGACCTGATGCAGGATGCGACACGCATGAGCGCCGAGATAGAAAAGGGCATACGCGAAATGCCGGAGCAGTACATGTGGACCTACCGGCGGTTCAAGACCCGCCCCGGGAACGCGCCGTCGTTCTATGGAAGAAAGAAAACCACGTGATGCACTTTTTTGAGGGGAACCGTGCCGGGTGTCTTTTTATCTTCGGAATGGACCAAATAGGAGGCGATTGATGCTGCGCGGTAGCTGCTTGTGCAAGGGGATCAGTTACGAAATCGAAGGGCCGGTCGGGCCGGCCATGCACTGCCACTGCTCGATGTGCCGGAAGTGGCACGGCGCGGCCTTCCGGACCCGGCTGGCCGTTCCGAGAAAGGCGCTGCGCTTCATGCGCGGCGAGGACCTGCTCGTGCAATACCGTTCTTCGGAAGACACCGTGCGCACCTTTTGCCGGGTGTGCGGCTCGCCGATCGTCAACTTCTGGGACAAGGATCCCGAAAACCTGGGCCTCGCGCTCGGCACGCTCGACGACGATCCCGGGGTGCGGCCGTGGTGCCACATCTTCGTCGGCTCGAAGGCCCCGTGGTTCGAGATCACCGACGACCTGCCGCAGTTCGAGACGTTTCCGGAAAGTTGAGGTTCAAGGTTAAGGCGCGAGGATTATATCCACCCCTTTTTGGCGGGGCTGGAAGCCCCGCCTACCATCAATATTTTTTCGTGCGCCAAGGATTGGTTATCCGTTGTTGTTTCAATGAGTTACACGCAAACCCCTTGTAACAAACCGCGGAGCCCCAAGCCTTCTTTTTGATGGTTTGTGGGGCAGCAGTGGTTCCTGATCATTGTTCCGCGCCGCGCGCTCTATTCGGGCTAGCTTTCTCGCTTCAACCCAGCTCGTCCTTGAGAATGCGCCGGATTTCATCGGCCGAACCGTCCGGGTTGATCCAGCTCAATGCACCGGACGTCCCCCCAAAGCAAAAATGGCGGATGCGCCTGCGCGCGTCCTTACAACTCAATCACCGTGCTGGAGAACGTCATGGATACGAGCCTGCGGTCGTACCTGTTCGCGGTAGTCCTGCTTCTGGTCTGGATGCTGGCAAGCTGCGGCGACGGGGGTTCGGCCGGCCCTCCCAGGTCGGACGCTCTCCCCCTGGAGCCCGAGGGGGTCGCCGGCAAAGTGGTCGATCGGGCCGGTGAAACGGTGACGAGTGGTACCGTCTATTTCGTGCCGGCCGTGGATGTGGCCGCCCTGCCGGCCACGACGATCGCCGTCGGGTCCACCGACGACGAGCCGCTGGAAGACACCATTGCCGCTAACGGCACGACGTATCAGAAAGCGGCCGTGGACCGGGGCGGCCGTTACGCGCTGGAAAATCTCGCCGCCGGAAGCTACTTCATCACGTTCGTTCCCGCGGATGCGGACGACGGTCACCTGCCCGGCGGCAGCCTGTGCCGGATCGCACTTGACTCCGCCGATCTGATCGGCACTCGCCGCGACATCCAGATTTCCTCCCGCCCGCCGCCGGACGCCAAATACATCGGAAGCGGCCGCTGTGTCGAGTGCCATGGACAGGTGAGCATCGCCAAGACCATGCACCGGCTGGGCATCTGGTCCCCCTACGAGGCCGGACCACTGCAGGACCCGTCGCTGCGCTTCGACGATCTGTACATGGCGCCGCTGGACAAGTTCGAGCCCGGCACCACGGTCTGGTTCTACGGCTATAACGGGAGCCGCAAGTTCGACAAATTCAAGACCAGGGAATCGGATCCCGGCACTGGCGCCTGCACGGGTTACGACGCGGCAGCCAACGGGGGCAAGGGCGCGAGCACGCCCGCCGACTGCGTCGATTTCACCGTGACAGCGCGCAAGACCGGCGACGATTACGAAATGCTGCTGCATAACGTCGCCAACGGCGCCGATCCGGATCAGGACACGGTGATTCATGTGGACGCGGTTTACGGCGGCGGCGTGATGAAGCAGCGCTACCTGACCCGGCTGACCAACGCGTCCGGCTTCTATTACGCCACCATGCCGCTCCAGTTCCAGCACGAGGGTGACGATAATTTCGTCGCCGCCGATCGCACGCGCGGCGTGTGGCGCGATTACCACGGCGACTGGTGGTACAAGCCGGTGGACAAGCTCTTCAAGGAACCGGCAGTGAAAGATTCGTTCGAGAAGAACTGCATCTCTTGCCACGCCACAGGCACGCAGCTCGCCGGCTCGGACGCCACGGTCTGGACTGCGACCACGATCACCGATTCGCTCTGGGGCGACTGGGACTACGACGGCGACGGCGTGGCCGACGAGATGAATCTGGGCTGCGAGAACTGCCACGGGCCGGGCTCCGCGCACTGGGAGGCGGAGGGCCAGGGCCGCCACATCGTGTCCCCCTCGCTGCTGACACCCGAGCGCGAATCCATGATCTGCGGCCAGTGCCACAGCCGGCCGAAGGGTGCGCTCGGCACAGACAGCCCGGTGAACGCCGCGGGCAAGATGATGATTGCGGGGACGTCGCGCAACCAGTTCCTTGCCGAGCACGCAACCACTCAGCTTGACGGCGCGGCCAGCGATTTCTATGCAGACGACGACCGGCACTCGAAGTCGCACCACCAGCAATATTCGGACTTCATTCGCTCGTCCATGTACAAGAACGGGTCGCAGCTCACGACCTGCTCGACGTGCCATGACCCGCACCGGCGCGACAATCCGCGGCAGCTGAGAGTCGGGCCGGACAACAACGCCGGGCTATGCGGCGGGTGCCATGCGGACCAGATTGACGGCCTGTCCGGGCACATCGCGGAGGAGCTTGGCGTGTTACCGTCGATCGCCGACGCCAAGGTGCAGAATCACATCCTGTGCACGGACTGCCATATGCCAAAGACGACCAAGACCGGCGCCGGCCGGCCGGGCCTCCTGCTGTTGGATGGCACGCAGTACTGGCAGAACGACGTCACGGCTCACCTGTTCAAAGTGCCGGACAAGATATGGTCGCAGAAGACCAGTCCGGGCGTCGACATGCCGACGGGCTACACCAAGGCTTGCGGACAGCTTTGCCACACGGCGGGTCCGTAGCGCTGCGGTCGGTTGCTGTTACCGGGAGTGGCGTCATTCCGGCGCATGCCGGAATCGAGTGTTTTGCGTTCCGAGAAAAGACCCAGGGTCCCGGCTTCGTTAGAAGCGCCCATCGCGAATTCAGCTCGCTCCCGTCAACGATGAGGACCGGGCGCGGCAAGTGCAGCAGCCAAAGGAGTGCGGCCTGATAACACAAGGTGCTGAGCCACTTGTACCGCGCGGTTGCAAGCAACCGGTCGAAGCGCTTCAAGGGCGCCGCGATGCGCTCGGCACCGGGAAAGTGCCGGGTTAGTTCCGTGAGCCACGTCGGGACGCGCGGGACGCGGGTCGGACCTCTGCAACGCTCTGACTGGGAATGGCGATCGACCAGTATCAGCGTCACTTTTTCGCTCAAATCGCCTGTTTTGCCACTCAAACTGATAGCTTAAGGAATTCGCATTGTTGGCCAGAGCCGGGAATTTTCTCTACAATTTGAACCTATCTGCTGTTCATTCTGCACATGATCGTGTGTGTACAAAGTTCGACCGACATTGAAAAATGCCGGTATGGGCACACGAGCTCCCAAGGGGCCGCCCGTTAGCCAGCCCTTGATCCCTTTGTCGCGGCTATTAGGGTGCCTGCAACCGCTGCAGACAACGGAAGTTATCCGACTTCGCGACCAGAGTTCCCGCAGTGCCCAGCGAACCTGCCTATGCCGCTCGCGATGAACATGGCACGGCGATTGGCCGAAATCGTAGCGCAAAATAACCTTGCGATTATATTCAGAGGTAACGATCGCTGGTATGAGGAATACGTGCCGCGGGCGGACCGGTTATATCGGGAGCATCTGGAAACTTTGGCGAAAGAGGGCTGGATCAATGGCAAAAAAGTTTAGTGAGCTGCGCGCACGACTGTCACCGAAGGCTCGAGCGGAGTCCGAGGCCGTTACGTCCAAGCTCCTGGCGGAAATGCCGCTCCAAGCACTGCGGCAGGCGCTCGACCTGACGCAATTGGAGGTGGCCAAGACGCTCAAGATCGAGCAGGCGGCGGTATCGAAAATGGAAAAGCAAACGGACATGTACCTGAGTACGCTGCGCCGTTTCATAGCCGCGATAGGCGGGGAACTCGAGATCGTTGCGCGCTTTCCGGATGGCGCGGTGCGCATTACGCAATTCGAAGATGCCGACGAGAACGTCCCGCGCGCGCGGGGCTCGCGATAGCCAAGCCAAGGCCGGACAGGCAGTATTACCCGGCGTTTACCGCCTTCAACGGTGGCATGGATTTGCAGTGCATGACCAACGAAGAGGCAAAGAAGCTGAATCCAATTATCCAGCCGTCAGGGATGCACGGCCGTATTCCTGATGCACATCCCTACGGCACGGTTTGTGGTTTTGTTGAGGCTACCGCGGCGATCTGTTGGGGTTATGACGAGAAAAAGAGAATATTTTCCGTTGTCGGAGGTTGGACAACTTAGAGAACGCACCTAAAATATGATTGCAAGACGACAAGAAGGGGGTTTCGTGGCGTCGCTCAAGGCCTTCCTCAAGGAAAACTACGTCCTGGTGGTCGGGATTACCCTGCCGGTCATTCTGGTGTTGCTGTTCTTCCTCGCCATGGTGCTGCCGAACCGGATGGCGCCGCCGCCGCAGTACGACTTCCTTTTTACGGTGGATGACTATCAGCCCGCCGGGCCGCCGTCCGTGAGCGTGCGCTACGACGTCTACCAGAACGCCCTGCGCGCCACGCTGCTCGTGAACGCTCAGCCGAACTACCATACCGTACCCCGGCTGTTCATTTACGAGGTGGCCAGCCGGACCGTGCGCGAGATCGCGGTCGATCTGCCGGTCGCGCCGGAAGATGTGCCGAAAGACCGCCAGCTGCGCATCGAGGAGGTCGCCGGCCTGTATCTCGATCCGCGTCTCACCGCGCCGGACGGCTACGAGTTCCGCCACAGCCAGTATTCCGGCGCCGGCGGATTGTTCACCGAGTTGTTCGTGAGCGGCGGCACGCGTTATCAGCCGTCGCTGGTCAGGAACGGCGCCACCGCGCGCCTCAACCTGCCGACCGGGCGCTACAATTATTACAACGCCCGGTTTCTCGGTTGGGTGATCCCGAAGCCCTGACGCCCATGGGGGACGCCGACGACAAACAGGCTGCCCTGCTGGATATTGTCGATATCGCGACCCGCCACGGCCTCAGCGCCGCCGACATCGCCAAGGCGCTCGATCGGGCAAGCGTTTCCGGCAAAAAACGCACGGGCGTAGTATCGAGGCTGTTCGGCTATCTCGGCGGGATATTCATCCTGGCCGGCTTGGTCGTGTTCACCGGCATGTACTGGGACGACATGAGACGGGCGGCGCGCGTCGTCGTCACCCTGGGCGCCGGTTTCGGCGCCTACCTCGTCGGCCTCACGATGCTGACCGACCTGCGCTATCGAAGCGCCGCCACACCCCTGTTCCTGATCGCCGCCTTGCTGGAACCGACCGGCCTGTTTGTCATGATGGTCGAATACGGCCACGGCGGGGATCCGCAACTGGCGGTGATGTTCGTATGCGCGGTCATGGTGATCCAGCAGGGCCTGACCTTCCTGGCGCGACGCCGGAGCAGCTTGCTGTTCGCAACCCTGGTTTTCGCCGGCCTCGGTGTCGCCACGGCGTTCGACTGGTTCGGGCTCGACGAAGGTTATAACGCGCTTTTAATAGGTATCGCGCTGTTGTGCGTCACCTACGCCGTCGGGCGCACCCGCCACGCGACCATCACGCCGTTCTGGTATTTCACGGGCTCCCTGGCATTTTTCACCGGCGCGTTCGATCTGCTGCTCGACGGTCCACTCTCCATCCTGCTGCTGGCGGTGTGCAGCTTCATGATCTATGTCAGCACCGTGGTGCGCAGCCGCACCCTGTTGTTGACCGGAACGCTCGCCACGCTGGGTTATATCGGCTACTACACCCACCGCCACTTCGCCGACACGCTCGGCTGGCCGGTGGCGCTGATTATTCTGGGTTTCGTGCTCATCGGCCTCGGTGGTCTGGCGGTGAGGTTGAATCGTAAGTACATGAGCACTGCCTGATACCCACATATTATTGTTCATTTCGCCTAACCACCGTTTGCGGTTCTGTCAAGCAACAGTTTTTCTGAATTGTAAAATCTGTCGACGGTGGCGACACCGAATGCAAATCGTGCGCCATAACGAGAAATGGTGGAAAAAGGGGAGGGGGTCGCGGCTATTGCGGCACCCGCAACCGCTGCGGCGCCGCCGGCTGCTGCACGGCCGGCAGCTCGCGGCTGTTGCCGCCGCTCTGCTGTTGATCGCCCGACCCGGCCGGCGGAACGACGATCGCTCCGGGGACCGCCTTCACGTTGCCCGGCGGCGCGGGCTTGTAGGTCGGCGGATCGACGCGCAGCGTGCGCTTGCCGCCGCCGAGCGTGTAGGTGCCGGTGCCGAATTTCTTCGGCGTGCCTTGCAGGGACACGGTGACGTCCCAGCCGCCGGTGTGCGGAAAGTCCCCGTGCTTGGCGTACACCGTCTCCGAGCACAGCTTGGTATTGTTATCCAGCCACATTCCCGGAATCAGCTTGATCTTGCGCGGCAGCGTGTCCGCGCTCGGCCAGCCGCTGGTCTTGTGCGAGTACCAGGTGAGATCCGCCACGATCGGGGCATCGGGCCACAGCAGCAATTGATCGAGGAACTGCTTGGTGGCGCACACCTGGATGTTCTGCGCGCCGCCCGGCTTGACGACGAAGAACGGCACGCCGGAGGTCGGCGTGCGGAAATCCAGCCCCTGTTCGGCGCGCGCCGTGCTGGCCGCGGCGGCAAGGAGCGCCAGCGCGAACGCGATGTGTTGAACGGCTTCAGTCAGCTTGCGATAGGCCGGCATGGCAAAAACTCGCGCCACGGCGAGCGCCTTGAGTGAGCTGTTCATGGTGGCATCCTCCGTAGGGTGATGGTTCAACGGCCGTGGCGTGCCGCCAGGCCGGTGCGTCCCTGCGGTGTGGTCTGCTGACAATCTTTGAGTCGCGGGCGGGGGTTCCGGGGTTCAACGCCCGGCCGGTCGTTTATTGGCCCCAGGCCCGCCTTGCGTCGGGCCCAAAGAGTGTAAGCGCGGGGGCGTGATTTGTCATGCAGGGAGGGGATGGCGGGCCCGGGCCTTTGGGGGGATTTGCTTTACCGGCGCGCAGGCTGTCGACAATTCTTACATTTCATAAATCTTGCGTTGACCTCCATTGCTTCCGTTGCGAGAATCGCTTCGCGGTCGGACTCTCAAATGCAGAAGCGGACGATATTCTGCGCGCCGATCGTTACCGATGCCGCGTACGCCTTGCTTCAGGTATTCAGCATCGGCAGCTCGAGCGAGCGCTACAGGAGTGGCAGGTTCGCCGAATTCTCTCCAGTGTGCGCTCATTCAGCAAGCTCCAAGGTCTGTAGTCGTCTGTTCGGCTTGTTGCCATTGGTAGTGGCAAACGTCCATACACTTCAGGTGAGAGGAGAAATCCATGAACGTACCGTCTATGGTTATAAGAGGGATCTTTGTCGCAATTCTGACTCCGGTTACGGCCTGGGCCGCACCGGATACGGTCCCGGATCCCAACGCCACCGTCATCCATCTACGCACGAACTGTGACATCGCGAACAGCAATGCGAATGAAAGTCCGCTCGAAAACTGTTTCGAGTCCATGGCGGCGGTGAAGTCCTGGATCTACGACCGCACGAATCCGTCCGCCCGGCTGCTCGTCGATATCGGACCCGGCACGTTCGGGCCCTTCGGATGCACCGTGGGGGATGCACCCGGTAACGTGGGGGGTGAGTTGACCTTCCGCGGTGCGGGCGCGGGAAAGACCGTATTGGATGGGGCGGGTTCGGGAAGCATCGCCGCCGTCGCCAACAACAATTGCGTCGGGCCCAAATGGATATTCGAAGACATGACGCTCAAAGGGACCTATACGGTAGTCTGGTTCGGGGGCGGTGAATCCACGTGGAACAATGTGGTGATCGATGGAAGCAACGCGGCCTGGTATGACGCGGTGGGTGGATCCGGGGCACCCTGCGCGGAGGGCCAGCAGGGTACCCACCGGTTCTTCTCATCGCAGTTGAAATCGGCTGCCAACGGCGGATTCGGCTTTCTGAATGCCTGCGGGGATAACTGGTTCTGGGGAAGCGAGGTCGCCGTCGTCGGCGTGGGCGGCACGGTATTCAGCATCAACGGTGCCGGGAACCGGGTGCACCTCTACGGCAGCAATGTGCGCATCGAGGCATCGGCCAGCGCCGGCTCGAGCGGGTCGCTGACGGCGATCACGGTTTCCAACAACGGCGAACTGCATTCCCACGGCGTCGGCATAGACGTCGTCGGAAAGCCGGGCTGGACGCTTACCGCCATTAGCGCCAGTGCCGGGGCGTCGGTGCACGCCAATGTGAGCTCCTATTTCATGGCGCCGAGCACGGGTGCGACGCTGCGCCGAATCGTGAACAACAACGGTCATGTCCATGCGCCCTACCTATGGGAGGAGCATCCCACGCCCCCAGCGATCCAGTCCGTTGACGGCGCCGATATCGCCGTCGTTACCAGTGGAACCTCGGACAACCATCCGCACATGGTGGTGTACGACAGCAGTTGCTCCAGTAAGTGGTACGACATGGTCGACAAGGCGTGTCGGCCCTGATCGCGCGTTGAAACGGGATCGGGTGATTTACCGCCGGTAGCCCGCAAAATGCGGGCTACCGGCGGTCCGCAGACGTCGACCGCCTGAAGTCAAGTCACTCCGGCCCCAGTCTGGCGCTAGGGCGTGAAGTTCACCGCCCACACCGCATCGGTGAACAGCGGCGTGGTGGAGTTGAACGTCTGTCGCACCGACACGACCACTGCCTGCCCGACGCCGTTCACGTCCATCGCCAGGGGGTCGCCCCCGCCGATCGGCGCGGTGGCCTGCCAGCCGCCGACGGTGAGGTGATGGCGGGCCTGGAGCTGGGACTGGCTCCATACCACCAGCGTGTTGCCGTTGTCGTCCATGCCGGCGAGCGGAGTGCGGGCGTCGGTGTCGACGGTCTCGAGCAGTTCGGCCGTTCCCCAGCTGCCGAGGCCGGCGTCGTAGCGGTTGGTCCAGGCGTTGTCGTGCGTGCCGTCGTGCTGCTGCCAGACCGCCACGGCATTGCCCGCCGGGTCGATCGCCACGGCCGGGAAGGCGACCGTATCGGTCCCGGAATCGATCACGACGGCGTCGCCCCAGCCGGCGCCGCCGGCGTCGAAGGCGCGCGCGATCATCGACCGCTCGCCGCTGCGCTGCTCTTCCCATGCCACCACGGCATTGCCAGCCGCGTTCACGGCCAGGCGCGGGCGCTCGGCGTATTCGTTCGTCGTGAGATCGGCGTTGCCGATGCGCTCGGCGCCGCCCCAGGCGCCGCCGCTGTAACGCCGTGCCCAGATGTTGGCGATCGTGATGCCGACCGGCTGGCCCGGATCAAAGGCATTGGTGTTCTGGCGCCACACCGCGATCGCGTTGCCGAGGCCGTCGAAAGCCACGCGCGGTTCCTCGCTATGCCGGTCGCCGCTGCTGAGCAGCATCGGCGCGCTCCAGGCGCTGCCGTTCCAGCGCGCCGCCCAGATGCTGCGCACGGTGGCCGCGTCGGGGTCGTCCTGTATCCAGACGGCGAAGGCGTTGCCGGCCGGATCCATCGCCACCTTGGCGCCGAAGGCATAGAACTCGTAGTCGTTGGTCGGCGCGTCGCTCAGGCGGACCGGCGCGCTCCAGCCGCTCCCGTCGTGGTGCGCCGCCCACACGGTATCGCTGGTGATGCCGACCCCGTCGGTCGTGGCCTCGTGCCAGACCGCGATGGCCCTGCCGGTGGCGTCGATGGCCACGCTCGGCGCGTGCGACTGCGACATGCCGATCGACAGCGGCGCGCCCCAGCCGCCGCCCGCATGGCGGCTGGCCCACACCCGGTCGCCGCCGTCGGTATGCTCCTGCCACACGGCCGCGGCTGCGCCGTTGTCGCTCAAGGCGACGTCGGGCGAGTAGATGTCGTAGTAATAGGAATCGCGCGAGTTGCCAATGCGCAGCTGCGTGCCCCAGCCCGCGACCGGCGTCGTTCCCGAGGCCGGCGGCGGTGACCCCGCGCCCGGCAGCGGATCC
>Ga0214471_10003038_pt1 | contig 13023 bp, 11 predicted proteins | sample RVTome_5_FD_207665 | JGI IMG/M metagenome (GOLD analysis project Ga0214471, IMG submission 207665) | Soil microbial communities from uranium-contaminated site in the Upper Colorado River Basin, Wyoming, United States - RVT142D155 | ecosystem: Environmental > Terrestrial > Soil > Contaminated >...
GGCGCGTATTGCGTCGGTTCGCGCGAGAGTGCGCGCAGCAGCGTGTCGTTGGCCAGGGCGCTCATGCGCGCAGCAATTTCTGGGTGATGAAACGCCATTCGGTCGCCGTCACGGGAGTGATCGAGAGTCGGTTGCCGCGTTTTAGGACCTGCATGCCGGCGAGCGCGCGCTGCGCGCGCAGCTTGTCGAGGCCGACGAGGGCCGACTTCGTCAGCGCGCGCACATCGACGTTGAACCAGCGCGGCGCCGTGCGGGTCGCTTTGGGGTCGAAGTAGGGACTCGAGCGGTCGTACTGCGTCGGGTCGGGATACGCGATGCGCGCGACTTCGGCAAGCCCCGCAATGCCCGGCTCGGCGCAGCTCGAGTGGAAGAAGAGCACGCCGTCGCCGAGCCGCATTACGTCACGCATGTAATTTCTGGCTTGGTAGTTGCGCACTCCGGTCCAGGGCGTGATCGCTTCGGGTGCCGCGAGCGCATCATCGATCGAACACTCGTCGGGCTCGGATTTCATCAGCCAGTACTGCATGCGGTGCGGAGGCAATCGCGGACTTTGAAGGTGCGGCAGCGGGCGCGCAGATCGCGCGCCCGCTGCATTGTAGTGCGTGGGGGGTGTCCCCCGCAGGTGCCGGTGGGCTCGGCTCCCGAACCCTGCCAAACAGGGTGGTCGCCTACCGGTCACTTCAGGTTCGTCCGGCGCCCGAGGGCGGGACGATCACAACAGTGACGCCTGGATCGGCAACCCAAGGAAGCTATCGGTTCGGAAAATATGAGCCCGGTCGCGCACCGCAGGGGACATCGAGGCTCTATTGTGCGTCAAAGGCGAGGAATTTTCTAAGCTTGTTAACGGGCTGCAATAAATCCCGTGCCCATGAGGCAAGTTTCGCTCGGGAGACGAGGCGGCTCGAGCGAGCATTGGAATCCTTTACGCACGATCCGCCACGCTTGCGCGACCCGCGGCAACGCGCCGGGCCGTGCGAGCTAGAACAGCTTTTCCTGCTGCGCGAGCGCGGCGTCGAGCTTCGCTTCGATCGAGGCGACCCGGCGCTTGGCCTGCCCGACGTCAAAGCCTGCGCCGAGCTTGGTCGAGAGCAATTCGTGCGCAATGTTGAGCGCCGCCATGACCGCGATGCGCTCGGCGCCCGTAACCTTGCCGGCACGCTTGATTTCGTTCATCTTGCCGTCGATATACGCGACCGCCTGCATCAGCGACTCGCGCTCGCCGTCCGCGCAGGCGACGCGGTAGCTGCGACCGAGAATGCTTACTTCGATGGTCTTGGCGCCGTCAGCCATGTTCTCGTTGTTTCGGGGTGGCCTGCGGCCGTTGCTGCTGGCCTGGCGGCGACGATCACTCCGGCATGCGCTCGAGCAGATGCTCGAGCTTGGACTTGGCGCCCTCGATTTTCTCGTTCAGACGCCGGGCGTCGCTCTGCGCGTTGGCAAGCTGCTGGCGCAGGGCCGTATTCTCGGCGCGCAGGCGCTCGCAGAGCGAGACGAACTGCGCGACCTTGTTCTCGAGCGAGCTGAACTCCGCTTCCACGCGTAGACTATGTTGCAATTTTTACGTTGCGTCAAGAAATAAGGGCCGGTTCTGCATGTGGTTCCTGATCATGCATGTCAGGCTACACGCGGCGGCGCGCCCGGGCTCGTGAAAAACTGTTATGACCCGCCGGGACCCCTCGGAAGCGCGCGACGACGGCCCCACGGCCCGACGGCGCGCGGCATGCGCTGTGAGCTGGTCGATTGCACCGGCGTGGCGTCGCCGCGGGCCGAGCTCGAGCGCTACCGCGCGCGCATTGAACGGTTCTAGCGGGTCCGTTTGGCGCGCGCCTTCTCGAGGATCGCGCACAGCCGCTCGGCGCCGTCGAGCAGCCGCGGGGTATGGCGCTGGATCAGCTCGGGCGGAACGGCGTAGAGGTTGCCGCGCGACGCCGCGGTGAGTCCCGGGTACGCACTCCAGGCCTCGAGCCACGCCGGCCGCTCGCCTTGAAGCGCGCTCGCGACAATCACCTCGGGGTCGGCGCGCAGCACGGCCTCGCGGTCGATACTCGGCGCGAGCACGGGCAGCTCCGCAAAGACGTTGCGGCCGCCGCACAGGCGCAGCACCTTGCTGATGACGTGCTCGCCGTTGACGGTCATCAGCGGACGATCCCAGATCTCGTAGAACACGCGCACCGGCGCTCGCTCGGCATAGCGCCGCTCGAGCTCGGCAGCGCGCGCGCGAAAACCGCGCGCGGCGAGCGCCGCCGCCGATTCGCTGCCGGTCAAGCGGCCGAGTCGCTCGAGAGTGCGCGCGATGTCCTCCAGCGCGCGCGGTTCGGAGCGGTACACGGGAAGACCGAGCGCCGTGAGCCGCGCAAGCGTGCGCTCGCTGCTGCTGTCTGGCCAGGCGACGACCAGATCCGGCCGCAGCGCGAGCAGCGCCTCGAGATCGATGCCGGCGCTGCTGCCCACCCGTGGCAGCGCCATCGCCTGCGGCGGAAAGTCGCTGTAATCCACCGCACCGACGAGGCGCGCGCCCGCGCCGGCCGCATACAGCAGCTCGGTAAGGTGCGGCGCGAGGCTCACCACGCGCGCCGCCGGCGCCTCGAGCCGCACCTCCCGGTCGTAGTCGTCGCGCACGACGAGCGGTGCCGCGGCGCTCGCGGGCACGCTGAGCGCGATGGAAATGAGAAATACGCCGCGCATGAGACGCCTATAATAACGGCGCGCTGCGGGCACTCGGCCCGGGGCGTGATCGGCTGCAAGGTGTCCGCGGTGCGCTTCCAGCGCCGCGGATGAAACGGGAAACAGGTGCGCGGGCTTGGCCCGCAATCCCTGTACTGCCCCCGCAACGGTAAGCGAGTGCGGGCTCCCAGCAGGCCACTGCGAGGCATCGTCGCGATGCGCGCGGGAAGGCGGGACGCCCAGGACATCGGAAGGCAGGTCTTCCGAGGTTCATGACTCGCGAGTCCGGAGACCGGCCTTGTCGCCCTTTCGGTTCGGGAACGCCGCGGGTTGGCGGGTTCTGCGCGCAAGGGGCTTTGCTTCCCGCGTTCCCGGTGGACGAGAACGTTGCGGCATCGGGTGGATGCCGGGGAGGAAACCATGCGCCTAATGCTCGCCGGTCTCGCTGCCGGATTCTCGACCCTGCTTGCTGTCTACGCGCCCGAGGCGCGACCCGACGACGCGGACGCGGTGGTGGTGACCGCAACGCGCTTTCCCGAGGAAGTGCGCCGCTTGCCGGCGAGCGTCACCGTGCTCACCGCGGAGGACATCGCCAAGAGCGCCGCGCGCACGCTGCCGGAGCTGCTCCGCGAGCAGACCGGGCTCGCGATGAGCGATCTTTACGGCAACAACGCGGCGCTCACCTCGATCGACCTGCGCGGCTTCGGCGTCACCGGCACGCAGAACACCCTGATCCTGCTCGACGGCCGGCGCGTCACCGACATCGATCTCTCGGGCGTGCAATGGGCGGCGATCCCGCTTGCCTCGATCGAGCGCATCGAGATCCTGCGCGGCAGCGGTGCGGTGCTCTACGGCGAAGGCGCCTCGGCCGGCGTGGTGAACATCGTGACTCGCTCGCCGCTCAAGCAAGGCAGACGCCTCGAGGCCTTCGGCCGCGTCGCGAGCTTCGACACGCGGGAAGGCCAGCTCTTCGGCAGCGCCGCCACTCCCACCTTCGGCATCAACGCGTCGCTCTACGGCTACCAGTCCGACGGCTATCGCGACAACAACCGCAACGAGCAGCAGAACAAGACGCTTAACATGCGCTGGGGCGTCGGCGAGAACGCGCTCGATCTGCGCGTCGGCACCGACCGCCAGGACCTGCGCTTGCCCGGCGCGCGCACCATCCAGCCGTCGATCGGGCTCGACGAGCTGGCCGCGGACCGGCGCGGCGCCCAGACTCCGCTCGACTTCGCGAACCGCGACGGCAACCGGGCCGGGGCGAGCTACACGCACCGCATCGGCGAGGCCGAGCTGTCGCTCGGCCTCGACTGGCGCGACAAGGACCAGCGCTCGTTCTTCGACCAGGCCGGCTTTCCGATCTACCGGGCGGACCAGCTCGACTTCAAGTCGTTCACCCCGCGCCTGCGCGTGCCGTTCTCGGCCGGCGGCGCGCGGCATCGGCTCACCCTCGGCGCGGACCGGCACGAATGGCGCTACGACTCGCGGCGCAGCAACCGGCCAGAGAACGTCGGGCAGCCGATCAATCGCGTTCGCGTCGACCAGGAGACAAGGGCGTACTACGTGCACAATTTGATCGAAGCGTCGGCCGAGACTCAGCTCCAGATCGGCTGGCGCAGGGAGCGGGTGCGCTACGACGCGCGCGATTCGCTCGACACCACTGCGCCGGGTTTCGACCCCTTTTCCAACTCCGAGGCGCCCGCGGTGCGCGAGACGCTGCGCCAGCGTGCCTGGGAGCTGGGCGCGCGTCACCGGCTCGATGCGCGCTGGACGCTGTTTGCGCGCGCCGCGCGCAGCTTCCGTTTCGTTAACGTCGACGAGATCTATGAGAATGACGCGTTCTTCGCGGCGCAGTTCCAGATCCTGCGCCCGCAGCACCAGCGCACGCGCGAGGCGGGCGCTGAGTGGCGCAGCGCGACTATCGCCCTGCGCGCCGGGCTGTTCCGCACCACGGTCAACGACGAAATCCATCTCGATCCGTTCAGCACGGGAGTGGGCAACACCAACCTGCCGCCCTCGCGCCGCCAGGGCCTCGAGCTCGACGCCCGCTGGCAGGCGAGCCGGACGCTGCTCATCGGTGCGGGCTACGCCTATACCGACGCGCGCTTTCGCGAAGGCGTGCTGCCTGGGGGCACCGCCATCGGCACCAACATCGACATTGCCGGCAAGCGCGTGCCGCTGGTGCCGGAGCACAAGCTCAATCTCAACGCTGCATGGGATTTCGCACCGCGCATGCGCCTGTCGGGCGCGCTCACGGCGGTGAGCAGCCAGGTCATGGACAACGACGAGCCGAACTCGCTCGGCATCAAGATTCCGTCCTACGCACTGCTCGACCTCAGGCTGTCGCGCACCTTCGACTGGGGGCGGCTCTCGGCGAGCGTGAACAACCTGTTCGACAAGCGCTACACCACTTACGCGGTGCGCAGCGCGTTTACCGCCGACCGATATTCGGTCTACCCGCTGCCCGGGCGCACCTTCGGCGTCACTGCGGAACTGCAGCTTGACTAGAGCGCGCGCGAGCGCTCTGGGTGGTATCTTCCAAGGACGGTGCAAGAGGCCGTTCCGCTCGAGAAGCTCTCGCGTGCGCTGGTGGTGAACCTGCGCGGTCTCGACGATGTGCTCGAAGCCGTGCAACATCTACTCGCAAAGGGACGCTAGACCGATGGAGATCGCAAGAAAAGAGGGCAAGCTGCGCATCGCGGTAGTGCGCCAGCGCTACGACGCCTTTGGCGGTGCGGAGCGCTTCATCGCGCGCGCCATGCCAGCGCTCGAGCAGTTGGGAACCGAGGTGACCGTCATCGCGCGAAACTGGAACGGCTGGGGCGCGCGCCAGTGGCTCAAGATCGATCCGTTCTTCATCGGCCGGACATGGCGCGAACGCTCGTTCGCACGCGCGGCGCGCGCGGCGTGGCGCAGCAAGGGCTTCGACCTGGTGCAGTCGCACGAGCGCATTCCGGGCTGCGACGTATACCGCGCGGGCGACGGCGTGCACCGGCGCTGGCTGGAGCTGCGGGCGGCGCGCGCCTCAATTACCGAGCGCCTGCGTCTGCAGCTCAGCCGCTATCACCGCTACCTGTGCCGGGCCGAGCAGGAGCTTCTCGAGCACCCCCGGCTGCGCGCCGTGATCTGCAACTCGAACATGGTGCGCGACGAGATCCGGCGCGGCTTTCGCATCGCTGCGGACAAGCTGCACGTGATTTACGGCGGCGTCGACCTGAAACACTTTCATCCGGAGCGTCGCGGCGCATTGCGTGGCCCGGCGCGCGCCGAGCTCGGCGTGCACCAGCGCGACACGGCGTTCCTGTTCGTCGGTTCGGATTACGCGCGCCGCGGCCTGGACACCGCAATCGACGCGCTCGCGCTTACGGGATCGAAGAATTTCTGGCTGCTGGTGCTCGGGCGCGACGAGAACGAGCCGCGCTTCGTCCAGCAGGCGAGCCGTGCCGGGTTGCGCGAACGGGTGCGCTTTCTCGGCACGCGCGAGGACATCCGCCCGCTCTATGCGGCGGCCGACTGCCTGGTGTTGCCCTCGCGGTACGACCCATTCCCGAACGCCGCGCTCGAGGCGCTCGCGATGGGTTTGCCGGTGGTCGTGAGCGAGCGCAGCGGCGCGGCGGAGGTGGTGCGCAGCGGCGAGAACGGCTGGGTCTGCAAGCCGGACGACATGGCGGGGCTCGCGCGCCTCATGCACGACACGGATCGGGCGATGCGCGACGACCGCATGCAGCAGGCGGCCCGAAGAAGCGCGGAGCGCTACGGGCTCGAGGAAGCGAACCAGCAGTTCGCCGAGATCTACGCCAAGCTCGCCGCGCGCGGGTCGTACTGATGCGCCGCAGCCTGGCAATCTTGATGCTCGCCGCGCTGTGGGTGGCGGGCGCGCTCGCAGCCGGGCTCACCGAAGAGCAGATCGCGGCGCTCGCGAAGCGCGCTTCCGGGGGCCAGAGCGAGGCCCTGGCGCAACTCGAGCGCCTCGGCATCGAAGGTGACACGGTCGCCGAGCACTACCTGGGGCACCTGAACCTGTCCGGCCGGGGCGTGCCGAGAAGCGAGCAGAAGGCGATCGAATGGTTCCGGCGTGCCGCCGACAAGGGCCATGTCACCTCGGCGCACAACTTGGGCGTGATCTACGAGCGCGCGCGAGGCCAGCTGCAAGACCTCGCGGAAGCGCTGAAGTGGTACCGCTTCGCGGCCGAGCGCGGCTACGCGCGCTCGCAGGCCAACCTCGGCCACATGCTCGCCGAGGGCCTCGGCACGAGCGCCGATCCCGCAGAGGCGAAAGGCTGGATCGAGAAATCCGCGGCCCAGGGTGAACCGCGCGGCCGCTACCTGCTCGGCATGCTCTACCTCGAGGGGCGCGGAGTGGACAAGAATATCGCGGAGGCGGTGCGCCTGCTGCGCCTCGCCGCCGAGGGCGAGCTGCGCGAAGCGCAGCACCGCATGGCGCTGCTCTATGGCAACGGCACGGGCGTCGAGAAGGATGACAAGCAGGCGCTCGAGTGGTTGCGCAAGGCGGCCAACCAGCGCCACGCGGAAGCGCAATACTTGCTTTCGGTGATCTACGCGGGCGGCCTCTACGGTGTGGCTAGCGACGACAAGATCGCGATCCAGTGGCTGCGCCGCAGTGCGCGCCAGGATTACGCCGAGGCGCAATACGCGCTCGGCCTCGCCTACGCCGAGGGCCGGGGCGTGCCCAAGGACGCGAACGAGGCCTACGGCTGGCTGCTCGAAGCCTCGAGGAACGGCCACAAGGCGGCTGCGGAATACGTGCGGCGCATTCAGGCGGGGGTCGATAAGCCGCCGGCCGAGGAGGGGCAGGCGAAGTAACCCGCAGGGTCAGTGTGGCGAGGTTGCGGCGGGGTTCGCGAGCAGCTCCTGGGCGGCCGCAGTTACGGGGTCGGCGGGCATCTCGGTGAGGCAGCGGCTGGCGCTTCGCTTATGCCGATCGCAGCCTTCTCCGAGGCAGGGAACGCAACGGCCGAGGTCCGGGGGCTGCACGCCCTGAAGAACAATCACGTTTCCGGCGCGCTGCCACGGGCGCCCGAGCATCCGGTAGGGGCTTTTCTCGTAGCTGTCGCCGTTGGCCGGCCAGGGCCCCCACTTCACCGGATTGGTCGGGCCGTAAATCGCGAGAGTCGGCACTCCGCAGGCAGCGGCAAGATGGGTGGCCGATGTGTCCGGGCCGACGAATAAGCGCGCGCGCCGATAAAGCGCCGGCAGGATTCCGAAGGAAAGCTTTCCCGTTAGATCGAACGCGTCAGAGCGTTTCGCCAGCGCCTCGCAAAACGCTTTCTCCTCTGCATCCGGGCCTCCCGACAACACCACACGGAGACCTTTGTCGTGCAGCCAACGTATCAGATCGGTCCAGCCCTCCTGTGTCCAGCGCTTGTAGTGCCACATCGGAAAGGGGTGTAAGACCGCACAGTGCGCGCCGCGCGGCCCAGGCAAGGCGGAATCGATCTGCGAATCAGCGTCCAGCCCCTCAGGCGGCACCACCTGGTAGCACTTCTTGATTCCAAGCAAATCGGCGATGCGAAGGTTCTGCACGACCGTGTGCGTGTGAACGTTGTCGAGGAGCGCAAACGCCTCGCATGAGGCGCGCTTCCACGCCGAGGACCAACGCATGTCGGGCACCAGTCCGACGCGACGCGCGCTCGCGAGCCACGCGTAGAGGTGGCTTCGGTCGTTCGCCTGGGTCGTGACGGCGAGCTCGTAGCGCCGGAAGATCCGGCGAAAGAGGCGCGCGTAGCCGCGGCGGTCCGGATGCTCGTCGACGGCAATGACTTCGTTGCGATCGGGATTGCCTTCGAGCATGCCGCCCTTGTCGGTGTAAACCAGGACGTCGATCACCGCATCGGCAAACGCGCGGCGCATCGAGCGAAGCAGCGGCGTCGTCAGAAGGACATCGCCGATCTGGCGGGTCGTGATCAGGAGCACGGAGCGCGGAGCGCGTGTCATTCAGCGTAGCCCGGCGCTTGAACCATCTATGCAGGCTGGTGTGGCTGCTCGCCGGCACGCGCCAGAAACGCGCCGAGCCACAGCGCCAGGAAGCGACCTTCGGTGAAGGTCGAGAAATGCGAGCTGAATAGACTCGTGCCGCACCACGCGACGAGCACGCCAAGCGCGAGAAGACGGTATGGAGGTCGGCTGCGTTGCCGGAATGCGGCACCGAGGAATGCGATAAAAACTGCCAACCCGATCAACCCGTGCTCAGCGACAATCTTGACAAACTGATTGTGCGGATCGTGGGCTTTGATACCATCGACGCCGGTTTTCCCGGCAACGAGACGAGAATAAGCAGCTTCGAACGAACCCGTGCCGTATCCGATGATCGGGCGCTCGGAGATAAGCCGCAACGCGTTGCGCATGTAGACGACACGTTCGCTCATCGACGTGACTTCTTCGCTCTGTCCGGAGGCCTGGATTTCCTTCACCCCTTGGGCAATGCGGTCTCGAGCAACGGGAGATACTGCAAGCAGCCCGAAGGTCAGTGCCATCGCGCCAGCGACAAAACCGATGCGTCTGGCAAATGACGCTCGTTGCAAGCCCGGCCAGCCGAGCGCAAGCGACACAGCGAGAATGAATAGCACGACGTAGCCGCTACGCCCGCCTGCAACGAAAACCACGTTTGCGATGAGCAGTAGCGCTGCCGCCGCGAGAAACAGCTTTTGCGAAACTCTGTGCTGTGGTCCGAACTTCAGCAGCACCAGCGCAGCAAAAGCCGCCACCGAGAAAATGATGCCTTGTGTCGCGTGGTTGCGGACAACGATGCCGTTTAGATACTTGTAGTAGTTCACGTCGAACAGCACGCCGACGTAGGATGCAAGGGCGCACAGCACGGTTGCGACCACCAGTACCCACGCGAGCCGCAGCTTCCAGCGATCCTCGTCGAACAGGGCCATCGCCATCGGCAGCAGAAGCAGCTTGCGCCAGCTGAACCAGATGCCGAAGGGTTCAGTCCGGTTCTCGATGCCGTACGCCAGCCCAATCGTAACCACCGTGATGAACGCAAGCATTCCGAGTACCATCGGCTCGCGCGCGATTCCAATGAGTCTTGCCCGCAGCGCGCCCGAACCCAGCATGAGAAAAAGCAGCGAGAGCTCGAAGAGTATGGTGATCGGCGGCGAAAACAGCATTGCGACCATAATGGCCGCAACCAGCCACCGCGCCGCCTCGAGTGGAGGAATTCGGCGAATCATCGAATCCATCGTTGAGTCGTGGGCGAGAGATTATGGCACGCGCGCTGGAGGGCCAGAAGGCGCGAGACGGCTCCGCCGGCACCTACTCTTGGTTCTGGCGCACCAGCCGGTAGTGTTTTTTCGATAGCTCCCAGCCGAACCATCGCTCGAGGCGCATCAGTTGCCTGTGCCTCAGCTCCCGGCGATTGGGACCATAACTTGGATCGGGTGCATAGGCTTGCTCTGCGTGCCGCGAGAGCCAATCGAGAATGACCCGCGGGTGATCGCCCTTGAACGGCGCGAGCGCCGCGGGATCGATCGCGTAGCGATCGAATACCGGGTGATCGTGCTTCCAGTATTTCCCGACCCGCGCGTTCTTCTCCCGCATGTTCGCGATGCTTCGAACGTGCCCATAGTGATAGATCTTCGCCCCCGCGAGCGCCGCGCGAGGGTAGCGCCCCCGCTTGTTACGATCCATGACGACAAAAAACAGGCCGTCCGGTGAGTAGTTGCGGATCGTGTTGCGGATGATGCGCGGCGCGCGCCGATACCAGCCGGGGCTGACGGCCAGCCAGTCCGGGCAGCCGAAGAAGTGCAGATAGTCGAACACCAGCGCTTCCACGTCGCCATCGCCGAGGTGACGCTCCATGGCCGAGCGGATCGAGGGCAGATCGCGCTCGTGCAGCACTTCGTCGCCTTCCAGGTAGAACGCCCAGTCGCCGCTGCAGTTGAACTGGGCGATCATCTTCTGCTGCGCGTAGACGTAGCCCTGGTCCTGCATGCGCTCGTTCCAGCGCGTTTCGATCAGCCGCAGCTTCGGATCGCCGATCGCCTTGAGGCGCTCCAGAGTGTCGTCCTCGCTGTCTCCCACCGCAACCACGAACTCGTCGCACAGCGGCAGCGCCGAGCGGATGCTTTCGACGTACGGATAGCCGAGCAGCGTGCCGTTGCGCAGGAAGGTGAATCCGCTGACTTTCATGGCCGCAATCGCGGGTGGGGCGTTCCGGATCGAGATCGACCGGCGCAGGCCGGACCCGGGCAGCGCCGGAGGACCGCCATTAGAACCTCAATCCATGACCCCCGCAAATCCGCACGGCGCTTGTGGCGCAGGCCGACAGCCGGACGATTCGAGCAGATACAATCCGGCCATGCCTAACCCCGAGCGGTTCACGCCCCGATTCGCGATCCCCGGATCGAGCGCCGCAACCGAGCGCGCTGTGTCCGGCGCCGGCGCGCAAGGAAGCGCCTGATGGTTCCGGACATCCAAAGCAGTCTTCAGCTCTACACGCGCCTGCTGTCCTACGTGCGCCCCCATGCGAAGGCGTTCGTGCTCGCCGTGCTCGGCATGATGCTGGCTGCGGCGACCGAACCCTTGTTTCCGGCGCTGATGAAGCCGCTGCTCGACGGCGGCTTCGCGGCGGGCGAACAGGCTGTCCTGCCGCCGCTATTCTTTGCCGCGGCGCTGGTCGCAATATTCATGGTACGCGGCTTCCTTACCTTCACTTCGGGCTACCTGATGGCCTGGGTCTCAAACCGCGTCGTGCTCGATTTGCGGGCCGCGATGTTCTCACGCCTGGTGCGCTTCCCGACCCGCTTTTACGACGACCATACCTCGGGTGCCCTGCTCTCGAAAATCGCTTACGACGTCGCTGGCGTGACCGGCGCAGCGACCACTGTGCTCACGGTTGCCGTGAAGGACTCGATCGCAGTCATAGGGCTGCTCGGCTGGATGATGTACCTGAACTGGAAGCTGACGCTGATCGCGCTCGCCGCCGGGCCGCTGGTCGCGTTCGCCGTGCGAATGTTCTCGCGGCGGCTGCGCAACATGGCACGCGGGTCGCAGACCGCGATGGGCAACCTCGCCCACGTGCTCGAGGAGACCATCGAGTGCCACAAGGTCGTCAAGGTCTTCGGCGGGCAGGACTACGAGTCGACGCGCTTCGAGCGCGCCAACCAGCTGCTGCGTGGCTTCAACATGCGCCAGGTGGTGCCGGCGGCGGCGATCGTGCCCATTACCCAGATCCTCGCCGCCGCCGCGCTCGCGATCATCATCTACATCGCGCTGCAGGAATCGCTCGAGCATCGCACCACCGTGGGAGAGTTCGCCTCGTTCGTCACCGCGATGCTGATGCTGCTCTCGCCCCTCAAGCGCTTGACCGACCTGAACGCGGCGCTGCAGCGGGGGCTGGCCGCCGCGGAAAGCGTGTTCGGCATGGTGGACACCCCGATTGAGGAAGACCGGGCGACGAAGGCGCTTGGCCGTGCCAAGGGCAATATCGTCTTCGAGGGTGTGGGCTTCGTGTATCCGACGCGCACGGAGCACGCGCTCGAGGCGATCGATCTTCACATCCGCCCGGGAGAAACGGTGGCGCTCGTCGGCGGATCCGGCGGCGGCAAGACGACGCTCGTCAACCTTCTGCCGAGGTTTTACTCGCCGACGCGCGGTCGGATCCTGCTCGATGGCGAGGACATCCAGTACGTGACCCTCGACAGCCTGCGCGCCAATATCGCGCTGGTGAGCCAGGAGGTGGTGCTCTTCAATGACTCGATTTACGCCAACATCGCCTACGGCAAGCTGGGCGGCGCGAGCGAGAGGGAAGTGATCGCGGCGGCCGAGGCGGCGCACGCGATGTCTTTCATCCGCGAGACGCCCGAAGGCCTGAATACGTTGATTGGCGAGAACGGCCTGCGGCTTTCCGGCGGCCAGCGGCAACGTCTGGCCATCGCGCGGGCGCTGCTCAAGGACGCGCCGGTGCTGATCCTGGACGAGGCGACTTCTTCGCTCGATTCCGAATCCGAGCGCCAGGTGCAGGCAGCGCTCGATGTGCTGATGCGCGGGCGCACCACCATCGTGATTGCGCACCGGCTCTCGACCATCGAGCGCGCCGACCGCATTGTGGTGCTCGAGCGCGGCCGCATCGCAGAAACGGGGACCCATTCGGAGTTGATCGCGCGAGAGGGCATTTATGCCGGCCTGTACCGCATTCAGTACGCGGCGGAGCGTGCCGCCGCGTGAAGCGCTCGATCCCGAGAGAGCTGGGGGAGCGATACTCGGCGCCATGGACGCGTGTTGGTAACGGGCTTGGGGCGCGGATGGGAACGGCAATCGCATAGAATTCGAACCGCCATGCTCTTAGTTACCGGCGGCGCCGGGTTCATCGGATCGAATTTCGTCCTCTCCACG
>Ga0214471_10003039_pt1 | contig 13023 bp, 17 predicted proteins | sample RVTome_5_FD_207665 | JGI IMG/M metagenome (GOLD analysis project Ga0214471, IMG submission 207665) | Soil microbial communities from uranium-contaminated site in the Upper Colorado River Basin, Wyoming, United States - RVT142D155 | ecosystem: Environmental > Terrestrial > Soil > Contaminated >...
CGGGGGCATCGATCCCAGCGACGGAACCACGAATCCGGTGAGGCGAAGCAAGGGGCATGGGTTGAGCGGGTGGAGCCGTACGGGGCTGGTCCGTTGTGCCATCTGGGCCACGGTACGGCTCTGGCGCTGGCCCTCAAACGGTCGGTGGAGGTCCCCAGCGGGGTCGACTTCAAGGGCAGGGCAAGCGCCGCAGGGTGAAGTCGAAGCGGGAGGTCAGAATCGGCTGCAGGAAGAGGTCCGACAAAGGCCAGCCGGGCGGAAACACGAACCGCTGAAACGGACACAAGCGCTTACGAGACCGCCCCTCGCGGAGCAAGAAGCCACTGCCTGCGGCCGCCCGGGTCCTGTTCCCGCGGCTCCCCTATGTGGCGGATACCGCCTGCCGGCGCCAATCCGAGCTGCTTGTATTCGGTGGCATTCCCATACGATAATAGCTCTGAGGGCAGTCGGCCGGCCGGTGAGGTGCCCGGCGCTACACAGGAGGAGGAAACATGGCCAGTAGCAGTCTGAAGGCGGTCAGGTTCCAGAAAGTCAGCGATGTCATGCATAAGGACGTAGCGACGATTGACGGAAGCGAGACCGTGAAGAGCGCAATTGCGATGATGCGGAATAGGAAGGTCTCCAGCCTGGTGGTCAATCGAAGGACCCACGAAGATGCTTGGGGGATCGTGACCCGGAAGGACGTCGTCAGCAAGATAGTCGATCCGGGAAAGGATCCGGCGAGCGTCAAGGTCTTCGAGATCATGTCGAAGCCTATGATCACGGTCTCCCCGGGTCTTGCGCTGAAGTACGCGGCGCGGCTCCTGAACAACGCGGGCATCCGCAGGGCACCCGTGTTCGACGGGAAGGAGATTGTCGGGATCATCAGCAACACCGACATCTTCAACGCCATCGAGGCGTAGACAACGAACTACGGATAGACCCGGAACGATCACTCGTCGACGGGCCCTTCTCGTGGTGTGCTTTGCGCGCGACGTCCGGCACCAAGGCCGCGCAGGAAGGGCCCGTTCGTCGTGGGTCTCGTCGACTGCCCGCCCTTGCGGGTGTACTCACCACAAGGGCGCCGTATCCTCCCGGAATGCGCGGCTCGGGCTTCCCGATCCCGGACGTCGCTCGTTAGGTTGGCTCCGCCTTTGGTCCGGCGAGCGCGTCGCGTTGACGATGCAGGCGAAGACCCCTCGGGATGCCGACGGTTGGCCCATCTGCGGATGACCGAGAGTCATTAGCCCACTGCCCGATGCCTGCAAGACGTCGGTGCCGATGGGAGCACGGCTGAGTCGAGAACTCCGAAGGCAAGCTGGGCGACGAACCCCTCGCCCGGCACAATCCCCGCGTGCTCCGGGTTCCAGACGACATGGCCAACCCCTTGAGACAAGGCGGCCGAATGGCGGCGATGGCCGTTCGTGAGGCCGTCATTGTGTGGCGCTGCCGCGTGTTGCCTGGCTTTCCCTGGACAAGAGGGGGAGTCCAAGACCATTAACCGTCTTTGATACCCATGCCCCTTGTATCCGCGGTCAGCATTCAGCCAAGTGCCGCTCCAAGCTGAACGCTGAAGGCTGAAAGCTGATGGCTGCTCTCAGGAGGCGACGGAGGGATTTGCCTAGAGGATAGCCGTCAGCTATCCGCGGTCAGCATTCAACCAAGTGCCGCTCCAAGCTGAACGCTGAAGGCTGAAAGCTGATGGCTGCTCTCAGAGAGGCGACGGCGGGATTTGCCTGAAGGATAGCCGTCTTGGCCTCGGCCTCGAGCCGGTCCAACCGCGTGTAGTAATCCCGTATCTCCTTCAAGTGGGCCCAGGCGATCTTGCCGGGTAGAACCGGGTCGTCGTGTGTCACATCGGTTTCCGGATCATGGGCGCCGTGTTCGAGCTCCACCTCGAGCCCTCGCCGAAACTGCTCCGGGTCGATCGTCCCCCAGTCCAGCCCGAGGTGCTTTCCCGTCGCACGTGCTTCGTCTACTGTGACGCGTCTGTCACCCATCTCGGCCTCCTGATTCTGCATCCATTCGGCTGCCTTCGGGCGGCTTGGTATCGGCCTTCTTGGCTCGATCTAGTCTGGTGGGCGCTCTCGAACCTTGGCTGCGATCTGGCGATCCGTCATCTTGTCGGCGGCTTCGATTGCCAGAACACGACTCTTGAGTCCATGATGCTCAAGGCGCCTTCTCAACTCACCCTTGGCCTCGCCGGGGCCGAAGATCTGGATGTTGTCTGCCCCGCGAACGACCTCTACGACTCGATCGTAATAAAGGTTCAGATGGTTCTCGAATTGCCGGTCTCGGACGTCTTCCCCCGACCCGTCTTCGGAGTCCGTCTTGCCGGAGAACCGGACGTGTTTCTCCATGTCGGAGGTTATCTCCGTGGTCTCTTCCCCGTCCTCCGAAATCATCACAATCACGGCCTTGCGATGATCGATCCACAAACCTGCCCTCTTGTTCATGGGGAGTCTCCTCGGTTCTTGGACGGCCGCCGGCATCTCAAGGGCTGGGCGTTAAGGATCGGACTTTCGAGAAATCGATGAAGCCTCGCTGAACGTCCACGGACGTCAACTGCACGCGAATCCTATCGCCGACGTCCAATCCCTCAAACCCGCGGATCAGCTTCCCCTCCACCGGGACGTGGAGCGGCCGGACCCAGGTGCCCTTCTCGGAGGCACCCGTGACAATCGAATCCAACTGCTCCCCGATTCTCGATTGAAACAGAAGGGCGGCCGCGGACTTCGCGACCCGCCGTTCGACCTTGTTGGCGGCGTCCTCTCCTTCGGTGCAATGAGCGGCCAAGACGTCCAACTCATCCTTGCGGTAGGGCACCGGCTCGCCGTCCACGGCCGCTCTCAACAAGCGTTGCGTGAGCAGGTCGGGATAGCGCCGATTGGGGGCTGTGGAATGAGCATAGTCTTTGACGGCGAGGCCGAAGTGTCCCTGGGCATTCCCTTCGGGGAGCTCGGCCACGTACTCCCCGGCGCCCAGAAGCTTGATCACAGTCAGAGACAGGTCAGGGAACCCCACGGGATCCGCGGTTTTCTCCTTGATCAGAAATCCTTCCAGCGCCTTGGGATCAGGAAGGCTCGGGAGCGCGAAGTTGCGCTCCGCGGCCAAGGCGACAATCCGGTCCCAGCGTCTTGGGGCGCGCACGACGCGCCGGATCGAAGGGAACTTCTTGGCCGAGAGATAGCGGGCGGTCGCGCCGTTGGCTGCGATCATCAGATTCTCGATGATGTCCTTGGCGCGGTTCCCCTCCTCCAGATCCAATGCCCGGATTCGATCTCCGTCGAATTGAGCTTTGGCTTCAAGCGTCTCCAGACTAAGGGCCCCATGAATATGCCGGTAGGCCTTCATCCTCTGGGCTGTGCTGTCCTGGAGGCGCAGAGTCTCGTCCAGTCCCTTCACGGCCGCGAGAGCCTCCGGCGGGCTGGCGTTGCCGTCCAGCCAGGCAGCAACTCTGCGGTAGGCGAGCTTGGCATGGTTGGTGACCCGCGCCCGGTAGACCCCGGTATCCTGAAGGGTGCCATCCGGCTCGACCACCATCTCGACGACCATCGACAGACGTTCCTGCCCTGGATTGAGCGAGGTGAGATCGGTCGAAAGCCTCTCGGGAAGCATCGGGAAGACCCTGGCGGCCGTGTAGACTGAAGTGGTGTTGTGGCGAGCATGTTCATCGATGGCGGAGCCGTTGGGGACCATGGAGACCACGTCCGCCACGGCCACCAGAAGCCGGACTCGGCCGGCGGGCATCGCCTCGGCAACGGTAAGCTGATCCAGGTCACGGGAGTCATCGTTGTCGATGGAAGCCCACGGAAGACCCCGCAGGTCTCGGACCCTACGGGAACCATCCGCCGGGTCGCCGTCCGGGACTACGGGAAGGGGAAGCCCCTCAAGCTCCGCTAGGGCGGCGGCGGAAAACTCGGGGAGCAACCCTCGCTCGAGCATGGCTCGATGAGCGATACCCTCCAGAATAGCTCGGTGGTTCTCGTTCTGAGAATTCACGGCTGTGCGGCCGCCCAGACCGCCGGGTTGAGCCGATGGATGGGGCGGGCTTGCTCCCTTGATGAAAAGGCTTGCAGAGACATCGGTGGATCACCCCGATTGAGGGACAATGCCGGAAACGCCCCAGCATCGTCGACTCACGGTCGGCCTCGCGAACGGGCCATCGTTCGAGAGCACATGGTAGCTGCGCCCGCACAGCGCGCTTACCATGTGCTCTCGGTTGTTCCGGCTCCTGCAAGCTTGAGCCTTCGACCTAGACCGTCTTCATTTCAGCAGTTGCAGGACAACCAGGATGACTACGATGACGATCAGGATATGGACCAGGTTGCCCGTGCTGGGGATGCTGGGGATGAACCTCGGGCCAAAGAAGCCGAGGAGCCATAGGATGAGCAACACGATGATGAGCGTCGTCACGAGAGGTCTCCCTTTGAGCTAGGTACCCGGTTCGGTACTTGCCGACGGCGGTTGGCGGTGATGTCCCCCCGCATCAAGGTGCTCTTCTACACAGCGTTGGATCGTGAGATTTCCTTCACCACGGCGGCCGTCTTCTCGGGCTGGTTGGCGCGCGTCGCCACATCTGCCTGGGAAATGATCCCCAGGATCCTGTTGTCGTTGTCCACGACAGGAATGCGCCGCAATTGATGCTCGGACATGGCATCGAGCGCTTTCTGCAGATCATCCTCCGCGCGGCAGGTCACCACCTTGCGCGTCATGACCGCTTCCACCTTCGTGGATACGGGGTCACGCCCTTCGGCCACGATCTTCAAGGCCAGATCGCGATCGGTCACGATGCCGACCAGCTTTCGAGTCCGCTCGTTTTCGATCACGGGTATCGGACCGATGTTCTCCCGTTTCATCAGGCTGGCTGCATCCGCCGCCGTGCTCTCGGGCAGGCAGCAGACGGGGTCTTTCGTCATCAGTTCACTGCATTGCTTCATGAGGTCCTCCTCCGGTGGGACACGATCAGGAGCTCTCTCGAAGGGTGCATCGAGAGGAAGCCTTTCCGGCTGTGCCTGCGCCCCTCAGCAAAGCGGGGAGCCGGATGACCCCGATTCGCCAGTGCCCCGGTTATGGTTCCCGTCACGGGACGCAACGGGTTCCCCTGACAGGCTGCCAGATCGTTGGGCAGCCCAGCCGGATGAAGGCCGCCTTCCCATCTTTAAGTGCGCTGGTCGGTGGTTGTCGTTCGCGTGTCCACGGGCCCTCGCGGGCGGTAGAAGATCACCCAGATGAGTCTTTCCAGCGCCCATGCGATCAAGGCATACACCAGCATGGCGATGACGGAGGTGATTTCCAGCACCATGCCACCGGCCTGCGGTGTGCCTACCAAACCCTCAAAGGGGAGCAGGAAGAGGCTGGTGAAGCCATAGACAAAGGCCGCGATCGGGCTATCCGGGTTGGCCGCGATCAGCTTCAAGCCGATGCGCAGCGCGAGGAGGGCTTCGAGGATCCCGAAGAGGAGCCAGACCAGCTGGGTAGCCTTGAAGGTGAAGATGCGCTGTTCTCGTTCCGGTTCTCTTTGTGTCGTTCGAACCTCGGATACTCTGTTCTCGGTCACTGCAACCTCCTTAAGGGTGATGCCGGGAGACACCCGGGGGTTCGCCCCTGCGGTTGAGCAGGGGGTGCGGAGACGCACCCCCTGCTCAACGCAGGGCAACCGCGACGAAAAGCTGGCCTAGACTCTGCGGCGGAGAAGATGGACGACCCAAATCACGATCACTGCGCCCGCCAACGTCACCAGCATGGTTCCCGCGTTGAAGGCCCCTGAGTTGATGCTTGGGACCTTGAAGATAGGGGTAAGGAACCAACCTGCGACGAATGCGCCCACGACGCCCACGACGATATTGATCAGTAGGCTCGCTCGGTCGCGCATGATCTCGCTCGCCACCCAACCGATCACGGCCGCAACGATCAGGTAAATGAGGATGTTCATTTCTTAGGCTCCTTTTTTCGATGTCAGCATCGGACGAGCTGTTGCAAGTTGTTCGTAGGATCCGCCCTCTTGAGGAAGAAAGAGACTCCAGCACGGCTCCGATCATTTGCCGAGTGTGGGTACCGTCTTCCTTTTTAGGCCGGCCTCGTACTCCGACACGCGCTTGTCGATGGCCTCGACGGCGCGGCTGGATCCGTACTTTTCCTGGAGCAAGCCGGCGAAGACGTCGAACTTGCCGCCAGCACGATCAAGATCGTCATCGGTGAGCTTTCCCCACCACGCTTTGGCTTCCCCCGCGGATCTGCTTCCACTTGCCTTCAAATACACCTTTGTTCAATGATGGATCCTCCTGATCCTTTGAGAAGGGGTGCCCGCATGCTCCGGCTTCCCGGCTCCTTTCTGCCAGCCAGCTGGCATCAATCCATCGGAACGCTGGCGGCGGCACTCCGCAAGCGTTCGGCGACTCGCTCGGGCGTCTCGCCTTTGCTGATGAACGCATCGGCGCCGGCGGAAAGCGCGGCTTGGTGTCGGGCGTCGAGATGGCTGATGAGGACAATGACCAAGGCGGCTGGGCACGCCTTTCGGAGCACTCCAAGCGCCGCGGTGGGCCCGCTGGGGAGCAAGTCCCAATCCACCAACAACATATCTGTGCGGCTGGTAGGTGCCTGAGCAAGAGCGGTCGCCCAGTCGGCCGCTTCGCCAACCACCTCCATGTGCAGATCAAGAAGCAGGTGACGAAGCGCCGAGCGCTCCTCGCGTCGGGCATCGGCCAGATATACACGGGTCACGCTCTCATCCTATAGGAAACACTCCCCGGGCACATCCATCGGCCGGGGAGTGTGAGCCTCCACCACTTGGGGGAGGCACGCAGGGGCTCAGGCGATCAGTCGGTTGCGAAGCGCCAGGGTGACGGCTTCCGTGCGGCTGGCCACGCCGAGCTTGGAGAGGATGTTGCTGACGTGGGATTTGACGGTGGACGGGCTGACGGTCAGTTTGGCCGCGATCTGAGTATTGTTCAATCCTTCCACCATCAGGGCCAGCACGGCACGTTCTCGCTCCGTCAGGTCGAGGCCCGGCGGCGGAGGCTGGGAGGCGGCCTGGACGAGCGCCTGGGCCGCTTCAGGTGAAAGGGTGACGCGACCGGCGTGCGCGGCACGGATGGCCTGGGCCAGTTCATCGGCCGACACATCCTTGAGCAGGTAACCAATGGCCCCGGCTTGCAGAGCGCTTTGCACGAGGATCTCTTCCATGAAGCTCGTCAACGCGATCACCTGGATTGATTGTGATTGTCTGCGGATCAGGCGCGTCACAGCAGCCCCATCCATGTCCGGCATAACTATGTCCATCAGGACCACATCCGGCTGAAGTTGGGCGCACAGTTCTAGGGCTGCCTTCCCGCCGGCGGCCTCGCCCGCCAGTTCCAGGTCATCGAAAGCCTTCAGGAAGGTGGCTAAGCCGCGGCGGACCATCGCATGGTCATCGACGACTAGGACACGGATACGCGGGGGGGGAGACATCATGGGGCCTCCTCGTGAGAGATGTCCGGCCAGCGGAGGGTGATTTCGGTGCCATCTCCCGGCGAACTGGTCACCGTCAGCCGGGCGCCCGCGGCTTCGGCGCGTTCGTGCATCATGTCCAACCCATAATGACCGGAGGCGGCGTGCCGGCCAGGATCGAAGCCATGTCCATCATCGCGGATCCGCATTTCGACCGGGGTGTCGACGATCCCACCGTCCTCACCCGCGCGCGCCAGGGACGCAGACACCTGTGCCGCACGGGATGTATGCCGAAGGTCGATCCACACGCGGCTCGCTCCGGCATGTTTGGCGACATTGTTGAGCGCTTCCTGGCAGATCCGGTAGAACGCCACTTGGGTTTCTGCGGGCAGAGTCTGTTCCCCGGCGATGGTCACGCTCGCCGGAATGTTCGTCCGGCCCGTAAGGGCGTCAGCCAGCTGGCGCAACAGGTCGCCCAGGCTGCTGTCGGTCAGGACCGGTGGCCGTAGTTCGGCCAACAACGCTCGGATCTCCGCCAGGGCCCCGCGCGTCAGCCGGCGCAAGTCCTCCAGCGACTGCTGTGCCTCGACCGGGTCGCGGTTCCATAGGCGCGGCAGGACCTCAGCGATCAAGGCGGCCGAGAAGAGCGATTGGTTGACCGCGTCGTGAAGCTCCTGCGCCAGGCGCTGGCGTTCCTGCAGCGCGGCCAACGACCGGGCGTGTTCATACAGTTCGGCATTGACCATGGTGATGGCGACCTGGTCGGCCACCGACTGAGCCAGGGCGGCGTGATGGGGAGTGAAGTAGTTCCTCCGGGCATGCGCGACGCCCAGTCCACCGATGATCCGGCCTTTGACGGCCAGGGGAACCCACATCCACGCGCGCACTCCTTCCAAGAGCCTGGCAGCCTCGCCGGTCAGGAGCGAGTGGAGGAAGTCCGCCGCGGGGTTGGCGCTGCCGATGTCGGGGATGCGGATTGGCCGGTGACCATTGAATAAGGCGGCCAGAGTCTCGGGGCCTTCGAGACGGACCTGGAAGGGGGAGAACTGCTCCAACGTCTCCGGTCCGCGCACGGCCATGGCAGTCAACGCCGAGTTCGTCAGCCCGAAAAGCGCGGCATGCGTGAATTCGAAGAGACCCCGCAATTGCTCAAAGATCTCACCCGGCTGGAGTTCCAGGGTGGAGGCGAGTGTGTGCGAGATCTGCAGAAGGGCTGCCTGCTCGCGCGTGCGGGTTTCGAACCGCTGGTGAAGCCGTCGATCCGCCTGGATACGCCGGGTGACGTCCCGGACAATGCCCAAGAGGCATCGCCGGCCCTGAAAGGTGAATGCCGTCCCGCGCCACTCGGCGTGGAAGGTCGAACCGTCACGGCGTAGGTGCAGTAGCTGTGTGTCGAACTCCGCGCCGGATCGAAACGCCTGGATGTGGCGGCTGAATTCCCTTTGGCTGTCGGGATGGAGGAAGGCGTCTGGGAGGAGCCCGATGAATTTTCCGTGGGTGTAGTCGTGCATCGCGCATGCCGCGGGATTGGCGTCGAGCACTCGCCCGTTGACCAGATCCAGGAGGATCAACCCGTCGGTGACGGCGTCGAAGATGTGGCGATAAAGCCCTTCCGTCTCGTCGGGTGAGATACGGGTCCGCCTATTCTTCAAGACGGGGCCTCTTTGCCGAGTCTAGGGCCTCGCTTCGATTACCACTCATAGGAATCGGGCGTGGCCTTCCCTTTCGAAGGCTGTCCGCGGCCTAGTCTTCCGCCGTACAGTGGGCTGATCATCTTCGGCCGTGGGGATTCCAGACGCTCACTCAGAACGGATCGAGGATTAACGGCAGCCAGAGCGAAACTTGAAGGGCTTTGAGGCGAATCTGCCCCCGGTTTCTGCTCCGGGCGCTATTTTACAACGAAGGCCGCGACGGGGGCAAGGGGGGATTCGGTGAGACGCGACCGCAGGCTTCGGCACAGGCAGGGCAAGGTCCACCCGTCCAACCGACTCGCGTCGCCGACCGCTGCTTGAGGCGGAGGAACGCTGGCGGTGGCGGTTGGTGTGGTAGCTCGGATCGTTGCCATGGGGGAGGCTAGTCTATGGGAGGTGGCGCGAGGAAACCCGTCCCCGCGTGTAGGACGGAGTCTTTCAACCGCAATGTCCGAGCGCAGCTCCGGGCCTCAGCCGACGCTACCCTCCGCTTCTCACGAAGATGTCCGGCGGTCGGCCTGGGATCAGACGGCGTCCTTGAGCGCCTTGAGGGGACGTATCTTCACCACCTTGCGCGCCGCCTTCGCCTTGTAGGTCATCGGTTCCTTGGTGAAAGGGTTGATGCCTTCGTGCTCGCGCGTGGCGGGCTTGGTGACGACGCTCAACTTCAGCAGGCCTGGGAGGACGATCTCTCCGGGTCCGTTCTTGCCGAGTTCGCGGGGTACGATCGCGTTGATCCCATCCAGCGCCGCCTTGGCCTGCTTCTTCGTCAATCCACTCTTCTCGGCTACGGCGTTTACGAACTGGGTCTTGTTCATTCTCTTCTTCGCCATGTGTGCTCCTTGGCGCCCATCGCTTGGGCAGTCCGGAACGAACCCGCGAGCAAACCTGGGCAGGGTTTCGGGATTCTAGGTGAGAGGCGCCCAAGCCACAACTGATTGGACTTTCAATCCGTCCGTCAGCTCAGTCCAAGAGCGACTTGGGGATGTTCCCACCATTGGCCGCGAGCTTCTTGAACACGGCCACACGCAGGGCCTCATTCCTTGCGGCAGAACCACTCTCCCCTGCTTGAGAAACACCGAGTTCTGTGGCCAACGCATCACGGTTTGTGCTTGAGCTGTCGATTCCCAACAACTTCAAGAAATCCACGACGGAGCGCTGCCAGTTCAAGCCCGTGCCTTCGGCTTTCTTGCCCAATTCCGCCATAAGGTCAGCATCGGACATAGGCTTGCCCCCCAATAGTTCCTTGATCTTCTCCAATATCTTCGTGAACATTCTACCCTCCTGGGCGAAGATGCCCAACGACCTCGAGGTTCGCGAAGCATGGCCCGGTACGGCGCCGCCGTGACGCCCTGCGAGATTCGGAGGGCGAAGGATGCCGGGGCGATCCCCGCGGGACTTGTCTGTAACTTTACGATGAACCTCCATTGTCCGCATCCAACGACTGGGGAATACTGATCTCCGCCACTTGGGGGAGGCCTTCGGCAGCCTCATCATCGTCGAGCGCCGGGCGCCTGCACTGGCTCGATCGAGACGTCGATCGTCCTCTGCGCAGGCTTGCGGGATTCGGTTCGCCAGCCTCGTTTGAGAGTGGTCTCCGGTGGACACTCGCCATCCCACCTCCGACCGGTCGTAGGCGACGGTGGGCATTGGTCAGAGCATGCCCCCTCCGCGTAGAATCTCCGGCGATGACCTTCGCGGCTCTGCTCAACGAAGACCAGAAGCGCATCTGGACCGAGGAGCGGGCGGTCCTGGAGCGCACCTTGGATGTGCTGTCGGGCTGGGAGGCGGCGCCGGCAGACCTCGAACACTTGCGTCGCGCCTTGCAGCAACTCGACGAGCTCTTCCTGCTCGTCGTCGTTGGCGAGTTCAACAGCGGCAAGTCGGCGTTGATCAACGCCCTGCTCGGGGAGGCGTTCCTGCCGGAGGGACCGACGCCGACGACCGACCGCGTCTATGTGCTGGCGCACGGGCATGGCTCGTGGGATACCCCTGGGGGATCGGCGCCGCGGGGCAACTTGCTGGAGTGGACGCCGCCAAACGCCGGTGGACGCGGTGGACCATCGGCTGATCTGGCGCGAGAATTCATGTAGGCGCCCGAAAGGCGCCGCTCGGGGCGAGGATGATAGGCAGCCGGAGTTCCCCCGCGGGGAGGGCTTCCGAAAGCGTGGAGGTAGCGATGAAACCCGAGCAGGCCATCTCTGACCTCCGCTATGAAGGCGAGGCTCGCGGCTCCCGACAGACGTATCACATCTTCCGTGGCCGCCGGCACTTCCTGGTCCTTTCCTTTCGGAGGGACGACCCGAGCGGGGGCAACCTCAACATCATCGACTCTGCCGCGGTGAACTACGCGGAGGAGAAGTTCCACGGATCCAAGCGTGTTACAGCCAGGCAGCTCTTGGAGGAGTCTCGAAGGACGAATCACTTCAAGGATCGATTCGCCGCGCTGAACACTCTCTACGTGCTCGTCGCCTTGAAGAAGGCCAGCGTGTTCCATGGAGGCCAGCCTGGCGCTCTTGTCTTCAACTTCCCATGATCGCAGCCGCCCAGGGCAGGCCCTTCGGTAAGGGTGGCCCCACCTCCACGCCGCCCAGGAGTCCGAATCGCAACACCCGTTTCCGTCGGAAAGCTTCGCCGAGGCCGTCGCGCTGTCTTTAGTTGGCGGCAGGGAGGTCCAATCGAGAACCGATCAGCCATAAGGAAACGACACACTCATCGACACGAAGGCACGCGACCCGCCCGACCGGGCTGAAGGGATGGGAATCTCATGTTGCCAATCGGGGATGACAACACGTCTCGAAGAACAACTCCGCTGGTGACCTATGCCTTGATGGCTCTGAATGTGCTGTTCTTCTTTGTAGAGATGAGCGGCGGGGAGGCCTTCATTGAGAAGTGGGCTTTTGTGCCCAGCCGCTTCCTCGCCAACCCTACGGGTGATTCGTTGACCCTCCTTACATCGCTCTTCATGCACGCCGGGTGGGTCCATTTGGGGGGCAACATGCTGTATCTGTGGATCTTCGGGGACAACGTGGAAGACCGTTTCGGCCACGTCAAGTTCACCCTCTTCTACCTGGTCTGTGGGCTGGCGGCCACCTTCGCACAGCTGGCATTCAGCAGCGGATCCAACGTGCCAAATCTGGGCGCATCCGGGGCCATTGCGGGGGTGCTCGGGGCTTACATCCTGCTATTCCCGCAGGGAAGGGTCCGAGTCTTGCAGGGCCAACAGGTGATTCAAGTCCCCGCGCTGATCGTCATTGGGCTCTGGATTGTTCTGCAGCTCTTCAGCGGCCTCGGTTCCATTGCAGCCGCAGCACAGACCGGTGGCGTCGCTTACATGGCACACATCGGCGGGTTCCTGGCGGGGTTGGTATTGACCTTCTTGTTCCGAGCAAGTGGCGGCGCGCAGCCGACCAGCTGAACCACCTCATCGGTAGTTGGTGGTTGACGTCTCGAAGATGCGCGTGCGGATTGCATTGACAGAACCTGGCCGCGTGAATCTGCCGCTCATGCAGATCTAGACCAGATCCCCAGGGCTCTACCCATAGGTGTCGGCTTTGAGAATACGGCGGCATTGTCCTTGCAGAACAAGGCAAGTAGACCCGCCCTCCAAATTGCAAGGGGAGTGAGCAAGGACGAACAGTGAAACAGGGCCGAACCCAGTATTCTTGTGCCAAAGACAATGTTGGCCCAGGGCTCATGGCGTTCGTGGATAGGGCGCGTCCAAGGCCTTTGGCCGTCATTCACTCGCACTCCCTTAAGGTCATCAGCCATCAGCTTTCGGCCATCACCCAGGAAGCGAGGCTGAGGGCTGATGGCTTGAAAGAGGAGGCGACGGCGGGATTTGTCCGCCCGGGGCCGCTATTCGGCTCGGGCCCTTCTCTCGAGTCGCGTTCCGATTTGGAGGTTCCCTTTGCGGACCTGC
>Ga0214471_10003040_pt1 | contig 13022 bp, 11 predicted proteins | sample RVTome_5_FD_207665 | JGI IMG/M metagenome (GOLD analysis project Ga0214471, IMG submission 207665) | Soil microbial communities from uranium-contaminated site in the Upper Colorado River Basin, Wyoming, United States - RVT142D155 | ecosystem: Environmental > Terrestrial > Soil > Contaminated >...
CGAGACCCTCGACGCTGTCGCTAAATCCAAAGAAGGCTCCCAGCGCAATGAGGACTGGAGCGCTGCCTCGGGCGATCGGGTAGACGAATGAAAGGTCAGCTCGGTCGTAAGCAGTCGCCAACGCATACACGTATCCGACCTGCACAACCCCGGACACCAGGAGGTAGGGCAGCGCTTCGGTGGGAAAGCCTCTCCACAGAAGGACCGGCAGGAAGGCCAGCCCGGCCAGCCCCAGCTGGCTGGCGGCCGTCACCAACCGCTCCGAACTTGACTTGAGCATCAAGTTCCAGGAGGCGTGGAGGAGAGCCGCGGCCAGGACCGCTATCAGGGACGAAGCGGGCATCGACCTGGGACCGTAGCCTCTGGCCGGTGATCGGAGTGGTACTGGCCGGCGGCGCCGGCAGGCGAATGGGACAGGACAAGGCTGAGGTTGTTGTGGCCGATCGGCCGATGATCTCCTGGGTCATCGACGCCCTGGAACCGGTTGTGGATCGGGTGATCATCTCAGGCCGGACCGGCGCCTGGAACGGCCATCCGGGTCTGGCAGACCCCGAAGGAATGGACGGGCCGTTGGCTGGGCTGGCTGCCGGTCTGCGGTTCGGCGAGCCGGTTCTGTTGGTGGCGGTCGATCAGCCCTGGGTGAGGACCGAGACGTTGGCAAAACTGGCTTCCATCGGAGAGACTGTGGTTCCGGTCCACGACGAGTTCCGCCAGGTGACCTGTGCGGTGTACTACCCAGTAATCCTGGAGTCGGTCTACCAGGCCGGTTCGCTGCAGGGACTGATGGACCTGGCGCCGCCGCTCGAAGTCACCGAACCTGTGTGGCGCTCCTGGGGCGAGGACGGCAGATCCTGGTTCTCGGTCGACCGACCCGAAGACGTTGCTACGGGTCTGGAGCGGTATGGAGTTCCGGGCTGAGCAGTCTGGTGCCCAACGCTTCAGTCCCCCGCCTGCGGGGACAAAGGGAAAGAGCAACGTCGGGCGGGCATAATGCCGAACCGCTTTTTGCTGTCCCTCCGCTTGCGGGGGGACAAGGGGAAAGAGCAACGCGGCCGGGCTGAGAGCCACGGACCACGGTCCCTCTGCTGAACCGGCATTTTCGGTCCACCCGCAAGCGGGGGGACAGGGCGCGGCCTCCTGCCTACATCAGCCGCCGATGTAGCTCATCTCTACTTTGCGGCCGATTTTCACCGTCTGCGAAGTTCGAATCTCCGAGTAGCGGTCCGCCCGGCCAGCCCATATGCCGGCGATGACCGCGTCGAGATCGGCGTCGGTCGCGTCAGTCCGGAGCACCTGGCGCAAGTCGGTGCCCTTGGATGCAAAGAGGCAGGTGTAGAGCTGACCCTCGGCGGACAGACGGGCACGAGTGCAGTCTCTGCAGAATGGCTGCGTGACCGAAGTGATCACGCCGACCTCGCCGGCACCGTCCTTGTATCGATAGCGCTGCGCAACCTCACCCCGGTAGCCGGGGTCGACCGGCTCGACCGGGAAGGCGGCGTTGATGAGATCGACGATCTCACGGCCCGGCACCACATCGTCCAGGCGCCAGCCGTTGGTGGTACCGACATCCATGTACTCGATGAAGCGCACCACCTGGCCGGTACCCCGGAAGTGGCGGGCGACATCGACAACCGAGGTCTCGTTGACACCTCGTTTCACGACCATGTTGATTTTGATGGGATCGAGCCCGACGCTGGCAGCAGCGGCGATGCCGTCCAGCACCGATTGGACCGGGAAACCAACGTCGTTCATCGCCATGAACACGGTGTCTTCCATGGAGTCGAGCGATACGGTCACCCGATTCAGACCAGCCTCCTTGAGAGCTCGAGCCTTGCGAGCCAGCAGGGAACCATTGGTGGTGAGGGTGAGGTCGTCGACGCCTTCGATCCGAGCGAGGCGACCGACGAGATCCTCGATGCCTTTGCGCAGCAACGGTTCACCGCCGGTGATCCGCAACTTGCGAGCTCCCGCCCGGGTGAAGGCCGTGGCTACCCGCTCGATCTCCTCGAAAGACAGAAGCTGATCGCGGGCCAGGAACTCGTACTCCCGCCCGAAGATCTCCTTGGGCATGCAATAGGTGCAGCGGAAGTTGCACCGGTCGGTGACCGAGATACGGAGATCGTGAAGAGGGCGCCCGAGGCGGTCAAGCATGCATCGATGAGGCTACCGGTAACCCTGTCGCAACCGCGGGGGGAATCTGAATGCAATAACGGGCGGCCAACTCAATCTATTTGGGCACCTTATAGCATTAGGTTTCGACTTAGAGCGTCCGTAAAGCGGTCGACGAGGGTGTCGACCTCGGCGTTGGAGATGGTCAGGGGTGGGCCGAACAGGACGGCGTCACCGCTGACCCCGTCGGCTCCCTTCGAGGCCGGATAGACGATGAGCCCGTTCTTCAAGCAGGCGTCGAGCAAGCGCTCGGTCACCGCCTCCGTCGGGTCGAAAGGTGCTTTTGTGACGCGGTCGGAGACAAACTCGACTGCCACCAGAAGGCCGAGGCCGCGGATGTCACCGACCCGAGGATGATTGCCGATGGCGTCTCGCAGACCGCCCAGCAACCGCTCCCCTTGCCTTTTGGAGGCCTCTAGCAGGGACTCCGATTCGAGGATCTCGATGACCGCCTTCCCGGCGGCGGCACCGGCGGCATGATGGGAATAGGTGAATCCATGGACGAAGGCGCCGTCGACGGCGTCGTGGACCTCCTTCGATGCGATAGCCAGGCCGAGGGGCCAATAGCCCGACGAGGCTCCTTTGCCGGCCACGATGATGTCTGGTCGGACCGCCCAATGGTCGATGCCGAACCAGGTCCCGGTGCGCCCGAACCCGGCCATCACCTCATCAACGATCAGGAGCACGCCGTGACGGCGACAGACATCGACGATCGCTGGCCAGTAATCATCGGGAGGTACAGCGGCCCCGAGGGTGGCACCCCCGACCGACTCGGCAACGAACGCCGCCACATTCCCTCGAGTGACGATCTCCTCCTCCAACCGGGCGGCGTGCCAGGCACCGCATCCCGAAGGATGGTCCGGGGCAGGGCACCGGTACTCGTACACGGGGGGAAGATGAACGGTTCGACCTAGCCAGGGAAGATACGGAGCCCGCAATGCTGCCCTCCCCGATACGTCCAGCGCCCCCAGGGAATTGCCGTGATAGCTCCCCTGCCGGGCGAGCAACTGGGTTCGTTGCGGCTCTCCCCGGACGAGGTGATAGGCCCGCGCCAGCTTCAACGCCGTTTCCATCGCCTCACTTCCCCCCGAGACCGGGTAAACCCGGGCGCCTTCCATCGGCGTCCGCTCCGCGATTGCTCTCGCATAGTCCTCGACGACGTGCGTCGTAAAGGTCGAGGCGTGGGCGTAGCCGACCGTCGCCAGCTGTCGGGAGATGGCATCTGCAACCTCGCGTCGGCCGTGACCGACCCCGCACACCACGGCTCCGCCCGCGGCGTCGAGGTAGCGGCTGCCGTCGGAATCGACGATCCAGCACCCCTCGGCCTCCACGGCGGTAAGGAGATTGGTGCCGCGACGAAAGACCGAGCTAGCCATGGACCACGGTGCCCTTTCCCTCGATCTCGACTTCCGTGCGCTGGGGGCGCCTTCCCAGCAGGGCGCCGACCCCGAGAGGAACGATGATCGCCGCCGACACCCATCGCAGAAACGGAATCAAGACGACTATCCCAACCAGGAACATCCCTACCAGAACCGCCGCCGGGGGTGAGGCTCGCCGGCGGGTTATGACCCGGCCAACGGCCCCTGCCGCCGGGATCACCCCGAATAGAGAAGCCATCAACACCAGTCCCCCGAGACCGAGGACGACTGGTAGCAGGACGATCACGAGCGGTACCGCCGCTGCCGAGGGAGCCACACCGAGTATGAACCCGAGAACTCCCGCGGCAAGCAGGGGTGAGACCAGAACCCCGAGCCCGGAGAGCCAGGTCCGCCAGCCCCGGCCGGCGGCCGCCATCGTCGACTCGAACTGTTCAGGCCAGGCCGAGGCCGACAACAATCCGGCCGCGGTCAGGATGAACATGACGAGGAGAACGGTCAGAAGTTGCAGGGCCCGGACCTGGATGTTGGGCGGCAGGGGGGTCCGCTGGATGACGGAGCCGCCTATCGCGCTCGAATTCACTTCGGCCTCTTTGGTGGATCGATAGGCAATGTCGCCATCGACTTCGGCCCCGGGCCCGACCGCCAGCGTGCCGACGTTGATGTCGACCGCGCCGCCCACCTCTCCGTCGAGGGCAAGACGGGAGAACCGGCCCGTCAAGTCGCGGTTCACCATGCCCGCTACCTGGCCAATGCGGCCCCAGTTGATTAGGTCCCGGCCGATCGTCCCGGTCGGATCGACCACTGTCTCCCACGAAGCAACGGCCAGATCTTCTGCGATAGCGCCACCGACCTGCACCAGACCGGCGGCGACACGAACGGATCCACCGACCGTCCCGGTGACGGTCACGCGGCCGGCCACCACCGTCACGTCGCCCGTGACTTCACCTGAGATCAGGACTTCCTCGAAAGCTGCGGCGATGAGGTCGCCCTCAATCCGGCCTTCGATTGTTATCCGATTGCCGGCGGCGTAAAGGTCCTCGGTGACGACGTCGTCGGCCCTCACCAGGACCAGGTCGGACTGGGTGAGGCGGGCGGAAGCCGCGATCGGGGTCAAGAGCAGAAGACCGACAGCCACGGTGAGGAGTCGTCGTCTAAAGCGGGAGTGCATTGGCGGCCAGGCGGAGCAGCGGCGCCGGTAGCAGGCCGAAGATCAAAGTGACCGCCATCGCCACCATGAGGACGGCGCGAACAGGAACACCAAGGGGCGGAGCGAGCTCATCGCTGGCATCACCCATGTACATCGCCACGATGACCCGGAGATAGATGAAGAACGACACTACGGAAGCAAGGAGAGCCACAACCACGAGCCAGCCAAAACCTGCTCGCCACGCTTCCTGGAACACACCGAACTTGGCGATGAAGCCAGACGTGAGCGGAATGCCGGCCATGCCGAGCAGCAGGACAGTGAGGCCCAGCGCCAGGAACGGCTGCCGCTTGCCCAGCCCGGAGTAACGCGAAAGCGCAGAGCCAGCCGAACTGGGACCGCTCACCGCCGCCACCACCGCATAGGCCCCGACCAACTGCACGGAATAGACCGCCAGGTAGAACCAAACACCTCCGGTTCCACTTCGACCCGCCACCACTCCCGTCAGGATGAATCCGGCGTGGGCAACTCCCGAATAGGCCAGGAGGCGCCGCAGGTCGTCCTGGACCACGCCCAGGAACGAGCCAATCAGCATCGACAGGACTGCGATGCCGGCGACCACCAGCGCCCATGTGGAGGCGTAGTCTGCGAATCCGGTCGAAAGGAGACGGACCAGCGCCGCGAAGCCTCCGACCTTGGCGGCGGCGGCCATGAAACCGACCACTCCGGCCGGGGCTCCCTGATACACGTCGGGCGCCCAGGAGTGGAAGGGTGCCGCGGTGACCTTGAACGCGAGACCGACGATGGTCAGGGCCAGACCAGCCAGAAGGACCGCCGGACGAAGGACGATGTTCGACGACAGAAACACTCGTTGCTCGAAGAGATGGAGGGAACCGGTCCCGGCGAAGACCAGGGCCACCCCATAGATGAAGATGGCCGAGGCGAACGACCCCAACAGGAAATACTTGATGGCCGCTTCCTCCGAGGCGGTCTCGGTGCGGGTGAATCCGGCCAGGACGTACAGGCTGATCGAGCCGATCTCGAGGCCAAGGAACATCATCACTAGATGCGGGGTCGAGGCCATCAAGGCGAACCCTGCGGTCGACAGCAACAGCAGGGCGAGACCTTCGGCTCCTCTGCGTCCCAACGACTCGAAGAACCGCCACCCCGCCCCCAACCCGCATAAGGCGACCACTATCAGGAGCAGGTGGGCGAACACGCCGTACTGATCGATCACCAACATTCCCCCGAAGGGCGTCAGGTTGGCGGCGGTTTGCTCCTCGGGACCGAGCCCCGCCAGCCATACCCGCTGGATCAGAGCGGCGATGCCGGCGAGCGCGAGGATGATGCCTGCCGCCTGGCACAGGACCCGTGAGCGCGGCTTCCATTGCACATCGATCAAGAGGACCAGGGCGGCGCCAAGTCCGAGGATCAGCTCCGGGAGGATTCCGAGCCAGCTGATGTCGGGCGGTTCGATCATTCGCCACCTCCCGCCAAGACCTGGTCGATTCGGCCGGGAACAGGCACCCGATAGTCGGTGACCGCCTCAATGCGATCGAGAACCGCCTCGGTCGATGGCTCGATGCGATCGAGCAGGACTTTCGGGTAAAGGCCGAGCACGATCATCAGCAACACCAGAGGGGCCAGGATCGAAATCTCCCTCACCGACAGGTCGAGCAGCTTCTGATTCTCAGGCTTGTCGGGGATCCCGGTGAAGACCCGTTCGTAGGCCCAAAGCATGTAGATGGCGGCCAGGATCACACCGCTGGCGGCGACGATCACGTGGATCGGGAGAGACGGGAAGCTTCCGAGAAGGACCATGAACTCTCCGACAAAGCCGTTGAGCCCGGGCAGGCCGATCGAGGCGAAGGCGGTGAAGAGGAAGAGCCCCGAGTAGATCGGCATCACTTTGGCGAGACCACCAAAGTCCTCGATCTTCTTGGTGTGGCGACGGTCATAGATCATCCCCACGAGGAAAAAAAGGGCTCCCGTGGTCAGACCGTGATTGACGTTCTGGATGACCCCTCCGGCCAGACCACCTGAGGTCAGGGCGAACGTCCCCAACACGATGAAGCCCAGGTGGGAGACCGAGGAGTAGGCCACCAGCTTCTTGAGGTCTGGTTGGACGATCGCCACCACCGCCCCGTACACGATCCCGATGACCGCCAGCACCGCCAGAACGGGAACGAAGTCGACCGTGGCCTGGGGGAAGAGGCCGAGGTTGAACCGCAGCAGCCCGTAGGTTCCGAGCTTCAGGAGGACACCGGCCAGCAAAACTGACCCGGCGGTGGGAGCCTCGACGTGAGCGTCGGGAAGCCACGTGTGCAGGGGAAAGATCGGGACTTTGATTGCGAAGGCGAGAGCGAACGCGGCAAAGAGCCAGCGCTCCGTGGTCGGGTTGAGAGCGAGATCGAAAAGTTCGACGTAGGAGAACGACGGCGCCCCGGTTTGGCGCTGGTGGATGATCGCCAGGGCAATGATTGCCGCCAGCATCAAGGCCGAACCGAAAGCGGTGTAGAGGAAGAACTTGATGGCGGCGTAGATGCGCCGCTCGCCGCCCCAGATGCCGATGATGAAGTACATCGGAATCAGGATCGCCTCGAAGAAAACGAAGAACAGGAACAGGTCGAGCGACAGGAAGACGCCGATGAGGCCCGCCTCGAGGAGGAGGGTGTAGACGACGAACTCCTTCACTCTGTGGTTGATGGCCGTCGAGGCGGCCAGAGCGAGCGGCACCAGCAGCGCCGTCAGCAAAACGAGCGGGAGCGAAATGCCGTCGACTCCCAGATGCCAGTACACCGACCATGGCTCGTACCAGGCAGCCCGCTCGACAAACTGGAAGCCGGCGACGCCCGACTCGAAGGTCGCGAAGAGATAACCAGAGAGGGCCAGGGCCGGCAATGAGAGAGTGACGCCGATGGGCATGTAAAGCTCGGTCCGCCTTTTGGGGAGCAGGCCGACGACGAGAGCCCCAACGGCAGGGAGAACGATGAGGGCGGTCAGCATGGCTGCCTTGCAGGCAGCGTGGTACGTGGTAGGTGGTACGTGGTACGTGGCTGCCCTCCGGGCAGCGTGGTACGTGGTACGTGGTACGTGGTACGTAGCTGCCCTTCGGGCAGCGTGGTACCTGGTACGTAGTACGTGGTACGAAGCTGCCCTCCGGGCAGCGTTGTACGTTCTACGTTGTACGTTCTGCGTCGAACCCGCGACCCACGGCTGTCAACGATTCGACGTACCACGTACCACGTAAAACGTAGAACGGGCCGGCGCGAAGCGACGGCCATCATGCTCCCCTCGCCAGCATCCAGGCGATCACTGCGATGGTTCCGGCGCCGAAAAGGAGGCCGTAGCTGCGCACCAGTCCGGATTGCATGCCCCGGGCCCGGCCTGCCACCTCCCTGACTAGCCGACCCGCTCCGTTGACCAGGCCATCTACCACCGGAAGGTCGAAGCGAAACGCCGCTGATTCGGCTGCCTTTCGGCCCGGGTTGACGATGGCCATGCCGTAGAGGTCGTCGACCCAATAGGCGTTCTGCCAGGCCTCCCACACCCTTCCGAATGAGGTCTCGAACCGGCGCCACAACTCGGCCGGGCGGTTGTAGGTCAGGACGGCGGCACCGGCTCCGGCGAGACCGGCGCCGACGCTGAGAGCAGCGAGCAGGGCAAACATCCCCCATCCTTCCGGTGGGTGTGACATCTGCACGCCTTCGAAGGACGGCTCGAGGAAGTGTTCGAGTCCGAGGCGGAACGGCGTGTTGACCAAACCGCCGACGATCGAAAGGCCGGCCAGGACGATCAACGGTACGGTCATCACTCTTGGCGACTCATGGGGATGCACATCGGGGTCCCAGCGCGGCTCACCCATGAACACGAGGACGAACTGCCGGGTCATGTAGAACGCTGTGAGCAAGGCCGTGACCAGCCCGACGACCCAGAGGACGCTGAACCAGCCGCCCTTGCCGAAAGCGACTCCCAGAATCTCGTCCTTGGACCAGAAACCGGCGAGGGGCGGGATTCCCGCAATGGCGATGGTGGCGACCGCCATGGTGGCAGCGGTTACCGGCATCGCCTTACGGAGGCCGCCCATCTTCGACATGTCCTGTTGGTCGCGCATCCCATGGATCACAGAACCCGCTCCGAGGAAGAGCAGCGCTTTGAAGAAGGAATGGGTCATCAGGTGAAAGACGCCAGCCACATAACCGGCGGCCCCGACGGCGAGGAACATGTAACCGAGCTGGCTGATCGTGGAGTAGGCCAGGACCCGCTTGATGTCGGTTTGAGCGATCGCGATCGTCGCCGCCCACAATGCGGTGACAGCGCCGATTGTGGCGACGACCGGCCCGGCCACCGGCGAGATCTCAAAGATGGCGGCCGAACGGGCGATGACGTAGACGCCGGCTGTGACCATCGTCGCGGCATGGATCAAAGCGGAGACCGGAGTCGGGCCCTCCATTGCATCGGGCAGCCAAACATAGAGAGGGATCTGAGCCGACTTGCCGGCGGCTCCAACCAGCATCAAGAGCCCAATGGCGGTGGCCATGTTGGGCGAGAGCACTTCCTCGGCCCGCTCGAAGATGCCGGTGAATGAGAGCGTCTGGAACGACAGGAAGATCAGCATCAATCCGATCAGGAAACCGAGGTCACCGATCCGGTTGACGATGAAAGCCTTCTTCCCGGCGGCGGCCGCGGTGGGCTTGGTGAACCAGAAGGAGATCAATAGGAACGAGCAGAGGCCGACGAGTTCCCAGCCCAGAAAGAGCATGGCGAAGTTCCCGGCCAGGACCAGGGTCAGCATCGACGCCGCGAACAGATTCAGATACGTAAAGAAGCGGGAGAATCGGGGGTCGCCGTGCATGTAGCCGATTGCGTAGATGTGGATCAATGACCCCACTCCGGTGACGACCAGGGTCATCAGGGCGGCGAGCGGGTCCCAGGTGATCTCGAAACTGGCACCGACCGCGGGCATCCACTCCCAAAGCAGGATCTGAGCACCGTGAGAACTGTTCGAGAAGAACGGCAGGGAGGCGCCCAGCGCAATGGCGAAGGATCCGGCGACGGCGAGTGAAGCGAGGTAACCCGCACGTGGCTCACCGATCCGGCGTCCGAAGAAGTGGAGGAAGACTGCTCCACCCAGAGGAAGGGCAATGACTAACCAGAGCATGTCTTGCAGATTCATGGTCTCGGAACCTCTGAGACGCCAGCAGTTCCCTGTTTAAGACACTTCGGTTCTGGCTGGCGTCTGGCGTCTTGCGTCTGGCGTCTGATTGAGCGAAGCGAAATCATCCCTTCATCTCCGTCAGGTCGTCCACGGAGGCGGTCTGGCGGAGGCGGAAGATCGCAACAATGATGGCCAGACCGACGACAACCTCGGCTGCGGCCACGACGAGTACGAAGAACACAGCTAGCTGCCCGTCGAGGTTGCCGAGGGCGCGGCCGGCGGCGATGAACGTGAGATTGACGGCATTGAGCATCAACTCGATGCACATGAACATGACGAGGGCATTGCGCCTGATCAGAATTCCCAGCGCCCCGATTCCGAAGAGGATCGCGGCGAGCGTCATGTACCACCCGGGCGTCACCACGAAGTTCAATTGACCCCGGTCTCCTGCTCCAGACCGGCGACCGGTCGGCGGTGGGAGGCGAGCGCGATGGCGCCCGCGGCTGCAATGGTGAGAAGGAGGGCAGTGGCTTCGAACGCCAGGACCCATTCACGGAACAGGGGTTCGGCAATTGCCTCGACGGTTCCGTTGGTCGATTGAGGATCGGCCAGGGTCGACACGACCGGCACCCAGGAAAACCGTCCCCGGGCGATGAGAGCGATGGCGATCCCCACCGCCACCAGCCCTAACGCCATCGCCAGGCGGCGCTGATGAGGAATGGTTTCCCCGAGATCTTCTGCCTTGTCGACGCCGATCAACATGATGACGAACAAGAACAACGTCATCACCGCACCTGCGTAAACGATGATCTGAACGGCCGCCACGAAGTGAGCGAGGTTGAGAACGTAGAGAACGCCCATCGAGAAGAGGGTGGCCAGCAAACCCATGGCCGCATAGACGGGGTTGCGGGCTCGAATTACGGTCAGGGCCCCCAGCACCGAGGCGCCGCCCATCAACAAGAACACGATTAGCTCAACCACGGTGCAGGAGTGGTGAGTGGTGGGTGCTGGGTGGTGGGTTCAAGCAGGGAAGACGCCAGACGCCAGACGCCAGACGCCAGGCCCGACCCCGCGTCTCTTCTGTTCCGGATTCGTGACTGAACAGTGGCAAGATCATCGGTCGATCTCGTCCTGCGTCGGTTCGGGGTCCCAGTTGGCGGAACCAGGGGTTCCCTGCCACGACTTGACGCCTTCGTAGGCGGCGACTCCGCTGGGAGCCGTGGCCCGGAGCCAGCCGTCAGCGGTCTCCAATTCGGAGTGTTGGGCCAGCGGGTCATCGGGGAACATGTGTGGTACCGAGCCGTCGGGTCGCATCAGCAGCTCGTTCTTGGTGTAGATGGCGTCGTCACGATTGGCGGTCGACATCTCGAACAGTGAAGTCATCGTGATGGCTTCGGTGGGGCACGCTTCCACGCACAGGGCGCAGAAGATGCACCGAAGCATGTTGATCTCGTAGACGAATCCGAACCGCTCACCGGGGCTGACGGGCTGGCCGGGGGGATTATCGAGCCCGCGCACGTAGATACAGCGGGCGGGACAGGCCCCGGCGCAGAGTTCGCAGCCGATGCACTTCTCCATACCGTCGGGGTAGCGGTTGAGGACATGACGGCCGTGGAAGCGTTGCGGCTTCTGGCGGAACTCGTTGGGGTACTGGGTGGTGACGAGGCCGTCACCCACGACGGTGTCGACCATCACCTTGCCGGTGACTCGAAGTCCCTTGAAGAACTCTGCCAGCGCACCCATCAGTTGCTCCTCCCCGTTTTCCTGGCGCTCATAGTGAATTCCAGGGGAGACCGAACTGGCGGATGCCGATTACCACCGTCGACAGGACGAGCCAGACGAGGGCGCCGGGGATCAGCCGCTTCCAGCCCAGCTGCATGAGCTGGTCGTACCTCATGCGGGGCAGGGTGGCCCGCAGCCAGATCAGGATGAAGAACAGAACGTAGGTCTTGACCAGGAGCCAGAAGGTCGGGAGCACACCCGAAATGAAGGCAGGGAGGCTGCCGTCCCAGGTCGGTCCATTCCAGCCGCCCAGGAACAAGCTGGCGCAAATTGCGCACATCGAGAAGATGTTGGAGTACTCGGCGAGCTGGAACATGGCAAAGCGCATGCCGGAGTACTCGGTGTGGAAGCCTCCCACCAGTTCCTGCTCGGCCTCCACGAGATCGAATGGCGAGCGATTGGTCTCGGCCGTGATGGCGATGAAGAAGATGACGAAGGCTACGAATTGCGGAATCAGGTTCCATCTCGGGATGAACTGGGCAATCGACGACAGGTTGGGAAACACATCGGCGAAGGTGCCCGCCTGGCGCTCGACGATCCCGGCCAGCGAAAGGGTCCCTCCGTCTCCGCTGGTGGAGGAGAACATGACCACAGAGACCATCGCGAGGCCCATGGCGGCTTCGTAGGAGATCGCCTGGGCCGTGGCCCGCACACCTCCCAGCAGCGGATATTTGGACCCGGACGACCAACCCGCCAGCACGACGGCGTAGACGGCCAGTGAAGACATAGCGAGGATGAACAGGACTCCGATATTGAGGTCGGTCCCCTGAAGGATCACCTCATGGCCCCCGATCGTGAACGGTCTACCGAAGGGAACCACCAGGAAGATCAGAAATGCCGGGATGATCGCAAGGAAGGGTGCGAGAACGTAGATGCCGTACTCGACCTTGCGAGGTGTGATCGATTCCTTGAAGAACAGCTTGAGACCGTCGGCCACGGTTTGGAGAAGGCCCCAAGGCCCGGCCCGCTTGGGCCCGACCCGGTTCTGCATCTTGGCCAGGACCTTGCGTTCTATCCAGACGTTGAGCACGGTGGTGCCGAGCAGGATCACGAACACCACCACCACCCGGGCGATCACGATCAGCAGATCGACGCCATCCATCAATCGATCCCGGACGTCAGGGGCGGAATCATCTGTCGAACGGGCAGGTCCATACCTCGCCGGAGCTTAGGAACCGCCCGACCGGCCCAACAAACCCGCAGAAAGGAACGCGTAGCTCTTTGTCCCCCCGCCGACAGGTGGGGGGAAGGTACCGCTGGCTGCCGATTAGGCGGCCAGGGGTAGGGGGGCATTGGTGAAGCTGTCCTAGGTCTCTACGAACGGGTTTGGTATGCCCCCCTAGGTCTCTACGGACGGGTTTGGTATGCCCCCCTACCTCCCGCTTCGTTC
>Ga0214471_10003041_pt1 | contig 13019 bp, 14 predicted proteins | sample RVTome_5_FD_207665 | JGI IMG/M metagenome (GOLD analysis project Ga0214471, IMG submission 207665) | Soil microbial communities from uranium-contaminated site in the Upper Colorado River Basin, Wyoming, United States - RVT142D155 | ecosystem: Environmental > Terrestrial > Soil > Contaminated >...
CGGAGATAATATTAGCCGGTATACACCAACAGCTATTCCAGAATTAGAAAATGTTAAAAAGATATTATGTACAGATTATTACACGGTTATATTAAAAGATGATCAAATATATACATTTGGTTTAATAGATGGAATTTACAAGATACAGAGACCAATAAAGATACTATATCATGGTGCATATGACATTAGTGAAAATAGAGCAATAATCGGTTGGATATTCATTCACTCTATAAATAAGACTAATCCTATACATATATATGATCAAATACGATTAGAAGAATGGAAAGAAGATTATCATTACATTCATCCAAAAAAGTGGGAAAGCCAATATATTAAAATTGAGCGAAACCATTTACAACAAATGGAGAATTTAATAAAGTCTTATTGTGAAAACAAATTTACATATATTCCATTTATTCCATTACCGGAAGAATCTATTGAAAGAGTATATAAATTATTAATTAAACATAAATTCCATGAACCAGAAACCGACATCGAAATGTTATATTCTGGTAATTATTATGAAGAACAAAGAGATCATGATAATGCAAAAAAATATTTTTTAATGGCGATAGAGAAAGGAAATCGTGACGCGATGTATTATTTAGGATGGCATTATCTTTATTTTGAAATGGATTATAAGAATATGGAGAAATATTGGTTGATGGCATACGAAAAAGGAAATATCGAATCAATATATGAATTAGGCCGATATTATCATTATGTAACAAAAGATTATGATAATATGATGAAATATTATTTACAGGCGATAAAAAAAAATAATACTATAGCAATGATTGACTTAGGAACTTATTATAAAGAACAAAACGACGATGATAATATGAAGAAATATTATTTAATGGCAATTGAAGCCGGTGATAATAATATAATGTATACATTAGTGAAATATTATCGAGAACACGATGATTATAATAGTTTAATAGAACTTTATATCAAAACCAAACAATACAAAGAATTACAAGAAACGCTCGAATATATGTATAAGAATAATAAAACATATAATGAACAAATTATCCAACATATAATTGAGCATATTCATCATTTAATGACTAATGGTAATGAATTATTAATTAAAATACTATTTCAATTGATAAAAACAAAAAATTGATTTGTTCATTGAATGATTATAAACTATAAGGATTCAATAAATTTCCACAATGTCAAAATATAATTTTGAGGAAAAAGATGTTTTTATGGGATTATGTATGACGCCTGGTTTCCTTTGTCCCAATGTTCAGCATATTACGTGTATGAATTATGATAAATGTGATCATATAGGTCTAACACTTTCTGTAAATGCTCCAAATCAAATTCAACATGATATGATCCTAAAGCGTTATTTTGATGGGATAGAACTTAACAGTTGTAAATTTGATACATTAAAAGAGATATTACATTCATGTACTGCATATTTGCCTTTTATTAAAATTTACAGATTGATAAATAATTCAACCGAATTTGAGTACATTGATGATTTACAAAATATTTATCAAGATTATTTGGCATATATTGATCAGCAAACTAAATTATTGGAAGAAAAATGTGATATGTTACAAAAACAAAATGAAATTTTAGAAAATATGATTTATTATCATCCTAATAAAGAAGGAGCAGAGAACTGTAAAATACATTTTAATTCATTGCGTAATTCTAATTCTTCAAAATATTGAAAATATAATAATATATATTTATACTTGTTGTGAATTTCTTTTACTAATAAAATCAATTTCATGGAACAAGATAAACTTATATTTGAGGAAAAAGGTATTTATATAGGAATATATACGTATGGAGATGTTATCACAAAAAAGATGAAGATACATACAACTATAGGAGATAAAAAAGAATATGAAACATTAGAAGATTTAATGAGACAACCAATCAATGTAATCCATCCAATACGCATTTATAAATATTGTTCGGATATTAAAGACTTTGTACGTGTAGACGAATACCATAATATTTATCATAAATATTTATCATATATCGATAATAAGTTAAAAGAATTAGAAAAAAAATATGATAAATTACGAGAAAGAAATGAAATTCTTGAAAAAGAAATTGATCTATTTATGTAATATATAAATAAAATTAAAATTATTCAACACCATTGCCGATATAAGAAAGTATTATTATTTGTTAGTGTCAAATCAAAAATAAAAATTGAAATTACATGATAATACCGTTAAAAGTTTCTTTATTAAATGATAAACACAATAATGGAAGAATCTATTAAGGAGTATTGCAACAAACATAAATACAACTATATTTTAATAGATAATAAATCATTAACAAAAATATATAATTTATTAATAAAAAATGAATTTGAAGAGCCAGAGTCAAATATGGAAATGCTATATTTCGGTTTATATTATAGGATTCATAAAGATGATGAAAATATGAAGAAATATTGGTTAATGGCAATAGAAAAAGGGGATGACAATTCAATGTATAACTTAGGGACATATTATCACATTGTAAAAAAAGATAATGAAAATACAAAGAAATATTTGTTAATGGCAATAGAAAAAGAAAATCATCGTGCAATGTATAAACTAGGAGTATATTATCAAAAACAAAAAGATGAGGAGAATATGAAAAAATATTGGTTAATGGCAATAGAAAAAGGATATCATGCGGCAATGAATAGACTGGGATTGTATTATAAGAAAGAGAAAAAAGATTATGATAATATGCAAAAATATTATTTGATGGCAATAGAAAAAGGAAACAAAACCGCAATGTTTAACTTAGGATTTTATTATCAAACGGTAAAAAAAGATTTTAAAAACATGAAGAAATACTATAAGATGGCAATTGAAACCGGTCATAATGATACAATAAAACATATGATTAATTATTACATAAGATATGATGATGATTGTAATGAGTTAATAAGTATTGTTATTACCGCCGAAAAATATAAAGAATTTCAAAAAACGCTTGAACTTATGCTTCGTGCTGGAAAACCCTATAATGAACAAACCATACAATATATAATTGAACATGGCCATCATTTTACAGACGACTGTCACTTTTTATTAAAACAACATTATAATCTATTAAAACAAAAAATAGATTTGATGGAATTACATTTCAAATATACAGATACTGGACTTGGTATGAAAGAGGCACAAGAAGATTTCATTAAACAAATAATGAATAACGAATAATATATAATTGACAGACTCATGCCTTTATATGGATTCATTCGAAGCTCGTAGTGAGATCTAAATATATAAAAATAGTGATAAAAATTGATTTATTTATTTATTCGAATGTTACTATCCCTAAATAGAACTAGTCAAAAACCCATTATATGTTATAAATGGAAGACCCAATACGAATATGGTGTAAGAAAAATACTTATATTTATATGACAATTCCGACGGAATCGATAGAAAGAGTGTATAATTTATTGATCAATGATGTATTTAGTGAACCGATAAACGATACGGAAATGATGTATTACGGAAGATATTACAGTTTACAAAAAGATTATGATCAGATGATTAAATATTATTTAATGGCAATTGAAGGTGGTAATAGTCAAGCAATGAATAATTTAGGATTTTATTATCAAAATATTACAAAAGATTATGATCAGATGATGAAATATTATTTAATGGCAATTGAAAAAGGTAATATTAGTGCAATGAATAATTTAGGAGCCTATCATCAAGATATTACAAAAGATTATGATCAGATGATGAAATATTATTTAATGGCAATTGAAAAAGGTAATATTGATGCAATGAATAATTTAGGAGTTTATCATCGAAATATTACAAAAGATTATGATCAGATGATGAAATATTATTTAATGGCAATTGAAAAAGGTAATATTGATGCAATGAATAATTTAGGATTTTATTATAAAAATATTACAAAAGATTATGACCAGATGATGAAATATTATTTAATGGCAATTGAAGGTGGTAATATTGATGCAATGAATAATTTAGGATTTTATTATCAAGATATTACAAAAGATTATGATCAGATGATGAAATATTATTTAATGGCAATTGAAAAAGGTAATAGGCATGCAATGAGTAATTTAGGATTTTATTATCAAAATATTACAAAAGATTATGATCAGATGATGAAATATTATTTAATGGCAATTGAAAAAGGTAATAGTCGTGTAATGAGTAATTTAGGAGTCCATCATCAAAATATTACAAAAGATTATGATCAGATGATGAAATATTATTTAATGGCAATTGAAAAAGGTAATATTGATGCAATGAATAATTTAGGAGCCCATCATCAAAATATTACAAAAGATTATGATCAGATGATGAAATATTATTTAATGGCAATTGAAGGTGGTAATAAACAAACAATAGATAGCTTAATGAAATATTATAAACAAAATGAAAATTACACTGACTTAATAGGCTTATATATAAAAACACAGAATTACAAGGATTTTCAAGTGACTCTAGAACATATGCTCAATATAAAAAGTCCATATACTCCACAAATTACACAAAATATAATTGACTATGGACATCATTTTACGACCGATTGTCATTTTATATTAAAACAACATTATAATCTATTAAAACAAAAAATAGATTTGATGGAATTACATTTCAAATATACAGATACTGGACTTGGTATGAAAGAGGCACAAGAAGATTTCATTAAACACATAGTAAAGAAATATTGATTTATTTATTGAATATTAACATACCAATTTATATGTAAAATAAAATTATTATGAATAAAAATGGATCAATGGTCTTCCAAAAAAACATATAACTTTAAAGCAAAAGGCATTTTCATGGCATGTAAACAAAGTTCTTCACCTTATTATTCGGGGGAATTTGGTGCCGAAACAATTTATTCATTTGAGTGTTTTTGTCAAGCTGGGGAACATACAGTTTCTTTTAAGAAAATAGGCTATCCATGTCATAGTATCATGGATAATTTACATAAACATTCTGAAGATGCTCAAAAAACACTTTGTAAATTCAATACTTTACAAGAATTAATGGAACGATATTTTGAATTGAACCCGGTTGAAATTTTTGGAATGAGGACATATTCAATTTGTAAATCTGGACCCAATGATATTGTGGAATATATTTGTGATTTTGAAGACATCATACCTATCTATATCAGCTACTTACAGATTGATAATAAAAAGTTAAGAAAGTCTGTCATAATGTTAAAAAGACAGAATGAAGAACTGAACTTGGCCTTATATTATCATCCAGGAGGTGATGCAGCTCAACAGGCGAAAGAGGATTTTGAATCAATGATAAATAAAGATTAAAAAAATTGATTTCATAATTATAAAAGAGATATAATTGTATAATTATTTAATCAAACATCATAATGGTTACATTATACGATCGTGTATTTGTAAAAGATACTCAACAGGCATTATACCCTTGTTTTGGTTATAACCAATTAAGAGATCTAATTGGTGGGAAATTATTAGTAAATATAAATGATTCAATTATAGTGCCAATTAATGAAGACAATGTTGGAATCATAACCCGAACATATTATGGATTTCAATACATGGATTATTATTCAACCCGTTTTAATAAATATGGCTGGAACATTGAATTGACTTTTGAAGAGTTTAAAACAATTGTTTGTCATTGTTATCATTAATTTTTTTATTAGTGCCGGTAAAAAAATTGAATAATGAAACATTTAATAGTTCTATTATTTGTCCATCAATACGACAAGCTTTTCTCAATCAATTATCACATCATGTCATATCATAAAATACAACTTTATAATCTGGTGACAATTGATGATCACCGTTACAAAGTTGAAGGATTGTTATACAAAGGCCCTGAAAATACATTGTCTTGGCGCCCACATCCCAACTTTCCTAAAACTGACAGTGAGAATCGATACTATTTATTGGTAGGTGTTGGTTTCGATCATTCTTACCATGTGTGTGAAACCAAATTATTATCAATTTAATTTATTAAAAAATTGATAATAATTCTAAATATATGTCATTTTAATAATCATTTATTTATTCCAATTCATCCAACTCAAAATGGACAAATATGCTTATATTTTACAAACTAAAGATAGATATAAGAGGATATACTATATGACCAGGCTTATTAAGCCGTGGTTTAAAACTCATTTTTATAAAACAAAAAATATAAGAAAATTCAAAGATATAAATTCAATCGAAAAATTATTCCAACTTTATATTTTAAATCAAATATGTACACCAGTAACAGAAGAAGAGTTTTATTTTTTTGATCTTTATTACAGTGTTCCATATCATGATACAGACCAATATGATGATAATGGAGAAAAAATTACTGTTTATGTCAAAGATTTAATGGAAGGCTATTGTTTAGATGCAATAGAAAAAGGCAATAATGCTGCATATTTATATTTAATTAAATTTTATAACCGACATGGAAAAATAGAATTAGCTGAAAAATATGCATTAATTATCAATGAGTTAGGGAATCACGATATTTTGCTAGAACTGGCAAGAGCATATGATCCATCTAATTATTCGTTTGATGAATACCGTATTAAGTACGAGTATGAAGAGAAAGAAAATTTACAAGCAAAATTTGCGGTAGAAAATACAGATAAATTTAGAGACAAAGCAATACATTATTATGTAATGAGTATTGATTATGGTAATGTTGATGCAATGAAACGAATAATTAAAATCATACATGAAAATCGTTATTATCTCAAACAAAATGGCGGTGTTGAATCAATACTAGACCACTTCGGGGCCTTAATTGCTAAAGGTAATATTGATGCAATGTATTATTTAGGTTGCCATTATTCAAATAACCTAGGTTATTATGATACGGATGGAACCAATAAAAAAAATATGGAAAAATATTTGTTGATGGCACACGAAGGCGGGCATAAAACAGCATCGGATAAGTTATTCAGTTATTATTTACACAAAGATAAACAATGGAAACCAACAATAACATCTAATGACATTTTAAGCTGTTATATTCGTCTAAAAGATTATCATAACTTTGCGCGCTTCTTCTATATTATGATGGTTGGAAATGGTGAAATTAATAATAATAAACCATTGTATTATAAACAAGATCATATCCCAGCAAGACCAAAAGAACAAAGGAATAAAATTAGTGCCACGTTTAATACTTGTCATATTGATGATCATGCCATGCAATATTTATTAGAGTATGGTCACCTTTTACCAGAAGATGCTCCTCCTTTGGTGAAAATGTTTTATAATAGTTTGAAAGTAAATCAAGATTTGAAGAAAGAAATTGAGGATTTAAAATTAGCTGTTTATTATCATCCATCTGGTGATGCAGCCCAACAGGCAAAAGCAAGTTTTAGTTCGTTAAGCTCATTACATTAGCACTACATATAGCTCATTGCATTCACAATATAGCTCATGAACGTGGAGCTTTGATATGGTTGGCACTAACAAAATATAACACTTTTTTATATCAAAAAAATTGAAATTAAGAGTTATTGAAACATCCATTTTATTTGACCTTATATTGACTCCTTTTCCCAACGACGAACTCAAGACAAACAATATGTCAGCTTCTGCTTCTTCCACTGAATTCCCTGAGACATCACCGGCTGCTGCTCAGCCGTATGTCGGGGCGCCGACTCGCTACCATACACCTCTCAAGGTGGTTTGTCCTGGTTGCCAGAAGACACACAGCATCACTTGGGCATTCCCTAAGCCGAATGGAGGTTACCACTATCAAACTTGTGATTGCGGACAGGAACTTGGATGTGCTCCTGTCGATCATGTGTCCATTCGCTCTCCTCTTTGGGGCAATTAGATCTTCTCCTTTTCGTATACAATTTACATAAAATTGCATATAAAAATTGAAATCAGAAGGCAGATTCTACTGGCAATTAAAAAAAATTGAATTTATTATTTTATTGAATTGAGAGTGTTATTATTAATTATTAAATGAATAATAATGTATCAAAAGGACAAATCATAGATCCATCATTTGGAACCGGTGAATTAGTTGAAAACAACGGTCTTGTTTATAGTTGTAATTTAAATCAAACAGATGTTGATGCCAATAAAAACAAATTCTATATTATGCAAGTCATTAAAAAGAACACAGGATATGTCTTAGGAATAAAATATGGAAGAATCGGCGAAGGCGGTAAAGCAAGCACTACAGACCATACTTCCATGAATAATGCCTTGTGGGCTTTTGAGAAACAATTTAAAACAAAAACAGGGAATGTATGGGGGACAAAAAACTTCGTGAAGAAAGACGGTAAATATTTTATGTCTGAAGTTTCATATGAAAACGAACTACAAAACATTCCATCAACACAATTAAAAATACCGGATTCCAAATTAGATGACCGAGTGCAAAAATTGATTAGTATGTTGACAGATGTAAAAATGATGCAAAGTGCATTGGTTTCATTAGATATTGATTCAAAAAAGCTACCATTAGGAAAAATCAAACAATCACAATTAGAGAAAGCCGATGGAGTATTAAATCAAATTCAACAGTTATTGGTTAAGGATGATGCAGAAATGACAAGCAATATCACTAAACTATCGTCAGAATATTATACACTATTACCCATGAGTTTTGGTAGAAAGAAACCACCTGTCATTAATAGTGATGAGATGATAAATAAATATCGGGATATCATTGATGAACTAAAGAATATGGTTATTGCTGTTCAAGTGACTAATAATGTGAAAACAGATCAAAATCCAATTGATAGTATTTACAATGACATTAATACAATAATATCACCGTTAGATAAATCGAGTCAAATGTGGAAGCATATTGAAGATTATGTTAAGAATACACATGGCCCAACTCATGGTTATAAGTTAGAGATTTTAGATATTTTTGAAATTCAACAAAATGGTAAGAAAGCGAAATTTGATAATTATTGTAAGAACATTAATAATCGAACATTGTTGTTCCATGGAAGTGGTATGTGTAACTGGGTATCCATTATGAAGAATGATTTGCTTCTTAACCCTCAACTTGTTAATAAAAATGTCATCATAACAGGAAAAATGTTCGCAAATGGGGTATATTTTGCCGATTGTATCACAAAAAGTTTTTCATATTCGAGAGCGGAAGCATCAAATAATATTGGTTGCCTGGCACTGGCTGAAGTTGCATTAGGAAAAATTTCAAAAAGAACTCAGGCCGATTACTATATTACTAAGGAAAGTTTAAAGAAAGAAGGATGTAATTCAGTTCAAGGAGTTGGAAGACATACGCCAAATGCAACTATTAAACATGATAATCTTAATATTCCTAATGGGAAATTAAAAGATACGGGTAATCAAACGGCATTACTATATGATGAATTCATTGTCTATGATTCCAATCAACAATTTATCCGGTATTTGATATTGGTAAAGAATTGTAGATAAACTTCATACTAATTCGTTTCATTTATCAGTTTGTACTTTGTTTATTTAGTAAATCATTAACTTAAAATATTATTCATAATATTGATTTCTTCAGTTTGAGATTGAATAATATTGTTTGCTAATTCAACAATTTTTTTATTTTGCGTCTTATCCTTAATTTTTTCTGACATTAACAAAGCCATTGAATGATGCGGTATCATACCATTAATAAATTGTTTATCATCGACAAAAATTTGATTTCTGATTAAGTAAATAATAATTACAATACTAATAATTCCTATAATAAGTGTTTTGACATGATGAAAATGATATAATTCATTAAGCGTAATCATCCAAGCTGTCATTAACAAAGCCATGTAAAGATCATTAATATGTAGTCTAATATCCTTCCAGTGATAGGTCCAAATATTCATACTGCTTAATAAACCAGCAATAATTGAAATTATAATCATTGGTATCATATTATATATATTGTGAATAAAGAAAATTATATTTACATTTTTTGATTGTTTATATAAATCACAATTACTATTTCCTTTCACTAAACAAACTTCGTAAGCGCGAATGCGAAGCCGAACGCTCACATAGCTCATTTCATTTGCATTTATTTATTGTTTATACAAATCACAATTCGTATTGCCTTTCACTAAACAAACCTCATATTTGGCTCTCTGACAATAGTAATCACAGACAGGTCGTTCAATATTACACATATGTTCTTTTGTTTTATTATAATAAACTAAACTGATTATGGTTATTGCAATGATTAAATATATAATTGTTTTCATTATGTATTTACTTAATTTCCTTCGGAAATCTCACATACGTTCGGCTTCGCGGTGAACTACGTTCAATTCGCTTACGCTCATAAATTGCTTTGCAATTTGCTCGCAATGCTCGCTCAATGCCATTCACTTAAGAAAATTGTTCGGTGTATGTTTGGTCGATCATTTGGTGTGAATGTCCAGGCTATGGTTATAAAGTATGGAATCATATGATTGTTTGCAAAAGATGATAACAATTATAAGAAAACCATACTTAATTTCCTTCGGAAATCTCACTTACGTTCGGCTTCGCATTCGCTTTGCTCATTTCGCTTACGCTCAGCTCATTTCATTCGCGCTCACGATGTTCGCAAAATCACATTAACATTCGGCTTCGCATTCATTTAAGAAAATTGTTCGATATACATAGTTAATCGTTGAGTATTTATTTATTTTTATTACCTTCATATGATTTCATACTTTTATGTTATAGCCTTGAAATATAATATAACGATGGTATCCAGTAAATGCGCTGTTATTAAAAATTACAAAAGTATGTGTGTATATCGATTATCTTAAAAGTTATAGCGAACAAAGTGAGCATGAGCGAAGCGAATTACTTGCGAAGCAAGTTACTCACGCAGTGAGTGTGAGCTTGCTCACTGAGCGAATAGGAACGATGCTCGTCTTAGCTTTTTTCATTCTTCAATTTACAAAAAGTTATAGCGAACAAAGTGAGCATGAGCGAAGCGAATTACAACTTTTGTAAAAAGTTGGAGTGAGAAGTTCGCAAGAACTTTGAAACTACTTGCGAAGCAAGTTACTCACGCAGTGAGTGTGAGCTTGCTCACTAAGCGAAGTGTGTTGACTGACCATGAAATAAGATCATTCGATATTGTTTGCGCATGTGCTTTTATAATTTAATAAAGGGGGGATATATGTATCTCCTTTAATATCTCCGGTTTGTCTTTGATATAAAAGATCATCAATTTGAAATTTTCCCAAATTATTCATTTTGAATTGATCATCCAATGCCACAGCTCCTAAAGTTCCAGTATATGAGCTAGTTAATTCGCTTGCAGTGCCGGATGGTTCATTATAGTTTTTAGATGACACATAATGATTGCAATTTAAACAATTCTTTTGAAGGACATTTCTAGGTTCAACTTGATGCCATACAAGATCGCCATAAGTATTATTAGCACCTGGTAAATGTTTTGTTTCCCAGTCAAATTGCGGAGAGCAAGATAATCTTGGATTATCAGTTAAGACGCCTTGTAATTTGGGATTATATTTATTATCGGCATCATAACGATTTTCTTTAATATAAAAACTAATATTACTTTGATCTCCTGGTTTTTCTGCTAAATTTTCATGTTGGTGGGTTAACAATGCTGGATTTAGATGTTCATATTTGGCTTCAATAATCGTCGGATTTTTTTTAAAAAAATTAATTATTTGAATTATAGCAATTACAAAAATTACAAGTAAGGTTAATTGGTAAAGTTTATCTGAAGTCATTATATATATTATATATAATGAAAAATATTCATCGAAAAGAAAATACTTTGGATAATGTTAGTCGACATCAACCTAGAAATAAGGAGAAAGAACATCAATTAAATAGAGCAGCTAGTGATAGTATTGTCAAAAAGGGATATGATAAAAATGCTTTTTTAATAGATAAAGACCTACAGAAAAAAGTGGAAGAATTTACTATACATCCAAAATCATATATTTTAAATTATTATAATAATGAAGCCATTATAAATATATCTAGAGAATCAATTGATATTTTATTAACGCAAAAAGATTTAATAAGCGTTATTATTCCAACTTATAATAGATTTGAAAGTTTAAATAAAGCGATTGAATCAATAAAACAACAGACCTATAAAAATGTCGAGATAATAGTGATTAATGATGCATCAACCCAGAAAGATTATTATAATAAATCCTTAGGTGATAATATACAATTAATTAATTTACCAATCAATATGAAAGAAAAATATCAGGTACAATCTGCTCAAGGATTAACCAGAAACGAAGGAATTAAAATAGCCAAAGGGAAATATATTACATTTTTAGATGATGATGATTATTGGTTTCCTGAAAAATTACAAATACAACTTTATTATTTAAAAAAACACAAATTACAAATTTGTTCAACAAATTATTTTAGGGGTCATGGTATCTTTAATGAAAATAATAAAATGAAATATAATAAAGGATTATGTTGTGATTTAAATAAAATTCATAAAATTGGAAAATACGAAGGCATTTTGACAGTTCCAGATTTCAAATATTCATTAACAAGTACTGTTCTAATTAAAAAATCTTTTTTGAATGAAATGAATTGTTTTAAACTAATAGATGCGGAGGATTGGGATTTGTGGAACAGAATTTATAAAATAGAAAAAACATTATTTATAGATATATTATTAATTTATTATGATTTAGGTCATGCCGGAGGTAAACACTACAAGGTTGGTAATAATTGGCAAGGAAAAGATATATAGTATATATATATATGTCAATTATATCTATATTAAAAGATATAGAATCATTGTATCAAAGAGATAAAATGGTCAATAGCATAAAACAAAATATAATTTTTAGAACATATGGTTTGTATGTTGCACCAGCAGATGAAATTGGAAATAAAACATGTACAAGTAAAAATATGAATTGGAAAGGATCACATATTACCATTGCTGGTTTTAATGAAAATAATAAAGATATCGTAATCAAAATTTTACAATTTTTAGAACCATTAGGAATTGGTATTAAACATTGGAAGCCAAATAAAGGAACAACTACAATAACCAATAAAAATATTAAAA
>Ga0214471_10003043_pt1 | contig 13016 bp, 12 predicted proteins | sample RVTome_5_FD_207665 | JGI IMG/M metagenome (GOLD analysis project Ga0214471, IMG submission 207665) | Soil microbial communities from uranium-contaminated site in the Upper Colorado River Basin, Wyoming, United States - RVT142D155 | ecosystem: Environmental > Terrestrial > Soil > Contaminated >...
CCGTTTCGGCGGCCTCACCGTGCCCGACTACGTGGCCGCGCGCTTCGCCAGCGAGAAGGCCCGGGTGCTGGCCGCGGTGCTGATCGTCGTCTCGTACACCATCTACCTGGTGGCCCAGTTCCAGGCCAGCGGCGAGATCGCCGGGGTGATCTTCGGCGTCGAGCCGCTCACCGCCATGCTCGTGCTCGCCGGCTCGACGGCGTTCTATTCGCTGCTCGGCGGCATGCGCTCGAGCTCCTACGTCGAATTCATCCAGACGCTGATCATGGTGGCGGGTCTGGTGCTCGCCGTGCCGGTGCTGTGGAGCCAGGTCGGCGGCCTGGGCGCGGCCGTGGACGTCCTGCGCGGGATCGACGAACGGCTCCTGGGCTGGTACTACGGCCCCCGCGAGCTGATCGCCTTCGGCGCCAGCTTCGGGCTGTCGATCGCCGCCGCGCCCTACGAGCTCACCCGCTTCTACTCGATGCGCGACGAACGCACCGTGCAGCGGGCGATCGGCGTCTCGATCGGCTTCCAGCTCGTGATCGGCCTCGCGGTGCTCGCCAACGGCCTGCTGATGCGGGCGCTCTACCCGAGCCTCGAGTCCCCCGACCAGGCGAGCTCGGTGATGGCCTACCAGGTGCTGCCGCCGCTGGTGGGCGCGTTGCTGCTGGCGGCGATGCTGTCGGCCATCATGTCGACGGTGAACTCGATCCTGCTGGTGACCGGGGCCTCGCTGGCCCACGACCTCTACGGCCGCTTCGTGCGCCCGCGGGCGAGCCAGAGCGAGCTGCTATGGGTCAACCGGGCGGGGATCGTGGTGCTGGCCCTGGTGCCCCTCTGGTTCGCCTTGCAGAAGCTGGGGGACGTGCAATCGATCGTCGTGGAGCAGGCCAAGTTCATCGCCAGCTTCTTCTTCGTGCCGGTGGTGGTGGGGCTCAACTGGCGGCGCGGCACGGCGGCGGGGGCCGTCGCCGCCATGGTGGGAGGGTTCCTGGCCTGTCTCGCCTGGGAGCTCACCGGACAGCGCGGCTTCGCGGCCCACGGCGTCGACGCGGTGGAGGTGGGGGTGGCGACCTCGCTCGTCGCCTTCGTGGTGGTCTCGCGGTACACGCGTCCGGTGCCGGCGGAGAACCTGCGGACGTTCTTCCGCGAGCGCTAGCTAGGGAACCTTTCGCGGGCCGGGGCGTTATACCCCTCGGAGAGACGATGGAACCGACCGACGGAGAGCTCCTCGAACGGTCCCGCAACCGCGATCCCGAGGCCTTCGGCCAGCTCGTCGACCGCTACAAGCACCCGATGGTCGCCTACCTGGCCCGTCTCAGCGGTTGCCGCGAACGGGCGGAAGACTTCGCCCAGGAGGCTTTCGTGCGCTTCTACCAGCAGCTCGGCCGCTACCGCGAGGAAGGAAACCTCATGGCCTATCTCTTTCGCATCGGCACCAATCTGGTGGTGAGCGACGAGCGACGCAAGCGGCGCTGGCGGCTGCTCGAGCCCTTCCTGGCGCCGGCCAACGGCCACGGCAAGGGTCCGCGCGAGGAGCTCCTGGCCGGCGAGGAGCAGTGCCAGGTGAGCCGCGCGCTCGCCGGCCTCGACCCTCTCTACCGGGCCCCCCTGGTGCTGCGCGAGATCGAGGGACGCTCGTACCTCGAGATCGCCGACGTGCTCGGGGTGAGCGAGGGGACGGTGAAGTCGCGCCTCCACCGGGGCCGCCAGCTCCTCAGGGAGAAGCTGGCCCCTTACTGGAACGGCAACGGGAGCCACTGACGGAGCCACACGACATGGACGAACAACGGCTCAACCAGCTCCTCCGCGAGCTGCCGCGCCACCAGGCGTCGCCGCGGTTCACCGCCGCGGTGCTGCGGCGCCTCGCGGACGACGCGCCGCGGCCGCGGCCCCTGCGGCGCCTGACGCCGGCGGCGGCCGCCGCGGCGCTCGTCGCCGCCGGGCTCGTCTTCGGCGTCCACGAGTGGACGCGGGGGGCCGAGCGCCAGCGCGAGCTCGCCCGTCTGGAAGCGCTCGAGTCCGAGAAGCGCGCTCTCGAGGCCGAGATCCTCGAGCTGCGCCGCCTCGCCCGCGACGCCCGGCCGGTGGTCTACCTCGGCAGCACTTCGGCGGTCGACCTAGTGGTCGACCTGGAGCGTCTGGCCGAGCGCCGGTCGCGGTGGCGGGAGAGCGGCAACGAAAATCCGCGGCCGGCGGCCTACGCCGTCCCGGCCGGTCAACCCATGGGAGAACCACGCCGATGAAACACGCCACCGCCGCCACCGCGTTCAGCTTGCTCGCTCCTTTCATTCTCGCCGCCGCGCCGGCCGCCGCCCAGGACGACGGCGAGGACAAAGACCGCCGCCGCATCGTCATCGAAAAGGTCGGCCGCGGCGACTGCCTGAGCGCCATCCGTCTCGGCGAGGGCGGCCCCGAGCTCCTGAGCCTCGGCAGCCACGCCTTCCTCGGCGTCGAGCTCACCGGGTTGACGCCGGAGCTGCGCCGGCACTTCGGCGTGCCCGGCGACGCCGGCGTGCTGATCGGCAGCGTGGAGGAGGATTCGCCGGCTGCCGCCGCCGGTCTGCGCGTGGGCGACGTCCTGACCCGCTTCGACGGCGAGGACGTGACCTCCGCCGGCCGCCTGGGCAAGCTGGTGCGCGGGCACGACAAGAACGACCAGGTGAGGATCGAATACGTCCGCGACGGCAAGGCGGCGACGGCGACCGCCACGCTCGGCGAGCGACCGCGCTGCGGCTTCGACGTGGGCGGGCTCGTCGATCTCGAGCACCTTCCGCTCATCGAGCTCGGCAAGTTGTCGCCGCTGATCGATCTCGACGAGCTCCCCGCGTTCGAGGGCCTGCGCTTCCTGGAATTGGAAGGCGACGACTGGCGCAAGTCCATGGAGAGCCTGCGCGAGTCGTTCGAGAGCGAGGACTGGCAGCGGCAGATGGAGCGCCTCCGGGAGATCGACCTGGACGGCATCGAGGAGCGTCTGCGCGAGGCCATGGAGCGTCTGCACGAGCTCGAGGACGAGATCCGCAGCACCCGGGAAGAGGTCGAGAACGACGATCCGAACGTCTGAGGCGTCTGTTACCGTCCGGTGAGCCGCAGGACGTCGTTGACGACGACGAAGATCATCAGCGCCAACAGGAAGTAGAGGCCGATGTTCGTAAGACGCAGGCGCAGCTCCTTCGACACCGGACGCCGGCGCACGCCCTCGATCGCCAGGAAGACCAGGTGGCCGCCGTCGAGCACCGGGATGGGCAGCAGGTTGAGGACCGCGAGGTTGACCGAGAGGAAGGCCATGAACCACAGCAGGTAGCGCAGGCCGGCGCGCGCCGCCTGGGCTGACGCGTCGGCGATGACGACGGGCCCGCCCAGCTCGCGGACCGAGATGTCGCCCACGACCATGCCCTTCAGGCTGAAGAGCACCAGGGCGGCGACGTCCCAGGTCTGGCGGGCGCCCTCGACGATCGCCGCGCCCGGGCCGAAGCGTTCGTACACGGGCTCGGGCAGGCGCTGTCCGATCCCGATCCGGGCGACCATGACCGGCTCGCCGGTCTCGGGATCCCGGCGCGCCTCGCGGGTGAGCGGATCGCGGTCGATCTCTTCGACCGGGGTCATCGACGCCGCGATCCGCTCGCCGTCGCGAAGGGCCACCAGCGCCAGCTCCTCGCCGGCCCGATCCTTGACCGCGTCCACGAGCTGATCCCACGAGCCGATCGCCAGGCCGTCGATCTCGACGATCAGGTCCCCGGGGCGAAAACCCGCCGCCTCGGCGGGCGATCCCGCCACGACCGACCCGACGCGGGGCTCCACGAAGGGTCGCAGGGCCAGGGCGATCCGGCCCCGGGTTTCCATGTCGATGCCCGGCACCGCGACGTCGACCGGGGCGACGGTGCCCGCGAACTCGAAGCGCAGGGACTCGGACATGGGGTCGAGGACTTGGTCGAGGATGTCGTCCCAGGTCGCGACCGGCTCGCCGTTGACCCGCTCGACGTCGGCGCCGAGGGGCAGCTCGGCGAGCTCGCGTGCGGCCTCGGGAAGGACCTCGACGTCGACCCTGCCGAGCTGCGTGATCGGGGTCTCCGCGCCGCCGTAGACGAACGCCAGCAGGGTGAAGGCCCACCAGGCGAAGAGCGCGTTCATCACGACGCCGGCCGAGAGCACGAAGATGCGCGCCGGCACCGATTTCGATTCGAAGAGCTTCTCGGGCGGGAAGTCCTGCTCCGTTCGGCCGCCTTCGAGGGCCTCGACGTCGTCCTGCTCCTCCTTGCTGGCCATCTTCACGTAGCCGCCGAAGGGGATCCACGAGATCACGTACTCGGTCTCGCCGCGGCGCCAGCGCAGGGGCGTGATCGGGCCGAGGCCGATCGAGAAGCGCGGCACGCCGATGCCGACCGCCTTGGCCGCCAGGTAGTGGCCGAGCTCGTGGACGAAGATCAGGACGCCGAGGACGACGACGATTGCCAGATAAAGCACAGCACCTCTTTCCCGTGGCGTCAGGCCGCGCCGGCGGCGGCGACGTGGGCGTCGATCACGCGCCGGGCCTCGTCGCTCAGGTCGGAGAACTCGACGCCCATGGCGCAGCGGTCGGCGTCGAGCACCTCGAGGTGGACCACCGTGCCGGTGACCTCGATGAGCTGGTTGTTGAGGGCGAGGGTGAGGGTGAGGGTCGAGCGCAGCGGCAGGGGATGGTAGAGCTCGAGGCGGACGCCGCCGGGCGAGATGTCGAGGGTGCGGCCGGTGGCGAGGTCGGCGCGGAAGCCCTCCTCGTCGAAGCGGCTGATCTGCACCAAGTTGAGCTTCTCGACGCGCGGATGGTCCCGGCGGTCGTGCGAGCCTTTCGTCTGCGTCATGGCGTCCCCTTCCGTACGCGCCCTACTCTAGAGAGCGCGGGGGAGGACGTCAATCGCCGCTCTCGCCCCCCGCCTTGTCGACGTAGCGCGCGAGCAGGGCCGCGGCCTGGTCGCCGAGCTCGGTGAACTCGATGCCCATGGCGCAGCGCTCCGCGTCGAGCTCCTCGAGGTAGACCACGCGGCCGCGCACGTCGACGAGGTCGTCGTCAAGGGCCAGGGTGACGCTGACGACGGAGCGCAGGGGCAAGGCGTGGTGGAGCTCGAGGCGCATGCCGCCGCGCGAGAGGTCGAGGGTGCGGCCGGTGGCGAGGTCGGCGCGGAAGCCCTCTTCGTCGAAGCGGCTGACCTGGACGAGGTTGAGCTTGCGGATGCGGGGATAGGCGCGGGACTGTTCTTCAGACATGGCCGGTAACCTCCCTGGAGGGTCGTGGTCAACGCAGCGATCCGTCCACGTCGATCGCCTTGAGCTTCTCGAGCTGCTCGCGGCACGAGCTCATCTCGCCGCGCAGCCGCTCGAGCTCCTCGCGCAAGCTGCTCGCCGTGAGGTCGAGATCGAGGATCAGCGCCGCCTGCGAGCGATGGGGGCCGGACTCGAAGCGTTCCATGAGCTGGTCGAAGAAAGCGCGGGCGCGCGCCTGGTCGTGGACGGGGCTCTCGGGCAGGGCGTAGACCAGGGCGAGACGCAACAGCACGCGGTCGACCTCGCCGCGGCCGGCCGCACCTCGGCCGGTCCCGTTCCCCAGCGCCTCCTCGTAGGCCGCGGCGGCTTCAGCGTAGCTTCCGGTCTCGAAGAAGCGGTCGGCGCGCCGCAGGCTCGAGCCACAGCTCAGGAGCGTCAGGAAGGCGACCGCCAGCACGGCTCGCCTCAGCGTATCAGGCGGAGTTTTGGCCCGCAAAGCCGGCTGATGATACTAGATTCGGCGCGCCCGCGCGCGCGGAATCGGCGGCGGAAAGCGCTCCTTCGTCGGCGGGGGGCGGCAGCAGCACGCGGAACACGCTGCCCGCCGGCTCGTTGTCGGCGACCCAGATGGCGCCGCGGTGGGCCTCCACGATGCCGTGGCAGATGGCCAGGCCGAGGCCCGCCCCTCCCACCGAGCCGCCGCGCCGCGGTCCCGCCTGGTGGAACCGGTCGAAGATCCGCTCCCTCTCGGCCACCGGCACCCCGGGCCCGGCGTCGCGCACCGCCAGCAGGACGCCGCCGCCCCGCCAGCGCGCCGGCGCCCCCGCCGGCGGCGCCGCCACCACCTCGAGGCCCACTCGCACCGCGGCGCCCTCGGGGGAGAACTTGATCGCGTTCTCGACCAGGTTCTCCACCACCTGGACCAGCCGGTCGCCGTCGCAGTGGATCTCCACGGGCTCGGCGGGCAGCTCGACGTCGAGGCGCAGGCTCCGCTCGCGGGCCCTGGGCGCCAGCTCGGCGAGCGCGTCGCGCACGAGCTGGCGCAGGTCGTGGAACGCCAGCTCGTAGGCCATCGCGCCGGCCTCCATCCGCGACAGGTCGAGGAGCTTGGAGATCAGGCGCGACAGGCGCTCGCTCGAGCGCAGGTTGAGCTCGAGGAGACGCCGTTGGGTGTCGTTGAGAGTGCCCGCGACGTCCTCGAGGAGGATCTTGTGGGTCTCCTGCAGGGTGGCCAGCGGCGTCTTGAGCTCGTGGGAGACGTGCGAGAGCAGGTCCTTCTTCATCGCGTCGAGCTCGCCGAGCCGCTGCACCATGGCGTTGAAGTCGGCCTCGAGCTGCGCGAACTCGTCGTCGCTCGAGCCGTTGAGCTCGAGGGCGAAGTCGCCCGCGGCCACCGTGTGGGTGCCTGCCACCAGGCGCTGCAAGGGCGCGTTGATCGAGCGCACGGTGAGCTGCACCACCACCAAGCCGAGCAAGACCGCCGCGGCGGCCACGCCGAGCGCCACCCGCCCCGCCGTCTCGCTCGCCGCCGCCGCCGTCCGCGCCCGGTGGACGATCGCCGCTTCGACGGCCGCCAGGAGCCCTTCGGCGCGCTCGCGCACGTCGCGCACCTCGTCGGCGTCCGTGGTGCCGGCCGGCAAGGCGCGCCAGGCTTGGCGAAAGGTCTCGAGGGCCTCGCCCTCGGCGCCCTCGAGACCGAGCGTGGCGAGCGCTGCGACGCCCTCGCCGGCTTCGCGGCGCAGGCGCTCGACCTTGGCGGAGTACTGGGGGTCGTGGGTGACCTCGAGCTTGCGCAGGGATTCTTCGATCTCGTCGAGCAGCCGGATCTGGAAGAGGGCGTGGCGGGCGGCGCGGGTGTGGGTCGTCGACACCTCGCGTTGCACCGCCACCAGGTCGCGCACCACGGCGACCAGGTACCCCAGCGCGCCGACCGCCAGCAGGAGCAGCAGGGCGGAGCCCACGGCGACCTTGCTGGCGACCTTCATCCCTCCCCACCCTTCATCCTTCCCCGTCGATGCCGTAGGAGCGCAGCTTGTTGCGGATGGTCTTGACGTCGACGCCGAGACGCCGCGCCGCCGCGGCCTTGTTGTTGTCGAGGCGCTTCAGGGTCTCGAGGATCAGGATCTTCTCGGCCTCGGCCGAGGTCACGCCGCCCGGCAGCACGATCTCGTCGCCGGCGGCGGCCGCCGGATCGCGCAGGTAGGGCGGCAGGTGGCGCAGCTCGATCCAGTCGTCCTTGGCGAGGATCGTGGCGCGCTCGATCACGTTGCGCAGCTCGCGCACGTTGCCCGGCCAGGAGAACCGCTGCAAGAGCTCGAGCGCGTCGCCGGCGATGCCTTCCACCGCGGCGCCGTGCCTGGCGTTGAAGCGCTGGACGAAGTGCTGCGCCAGCAGCGGCACGTCCTCGGCGTGCTCGCGCAGCGGCGGCAGCTCGAGGGTGAAGACGCTCAGGCGGTAGAAGAGGTCCTCGCGCAGCAGCCCTTCTTGTACCGCCCGCCGCGGCTCGCGGTTGGTGGCGGCGATCACCCGCACGTCGAAGCTGAGCTCCAGGCGAGCGCCGAGGCGGCGCACCCGGCGCTCCTCGAGCACCCGCAGGAGCTTGGGCTGGAGCGGCGGCGGCATCTCGGCGATCTCGTCGAGGAAGAGGGTGCCGCGGTCGGCCTGCTCGAAGAAGCCCGGCCGGCTGGCGAGGGCGCCGGTGAAAGCGCCCTTCTCGTGGCCGAAGAGCTCGCTCTCGGTGATGCCCTCGGGCAGCGCCGCGGTGTTGACGCCCACGAAAGGGCCGTCCTTGCGGGCCGAGAGGTCGTGGATGGTGCGGCACACCAGCTCCTTGCCGGTGCCGCTCTCGCCGGTGAGGATGGCGGAGGCGTCGGAGGCGGCCACCACCCGGACCAGCTCCACGAGCTCGCGGATGGCCTTGCTCTCGCCCAGCAGACCGCCGACGCCGGCGCCGCGCTCGAGGCGCGCCTTGACGCGGCGGGTGGCCCGGCGCTGCTCGATCCGATTCTCGGCGTCGGCGAGCACGGCCTTGAGCCGCGGGTAGTCGAGGGGCTTCGTGAGGTAGTCGAGGGCCCCTTTCTTCATCGCCTCCACTGCCGTCTCCACGTTGGCGTGGGCGGTGATGAGGATCACCGGGCGCTCGCCGTCGCCGGCCTTGAGCCACTCCAGCAGCTCGAGGCCGGCGACGTCGGGCAGGACCACGTCGGAGACCACGGCGGCGGGCCGGTGGCGCTCGGCGAGGCGCCGCGCCTGGTCGCCGTCGGCGGCCACGAAGACTTCGTAGCCCCAGGCCTCGAGGCGCAGGCGCAGCACCTCGCGCATCGCGTCCTCGTCGTCGACCGCCAGGATCTTGAGCTTCTTCACCATCGTCCGCCTTTCGGGTGGCCCATTCTCTCCCGGCGGCCCCTGCCGCGTCGAGGGGTCAGAAGCGGATGCCGAAAGCGATCACGCCTTCGGTCTCGTCGGCGAGGATCAGCTTCCCCTGGATGTAGGGGCGGACCGAGGAGCCGCGGGGCTTGAACCCCACGCCGGCGAGGAGGTTGACGCCGGCGTCGGTGTCGTCGCGGCGCGGCGGGCGGTCGCGGAAGATCAGCGCCAGACCCGCGCCGGCCCAGATGTAGACCGGCTCGCCGACCACGAAGTCGTAGTGGACGTCGGCGTTGGCGGTCACCAGGTCGCCGTTCTCCACGAAGACGTACTCGGCGTTGGGATTGAAGTACCAGCGGCTGCTGCCGATCTGGGCCAGGAGCTCGACGCCGGCGAAGGGGTCGGACTGGTCGGTGTAGACGCCGCCGCGCAGCCCGAAGTCGACGCCGGCGGCCGGCGCCGCCAGGAACAATGGGCACACGGCCAGCAAAGCCAGGGCGATCACTGATCTGCGGGCGCGTCGGGTAAAGGTCGCGTTTCTCGGGGTCCTCATGTCCACTCCTGTTCTCTTGTCGTCTCTTGTCGATTCTTCATTGGGTTGTTATTTCTTCACGCCGCCGCGGCGGCGATGCCTTCGTTTGCCCGCGGCAGAGATAGCCCCATTGCCGCCGGCGCCGGCCTGGTGCAGCAAGAGGCTTGCCAGGCGACGGGAGCTCGCCCTCTGCCGCCGCGCCGCGGCACCCCGCCGCCGCGCCGCGGCGGCGGCTTTCCGGAATCGGGGAAATATTCCCGGTACCCGATCTGCCAGCCCACCGAAACGCCGTTCCGAGCGTGCTCTGAAGGCTGGTACGCCCCTTGCAGCTCACCCTGGGCAACAGGAGGTTGCTGAAATGGTTCACCATCCAAGATCCGACACTTCGCACCATCTCCACCAATCCTGCGGCACGACGGTTGCCGCCGTTCTCGTGTCCGTCCTCGCCGCCGGCCTGGCCGCCGAGTCGCGAGCAGCCGAAATCGCGGTGCAGCCGATCCCCGCTCCTTATGCCAAGACCCTGGTGGTGGAGCCGGTTCCCGGCTCGCCGGGAGCGAGCGGCAAGGCGCTGATCGCGGCCTTGAAGAAGCTCGACCTGAAAAAGCCGGGGCGTTGGCTGGTGAAGCTCGAGCCGGGAGTGTACGACCTCGGCGAGCAGCCCCTCGTTCTCCGGCCGGGAATCGACGTGGAAGGCTCCGGTACCCTGCAGACGGAGATCGTGGGCCTCGGGCAGGACTTCTCCAGCCCGGATTTCAGCTTTCGCAAGGGCGTGGTCATCGGCGCCGCCGACGTCGAGCTGCGACACTTGACCGTGCGCTGCCAGAACACCAATCAGCTCAACGCCTGCATCGTGATGGCCAACTACCAAGCATCGCCGCATCTGACCGACGTGCGGCTGCTCGCCACCGATGCTGAAGGCGAGGGTCATTGGGGGTTGCGCAACGACGAGAGCTCGCCGGTGCTCGACAAGGTGGAGATCCTGGTCGCCAACGGCATCAGCAATTACGCTCTGGTCAACACCTTTGCCGGTTCCCGGCCGGAGATTCGGCGCACTTCTCTGACCGCCCAGAACGGCACCGACCAGAACGTCGGCGTCTTCAACAAGGTCATGGCCCTGCCCGAGCTGCATTCGGTCGACATCGACTTGGTCGGCGGGCGGATCGCCGCCGGCGTGTGGACGATCCGGACCGAGGATGAGGAGATCGAACGCGGCGCCTCGACGCTACCCACCCTCACGATGTTCGACGTCGACATCGAGGCGCGCGACGCCCAGGAGAGCTTCGGCGTCCTCGGCGGCCAGCTCACGATCGAGCTGCGCAACAGCCGGGTGACGGTCGACCGCGGCTCGGCCCTCGACGTGGGCCTCGTCGGCAGCGTCGACGTGCTGAATTCTGAGCTCCGGGCCACCGACTTCCTCGCCCACGCCGACCGCGTGCGGATCGTCGCCACGTGGTTGCGCGGCGGCGGCGACGTGCTGGGCTACAGCGAGGAGACGTGCCTCGGCGTCCACACCGACGAGAGTACGTCGGACGTCTGCCCGTAAGCGTTGCTACGTCGCGCAAGGCGCCGCGCCCTTCGCCACCTCGGGCGCCGGCGCCGGCCGCGCGGCGCCGCGCCACGACACCCAGCCCACGCCGCCGAGGACGAGCGCGATCCCCAGCCCCTGCAGGGAGCTGAGCCGCTCGTCGAAGATGAGCCGTCCCCAGACCGTGGCCAGCACCGGCTGCAGCAGCAGCGACACCGAGGTCTCGAGCGCCGGCAGCCGCGGCAGGGCCGCGGCGATGAGCTGCCAGCCCACCACCTGCGAGCTCACCGCCAGGGCGAGCATCCAGCCGTGGGCGGGCCAGGTCACGAGAAGGTCGAGCCCACCTTCGCCGAGGCCGATCACGCCGAGGCCGAGGGCCGCTCCCAGCGTCGCGTCGAGCATCGGCCCCGCCGGCGCGCCGAGGTCGCGACCGGCGGCGCGAAAGATCACCAGGAAGACGGCATAGGTGATTCCCGTCAGCACGCCGAAAATCACCCCGAGGGCCGGGTCGCGCCCATAGGCGTCGCCGAGTCCGAGGCCGGAGATCAGCACCGCGCCGAGGAGCACCATCGGCACCGCCGCCAGCGCCGCGCGCCGCGGGCGCTCGCGGTAGGTCCACCACGCGAAGAGCCCCACGAAGATCACCTGCGTGTTGCCGAGCACCGTGGCCAGACCGGCGCCGATCAGCTCGATGGCCCGGTGCCAGAGAGCGAGGTCGATCCCCAGGAAGACGCCGGCCAGGACGGCCTGCAGCCGCACCCGCGAGGAGCGATGGTCGCCGCGGCGCTGCCAGGCCCACAAAGCCAGCAGGAAGGGCAGTGCGTAGGCCGCGCGCAGGAAGCCCGCCGCGGTCGGCGGCAGGGCGGCCAGCCGCACGTAGATCGGCGAGAACGACACGAACACGACGCCCGAGAGCACCCACAGCCGCGCCACGTCAGCTCTGCTCCGCGAGGTCCTCGTGCAGCGTCTCGCCCAGCCGCACCGTCTCGTCGACCAGCAAGTCGAGGTCCGCGCGGCGGGTGCGGTGGTTGGTGATCGCCACCCGCAGGCACGCCTGCCCTTTGAGGACGGTGAGCGACGGCACCGCCACGCCCGACTCCTGGAGCGCCACCAGGATGCGGCGATTGAGCTCGTTCATCCGCTCCTCGACTCCGGGCTCGCCCTGCGGGCCGGAGAGGCGGTAGCGCAAGCACACCACGTTGAGCGCCACCGGGGCCATCAGCTCGAGGTGGAGGTGCCGCTCCACGCGCTCGGCGAGGTAGCGCGCCTGCGCCACGTTCTGCTCGATCAGCCGCACGTAGCGCTCGATCCCGTGGCTCTTGATCGACATCCAAACCTTGAGGGCGCGGAAGCCTCGCGACAGCTCGATGCCGTAGTCGGCGTACATCAAAGGGCCCGCGGCGACGCCTCCCGGCAGCGGCGACAGGTAAGCCGGCACGAGCTGGAAGGCGGCGCGGTGGTCGTCGCGCCGGCGCACCAGCAGGCAGCCCACGTCGTAGGGCATGTACATCCACTTGTGGAGGTCGAAGGCCACCGAATCGGCCAGCTCCAGCCCTTTCAGCTTCGGCCGTAGCCGCGGCGAGAGGGCGGCGAGGGCGCCGAAGGCGCCGTCGACGTGGAGCCACACGTCCTCCAGGCGGCAGATCCGGGCCAGCGCTTCGAGGTCGTCGAGCGCGCCGGTGTTGACGGTGCCGGCGTTGCCCACCACGCAGATCGGCCGCCGGCCGCGCCGCCGGTCCTCGTGGATCGCGTCCCTCAGGGCTCCGAGGTCGACGCTGTAGTCCTCGTAGGTCGGCACCAGGCGCAGGGCGTCGCTGCCCAGCCCCAGGAGCTCGACCGCCTTCTGCACCGAGCTGTGCGTCTGCTCCGAGGCGTAGACGACGAGCGGCGCGTGGCCAAGGGGACGCTGCAGGCCCTCGCGGCGCACGTCGAAGCCGGCGCGGGCATGGCGCGCCACCGCCAGACCGAGGAGGTTCGCCATCGAGCCGCCGGTGACCAGGATACCGCTGGCCGTCTCCGGGAAGCCGAGGAGGTCCCGGAACCACGAGATCACCTGCTCCTCCACGTAAACCGCGGACTGCTCGAAGCCGCAGACGTTCGTGTTCATTCCCGCCGCCAGCATCTCGGCCATCGCCCCCAGGGGCGTGCCGGTGCCGCAGACCCAGCCCCAGAAGCGGGGGTGGACGTTGCCGTAGGGATAGGGGAGCACGCGCTCGCGGAACTCGTCGTAGACGTCCTCCGGATCCTGCCCCTCCCGCGGCACGCCATGGGTGAAGGTCCGCTTCACGTCGTCCGGGATCGGCTGCCAGGTGGGGCGCTCCGCGGCGCTGGCGAGATAGTCCATCGTGTCGTCGACCATGCGGTGAGCGA
>Ga0214471_10003044_pt1 | contig 13004 bp, 13 predicted proteins | sample RVTome_5_FD_207665 | JGI IMG/M metagenome (GOLD analysis project Ga0214471, IMG submission 207665) | Soil microbial communities from uranium-contaminated site in the Upper Colorado River Basin, Wyoming, United States - RVT142D155 | ecosystem: Environmental > Terrestrial > Soil > Contaminated >...
TTCGTAGATCTGGATCGGCCCGAGGAGCGAGATGTCCGCCGCGTCGCCGAGCGCGGGCGGGTGCAGCACGCCGTGCGTGACGCCCGGCGCGCGAAGGAGGCGCAGCCGCAACCGCGCCTCGCCGCCGACGTAGACCTGCGCGGGCTCGAGCTCGGCCTCGATGAGGACGTCCGCCTGCCGGGCGCGCGCGGACAGGGCGCATGCGCAGAGCGCGGCGAAGAGCGCCGCCATCTTCAATGCGGTGCGAATGCCGCTCACCAGCGCGCCCCCGAGTCGTAGTGCCAGGTCCCGCGCATCCTCAGTTGCCAGGCGAAACGGTTCGCGAGCAGCGTGCCGGGGTCGTCCGGCACCTCCGCGAGCAGGCCTTCGAGCCGCCGCAGCTCGGCTGCGTCGAGCGCATCGTCCGGCTGCTTCGGCTCGTCCTCCTGCGGCGCCCGCTGCGCGAGGTCGGTGCGGGACGCTGATTGTTCTGGTCCGGCTCCCTTGCCCGAGCGCGCGTCGCGCCGCGCCGCGCTCGCCGGCGCGTTGGGTCCGGCTGATCCGGTTCCCGGGAGCTCGGTGGACGGCGAGGTCGCGTCCGAGCGTCGCCCCGACTGCACCTCGCCGCCGCCTTGCGCCTGCGAGCGCCGCTTCGCCAGCGCCTCGCGCACCAGCGCCCGGTTGAAGAGCGCGTCGCGCATCGAGGGGCTGCGCTCGAGCGCGGCGCCGTAGGCGGCGAGCGCCTGCTCGAAGCGGCCTTCGAGCGCGAGCGCATTGCCGCGGTTGTAGTGCGCGTCCGCCGTGTCGTGCACGGCGAACTGCGCGGCCGCTTCCGCGAAGCGCCCGCTGCGATAGAGCAGCATCGCGTGCCAGGGCGATTCGGGGCCGAGCTTCGCCAGCAGCCGCTCGTGCTCGCCGAAGCGTCCCTTGGCGAATTCCGCGGCCGCCTGCTGGTCGGCGCGGCGCCACAGGTCCGGCCAGTCGAAGGCCTGCGCCTGCGGCGGCGGCAGCGCGAGAGCAAAGACGGCGAGACCCGCGAGCCAGCCGCGGCGGAACAGGAATGCGGCGAACGGCAGCGCGAGCAGCACGAACCAGATGCCGTCGTCCTGGCGCAATTTCGACACACGCGCCGGCGCCTCGGGCGCCTCGGCCCAGGCGTGAGCGCCGCGCGCGAAGCGCGGCGTCTGCTCGCCCGCGGCGAGCAGGTAATACCGGCCGCCGCCCGCCTGCGCCACGCGCTCGAGCGCGACCAGGTCAGGTTTCGAGACCAGGATGTCGCCCGCTTCCGAGCGCGCGAAGGTGCCTTTCGCGAGCCGCACCGGCCCGCCGTGGGGCGTGCCCACCGCGAGCACCGAGAGCGGGAAGCCCGCCTTCGCGAGCGCGCGAGCAGATTCCAGGGTGCGCTCGTCGCCCGCGCTGTCGCCGACGAGGATAACGTCGCCCGCCGCGACGCCGGTGCGCGAGAGCAGGTTGCGCGCCATGTCGAGCCCGAAGTCGGGGCGGCTGCCCGCGCGCGGCAGCGTCGCGGTGCTCAGGCTGCCGAGCAGGTGGACGAGCGCCGCCGCGTCGTTCATGAGCGGCGCCACCGTGAACGCGTCGGCGCCGAACACCACCAGGCCGAGCTGCGCGTCCGCGGATTCGCGCAGGATGGCGACGATCGCCGCGCGGGCGCGCTCGAGGCGGCTCGGGATCACGTCGATCGCGTCCATGGAGGGCGAGAGGTCGAGCACGACGATGCGCGCGCTCTGGTCGCGATAGAGCGGCGCGGGCTGCGCGCGCCAGGTCGGCCCCGCGATCGCGACACAGGCGAGGACGAACGCTATTGCGGCAATGGCGAGCGCAAGCCGAGCGCTCGAAGGCGCCGTTCGGCCGACGAGGTGCGGCAGCAGCTCCGGGTCGACCAGCCGGCGCCACAGCCCCGCGCCTGCCCGCGCGCGCCACCACGCCCACATCAGCACGAGCCCGGCCGGCAGCGTGAAGAGCCAGCCTGGGCGCAGCCATTCGAGCGATTCGATCATGGGCGGGAGTCCACCAGGCGCGCGGAGCGGGCCGCACTTGCCTGCGCCGAAGGCGCCGCATTCGACTGCGCCGAACGCGCCGCACTCCGCGGCTTCGCAGGCGCCGCGCCTTTCCGCGTCGGACGAGCACCCGCGGCGAGTGCCAAAAGCGCCAGCGCGAGCGCAAGCCCGAGCGGCCAGCAATACAGCTCGGCGCTCGGACGGTGATGGCGCTCCTCGCGCGCCGTCGGCTCATAGCGCTCGAGCGCCTCGTAGATGCGCTCCAGCGCGCTGCCGTCGCCGGCGTGGAAGTAGCGCCCTCCGGTTTCCGCGGTGACGCTCTTCAGCGCGGGCTCGTTCAGCCCTTCGCCGCGCATGAACGCCTCGCCCGCCACGACGGCGCCGATGCCGATGGCGTAGACGCGAACGCCATGGTGGCGCGCAAGCCGCGCGGCGTCGGGCACCGTCATGACGCCGTCGGTGCTCGAGCCGTCGGTGAGCAGGATCAGCACGCGCTCGTCGCGCTGCATCTCGCGCAGGCGCGCGACGCCGAGCGCGATGGCGTCGCCGAGCGCGGTGCCTTCGCCCGCGAGGCCGATGAAGGCCTCGTCCACCATCGCGTTCACAGCGTGGAGGTCGAAGGTCAGCGGCGCCTGCACGTAGGCCTTGGAGCCGAACACGATGAGGCCGATGCGGTCGCCCGCGCGGCTGGCGACGAACGAGCGCGCGGTGCGGCGCATGATCTCGAGCCCCATCTCGGAGCCGAGCACGACGGTGCGCATGCTGGCCGAGACGTCGAGCGCGAGCAGCATGCTGCGCCCGCTCGCCGGCACGCCCACCGGCTCGCCGATCCACTGTGGCCGGCACGCCGCCGCGACCAGGGCAGCCCACGCGGCGAGCGCGAGAAAGGTTCGCAGGCGCGGGCGCGCGCCGGCGGCAGCCTGCGACCATGCGCGCGCCTCGCGCAGGAACGGCACCCGCAGCGGCGTTGCGAGCGGTGCCGCGGGCGGCGCGAAGCGCGCCACCAGCCAGGGCAGGAGAATCGCAAGCGCAACGAGGGGCCAGGCGAATTGCAGCATCGGCGCGCCTCTAGAGCACCGCGACGAGCCAGCCACGCGCTGCGCGCAGGAGCGGCGCGGCATCGACGTTCGTGCCCGGCGGGCCGTAGGGCGCGACGGTGAGTTCGCCGCGCAGCGCCTCGAAGCGGCCCGGCGCGCGCTCGCATTCTTCGAGGAACGCGATCCACTCGTCGTCGTGCAGGCCCGCCACGTCGCGATCCGGAAACCTGGCGAGCGCCGCGAGGCGCAGCAGCGACGAGATCTCGGCCACGATCGCAGCGGAGGGCGCGCCCGCGCGATGGCGGCGCGCGATCGCCTCGAGCCGCGCCATCAGGCGCCACCGCATTCTCAGGCGGCGCCACCACGGCGGCCCGTAGCGGATCGCGATCACGGCGAGCGCCCCGAGCAGCGCGAGCGCGAGCCACCAGCCCGGCGCGGGCGGCCACCACGGTGGCGCGGACGGCACATGCACGTCGCGCAGCCGCGCGATGAGATCGAGCTCGGGAATCATCCCGGCGCGCCGGAGTCGTGCCCGCTCGAAGACCGCGCAGGCGCGGCGTAGGACGGCGAGCGCTCGGCGAAGGGCCGCTCGAGCGCGCTGAAAAGTTCGTCGCCGGTCTGCACCGCATGGCAGCTCATGCCGGGCTGCGCGGCGAAGCGCGCGAGCCGCTCGCGTCGCGCCGCGATGTCGCGCGCATGCGCCGCGCGCACACTGGCCGGTGCGGTGTCGAGAACGAGGTGTTCGCGGCCGTCGGTCAGCGGGTAGCGCGCCGGCGGCGGCAGGCTGACTTCCATGGCATCGAACACCCACACCAGGACGACGTCGCCGCGCGCGCCAAGCATTTTCATCGCGCTCGCGAGCGCCTCGTCGGCATCCGCGAAGTCGGACACGACGACGAAGCGCGTGCCGATGGCGGCTTCGCCGGCCGCGCGCGCGGCGAGCTGATCGAGCGCCGCGCCGTCGGGCGCGGCCGCGCCCGGGGCACCGTCCCCGAGCTTTTCGGCGGCCAGGGTTTCGCAGAGCGCTGGCGTCGAGCCCTCCGCCGCGCCGACGCGGATGCTCGCGTCCTGCGCGCCGGCGATGAGCGCGCCGAAGCGATCGCCGCCCTCGGCCGCCGCCCAGCCGGCGAGCGCGGCGACCTGCGCCGCGACCACCGACTTGAACGCGGCGCGCGTGCCGAAGCGCATCTGCGCGCGCTGGTCGACGATGCAGTAGATGTCGTTGCCGCGCTCGAGCTGGAAAAGCTTGGTGTGCGCGCGCCCGGTGCGCGCCGTGACGCGCCAGTCGATGCGCCGCACGTCGTCGCCCGGCGAGTAGAGCCGCGACTCGGCGTAGTCCATGCCCTGGCTGCGCGCCGCGGGCGCGCGCGGGCCTTCGCGCCGCTGCGTGTCGATCGCGAGGAGCCGGCGCATCTCGGCGCCGTAGCGGCGCAGCTCGAGCAGCTCGTGCAGCACCGGGTGCACGCCGCGCGGCACGTGCCGCGGCAACCCGGCGCGCAGGCCGGGCGCGCCGGCGCGCCGAGGCGACGCGCCGAAGCGCGTCACGGCACCGGCACCCGCGCGAGCAGGCGCGCCACGATCTCGTCGCCGCCGACGCTGTCGGCGCGGGCCTGGTAGGAGAGCAGCAGCCGGTGGCGCAGCACGTCCGGCGCGACGGTGTGGATGTCCTCGGGCGAGACGTAACTCCGCCCGGCGAGCCAGGCGTGGGCGCGCGCGGCGCGGTCGAGCCCGATGGTCGCGCGCGGGCTCGCGCCAAGCCGCAAGAGCGGCGCGAGGCTCGCGTCGTACGCGCCGGGCTCGCGCGTCGCGAGCACCAGCTCGACGATGTACTGCTCGAGCGCGCTTGCCATGTGGAGCGCAAGCACCTCGCCCCGCGCGGCGAACACCTGCGCCGAGGTCGCGATCGCGCTCACCGGGGCGCGCCGACCCGAGCCCCCGCCGGCGGAGGCGCGCAGCGCTTCGACGGAAAGCGCGTGAAGCGCTTCGGCGCGCGCGAGCCGCAGAATCTCGTGCTCGGCCTCGGGCGCGGGATAACGGACCTGGATGTGGATCAGGAACCGGTCGAGCTGCGACTCGGGCAGCGGATAGGTGCCGTCCTGCTCGATCGGGTTCTGCGTCGCCATGACCATGAAGAGCTCGGGCAGCGGGAAAGTCGCGCGCCCGACGCTCACCTGGCGCTCTTCCATCGCCTCGAGCAGGGCGGACTGCACCTTGGCGGGCGCGCGGTTGATCTCGTCGGCGAGCACCAGGCTCCGGAACACGGGGCCGGGCCGGAACTCGAAGGTGCCGGTCTCGGCGCGGAACACCTCGGTGCCGGTGAGATCCGCCGGCAGCAGGTCAGGAGTGAACTGGATACGGTGGAAGTCCGCTTCCAGCAATTCGGCGAGGGTTTTGACGGCGGTCGTCTTGGCGAGCCCCGGCACGCCCTCGACGAGGACGTGGCCGTCGCAGAGCAGCGCGATCAGCAGCCGCTGCGTCAGTGCCTGCTGGCCAACGACGCGCGCATCGAGCGCCGCCGCGATCGCGGCAAAAACCTCGCGCGGCGGGGCCTGCGCCAGGTGGGTCGAAGAGGCCGTATCACGCAACATGCCGAGCGTGCGCTCCGACGGATGCGAACACCGGTGACGGTGACACATCCTCGCGCAGCGAACAAGTGCCGCGGCGGGACATTCCGCAGCGGCGCATTCCGGCGATCTTCGCGCTGATGTTCCGGGAGCGGCGCCTGAACCAAGCGGCGCTCGCCCAGACGCGCCGTGCTATTCCCAGAGGCCGGCGGGCAGCGGCAGGCCGGCGTAGTCCTTCGCGGTGAGCGGCCCGTCGGCGGCGATGCCGAAGCCCTCGAGCACGGCGATCAGCTGGCGCGCGTGCTGCGCCGAATGCCAGGTGCAGCGCTCGAGTAGCTCATGCAGCGGGCGCTCGCCGTAGTAGGTTTTTACGCTCTGCGTGCAGAACCGGTCGGGGAGCGCGGCCCACCAGGCCGCGAGGCGCTTCTCGATCGACTTTCCGAAGGCGCGAATCTGCTCGACCGATTCGACACCGGCGGGCGGCGGCGCGTTGTAGCGCGTGGCGAGATCCGGGTCGCCGTTTTCAACGGCCTCGAGGAAGGCCTCGGCGATCTGGTAGACGTGGCAGGCGAGGTCGCGGATGCTGCGGTCGCGCCCCGGCGTCGCGCGCTCGGCCAGGCGCTCGCGCGGAAACTGCAGCACGTGACGCTGCGCGGCCGCAAGTACGCGCAGCCACTTGTCCATCAGCACCTCGGGCGGCAGGCGGTCGGGGCGGAATTCCCGCCCGACGAAGCGCGACACGTCCTCCAGCGCCTGGGCGAACACGTAGTCGCGGCCGCGCGCCACCACCGGAACGGTGCGCACGCCCAGCGCGCGCAGCTCGTCCATCGCCTGCGGGCGCAGGCCGACGTCGATCGATTCGTAGTCCACGCCGAGGCCGCTCAGGTATTCCTTCACCTTGACGCAGCTCGAGCAGCCTTGCCGCCAGTACACACGCAGTGGAAGATCGGGCGAATTCATGCTCCCTCCTCAGGGGCCATGCGCAAGACTACGCCGGTCGAGCCCGGCGTGCAGCAGCGGATTAGCGCCCGCTGCCGTAAGGCCGCGTAATGATCTCCAGCAGGTTGCCGCCCGGGTCCTCGAAGTACACGCCGCGGCCGCCGTCATGGGTGTTGATCTCGCCCTTTATGCTTCGGCCCGGGTCGGCCCAGTAGGTCATGCCGCGCGCCTTGATGCGGCCGAAGATCTGGTCGAACTCGGCCTCGCTCACGAGGAACGCGTAGTGCTGCGGGTCGAACTTCTCGTCCGTTTCAAGGATCGCCAGGGTCACCTCGTTCGCGGTCTCGACATCGAGGAAGGGGCCGAAGGGCACGGGCTTGCCCAGGCCGAAGAGGCTCGAGTAGAAGTCCGCCGCGGCGCGTTTGTCGCGCGCATGCACGATGGTGTGATTGAGCTTGACGCTCATCGCTGTTCGAGTGCGCGCAGGGCGAGGAATTCCCGCCTCGTCCGCGGCCCGTAGGTCCTGAAATGCGGCTCGGGCCGCTCGAGGTAAGCGGTCTTTTCGCGTGCAACGCGATCGCGGCTGGTGTACTTCTTCACCTCCGTCGCGGTGAGGCCGTACACCTGCGCCGCGTTCAGTCCGAAGATCTTCGCCCGCCGCGCCGGCGTGATTTCGGCGTAGCCGTGCCGCGCGCGCAGCTCGGCGGAGATCTGGAACGTACGGAACGCCTGGATCTGGTCCTGCGGCGAGCCGTACCAGATCGAATCCGTTCCCCAGAGCACGTTGTCCTCGCCGCAATACTTGATCAGCTTGCCGAGCGCGTGCACCGCCTGTTCCGGGTCGCGCATCAGGAAGCGCCAGGTGCTGCCGAGCTCGGCGTAGACGTTCGACCTCGGTCCGAGGCCGTTGTCGATGAGCGAGCGGATCAGGGTGTCGATGCCGTCGCGCTTCGCGTCGTGGTCGTAGGCCTGCTCGCGGACGCTGCTGACAAAGCCCGAGTGGTAGACGAGGAACCTGACGTCGGGAAAGCGCTTTGCGACGACGCCGATATCGGAGCACTGGCTGTGCTCGTAGGAGCGCTGCCCGAAGGGCAGACCCTTGTGGACGCAGATCACTTTAACGCCGAGCGCGCGCGCTTTCTCGATGAAGCGTAGCCCGACGTCGTCGGAGAGGAAGTAGCCGCGGCCGCCGGGGCCGAACTGCGTGTAGGTCTTCCACGCGGATACGCCCCAGCGCTCCTTCAGTTCGTCCATGCCTTCGAGGTCGCCCGCCTGGTTGGGGTTGACGCGCCCGTGGAGCAAAAGGCGATGGGTGCCTTCCATGCGCGCGACGATTTGCCGTACGGCATCGGCCGCCGCGATGGTGAGCGGCTCGGCCTCGCGCGTGGAGGGGACAAACGAGAGCACCATCATGTCGGTGTCGGAATCGAGGAACACGTCCTTCACGAACTCTTCCGGCCCCAGGCAGTCGAGGTGGCTCATCGGGCCCGGGCGTTGCGCGAGCGCGCAGGCCGCCTTGGGCGACCACCTAAAGGCGGTGAGGCCCGAAGCGTTTTTTACCCACGCGCCGGTGGGATCGATGAAGTGGCCCTGCACGTCGAAGATGAACTCGCCTTTGCCGCCGAGCTTCGCCTGCGCAAGCTGCGGCTCGAGCGCGGACTCGGCGGGCAGCTCGAACAGACCGCCGCTTCGTCCCGCAGCGGCGTTCGCCGCGTTGAAGGCAAGGAGCGTCGAGGCCGCGCCGCAGGCCGAGACGAGAAACTGACGCTTGGAAAGATTCAGGCGCTTGGCGCTTTTTTCGGCGAAGGCATGCGCGAGGCGGTTCGCCTCGCGGTTGGCGCTCGAGAGCGGCACCGGCACGAACTCGCCGTTTGAGGTGGTATCAAGCTTGATCGGCAGCCGGGTGCCGTCGGGATCGATGGGAGGGCTCATGCGGGGGAGTATAGGCGTCGGTAACGCGTCATCCAACGTTTGCCTCATGCGTTGAGGATGCGGGGGATGGCGTGAAGATACTGACGGACTACGAAGGAAGGCGGATCCGGCTGACCGACGAGCGGCTGGGGCATATTCTCGAGCATCCGGAATTGAGAGGGATGGAGGACCGGGTCGGCGAGACTCTGCGCAAGCCGGAGAAGGTGCTGGAGTCATTGAGCGACCCTCAGGCGCGGCTGTACTACCGCTTCTATGTCGGCACGCTGGTGAGCGACAAGCACCTTTGCGTTGCGGTCAAGCTGGAGCAGAATAACGCCTTCGTCCTGACGGCATACTTGATGAGCAGGCCCGCGGGAGGCAGGCAACGATGGCCGAGAAGAGACTGAAAATCTGGTACGACAGGGAAGGCGACTTTCTCGAAGTGATGTTCGAGCAGCGCGCCGGGGTTTTCCGCGAGACCGCGAATCCGCACGTGATGGAAAAGGTGGACGACAAGGGCAACGTGCTCGGATTTTCGGTGATGCGGGTGAGCGCTCTGAGCGACACGCCGCTTGAGGTGGCGCTTTAGGTCTGCGCAGTGATCCGGCCCAACCACAAAGGAAGGAGGCAAACCATGACGTAGCTATCCCTCACCAGGAGGCTCGTCATGTCACGCACATACCGCCGTCGCCGGCACCGCTACGAGTATCGCTGGGTGCTGCGCGACTGGGACGCACCGGCCCCACTGCGGAGCCCCGTTCTGCTCGACCGGCATTCACCGGAGGGGCGCCGCGCCATCGCGCGGTTTCACTCGGATGCGGAACTCACCATGCGAAGCGGCGCCCCGCGTTGGTACAGAAAGTTCTACGACCATCGCCTCCGCACCGTCAACGACCGGGAGTTTCATCGCTGGCTCCACGACAACGAGTACGGCCCGGTCTTCGATGTGCGGCATCGCCATCGTGCGAGCTGGTCGTGGTGGTGAGGGGCTTAACCGGCCGGACGCACGGTGCAGCGCTCTCCTGCAAACCCAATAATAGATCGTGCACCACCTCGCCGCCGGTTCAAAATCGCACCCGGAGCCGACCCCGCATGCTGAAATGGCTGCACGACTTCTGGCAGCGCATCCTCAAGCGCCTGCTGGCCACCAAGCCGGCCCGCGTCGCCGTGCTGATGGTGCTCGCGGTGCTTGTCTTTCTCATCGTCTCCGAGCAGGGCCAGGACGTGGTGCGCGCGCTCGCGGAACGCGAGTCGAGCGCGATCGGTGAATGGCAACGGATTTTCTTTTTCGCCGGCGTGCTCGCCTGGTCGGTGTACGCGTGGTACTGGGCGCGCGTGATGCTGCGCCTCGCCTTCCCCGGCGTGCCGGGGAACGACCCTGAGCTTTTGCGCTATCGCACCTGGATGCCGCGCGTGCTCGGCACACTCGCGGCGCTCGGCGTCTCGCTCGCGCTCGCGCGCGCAGCACAGGGCTATATGGAAGACGAGCATCGGCTGGTGCGCGGGCTGCTGCTCGACTATTCCTTCTGGTGCTTCGCCGGAGCAATCGCGTTCTTCATCACGGTGACCATCCGCCGGCGACTGCTGCGCGCCGTGCACGGTGGCATGGCAAGAGTCACCCCGGGCGCGGTACAGGGCGCAGTGAACCTCCTCCGGGTGAATGCCAGCAGCGAGGAGCAGTACGGCACCGCGGACCTGATGAGCCTCGGCAAGGGCACGCTCATCATGCTCGTCGCGGCGACCCTCGCCGAGGTGACTATCTTTCTCCTGTTCGTGTTCGCGGTGCAGGCGGCGGCGCCGGTCTTCGGCACGGCGGCGATTCTGATCTTCGCGGCCACCGGCTGGATCGCGGTCGGCAGCGCGCTCGATTTCATCGGCCGACGGCTTCGGGTGCCGATGTTCATCGGGCTGTTCGTCCTCGCGGTGGCTTTCAGCGCGCTCAACGACAACCACGCGGTGCGCACGCTCCCCGAGCTGCAGCCGGTCGAGCGCCCTGACCTGCGCGCAGCGCTTCGCGAGTGGCTCGAGCAACAGCCGGCGCAGGCGGAGCGCTATCCGCTTTACCTCGTGAACGCCGAAGGCGGCGGCATCCGCGCCGCCTGGTGGACGGCGAGCGTGCTGGGCGAGATCCAGGGCACGCTGCCGGAGTTCGGCACTCAGCTTTTTTCGCTCTCGGGCATCTCGGGCGGCAGCCTCGGATCGAGCGTCTTCGCGGCGCTGCTCGCCGAGCAGCGCGCGGGCCGCAGCGTAATCGCCAAGGACGAGGGGCAGAAAATCCTCGGCGAGGATTTCCTCTCGCCGGTGGCGGCGGCGATGCTCTACCCGGACCTGGTGCAGCGGCTGCTGCCCTTCGCGGTGGCGCATTTCGATCGCGCACTCGCGCTGGAAGAAGCCTGGGAGCGCGCCTGGCGCAAGCACGTGCCGGGGCGCAATCGGCTGGCCGAGCCGATGGAAAAGCTGCGCGAAGGCGCGGGCTGGGCGCCGGTTCTCTATCTCAACGCGACTTGGGTGGAAACCGGAAAGCGCATCATCGCGAGCCAGACGAGCATCACCGCCAGGGATGGCTCGATCGACTTCGTGGACACCGAGGATGCGCAGGCCTTCTTTTCGCCGGAGAGCCTGCGCCTGTCGAGCGCGGCGCACATGAGCGCGCGCTTCACCTACGTGAGCCCCGCCGGCACACTCGTAAAGGACGGCAAGATGCACGGCCGCGTGGTGGACGGCGGCTACTTCGAGAACTCGGCGGCGACCACCACGCTCGAAATCGCGAAGACCATCGACGCCATGGCTTCCGACCCGGATGAAGACCCGCGCTGGGAGGAGGTCGATCCGATCGTCATCCACATCAGCAACGAGCCGGTCAACCCGCGCCATCCTCCCGAGACTTTGGAGCACGCCGCGGGCCACCCGAGGATCGGCCCGGGGCGCTGGATGTCCGAGACCCTTTCGCCGTTGAGGGCGTTGCTCAGCACGCGCGGGGCGCGCGGCACTTACGCGCGCGAGACCCTGCGTTTGCACGTCGGCGAGGACAACTTCTTCCACTTCGGCCTGTGCCGCGAATCGACCAACGTGCCGCTCGGCTGGGTGCTCTCGAACAGCACGCGACGCAACATGCGGAACCAGCTCGCGGGCCTGCGCTGCGAGACGCCCGATGCGCCGCCGCGGATTCTGTTCGACAACCGCGACAACCTGGAGCGGCTGCGCCAGCGCGGGCAGTGAAACGATCGCGTCGCGCCACTCCTCAGGTGACCCGGAGTGCGCGAAGATCGGGCCTTGCTTTGCGGCCCTGCGCGGCCGGCGCGCCGTGACCCGGCAAGGAGAAGCAATGGACAAGTGGACTGACCTCAGCCGCACGATCGTTCTGCCCGCGCATTGCGACAGCTACGGCCACATGAACGTGCGCCAATACGCCGCGTTCTTCGACGACGCCGGCTGGCATTTGCCGACGCTGGCGGGCCTGTCACTCACCGAGATTCGCGCGCGCGGCCTGGGCACCGTGGTGGCGACGCTGACGATCGAATTTCATCACGAGATCAGGGCCGGGCAGCTCGCACTGATCAAGGGCGCGATCACACGAGTCGGCACCAAAAGTTTCAGTCACGAGTTGCGGCTCTACGAGGCCGATTCGATGACCCACTGCGCGACGCAAAAGACGGTCGAGGTGTGCTTCGATACGAAAAAGCGCCAGGGCGTGGCGCTGCCCGAGGACGTGAAGGTGAAGCTGCAGGCGGCCGTGCCGCGCTGATCCCGAGAATCTTCAGCCCGACCGTGCGGAGGCCTCGGACGGTCGATCCTCGATTGCAGCATCCTCGGCCGCGCGCAGGCGATCCGCAAAGCGGCGAGCATCGTTCACGACGACGACCCGAAGCGGGGCCACACGGTTGCGCAGCGTAAGCTCATGACGGGGATAATCCGCGGCGGCAAGCCCTGCGCGCGCGATCGTTTCCTCCGATATGACGAGCTCGCAGCTGTGCTCTTTCGTCAATCCCTCCAGGCGGCTGGCAGTGTTGACGGTGTCGCCCACGGCAGTCAGATAGCGCGTGCCGCCGTAGCCCATCTCGCCTACGACGACGGGGCCCGCATGGATGCCGATGCCGATGCGCAAGGGCGTCTCCAGCTCGCCGCCGAGCGCGCGGCTGAGCGCCTCAAGCCGGCCGATCATCGCGCCCGCGGCGAGAATCGCCTGGCGGCACGCGGTGTCGGGTCCCGCGGCAACCCCAAAGAGCGCCATGACGCCGTCGCCCGTGTACTGGTTGGCGATGCCGCCGGCTTGCGCGACGGCGCCGCCGACGGCTTCGAAGTAGCGGTTGAGAAGGAAGACGACGTCGTAGGGCAGCCTGCGCTCGGCCACGCGCGTGAAACCGCGCAGGTCGGCGAACAGCACCGCAATCTCGCGCTCTTCGCCGCCGCGGGCGCCCGAGGGCGCGTGCGCCGCGCCGGCGCCGATGGCGGCGTGCAGCAGCGGCGTCACCCGCAGGTCGCGGCTCGGCCGCAGCTGGCAGGCGAGACGCACGTTGGGCGGGGCGGCGATGCGCTCGAGCAGGCGCCGCTCGAGC
>Ga0214471_10003048_pt1 | contig 12990 bp, 11 predicted proteins | sample RVTome_5_FD_207665 | JGI IMG/M metagenome (GOLD analysis project Ga0214471, IMG submission 207665) | Soil microbial communities from uranium-contaminated site in the Upper Colorado River Basin, Wyoming, United States - RVT142D155 | ecosystem: Environmental > Terrestrial > Soil > Contaminated >...
GAATTCCTTCTATTGATAAACCATAGTTAACCAGGCCTTCAGTGTCTCCTGTTTTACTGTTGAATTTTTCAAGGTCTTTCATAGAAATGGAAAAATAAGCCGCATTTAAATCTGAAATCAAATGAAGGGAATTGCTAAGAGCGAACCCTATGTATCTGAGCCTGTCAAGTGAATTTGTGTCGTACACAAGTTTTGCTACCCGGGTGACATCAGCACCCAGTTCTATAAGCTCGGCGGCTACCCGGTGAACCTTTTGGGTTGTATTGGAATGATGAAAAGAACCGGTATCAGTCATAATACCTGCATACAATTCCTCAGCGATATCTCGATCAATAAGAGACTTGTCTCCCAGTTCGCAAATCATGTCGAAAATAATTTCTGCAGTGGCGGAAGCTTTAGTATTTGAAAAAGAGAAATCCGCGAAATCATCCGGCTCCAGATGGTGGTCGATGAGTACTTTTACTGCTGCTGATTTTTCTACAATTTCACCCAATTTTTCAATTCTCTTAAGGCTTGAAAAATCTATACAACAAATTATGTCTGATTCATTAACATATTTAATACCCAATTCCGGATCTTTCTCAAAATTGATAACAGTTTCATTGCCCTTCATCCAAATCAGGAAATCGGGATAATCAGTCGGAGCCAGAACATGTGTCTGGTGTCCTTTTTTGATAAAATAATTACTCAAACCCAAAGCAGACCCCAGGGCATCCGCATCTGGTTTCTGATGGGGAATGATAGCAATCTTCTTTGGGGAGGATAATAGATCTTTGAATTCCCTGATATTGTGCATTAAGCGTTTTCCGGTAGATCCAATATGCTTATAAAAAGGCCTCAAAGTTGAGATAAAATTCAAACAAATCAAACCTGCAAGCCAACCATTAAGCTTAAATGCGTTTATTCAAAAATATTATTCTTACTTTTGCGATTCTAAAAAAGGACTAATAATGAGCGGAAACAGAACTTTTACTATGATAAAACCTGATGCAGTAAGTGCCGGAAATTCGGGTGCAATTTTAAAGATGATTGAAGAAACAGGTTTTAAGATTATTGCGATGAAATATACGAAGCTCACTAAAGAAAGAGCAGGTGAATTTTATGCTATTCATAAAGAAAGACCATTTTATACTGATTTATGTAATTACATGTCATCGGGTCCAATAATTCCCATCATATTAGAAAAGTCGAATGCAGTAGAAGATTTCAGAAAACTAATAGGAGCCACTAACCCTAAAGAGGCTGCTGCTGGTACTATTAGAAATCTTTTCGCGGAATCCATTGAAGCAAATGCTGTCCATGGTTCGGATTCAGATGAAAATGCGGAGATAGAAGCTGATTTCTTTTTTAGTAAAACCGAGCGGTTCCAGGAAAATTAATTGGACCGGACTGCTTCAAAACTTTCAATCCAAAAATTATTAAAGCCAATTCCGATATGCATGGTGATTAGCTTAAGCTGAAGTAAGTCAAGAATTGAAAGGAAGTTGAAAATAACAGCAATCTTGGTAGGATTGTCTTCAATAATTTGGGAGAAAGAAACCCTGGATTCCTTGCCAACCTTTTGCAGTATGTATTTCTTTTGCTGTTCAAGGGTATATGGCCACTGAATAACCTTATGAGATGGTCTATTCAGTTCATATTCATAGCGCTCCATTACCCTTTGAAACACTTTCAGAAGCTTATAAAGATCAAGGTTCAGAAGTTCCCACTCCACATTAGCATTTTCTGACAGACTTTTTAATTCCCTGGTAATATTTCCCCTGCTCTCAAGTTGTGATCTGTCTTCTTCAAACTTAGCCAGTTCTGAAAGCACAGACTTATATTTCTTATATTCCAAAAGATGCTTCACTAATTCCTCCCTTGGATCTATTTCCTTTCCTTCTTCATCAAGTACAGGTCTGGGCAGCAGCATTTTCGCTTTTATGCGCATTAAGGTTGCTGCCACCAAAATGAATTCGCTGGCAACCTCCATATTCATGGTTTCCAAATGGCGGATATAATCAAGGAAGTCTTTCGTTATCTGTGATATTGGAATATCATAAATATCCAATTCATCCCTTTCAATAAAGAACAACAAAAGGTCAAAAGGGCCTTCAAAAAGGGGTAATTTTATTTCGTAGCTCAAATTAAAAGGTTTTCACAAAAGTAAAATTTTGGCCCGGATAATTCACCAAACAGGGTTAAAAATGTAAATTTGTGTCCTTTATTAATCAAGAGTCCAGATTTACGTAACAATTGCCTTATATTGAACTAATCATCCCAGAAGCAGATGTTGATTAAGCCGGGTCCCCTTCTTGCGCAAATAAATTCCCCTGATGATGTCAAGAAACTGGACGCTATTCAATTGGTTCAGCTTTGTGAGGAGTTAAGGCAATTTATTATTGATAATGTCTCGGTGTATGGCGGCCATTTCGGAGCAAGTTTGGGGGTTGTTGAGTTAACGGTTGCCCTCCATTTTGTTTATGACACTCCAAAGGATCAGCTTGTCTGGGATGTTGGTCACCAGGCGTATGGACATAAAATTCTAACCGGCCGAAGAGAAAATTTCAGCACCAATAGAATTTTTAAAGGTCTATCAGGTTTTCCAAAAAGAAAGGAAAGTGAATATGATACTTTCGGTGTAGGTCATTCCTCAACTTCCATTTCGGCCGCCCTTGGAATGGCAGTTGGGAATAAGTATAAGCATGATCCCCGGCATCACATTGCGGTTATCGGGGATGGGGCCCTTACAGGTGGAATCGCCTTTGAAGCGATGAATCATGCAGGTGTTTCAAACACAGACCTTCTTATTATTCTCAACGACAACTGCATGTCTATTGATCCAAATGTTGGTGCTCTGAAAGATTACCTTACGGATATAACAACATCCCCTACTTACAATAAAGTAAAAGACGAAGTATGGAATTTGTTAGGGAAGATTAGCAAATTCGGAAAGAATGCCCAAGAAATAGCTTCAAAATTTGATACCAGTGTTAAATCCTTTCTTCTGCAACAGAGCAATTTGTTTGAATCACTTAACCTCAGATATTTTGGTCCCATCGATGGCCATGATGTGAGCCATTTAGTAAGTATTCTGCAGGATCTGAAAGAGATAAAAGGTCCGAAACTTCTTCATTGTGTTACCGTAAAAGGAAAAGGATTTCCGGAAGCAGAGAAAGATCAAACCAAATGGCACGCTCCTGGAAAATTTGACAAAATAACCGGTGAGATTTTTAAGGTTGTCGATGCAAAACCAAAAGCGCCAAAATACCAGGACGTGTTTGGACATACCCTGGTAGAACTTGCGGAGGCGAATGAAAAGATAATTGGCGTTACACCCGCGATGCCTTCCGGCTCTTCAATGAATATAATGATGAATGCTATGCCTGATCGGGCCTTCGATGTGGGTATAGCGGAGCAACACGCAGTTACTTTTTCTGCCGGGTTGGCTACGCAGGGCCTGATTCCATTTTGCAATATTTACAGCACTTTCATGCAGCGAGCCTATGACCAGGTGATACATGACACATGTATTCAAAATCTTCCTGTTAACTTTTGCCTTGACCGCGCCGGGTTTGCCGGAGCAGATGGGCCCACACACCATGGAGCTTATGATATAGCGTATATGCGCTGCGTTCCGAATATGATTGTATCCGCTCCAATGAATGAACAGGAGCTCCGAAATTTAATGTATACCGCTCAATTGCCCAGGGCAGGTAAAGCCTTTACAATCCGCTATCCGAGGGGTGAAGGTGTAATGCCAAATTGGAAGACTGCCATGGAAGGAATTGAAATTGGAACCGGAAGAATACTCTATGAAGGTTCCGGGCTTGCAATTCTTACTCTTGGACATATTGGAAATTACGCCACCGAAGTGGTTGAAAGGTTGAAGAAAGAGGGAATCAATATAGGTCATTATGATCTTCGTTTCGCCAAGCCGCTTGACGATAAACTTCTTCACAGGATATTTAAGAATTATACCAAAATAATAACTGTTGAAGACGGATGCATAGCCGGCGGGTTTGGAAGCGCAATTCTGGAATTTATGAATGAAAATGGATACCATGCTATCGTGAAACGACTTGGAATCCCGGATGAAATCATAGAACACGGCACTCAATTGGAACTTCACCGCGAATGCGGATTTGACCCCGGTGGAATCTACGCTTGCGCCCTGGCTTTATTGGAGGCTAGTACAATTTAACAGTCAAACCCTTCTATTCAGCAAAAAATCCAAAGAGCTCCCTGTTTCTTATAATTTCAAATATTTTGTTTTCATAATATTTTCGTAAATTGAATTATTAAGAGATTTTATCGCCAATTAAACCTAATTAATCACCATGGAAGAAGCGCCGTTACCTTTTCTTGACACCTGGAACCAATGGGCTCAGATCGTCGCGGGGTTGCTCGCTGCCCTTGCCGTAATTACACTCCTAACTCATTTATTCAAACTTGCAACTACCGGAGACCCTAAAACAAAATACGATTTTATCAACAAGAGTGAAATTTCAGTCTTATGGACGTTTTCATTAATGCTGGTTTTTGGTGCAGCCATTTTTGCTAATTCATTCTTAGCAGGAGTTGGCCTAATGTGGCTAATAATCAGATTATTTGTAAGTCTTGTTCTAAGTGTGATTATTCTGGTTGTGATCAGAAATTTGCTCAAATTTTATTATCCATTTTATATGGAGAAGAGACTCAAAGCACTTCGATATAGGCCCAGAATTTCACCCAAAACAGGTAAACCCATGAAGTTGTTGAGTGAAGAGGAAGAAGACGTTTACCTTGACGAGGGTATGCAGGCGGAGGAGGAAATATTCAGCATCGATTACGACGTATGGATTGATGAGGAATCCGGATACACTCAGATTGAAAAGTATTCCGGTCACCTTCATGCTCTGAAATGTCCTGAATGCGACTACCAGACTTTCAAAATTGTAAAGGAAGAAATTCTTAGGAATCCGACACCTACAGTAGAAGGTGAACTGACAAAGTTTTTTGAATGCGGATACTGCGGGTTTAAGGAAGCAAGGAATGTTAGGGTTGCTCCTATGAAAGATCCGGCAAGTCGGAGTAAAAGTACTGCCGCTCCGGTATAACGATTAAAGTTTTATACAAATGTTTTTCGGCTCGGTAAAAAACCGAAGAGCTTCTAGTCCGCCTTCTCTTCCTACACCCGATTGTTTCATTCCCCCAAATGGCGTTCTTAAGTCGCGGAGCAGCCAGCAGTTGACCCAAATTATTCCGCTCTTGATTTGCGCGGCAATTCTGTGAGCTCTCTTCAAATTTTCTGTCCATATAGTTGCGCTCAAACCATACTTGGTGCTGTTGGCGTATTTTATAACTTCTTCTTCAGTGTCGAAAGGCATCAGTGTAACAACGGGGCCAAAAATTTCTTCCTGGTTGGTTCGGCAGTCGTGAGGCAATCCTTCAATAACAGTAGGTTCGATAAAATAACCATTGCGGCATCTTCCCTGCAGGGTCACTCTATCTCCGCCGGATAATACAGTGCCACCTTCCTGCCTGGCCAATTCAATATAAGAAAGAACTTTCTTCATATGATTTTCTGACACCAATGCTCCAACTTTTGTTTCTTCTTCCAGTGGATCACCGACCGTAAATTCTTTCACTTTATTCAGAAAAGCATTCTTAAATTTCTCATAAATTTTCTTTTGAATGAAAATCCTGGAACCGGAAAGGCAAATCTCCCCCTGGTTGGAAAAGGAAGAATGCAAAGAAGTACTTACCGCTTGTTCAAAATCGCAGTCTTCAAAAATGATGTTTGGATTTTTACCACCAAGTTCAAGGGACAATTTCTTGAACATAGGCCCTGCAGTGGATGCAATGATCTTGCCGGTAGCTGTTCCACCGGTAAAGGAGATGAGTGGGATGTCTGAATGTTCTATGATTGCCTGTCCGGCTTTTGGTCCCAATCCATGAACAATATTTAGCGCTCCGGCAGGTAAACCGGCTTCCATGCAAATTTCAGAAAGTTTGAACGCCGTCATTGGCGTTAATTCAGAAGGTTTAGAAACCACCGTATTTCCGGTGGCCAGCGCCGGAGCAATTTTCCAGGTAAACAGGTACAGGGGCAGATTCCAGGGAGAGATGCAACCTGCAACACCAATGGGCGAGCGCAGCGTGTAATTAATAGCATCCCTGTCTGTAAGATGAGCTTCTGAAGAAAAATGCAAAGCGGCAGTTGCATAGAATCTGAAATTTGCGGAAGCCCTCGGTATATCTACTCTTTTGGCAAGCTTTAAAGGCTTCCCATTATCAATTGATTCCATCCTGGCCAGGGCATCCAGGTTGTTATCAATGAGATCGGCAATTTTCAAAAGAATATCTGACCGCTCTTTAGTTGGAGTGGCAGACCACTGATCATAGGTATTTCTGGCAGCAATAGTGGCAGCCTCCACATCGCGTTCATCCGAATCCGGAATCAAGCTATAAGGTTTGCCAATAGAGGGATCGTAATTTTCAATAAATTCTCCAGAAACCGGATCAGTTAAAACTCCGTTAATATAATTCTGTAGTTTTTCCATTCTCTTATAAACTGGGTGTTCGGCCTCCGTCTACGGGTAAATTTACTCCATTAATGTATGCCGCTGCTGGTGTGGCAAGAAATGCCACTGCCCAGGCAACTTCTTCAGGGTCCGCAAAACGGCGCGCGGGAATTTGCTCCAACCACTCCCTTTCAATTTCTTCTTCCGTTTTTTCAAACTTAATTGCTCTGCCTTCAATAATCTCCTCAAGCCTGCCGGTTTTTGTAAGGCCTGGCAGAACATTATTTACTGTTATGCCAAATCCTCCCAGCTCATAGGCAAGAGTTTTCGACCAGTTAGCAACAGCACCCCGGATTGTATTCGAAACGCCAAGCCCGGCAATTGGAGTCTTAACTGAAGTAGAGATAATATTAATAATTCTGCCGTAAGCCTCCTTCTTCATTAAGGGAACTACTGCTTTTACTAAAATTTGATTACAAATTAAATGACTCTGAAACGCACTGATAAAGTCATTTTCAGCCGCGTCAATAGCAGTCCCTGCAGGGGGGCCGCCGGTATTATTAACAAGGATATGAACGGAAGGATTTTTGGTAACAAAGCCCACAATAGCTTCTCTTACTTCGGCAGGTTTAGAAAAATCGGCGACTAAGCATGCGTGTTGTTGACCGGGAGATTTTTCCAGCTCGTTAGTAACTTTAGTCAGCCTTTCTTCGTTTCGGGCCATTAACACAATATTAGCTCCCAAAGACGCCAGTTCAAGGGCGGATGCTTTTCCTATTCCCTGTGTGGAGCCACAAACTATGGCCGTCTTACCTTCAAGGCTTAGATTCATTATTAAATAATTGGTGGAATTGTAAATATAATCAAATTGAGGACAGACCTTTTGAGGATACTCTTCTGAATTAGCGGTTTTTTATTAATTTTATTGAATAGAAACAATATAAAAATTAACAGAAATGACAATACAAAAACCTTTCAATTTTAAAGGATGGATTGAAGAGAACAGGCATCTTTTAAAGCCGCCGGTGGGAAACCAACAAGTTTATAAGGGAAATAAAGACTACATCGTAATGGTAGTTGGCGGTCCCAATTCAAGGAAAGATTTTCATTATAATGAAACTGAAGAATTTTTCTACCAGGTTGAGGGTGACATTAATCTAAGAATAATGGAAGATGGAAAGCCCGTTAATATACCCATTAAAGAAGGAGATATTTTTCTTCTTCCTCCAGGAGTTCCCCATTCTCCACAGAGACCCGCAAATACCGTAGGCCTTGTGATGGAACTTTACCGTAAACACAATGAGAAAGATGGATTCCTGTGGTTTTGCGAAAAATGCAATGAAAAACTTTACGAGGAATATTTTGAGCTTGTGGATATTGTAAAGCAGCTGCCCCCGATTATGCAAAAATTCTATGACTCACAAGAACTTAGAACATGCAAGAATTGCGGTACGGAAATGGAGCCACCGATTAAGAAATGAGAGACCATTCCGGTTCATTTTCTATTGATATACATACTCATATACTTCCGAAAACCTGGCCCGATTTAAGAGAAAGATACGGATATGCCGGATTCATCCGGCTTGAGCATCATAAACCCTGCGCGGCCAGGATGATGATGGACGATAAATTTTTTCGGGAAGTTCAGGATAACTGCTGGGATCCGGAGGTGAGAAAAAAAGAATGTGATCAACTGCACGTAGACCTTCAGGTATTGTCAACGGTTCCGGTAATGTTTTCCTATTGGGCAAAGCCCGAGCATACTCACGATTTATCCAGGATACTGAATGACCACATTGCTTCTGTCATCCACAAATATCCGCAAAGATTTGCCGGCTTAGGAACTTTGCCAATGCAGGATTCTGACCTGGCAATTTCAGAATTGGAACGCTGCAAAGATCTGGGATTGCTCGGAGTACAAATAGGCACCCACGTTAATGATTTAAATCTCGATGCCCCGGCAATCTTTTCGGTGCTTGAAGCTGCCCAGGAATTAAATCAATGCATATTCATTCACCCATGGGACATGATGGGTTCTAAGGAAATGCCAAAATACTGGCTGCCATGGCTGGTGGGAATGCCAGCCGAAACCTCCAGGGCTATCGTGTCGATGATTTTTGGAGGAGTATTTGAACGATTGCCAAAATTGCGGGTGGCATTTGCTCATGGTGGCGGTTCTTTCCCGGCAACCATTGGCAGAATTGAACATGGTTTTACCGTGAGACCTGATCTTTGTGCGGTAGACAATAACGTTAACCCCCGGGAATACCTTAACAAATTCTACCTGGATTCTCTCGTTCACGATAAAACAATGTTAAAGTATATTGTTAGCCTGATGGGTGATGAGAATATAATCCTGGGATCTGATTATCCATTTCCATTAGGGGAGGCTGAGCCAGGAAAATTGATTAATGAAGCGGGGTTTTCCAAGAGGACACGCGAAAAATTATTATCTGGAAACGCACTTCGGTGGTTAGGAGTGGATAAAGACTATTTTCGAAAAAAAGGATAAAGGAGATTTCAAAATTGAATTAATAATCTCAACTATTTTTGGCTAATGCATTACACTTCGGAAAAAAATTTTGCTGAAGAAGCTGATCGAAAGGATCTGTTAAAAAATTTCAAGGATTTATTTTACTTCCCGGTGCGGAATGGAAAACAACAATACTATTTCACCGGCAATTCACTTGGTTTGCAACCCAAAAGTGTCCGAAGTTTTGTCGAACTGGAGTTAAAAGCATGGGAAGAATATGCGGTAGAAGCGCATTTTGAGGGGAAGAATCCCTGGTTTCATTACCACAAGTTTACAAAGAAGCATTTGGCTGAATTGACAGGGGCGAAGGAGTTGGAAGTTGTATCGATGAACAATTTAACCACTAATCTTCATTTAATGCTCACTTCTTTTTATCAGCCGAAGGGCAGAAAGAATAAAATAATTATTGAAGCAGGCGCGTTTCCGTCTGATCAATACGCTTTAGAAACGCAGATCAAATTAAGGGGGTTGATTCCGGATGAAATTCTGATAGAATTGCAACCTGAACCCGGCGAACACTGTTTGCGTACGGACAACATTCTTTCAGCAATAAGAGAGCTGAATGAGGAATTGGCTTTAGTAATGATGAGCGGAGTTCAATATTATAGCGGGCAATTCTTTGAGATTGATAAAATTACTCAGGCAGCGCATGAAGTGAATGCATATGCCGGATTCGACCTTGCCCACGCGATAGGAAACCTACCATTGAGCTTGCATAAGGATGATGTAGATTTTGCCGTTTGGTGCAGCTATAAATATCTAAATTCAGGGCCTGGTGGAGTGTCTGGAATTTATGTTAATGAAAAACATGGCAGTAATAATACTATTCCCAGGTTGGGTGGCTGGTGGGGTCAGAATGAAGAAATAAGATTCAAAATGCAAAAAGGGTTTCACCCCATGAAAGGTGCGGATGGCTGGCAGCTAAGCAATGTGAATGTAATCAGCACCGCGGCGCACCGGGCTTCCCTTGAAATTTTTTCCAAAGCGGGAATAAATACTATCAGAGAGAAGAGCAAAATTTTGACCGGTTACCTGGAATATCTATTGAATGATACAATGTCAGGTAATTATTTTGAAATAATTACACCCTCAAATCCTGAAGAACGGGGAGCGCAACTTTCTCTACTATTCAAAAAAAATGGAAAGGAAGTATTTGAAGCATTGACAAAAGATAATATGCTGGTTGACTGGCGGGAACCGAACGTAGTACGCATTTCACCGGTTCCCTTGTACAATAGTTTCACAGATGTGTTCGCCTTGGGTAACTCCCTGCGCAATATTCTCGGCCAATTATGAGTACCAGGAAAAGAATCTTGATTGTTGGAGCCGGACCGGTAGGTTCTTTGTTGGCAATTCACCTTATCAGAAAGAATTATGCGGTCACTTTGCTTGAAAGAAGACCGGATATGCGGAAAAGTGAACTTGACGCGGGCAGATCAATTAATCTTGCTTTAAGCAACAGGGGCCTGAGACCACTCATTGAATTGGGATTGCAGAAGCGGGTTTCAAAGATGATAATTCCGATGAAGGGCAGATTTATTCATGATGCCTCAGGAAAGACATCCATGCAGCCCTATGGTGTGGAGGGTCAGGTAATCAATTCCATCAGCAGGCCCGGCTTAAATGAATTGCTGCTTAATGTGGCTGAAAATGAGGGATGTAGAATAATCTTTGACAGCAGGGCAACAGAAATAGATGTCGAAGCCACAAAAGTGGAATCAATTGAAAGAGGGAAGAAAGTAATTTATGATGGCGATGTCATTATCGGAAGTGATGGAGCATTTTCCGCCATTCGCACATCAATAATGAAAACCGACAGATTTGATTACTCCCAGTTTTATATAGAGCATGGTTACAAGGAGTTGTCAATTCCCTCCAATTCAGATGGTTCATTCCGTCTAGAAAAGAATGCACTGCATATCTGGCCACGTGGGCATTTTATGCTTATCGCCTTACCTAACCTGGATGGCAGCTTTACGGTGACACTTTTTTTTCCTTTTGAAGGAGAGCCATCCTTTGCTTCACTGAATACAAAGAAAAAAGTCAGGGATTTCTTTAAGGCGACATTTGTGGATGCCTTTCCGCACCTGGTGGACCTGGATAAAGAATTTGAAGAAAATCCTACTTCGTCACTGGTTACTGTACGCTGCTTCCCCTGGGTCAAAAATAATACGCTATTAATCGGTGATGCCGCTCATGCAGTTGTACCCTTTTATGGTCAGGGGATGAATTGTGGATTCGAAGACTGCAGGGTTTTAAATTCTATTCTTACCGGGAATAACGAAGATTGGCGGAAAACTCTTTCGGAATTTGAAAAAATTAGAAAACCCGATGCGGACGCGATATCTGAATTAGCATTAAGAAATTTTATTGAAATGCGGGACCTGGTAGCCAATGAAAATTTTGTGCTTCAAAAGAAGATCGAAAGTAAATTGCACAAAATGTTTCCTGAACGCTGGATTCCCTTATATAGCATGGTTACTTTTCAGGATCATATCCGGTATTCGGATGCCCTCAAGATTGGAAATAAGCAGCAGGAAATAATGAATGACCTTCTTAAAAAAGAGGATATTAAGGATACATGGGAATCCCTGGATTTTGCTTCAATTGTTAAACGTCTGGAAAGTCAGAAATTCTAAAGGGAAAGCCTGGTATACATTTCATCAATCTTTTTTTCTTCCTCAGTGGAATAGCCGCCGGAAGTAGAGGCAAATAAATGCATAACTTCTCCAACAAATTCTTTTTGCTTCTTATCGTTCTTAATGTTTTCAGCAAGCGCATCAAGAATCTTTTCTCGCCAGGCTGAAATATTTTTCATGATAAACTGAAGCTCAGTTCTGATGTCTTTCATCAACTTCTCCTCTTTTTCCACGACACCTTCGACATTATCCGGAATCAGTTCATCACCCATCATCCCGGCGAATTTGTTTACCAGGCCGAGCTCTCTGGAATCCATTACTCCATCTGAGGTGGCTATAATAAGTCCGGGGACCAATTTTAGAATCGCCGTAAACTGGTCTACATTAAGATCGTGAGCTCTGGAAGAGCTGTATTCGGAGAATAATTCATCAACTTTTGCCATTGGGATGGTATATTTAATCAGGATGTTAAATATATTAAATGCAAACCATTTTAGCTAGAAACAAGCTGTTGGTATATGCCGTATCTGTAAAGAATTTCCGTAACATAAAGTACGGGTTCCTCCCCTTTACAATACCCAGATTCAACAACAGGGTCTTTGTAGAATCTCGGGTCGGATTTGTGCAGGAGGTAATACGCGACATTATCGTCCCAAATCGAGGGATCCCGGCCATATTTTTGTGCCAGTTTCCTCGCGTCAATCACATGACCCAGCCCCACATTATACGAAGCCAGAATGAATTTCAATTTCTCGTTGGGGTCTGAAATATAATCGGACCAGAATTTATCAAGGTATATTAAGTAGCGTACTCCGCCCCGGATACTTTGCCTGGGATCAAATTGGTTTCTAACATTATATTGCCGGGCGGTATTATCCATTAATTGCATCAGACCTTTCGCCCCGGCCCAACTAACTGCGCGTGGATCAAATCTGGATTCCTGGAAAATCTGAGAAGCAAGCAACTTCCAATCCCATTTAAGACTGTCAGCCCATTGCTTAATCAGGGCATCATATTCTGAGATACTACCACCGTGTATGGTTGAGTAATCGCTGGTTGCCCTTATGAGTGCAACCCTGGGATTTTCAAAATATTTTTCATAGAGAAGATTATAGGTAGGCTCTCTCTGAAGTCTCATAAGCCAATTATTAATTTGTTCTTCAAGTTGTGAAGAATTTTTTCGAATCGCCCAGGCAATTCTTTGCGGAAATGAGACTGGGGTTTTAACATCAAGAATTGGATAATAAGCAGCATTGATAAGAGCGACGTCTTCATCAGCAATCGTGTAATCAATTTCACCAACTGCTACGCGGCGTATCAGAGCTTCCGTATC
>Ga0214471_10003049_pt1 | contig 12988 bp, 15 predicted proteins | sample RVTome_5_FD_207665 | JGI IMG/M metagenome (GOLD analysis project Ga0214471, IMG submission 207665) | Soil microbial communities from uranium-contaminated site in the Upper Colorado River Basin, Wyoming, United States - RVT142D155 | ecosystem: Environmental > Terrestrial > Soil > Contaminated >...
ACGGTCGGTGTGGGCGACACGTTCGCTGGCAGCTTCAAGGTGGTCAGCCTCAGCGAGAACGGCGGCGTATTCACCTACGGCGACAGCGCGTTCACCCTGGCGGTGGGCCAGTCGATCGTGAAGTAGGACAGCCTCCGGCTGCTCCGGCTGCTCCGGCTGCTCCGGCTGCTCCGGCTGCTCCGGCTCCGGCCAGAATCGCCTTCCACCTTCCACCTTCCACCTTCCGCCTTCAGCAAGAGGCGGTCTTGCCAATCGTTGATCGTTCGGCGGGCGGGCGAATCCTCTCTCCAAGTACGCTCACCCCATGCTTCGTTTCCTCACTGCCGGGGAGTCTCATGGTCCCGGTCTGGTGACCATCGTTGAGGGTCTCCCGGCCGGGCTGGGGGTGTCGGCCGCGGGGATCGCCGGCGAATTGGCACGACGACGCCTGGGCTACGGCCGCAGCCGCCGCATGGACATCGAACAGGACGAACTGGAGATCCTGGGCGGGATTCGGTTCGGGAGGACCCTGGGGAGCCCGGTGGCCGTGGTCGTGCGCAACACCGAATGGCCGCGGTGGTCCGGGGAGATGTCCATCGAGCCTGGAGAGGCCGCGCGACCGCTGACGACACCACGCCCCGGACATGCCGATCTCGCCGGGATGCTCAAGTACGGAACCGGTGACGCCCGGGACATCCTCGAGCGTGCCTCGGCGCGGGAGACCGCGGCGCGCACCGTGGCCGGGTACCTAGCCAAGCGCCTTCTCGAGGCTGCCAGCGTCGCCGTCGTGAGCCATGTGATCTCGATCGGAGCCGAGGCGGTCGGTAACGGGCGCCGCCCCGGGCCCGAGGACCTGGCAACGATCGACGCCTCACCCGTTCGCGCGTTCGACGCCGGGGCGTCCGCGCGAATGGTGGCCGCCATCGATCGGGCACGCGAGGAGCGCGACACCCTGGGGGGCGTGGTGGAGATCCTGGCGTACGGCGTGCCCCCGGGCGTCGGGAGCCACGTCCACTGGGACCGGCGGCTCGACGGGCTGCTCGCGGGCGCTCTGATGTCGATCCCGGCGATCAAGGCGGTGGCCGTCGGGGATGGCTTCGCCACCGCCGCCCGCCGCGGCTCGGAAGCGCACGACGACATCGGAATGGACGACGGGACACTGGTGCGCGTCACCGACCGGGCCGGCGGCATCGAAGGGGGGATGTCCACCGGTCAGGCGGTGCGGACGCGGATGGTGATGAAGCCCCTGTCCACTTTGATGAAGCCCCTGCCGACGGTCGATCTGGCGACCGGGAAGCCCGATGAGGCCTTCCGCGAGCGGTCGGATGTGTGCGCGGTGCCCGCCACCGCCGTGGTCGGCGAGCAGATGGTGGCTTTCGTCCTGGCTGCGGAGATGGCGAGGATGTTCGGAGGTGACACGGTGGAGACATTCGCCGCTGCTGTGGCTGCGCACCGGGACCGTGTCTCCGGCTTCGCATGAAGACGCTCTGGCTCATCGGCATGATGGGGGCCGGTAAGTCGACTGTGGCCCCTCTGGTCGCCGAGCTTCTCGGGCGCGACTGGCACGACACGGATCGCATGGTCGAGCAGCGATCGGGCGAGAGGGTCGAGGCACTGTTCGACCGGGGCGAGGAGGCCTTTCGGACCGAGGAGGCGGCGGCCGTGCGGTCAGTGGCAGGCGAACCGGTCGTCGTCGCATGCGGAGGGGGGGTGGTGCTCGACGACGCGCTGATCGCCGACATGCGAGTCGGTGGGATGATCGTGTGGCTGGCTGCCCCGCTCGATGTCCTCGCTGCCCGATCGATGCCCGGCCGCCCGTTGCTTGAGGCGGATCCCGAAGCCCTCGGACGAATTCTGCGGGAACGCGAGCACCGGTACCGAGCGGCCGCCGATGTGGTGGTGGACGGCGCCGGCCCCTCCGTCGAGGTGGCAGACCGGGTAGTCGCGGCATGGTCGATCTCGTCGTAGGCGGGGTGACCCGCGTCGTCGTAGGACGGGGCGTGCTCGACGCGCCGACGGTGCTGGGTGATGCCTCGCCGTCGATCTGTGCCGTGGTGACCCAGCCGGCGGTGGCCGTGATGGCGGCATCGATCGCCGATCGCCTCGAGGCATCCGGTGTGCACGCCCCGGTGCTCGAAGTCCCCGAAGGGGTGGCAGCGAAAGCCATGGCGACGGTCGAGGAGGTGTGTAGGACGCTCGCCGGTGCGGGGGTGACCCGTGACGACATGGTGGTGGGCATCGGTGGCGGCGGCGTCACCGATCTCACCGGGTTCGTGGCGGCGGTCTACCTGCGCGGGATCCGTTGCCACTTCGTCGCCACGACGCTGCTGGCAGCGGTCGACGCCGCAATCGGCGGCAAGTCCGGGATCGACATCGAGGGGAAGAACCTCATCGGCGCGTTCCGGCACCCTGCCCGGGTGGTCATCGACCTCGAGACTCTCGATGCCCTGCCGCCGCCGCTGATCCGCGAGGGGCTGGCGGAAGCGCTCAAAGCGGGGTTGGTGGGCGACCCCGGCCTGTTCGAGCTCCTGGAGCGTGACGGCGTCGATGCGGCGCTCGACGACGTCGTGCCGCGATCGCTCGCGGTCAAGGCCCGGATCGTGGGAGGGGACTTCGAGGAGCGAGGGGAGCGGGTTCACCTCAATTACGGGCATACGATCGGCCACGCCGTCGAGTCCGCCACCGGCATTCCCCATGGTGAGGCCGTGGCGATCGGCATGATCGGGGCCGGTCGTGCCTCGGCCCTGCTCGCCGGATTCGCTGGTGAGGACCGTCAGCGCGAGGCGATCGCTCGCCTCGGCCTTCCTGTCGGTGCCCCGCCCGTCGAGCGACAGGCGGTCCTGGACCTGATGCGGCTGGACAAGAAACGCCGTTCGGATGACATCCGGATGGTGCTCCTCGAAGCCGTGGGCCGCCCTCTGGTGACCGTAGTGAGCTCCGCTACCGTTGACGCCGCCCTCACGGCCTCAGGCATCCCCGGAGGAGATCTATGAATCACGCCGCAAGGTTGGACGCGCTCCGAGAGCAGATCGACGCACCGCTGCTGGTGTCGCGTCCCCCCAACCTCCGCTATCTCACCGGGTTCACCGGCTCGAACGGGTTCCTCTTGGTCCGGCCCGGCGGGAAGGCGGTATTCGTGACAGATGGCCGGTACGGGGAACTCGCCGAGGAGCTGGTCGCACCCCTGGCAGACACCGAACTCGTCGTGTACACCTCCGGCATGTGGGATGTGTTCCGGAGCCTGGTCGAGGGGCTGCCCGCGGTGAATCTGGAGGCCGACGGCGTCACCTGGGCCTTCTCCCGTGACTTCGCGCGGGAGACGGGAATCGAGGCGGTGCCGGGGGGCGGGGCTGTAGAGCGGCTGCGCCGCACCAAGGACGAAGCCGAGGTGGCCGCGCTGCGCGCCGCCGCGGGCGCAGGCGACGCAGCGTTTTCGGAGCTCGGCGGACTCGCAATCCCTGCGGTCACCGAGCGCGAGCTGGGTTGGAAGCTCATCGATGTGATGCGGGGTCACGGTGGCGACGCTGCCGACTGGGAGCCCATCGTGGCGGCCGGCACCGGGGCATCGATTCCGCACTATCGCAGTGGCACGAAGCCGGTGGGGACCGGGCTCCTCCTGCTCGACTACGGCTGCGTCGTGGTCGGGTACCACTCCGACATGTCGCGCACGGTGTGGCTGGATGGGATCCCCGACGAGGAGATGGCGCGCGTCTACCGGGCCGTTCTCGAGTCTCAGGAGGCAGGGCTGGCAGCGGTTGCCCCCGGCGTCGCCTGCGGAGATGTCGACGAGGCCGCCCGCGCCGTGCTGCGGGGGTACGGGTACGAGGAGCACTTCCTCCACAGCACCGGCCATGGCGTCGGGCTGGAGATCCACGAGCCGCCGTGGGTGCGCCGCGGCAACGACGACCTGCTGGGCGTGGGCGATGTGATCACGGTGGAGCCGGGCGTCTACCTTCCCGGCGTCGGCGGGGTCAGGATCGAGGACATGGTCCTCGTCACGGAGTCCGGTGGGGCGGTCCTGACCGGGTCGCACAAGGAATTCGCAGAGGTGGCGGGTTGATCTCGACCAACGACGTGCGGCCGGGGATGACGCTCGATCTCGACGACGGCATCTTCCAGATAGTCGAGTATCAACACGTGAAGCCCGGCAAGGGCAAGGCGTTCGTCCGCATGAAGCTCAAGAACGTCGAGTCGGGCGCCGTCCTCGACCGCACCTTCCGCGCCGACGAGCCGGTGCAGCAGGCGATCATCGAGCGCCGTCCCCACCAATTCCTCTACCGGGACGACATGGGGTTTCATTTCATGGACGGGGAGACCTACTCGCAGCTCCGGCTCGCCGACGCCGAGGTGGGAGACTCCGCCACCTACCTGCGTGAGGGGGATTCGGTCAGCCTCGCCATGTACGAGGGGAAAGCGATCGGCCTCGATCTGCCGGCATCGGTGGAGATGGAGGTGGCCGCGACCGAGCCCGGAATCAAGGGCGATCGCTCGTCGGCGGGCACCAAGCCGGCGACGATGGACACCGGGCTGGTAGTGCAGGTGCCGCTGTTCGTGGAGACCGGCGACCGGATCAGGGTGGACACCCGCAGCGGCTCATACATGACCCGGGTGACATGAAGCCCGCGGAGGCCCGCGAGGCGGCGCTCCGCACCCTCTACGAGGCCGATCAGCGGCGCCAAGCCCCCGACACCGGGGACCTGGGAGAGCGGACTCGCCAGCTTGTCGACGGCGTCTGGGAGACGCGGCAAGACCTCGACTCCGCCATCGGAGCAGTGTCGGCGGGATGGCGGGTGGAGCGCATGCCACCGATCGACCGGAATGTGCTGCGCATCGCGCTGTGGGAGCTGCGCCACCGATCCGACACCCCGGTCGCGGTGGTGATCTCGGAGGCGGTCCGTCTCGCCAAGCTGTATTCGACCGAGCGGAGCGGCGGTTTCGTCAACGGCGTGCTTGCCAGGCTGGCCGTCGAGCGTACCCCATGAGCTCCGTACTCGCCCTGGTGCCGGGCAGGAGCGCCGAGGAAGCGGTGCGAGCCGCCGCCGCGAGCGAGGGCGTCGCCGGGGTCGTAGTCGGTGGCGACCTGCTCGCAGGCCCCGGCCCCGCCGTGATCGCGGCGCTTGCGGCCACCCACGCCGTGCTGGTGCTCGCCGGGCTCCACGGCGATGCGACCCGGGCTGCGACCGCGGCCCGGCGGTATGCGGAGTACGGCGCCACGTGGGTGACCGCGCAGGCAGCCGACGGGCCGGCGCTCGTGGAGGCCGCCGCTGCCACGGGAGTTCGGGTCGTCGCGGTGACACTGCGTCACGGCCAGGGCGATGCCGAGGCTGCTTCGATCGGCGGGCGGTCGCGGGGAAAGGCGGTGTCGCGTCTTGCGGAGGCGGCGGTGCGGGTGGGAGCCAAAGGCGTCCTGTGTGATGTTCCCGACCTGGGTGTCGTCGCGCAGGTCGCACCCGGTGCCGCCCGCTTCGTATGGGCCGGCGGTCCCGCCGATGCCGTCGCCGCCGCGACGCGCGGTGCCGAGTATGTCATCGTCGATGCCGCTGCCGTTGCGGAGACGACGGCCGCGATCGCCGGGACTGGGTGAAGGGCCTGTTTGCTGCGTCCCCACCCCATCCATATCCTGCGGGCATGGCGTCCACCCCGCCCCCTCTGTCGCCCGAGCAGCGCGCCGCCGCCCTGGCGAAGGCAGCCGAGGCTCGCCGGGTGCGAGCCGACCTGCGGGAGGCGCTGCGGGTCGGCGACGCCACGCTCGCCGACGTGCTTGCCCGGGCCCAGGAGAACATCGTCGGCGGTATGAAGGTGAAGGCGGTGCTGACGGCGCTGCCCGGGCTGGGCAAGGTCAAGTCGTACCGGCTGATGGCTCGGCTGGGGATCGCCGAGAACCGCCGGGTTCGCGGCCTGGGACCGCAACAGCGGAAGGCCCTACTCGAGGCCCTCGGCTAGGGGGTGAGCGAACGCACCGGCCCCTAGGTCCGCCTGTCGCCGTGCTCGATTGCCCGGTGCACGAACTCGGCGGTGGGCATGCCGGCGATCTCCTCCTCGCCGTACGCCGCCAGCTCGCACCGCACGAGCAGGTCGCCGTCGGCCTGCGCTCGCTCGAGCACGTCCTGCCCCGACACGAGGACCGCCGCGTCGTCGTCCACGGCGATCCTGAGGACGTCCGATTCACCGTGATCCACAGGGATTGCGGACGGCAGGAGTCGCAACGGGTCGAGCTGGCATACCGGCCGCGGCTGGCCGCCCATTCCGGTGAGGTGCGCCACGACGAGATCGGCGATGAAGCCGACCTCCGCCCGGCTGGTGTCGACCACGAGGTCGTAGTTTCTCCAATCGTCGACGTGGACCCCGTAGAGGTCGTGGTATCGCTCCGCCTCGACTCGCTGTCGCGCCAGGATGTCTTCGGCGGCTTCCTGAACGGAGGCATAGCGCTCGTCCTCGCGAACCGCTCCGTAGACCCGGCCGACGGCGACCCTGGGGTCCACCACCAGGTAGACCTTGTACGACCCGGGTACGAAGTGCCAGGCCATCCGCGAGTCGATGACCGCGCTCTTGCCAGATGCCGCCAGCCGTCGCAGGTGGCCGTCCACTTCGTCGTCGATCGACCGGTCGGTCTCGGCTTGCTGGTTCAACTCGAGGACGGTGAGGCCCCGGCGAGCCGCGAGCTCTCTGAAGAGCCGCCCGGTCGACACGATCGGCCATCCGGTGAGCTCCGAGAGCCGCCGCGCCACCGACGACTTCCCGCTGCCGATGTTCCCGGCGATGGAGATGGTGTCCGGCGGGGTCATGACGAGAAGAGGCTAGGGGTTCGCGGTTACCCGTTACCCGTTCCCGCTTCCCGCTTCCCGCCTACCGCTTCCCGACGCTCGCGTTAGTCGACTAGACGCGTCTCGCTGATCCCTGGGCTTCTGTCGAATTGCGAATTGCGAATTGCGAATTGCGGCCGAGCGCCAGCGAGGCCCCCATACCCCCTATAGTGAGCAGTCCTCATGATGATCGACCCACCCATCGAGACCGTCCTTGAGCGGACCAATGAGCGTTTTACGCTTGTTGTCCTGGCGGCGCGCCGCGCCCGTCAGATAAACGCATATTTCAACCAGCTCGGTGACGGCATCGGCGGCTACGTGCCGCCGCAGGTGCACTCGCTCTCACGCAAGCCCCTGTCGATCGCGTTCGAGGAGATCGCCGCCGACAAGGTCGTCGTCGACTCCGGCGAGTAGGCAGGCCATGCTGGCGGGACGCCGCATCGTCCTGGCCGTATCCGGTGGAGTGGCGGCCTTCAAGGCCGCGTATCTGGCACGGCGGCTCGTCGAAGCCGGTGCCCTCGTCGAGACGATCATGACGAGATCGTCGCTGGAATTCCTGGGTCCACAGAGTCTGGCTGCGATCACTGGCTCGCATCCCCACCTCGACTACTTCGACGACGAGGATGTCAGCCCGCATACGACGCTGGCGCGGTGGGCGGACGCCATCGTTGTCGCCCCGGCCACCGCAGCCACCCTCTCGCGCATCGCCAATGGCCTCAGCGACGACCTCCTGTCGGGCACCGTGCTCGCCTTCACCGGGCCGGTGGTGGCGGCTCCGGCGATGCATACCGAGATGTGGGAGCACGCCGCCACCCGGCGCAACATCGCCCTGCTCGAGGGGGATGGGGTCGTCCTAGTCGGGCCGGTTTCCGGGCCGCTCGCCGGAGGGGACGAGGGACCCGGCCGCATGGCGGAGCCCGAGGACATCGTCGCTGCGCTCCAGTCTGCCCTCGGGGCCGGATCCCTTGCGGGCGTGAAGGTGGTCGTGAGCGCCGGTGGCACCCGGGAGCCGATCGACCCGGTGCGCTTCATCGCGAATCGCTCGTCGGGGAAGATGGGCAACGCCATCGCTCTCGAAGCCGCCGACCGCGGCGCATCGGTCGTGCTCGTGACGTCGGCCGATGCCCCCGAGCACCCTGCGATCGAGGTTGTCCCGGTCGAGACGGCAGAGGAGATGGCGGCGGCAGTGTGGGACCGGGCGCCGGCGTCGGATGTGGCCGTGCTCACCGCCGCGGTGGCCGACTTCCGTCCTCGAGGCCCCTCGAAGGGCAAGCTGCGGCGGGCCGACGGGCCCCCCGACATCGAGCTTGAAGCGACCCCGGACATCCTCGCTGGAGTGGCGGGCCTGGCTGACCGGCCATTCCTGGTGGGGTTCGCCGCCGAGGCGGGCCCGGCATCTGGTGCGGCGGGCAAGGCCTCGTCCAAGGGCGTGGATCTTCTGGTGGCAAACGACATCTCGGCCGTGGGATCGGGGTTCGGGACCGACACCAACGCGGTGACGGTCTTCACTCCCGATGGCTCGTCGGAGGAGTGGCCGACGATGCCGAAGCGAGCGGTGGCTGCCCGCCTGTGGGACCGAATCGCCGAGATGCGGGCGTCCGCCGCCCCATGAGCGAAATTCCCGCCTCCGGTGGCGGATGACGCCGGAGGACGCGATCCGGCCATGACGACGGTGGTTCGGGTCGTCCCGGACGTGCCTTCCTTCTCCGTCGACGACGGCTTCGCCTACAGGCTTCCTGAGGGCCTCGAGGTCGCCGTGGGTTCGATCATCCGGGTGCCCCTCGGCGGGCGGCGGGTGCGCGGCTGGGTCGTCTCGATCGGGGAGCCCGAGCGTCCCCGCCTCAGGGAGGTCCTCGGGGTGTCGGGTGACCTCCCGGTTTTCGATCAGCGGCTCCTCGAGGTGCTCCGCTGGGCGGCGGCGCGGTATGTGGCTCCTCTGGCCGCACTGCTGGCCAAGGCGACGCCGCCCAATCTTCCGTATCGAAGCACCGGACTGGAGTACGCGCCGCTGGAGCCCGGCCCTTTGAATGGCCTCGACGGCACCGCCGTCGTCACCCTCGTCGGCCCGGGTCCCTGGGCTCCCATCGTCGCCCCACGGGTGCTGCGGGCCGCCGCGGCGGGTCGGTCCTCGGTCCTCATCGCATCCACTGTCGACGAGGCCCAGGCGGTTGGTGCGGCAATGCGAGCGGTCGCCGGAGATCGCGTCGTGTTCGCTTCGTCACATCTCGCCGCAGCCGACGTGACGAGTGCCTGGGTGCGGGCGTCGACCATGGCGGGGACGGTGCTCGTCGGCACACGGGAGGTCGCACTGTGGCCGTGGGCCGCCCCCGGCCTGGTCGTCCTCGTGGGGGAGGGCCGGCGGGGGATGAAGGACAAGGCGACGCCCACTATCCACACCCGCGACGCCGTGCTGCGGAGGCAGGCGGTCGAGAGGTTCGGGGTGGTGATGTGCGACCTCGTTCCGTCTGCGGAGGCGATCACCCGGAGTTCGTCCGTCACGCCCATGGGACGCCGCGCCTGGGGACACGTCGAGATCGTGGACAGGCGGGATGACCCGCCCGGAACCGGCTTGTTGGCGCCGGCGACCCAGGCGGCAATGCGGGCGTCGTTGGCCGCCGGCCGCCGGGTCCTGATGTTCACGGATCGACGGGTTGCCGCGCAGCGGTGCGTGTCGTGTAGGTCGATCCGCCGATGCCCAAGATGCGGCGCCGGCCCCAGCGGGGGAGACGACTGTGCCCGGTGCGGCACGCCGGTGGGGGCGTGCTCACAGTGCGGGGGGCGTCGGTTCGAGGCACTTGGATCGGCGGCGCCCCGGGTGATGGCCGAGGCGGCGCGGATCGTCGGCCACGATGCGGTCGGGGAGGCCGGCTCCACCCGGCGGGTCGTTGTTGGGACCGAGCGGGACCTGCCTGGCCTGTCGGTCGACCTGACCGTGGTCGTGGACGCCGATGGCCCGTTGCTCGCCCCCAACTACAGGGCCGGAGAGGATGCGCTGCGGGTTCTGGGGCGCGCTGTCGCCGCCGCGGGGACCGGACGCGGGCGACGCGCCGTCGTGCAAACCGCCGACCCCGGACATCCGGTGATCGCCGCTCTGGTGGCCGGGGACCCGGTCGACTTCGTCAGGAGCGATGCCTCGCGTCGTTCGGCGGCCGGGTTCCCGCCGGGAGGGGAGATCGTCGTCGTCGAGGCATCCGGGTTGCCGTCGGGCGCGGAGCGAGAGCTGGCGGAGGAGATCGGTCGGCGCGCCGAGGTCCACGGACCGGCGCCATCCGGTGACGGCCTGCGCTGGCTGCTCCAGGGCCGCGATCTGGTTCCGGCCCGCACGGTGCTGAGGGGCGTTGTGGGTCGTTGGCGCGAGGGTGGCGCCCGGGTGAGGGTGGACGCCGACCCGCTGGAGCTCTGACGAGCTCCAGCCCCAGCCCCAGCCCCAGCCACGGCCAGACCGCACCTGCAGAGTGTCTGCCCGGGGCTGGAGCCGGAGCTGGAGCCGTTCCTGCGGGCGGCAAGCGGCGAGCCGCCGGCCCGGTATCCTCGCCGGCCAATGGCCATTTTCCCCATCAGGGTGTTCCCGGATCCGGTCCTGCGCATGAAGGCCAGCCGGGTGACTGCGTTCGACGACGGAATGCGGCATCTGGTCGCCGACATGCTGGAGACCATGTACGCCGCGCCGGGCGTCGGTCTCGCCGCCAATCAGATCGGAGTCTCGCTGGCCGTGTTCGTATTCGACATCGGCGAGGGCCCGCATCATGTCATCAACCCGGTACTCGAGGAGAGCACGGGCACGTGGACCTACGAGGAGGGATGCCTATCCGTGCCGAATCGCTATTGGCCGATCAGCCGCCCGGCGTTCGCCGCGGTGTCCGGGGTCGACATGTTCGGTGAACCCGTGCGGTACCAGGGCGACGAGCTGGTGGGCCGGGTCCTCCAGCATGAGTTCGACCACCTCGACGGCACCCTCCTCCTGGCGCGGCTCGGCCGGCGAACCCGCAAGCAGGCGATGCGGGAGCTGCGCGAGGAGACGATGGGGATCGCGTGAGCCGGATCAAGGCTGGGTTCTTCGGCACGCCCGCTGAGGCGATCCCGATCCTGTCCGGCCTCCTGGCCGTTGCCGATGTCGAACTGGTCGTGACCCGCCCGGATGCACCCCGCGGCAGGTCGAAGGATGCGGTGCCGCCCGCCGTCAAGGTGACCGCCGAGGGGCTCGGATTGCGGGTACTGCAGCCGGAGCGACCCGCCGAGATACTCGAAGAGGTGTCCCGCCTGGACGTCGTCGTGTTGGCCGCCTACGGCCTGATCATTCCCTCGGCGCTGCTGGCGTCTGCGCCACACGGCTTTCTCAACGTCCACTACTCGCTGCTGCCCCGGTGGCGCGGGGCGAGCCCGGTGGTGCGCGCCATCCTCGCCGGTGACGAGCGGACCGGCGTCACCCTCATCAGGATGGACGATGGGCTCGACACTGGCCCGATCCTGGCCGTATCCGACACCCCGATCGATCCGGAGGAGACCGCCGGGGAGTTGACGGGTCGGCTGGCGGCGCTGGGTGGGGATCTCGTAAAGGATGTCCTGGCCGATGTCGTGGGCGGGCGGTTGGGGGCCGAGCCTCAGGACGACGACGGGGCCACGGCGGCAGGGAAGGTGGAGGTCGAAGAGGCGTTCCTCGACCCGCGGCGTCATACCGCGGAAGCCGTGCATCGGGCGGTGCGGGCCTTCAACCCCAAGCCAGGCGCCTGGGGCATGGTCGACGCGGAGCGGATCAAGGTGTGGCGCGCCCGACGGCACGAACCGGGCGACCCCCCCGCCGATGGGCTACAGCCCGGCACGGCTGCGCTGGCGCACTCGCCGGACGGACCCGACCGCGTCCTGCTGGCGTGCGCCGACGGCCCGGTGGTCCTCACCAAGGTCCAGCGGCAGGGAAGGGCTGCAATGGACGCCGGGGCATGGTTCAACGGCCGCCAGGGAGAACCGGCCGTCTTCGAGTCGTGAGCCTTGGAGGGCTTGGAGTCGAGACACTCCTCCCCAACTCGTCGCCCTTACCGGTCGGCCGTTCGGCTCGTCGTGCCCGGGTAACGGGGAACGATTCAGATGACTACCACGTCGCTGAGGTCCTCCCCCTCCGGATACTTCATGTCGAAGCCCTCGAGCGTGTTGACCAGGACGCCGGCCACGACGAGGTTGCGGTACCACTTGCGATCGGCAGGCACCACGTACCAGGGAGCCCAGTCTGTGCTCGTGCGGGAGATGGCGTCCTCGTAGGCAGCGACGTACTCATCCCACCGGGCGCGCTCCTCCAGATCGGCGCGAGAGAACTTCCAGTGCTTCTCCGGCTCGTCGAGGCGGCTCCGGAGACGCTCCGCCTGCTCCTCCTTCGAGATGTGGAGGAAGAACTTCAGGATCGCCGTCCCCTCGTCGGCCAGCATCCGCTCGAAGGCATTGATGTGGTCGAATCGCCGTAGCCAGCGCTCCTCTGGCACTAGGGAGTGGACCCGGACCACGAGGACGTCCTCGTAGTGGCTGCGGTTGAAGATCATGATCTCCCCGTTGACGGGGACGCGCTGGTGCACCCGCCACAGGTAGTCGCGGGCGAGTTCGTGTTCGCCGGGCTTCTTGAACGAGGCGACGTCGACTCCCTGTGGGTTGACGCCCTCGAAGACGTGACGGATGGTCCCGTCCTTGCCGCCGGTGTCCATCGCCTGGAGGACCACCAGCACCCGTCGCCTGCCCTCGGCGTACAGCAGCTCCTGAAGCCCCTCGAGCCGGACGGCAAGGTCGCGCAGGTGGTCTTTGCCCTGCTTTTTTCCGTCGTCGAAGTACGACGTGTCGCGGGTGTCGCGGTCGGACAGGTTGGGCGCGGTGCCAGGTGTGATGCGGTAACGATCCATGGGCGGGGAAGATACTGTCGCCTGTCGCCTGTCGCCTGTCGCCTGTCGCCTGTCGCCTGTCGCCTGTCGCCTGTCGCCTGTCGCCTGTCGCCTGTCGCCCGCAAGAGGGGCGATAGCTCTTCGCCAGGTCATCCGTCGTCTGTGCCAATTGCCAATTGCGGCCGAGCGCTAGCGAGGGCGTCGGGCCGCGGGTTGCGGGTTGCGGGAGGCGGGAGGCGGGAGGCAGGGAGGCTCCACGGGTAATCTCAACCCAATGCCCGTCAAGATCGCCCCTTCCCTTCTCGCTGCCGACTTCGCCCGACTGGCGGAGGAGGTGGCTCGGGTCGA
>Ga0214471_10003051_pt1 | contig 12986 bp, 4 predicted proteins | sample RVTome_5_FD_207665 | JGI IMG/M metagenome (GOLD analysis project Ga0214471, IMG submission 207665) | Soil microbial communities from uranium-contaminated site in the Upper Colorado River Basin, Wyoming, United States - RVT142D155 | ecosystem: Environmental > Terrestrial > Soil > Contaminated >...
CTCCCCGGGGCGGGCCGGGGGGGGGGGGGGGGCGCCGCGGGCGCGGTGCCGGTCGCGGTCGTCTGCGGGCAATGGGGCGTGCTCGGCGTCCCTCTCGCCGACGACGAGCCCGAGGAGATCCGCCCCTGGCTGCAGCGTCTGCCCTGGCACCCCGTCGCCGTGGCGCTCCTCCCCAAGGAGCTCGGGTGGCCGGACGTCGTGGTGGCGGCACGCGACGGGCGGCTGCACCGCTTTCGGTACGTGCGCCCGGAACGGACTTTCCAATGCCGGAATCGCCTCATCGAGCGGATGCGCCGCGACCTGGAGCTCAAGCGGCTGGGCGACTGGGTCGAATGGATCAAGGCCCGGCTCTCGGAAGTAGACGATCGCGAAACGCGCGCCCGCATCGGACGGCTGCTGGTGCGTCTCGTGGACTTGACGAAGCCCACTGGTTCCGAGGTCCACACTTTGGCCCGGCTTCTCGGAGGTGAGCTCATTTCCGGCGCCGAGGTGAGCGTGGGAAAGGCCCTTGGCGAGGCGCTGCGCTCTCCGGCCGCCGCCGAGGAGGAGATCCGCTGCCCCTGGCCCGATCCCGAGACGGGACCTGACTCGGATCTCGTCCGAAACGCCCTGGCGGCCTGGGCCTACGACGAGGGCAGATTCGCGCTTCAGGAAGAACTGGACATCGCGCTAGGTGACCGCGCCGAGCGGCCTGCCAGTTCCGCGACAGAGGATCTGTCGCGGAACTGCTCCCGAAACCGCTGGGACGAGTGGGCGACCCTGGCCAGTGAAGAGCGTGCGTCGTTCCGCCGCCTGACCCTCCTGGTCGACTTCGCCGTAGAGCGCTACCTGTCGGAACGGCAGGATCGTGCGAAGGGGAGGTGGGATCGCCTCACGACCTGCGTCCATTCCGGCGATCTCCTGGCCGTGGGCGCCGGCCGAGACGGCCTACGTATTGTGCGCTTCCAGCCGTCCAGAGAGAGCATCACGCATCCGTCCATGGTCTTGGACAGGCCCGTCGACCCTCGCGGTCTCGTCCCCGCCTGCCTCGTCCAGGTCTCGGACCACCCTCCCTCGTTCGTTCTCGGCGAGCACGCCGCCCGCGCCCGCTTCTTCGACCTCGAAGGTGAGTGGAAGGTTGTGTACGGTCCGTCCGGATCGTCGTGCGCTGCCATCGCTGTTGCCCCCACCGCGACGGGTGTATGGTGCCTGCTCGGCTGGAACGAAGGCCGGCGGTGCTTTCTGGAGATCTGGGAGACCCGCCCGAAGGAGGGGAGCCGCACGGGCGGACGCGTGGCCTACGGGCCGCTGGGCGTCCGCAATGTAGGTGGCCTCGGGGTGCTGGGTCCGGTCCGGGAAGGCACCGTCGAGCTCGTTGCCGGTGACGCTCTCACGGGCGACCTGGTCCGGATCAGAGCTCATCGAAGGGTGGACAGCGAGGACCTGGACGTCGGCGAGGAGGTGTGGCGCGTCCCTCTGGATGGCGGCGTGACGGCCGTACACGTCGATCGGGAGCGAGGCCGAGTCCTGGCGGGGAGCGTCGCCGGGACCACCTGGGCCGTCGACGTCGAGAACGGCGCGGTCCTTTGGACCTTCCGTTCGCGGCACGCCGTCCGAGCCATCCATGCCGAGCACTTCCCGGGCGAGGGCGGCTATGGGATCCTGGCCCCGCCGGACGATCTCGTCGTCGTCTCCAAGGATCGCGCCCGGGTGTGGCGTTGCCGACACGGCGGACCCTTCGGCGATCTGGCCGCCGCCTCTCTCTCCGGCGGTTCGCGCCTGCTCGCCGGCACCGGCGACCGGCTGCACGTGTTCCGGATGCAGGCCCCCGACGAGGACTGGTCCACCCGGACGGCCGAGGAGCGGCGCAAGCTGGGCTCGCGCGAGCCGGAGCGTTTCCGCCACGCCGAGGCCGTCGAGGTCGCGGCGGCGCTGGAGGGCGGCGCAACGAGCGAACTGCTGGAGCGCCTCTCGCGGACCCGGAGCCGCCGCGCCCGCATGGAGATCGTCAAGAAGCTGGCGAAGTCTGAAGCCGGCCCGAAAGAGCGCACGGACATCCTGGACGTACTCTCCTGGAAAGAGACCTCTGCCCTGCTCCTTGCTTTTCCACCGGGCGCCGGTGAGTGGGAGAGAGACATCGTCGACACGGTGACGTCCGCTCGTTCCTGGGGGGCGGAGGACCGTTCCCAGAGCGCCTGGTCCGTTGCCCTCGTGGAACTGGTCCGCCGGCTAGCCGCCCGAGCCGAGAAGGTGGCCGAGGTCGGAGCGGTGCTGCAACGCGTGGCCACCAACCCTTCCCCGGACAGCGCCTGGCTGGCGCTGGAGGCGGGCCAGGCATGGCTCGCCGCAATCGCCCGGGAAGTGGGCATCGCGGTCGCCGAGGTCCCGATCGACACGGTCTTGGAGCACGTCCACCAACTCCCGCCGTCCCTGGCGACGGGGCTGCCCCTGCTGGTCCGTACTCCGGGTCGGGCCCGGGGGCTCGCGCGTCTGGCACGCTGGGCCCAGGCAACGGAAGACGACAACGTCGCCGAGCTCCGCGGAGTCGCCGACGATCTGGAGAAAGAGGAGACCCCGCTGGCCCAAGCCCTGGACGCGGCACTGCGAATTGCCGCGGCCGGGTCCACGCCGTCCTGGGAGGAGGTTGGCCGACTCATCGATCAGGTCCGGGAGGTCAGGGCTCCGGAGCTCTGGGCCGAGTTGATACGGCCCGTCCTGCTCCCGGCCGACCTTGGCCCGCCGCCGGATGAGGCCGCGCCGCTGGCGCAACAGGTGGACTGGCTGAACCGGGCCGTGCGGCGACCTGCCGGGAGGTTCGATCCGGACCCGCCGGCCTCCTGGAAAGCAGCCGCCCGCCGAGTGGCCAGGCTGCTGGACGAGCGCCTCCGCTGGGCCTACCGGCAGCGCCTCGACGAAGTAGAGGACATCGGTCGGCTGCGTCCTGAAGTTGCACGATCGGGGCGGCCGATTCCGCAACGACTCGACGTCACCCTGCGGCTGATGCCGGAGGGCCGGTCGGTCAGTGAGGCCCGGATCACCGTACGCTGCCCGGACCTGGTCTCTTTCGAAGAGGGTAAAAGGGTTGAGTGGAGCCTGTACCGGCGCGAGCTGCGCGATGGAGAGACCCCGGAGCACCTGAATCTTCGTGCCCGGTGTGACGCGGCGGCCGAGACCTTCCGGGTCGAAGTCAAGGTCGACGGTGCGGGGAGCTATCACTACGAGAACACCTGGGACCTCCCCATGCCCTCCGCCGATGACGCTCGTGACGAAGGCGGCATCGCTCCCTTCCCCATGGCGGTGCCCACGGCCTATGCCGCGGCGTTGGAAGCGGTGAGGCAGCTCGGCGCCGGTGTGGCCGTGGTGTCCGCGGACGCGGCGATTCATCCCGCCCAGCTCGTTCAAGACGTGGGCAGGGACGCCCAGTCCCGCATCGTGAACCTGGACGACCTGCTATCGGAGCTGGGGCCGGGCCGGCGCTACCCGGACCTCCTGCGCCGCCCGGCCCTGCTGCGGGCCCTGTCGGGCCTGGGCCCGCATCCCCCGGCCGGCGAAACCCCTCTCTCTGGCGTCCAGGCCGGCGGAGCCAGGCGGCTGGTCTTCTGGCCGTGCGAGGAGACGCTGGAGCGGGTGCTCGACAGTCACCTGGCGGAGCCGCGGACCGTGCTGCGTGATGTACACGAGGACTCCATGCACAGAACGGAAGGCCTGGCGCTGGTCTTCGTGCTGCCGAGCCGGCTGGCGGCGCGGCTGCGGCGTTGGCTGGGACGCGAGGTGACCTGGCTGGCGCCCGCGACCCTTGACGCCCGGTGGCTCGGCAAGTCGGGATTCGACAAAGCCGAGACCGAGGCGGTGGCCTGGCTGCAGAAGGTCGCGGAGCTCGATGGCGACGAGGCGGAGGAGGTGTTCTGGCGTTCCGGCGCGGATCTGCGGGTCATGCACGATTGGGCGCGGAGGTCGCTTCAAAGGAAGACGTGGCGGATCGAGACCTTGGAAGGCATCCTCCGGGAATGGGGACGGAAAGACCTGGCGGCGCTGGATCCCTTTGAGCTGGCCGCGCTCCTGGTGGTCTCCGGCGCGGTCACCGCGGAGTCGTTCAAGCGACTCGAAGCGGGCATGGTCCTCGCCCAGGACATCCGGACTTCGGTCCGGCCGGACAGCGGCAGCCAGCCCAAGACCATCGGGCATGTTGGGATGGTGCTCACCGAGCGCCTGATCCGGCGACTCACCTCCATCAATCCACGACCCCAAGCCGTGTGGGTTGGCGGGATCGGAGACGCCGGTGGGGCCACGGAGCTGGCCAGCGAAGTCAAGGCGCTCCACGAGCTGCTGGGCGGGCGGCTGGGCGAGCTGGCGAAGCCGCTGATGGCGCTCGGCCTGGCCGAGAAGCGAGGCCAGCTCACGCAGGCGACCTCCTTCTGCCAGTGTGTCGTACAGAGCGCGGTCCGGTCGAAGGGTGGACCCAAAGCAGCCTACATCGATCTGGCTGAGGATGGACATCTGCTAGATGGCGTCCCTTTGGAGCGCCTGACGGACATCTCGGACGCGGCGGCTCAGGTGCTAGGCATCAACACGACCCTGGCCCGGTTGGTGGGCCAGCTCTGGTCGGATGCCACCAGAGCCGACGACCCGCCGGGCCAGAACCGCGCGGAGGAGCTGACCCGGGCACTCGCGGGGCAGACCGCCAAGCTCGCTCTGCGGAGCTCGTCGGGGCCCACACCTGCCTCTCCGCTGCCGGCGGACCGCTGCACCCTGGTCGGCGTCGACCCGTCGGACACGGTCGGCGGGTATCGTTACCTGTTCGCCTGGTGGTCACGCCCTGCCGACCCGGACTGGAATCAAGTCGACCGCTGGCTTGACACGTTGGCGAAGCTAAGGGATCTGCGGGGCGACGAGGTCAATGCCGACCGGCCGCTCCTCCTCATGCTGGGGCCCGGCGCGGAAAAGCTCCCACCGGCGCCTCGGGACAAGGGCATCGTCGTCCTCCGTGAGCGCGACCTGCGGCCGGTCCTGGCTGCCGAGACCATTCAGGCCGCGTTCTGGGCGGCGGTGCGCTCGCATACGGGTCTGGCTCGGATCGCCCCCTTCATGGCGTTGGGGGCCCTGCCGCCGGGCAGCTCGATCTTCGTGGGGCGCCGGGTTGAGCGGGAGGAAGTCCTGGCTCACATCCACTCCCGCAGCTTCCTCGTGCTCGGTCCCCGGCAGATCGGCAAGACCAGCTTGTTGAACGCGATCTACGACGACTTGAGCAAGTCCCGGCCGGGGCCTGACGGCATCCGGCCGCGGCCGATTCTGCTCAGCCTCCAGGGCGTGAAGGCGTCGGCCGCCATCGTGGATCGGCTGGTCGAGCTCTGCAAGCAGGCCGACGCGAAACCGTCGCCCGGCGCCCCCCCGATCGAGCTGTTGCGCCGGGTGGGAGCCGCCTACCGCGCCCGAGACGAGCGAGCCGTGCTCATCGTCAACGAGGTAGACGGCCTTTTGCCGGCCGAGCCCGAGTTTTTCGAAGGGTTGAGGGAGCTGCACGAGAGCGGCGACATGCGATTCGTCCTGGGGGGCTACACGACAGCCCGCGAGGCCCTGTGGCAGCTCAAGGGTCCCTTTTTCCACTTCACCAGCGGTGCTTCGGGAAAGCGCTATTTTGATCTCTCGGTGCTGACCGGCGAAGAGGCCTTGGAGCTGGTCGACAAGCTGGAGTCGGAGCCGCTCGGTTTACGCTGGGGGCAGGAGTCGGAGCGGGAAGAGGGCCGCCTTCTGCTGGTCCAAAGGTCCTATGGCGTACCCTGGGTGATCCAGGCGCTGTGCATAAAGCTCGTGGATCTGCTCGACCAGGACCGGCGCCCGGTATTGCGGCTGGACGACGTGCGCCGCGTCGCCGAGGACCCGCAGCCGGTGCTCGATCACTTCGACGATATCGACCTGGGCGAGCTGGTGGGGCGCGAGAAGGACCTCGCGGTAAGACTGGCGGGCAAGGCGCTTCTGACCCAAGTGGCCCAGGACCGGTACTTCACCGGCAGCGCCCCCGCCGGGCGCGATTTCCGGCTGCGAGATGCCACCCCGGGCTACTACTCGTTCACCCCGACCGATGCCCGCGAGATGCTCGGCCGGGCAGCCGCCACCTGGTTGGGCAAGGGAACACCGGCCGACGACCGCGTGCAGAATTTTGTCCGGGGCCTGGACATCGCGCGGCTGCTAGGTGGTCTCACGTTGACGCTTATCGTCCAGGAGGTCGAAAAGTCTTCGGGCGGCGAGCCGGATTACGCATTCCAACACCACATCTATCCTCTAGAGCTGGCCAGGCTCGAGGGTGGCCCGGAGCAGCGTGTTGCCGACGCCCTCGAGGATCTGGCCCGTCTTCTTGCCACCACTGAAGGAGGAACCCCTTGACCCCGTTTTCCACGGAAGCATTGAACGACGACGACCTGCTGGCTGGCGACGACGACGGTTGCCCCTTGGCACCCGACGGCCGCGCCGTTCCGACCTGGCTACGAGCCGGCAAGTGGCGGGTCGTTCCCCTGGCGCTGGGGAAGGCGTCGCTGTTTCCGCCTCCCGGCGGGAAACCCGCCGAGGTATTCGTAGAAGAAGACCACTTGGCGGGCCAGGGATTTCGAGCGCCCATGGTGCTGCTCGGGCCGGCCGGAGCGGGCCTGACCACCTTTCACCGCTGGCTCCGGTTGCGCACCCAGCGGAACAAGGTCCGCCTCGTGGAGCTGGACTTCGCCCGTATCGCCCAGACCGACAATCCGGCGGAGCAGCGGACGCGGCTCGCGTCGAGCTGGCTCGGTCGCAATGGCGACCACTCGCATACGGACCTCGCGGGACTGCTCGACCGGCTCCTGCTCCCGGAATCTCCCGACGCGCCGTCCAACGACCGGCTCCGCACCCATATCCTGTGGCGAGTGGATCGACTCCACCCCGAGAACAAGGAGATCCTCCTCGGGCGGCTGCGCGACCTCTTCGAGCGTCGGGCTCTGGAGGGAGCGCGCTTCGCCGTTCTGGCCCACGAAACAGCGCCTCTCGAGGATGCCGAGCCGTTCTCGTCGTTCCTCGACGTGTGCGAGGTGTACCGGCTCGCCGACTTCACCGTCGCCGACGTGGAGGCCATGTGGCGGGATTGGGTCCCCGACCGCGCAGACCAGGCCGGCGAGGTCGCGGGGGGATGCATCGAATGGACCGGGGGCCAGCCCGTCCTGGTCAACCTCTACCTGGGGCGGCTTTGTGACACCGGCGAGTCGTTCGACCAGGCCGGCCAGTGGTTGCTGGAGCACCCACCGCGAAACGCCCTCCAGCACTGGCAAAAGGAACTGGCGCGGATCGTCGGCGAGAGCGCCCTCTTGCGCAGGAAGGTCGGCAACTTCCTGGCAGACGAGCCGCGGGAAAGCGTGACCCGGGACGAGCTGCCGCTGTTCCTGGCCGGCTGGATCGGCCAGGACGCTGACGGGCGGTGGGCCATCCGGTCCAGGGCGCACGCGAGTTGGGCGGCGGGCCCCCTTCGCTCGCCGGATCGCTACCGTGCGGTTGGAGGTGTGGGATGAAGGAGCCAGCAGCGAGATCCGCGAACGGGACGACGGTTACCTTGAACGGCATCCAGTGCGGCATCGTGGACCGACACAGGAGGCGCATCAAAGAGCTCGCAACGAACCTCGTAGCGATTGCGAGGAGTCACCCCGAGTGGAGTCGTGACTCGATGGTCGGCGCGCACCGGTATCCGCCTCCGAGGTTCAAGCAGCCGCGGACCGCCACCACTCTGGCGGTGCTCGGACCGCGGGGCTCTGGCAAGAGCACCTGCATGGTCGAATTGATCCACGGGCTCTCGCAAGATCCCTCCGCAAAGACCTTGATGGTGGGAGCGAGGAGCTTTTGTTGCTTGTCCGGGTTCCTGGTTGTACACCAGACCGTCGATTGCACGCTCGGCCCCCGCGAAATACCGCTCGGACTGTCGGCCCTCATGCGTCTTCGCCGCGTTCTCGACCTGGAGCCCGAACAGCCAGCCTCGTGGTCCGATCAGGGGGAAGAACGCGCGAACCCAAGTGTCCGGGATGAGCAACAAGCCTTCAGGGCCATGCGAGAGGCCTACATGCTGAGCCGCCTGGCCGCGGGTCGGGTGCTGGAAAGTACGTCCTCGAGCGGTTCACATTTTGCTCAACAGGCGTCCGCGGCGGCGGCGGGGGCCCTGGCGCTGCCCGACAGGGTGGCAGACTGGCTCCAGCGAGCCGCCGTTCGACTGGGTCCCGACGTGGAAGGATTCATCCTGGTCCTCGACGACGTCGACCTCGCGCGGGACGGCCTCCGAGGCCTGATTCGCAGCCTGCTCGACGAGCTGCACCAGCTGCGGCTGATCCTCGTGCTCGGCGCGGACCTGCCCCGGCTCGAACGTCGCATTGCGGACTCCGCCGGCGAGGACCGGGCATCGTTTCTCGGCGCGGACCTGCCCCGGCTCGAACATCGCATTGCGGACTCCTCCGCCGAGGACCGGGCATCGGAACTGGGAGCCGCGCGGGACCTGCTCTACAAGGCTCTCCCCCAGCAAAACCGGGAGTGGCTACGCCCCTGGAAGGAAATAGAAAGGTGGACCTTTCCTCCGGGGCCCGCACCGACCTTCCCGGAAGAGATGAGCGTGAAGGACCTCCTGTTGCAGCGCACCGATTGGGGAGTGGCGATTCGAAACTCCGCCCTTTTGCCCGGTTTTCCTCGCTCGTTGGAGAGCGTCTGGTTCGCGCTCCGCGGTCTCGAGGATGAGTCAAGAATGCTCGACTCCGTCGAGGACTACCTCGCTTATCTCGCGGAGGCGAGGGGCGAGCATGAATTGGCACGCCGCATCTCGGGCCGTCCAGTGTCCGCGTGGACCCGGCATCTGACCTGGCCGGAGCAGCCGATCGGCGACACCCAATGGGAGCACATGGTGATCTCCGCGCTCGAAGGAAGCCCGCTTCTCGGATTCCAGGCCGGCAGCGACGCGTTGCCGTTGCCGAAGCGCCCGTCGAACGCCGTTCTCTGGATCGAGGTGCTTCTCGACCTCTCCCTCGCCTCCGGCCACCTTACCCCCGCCGAGCTGATCCGCCGTTTCCCCCGCATGAACGTCCTCGTCGATCAGGCGCAGATCCGTACCGACTTCCACCGGGACGAGATGGAGGACCAGCTCCGAGACGCCCGAGGCTCTACCATGGCCACGCTGGCCTGGACCCGATTCGACGTAGTGCTCGATCGGCACGGCGTCCTCCCCGAGGAGTTCGACGCCCGGATCGGGCTCGCGCCGCTCCGTGAGGCGGCCGAGAGACGGCGAAACGTCTGGCCGACGATCCTTGCACAAGGGCTCTTCCTGCAACGCTCCGGCGTACTCGATGACAAGGACGGCGGACCGGAGGACGCGAACCCCCTGCTGCCTCGCGCCGTGCGGCCCTTGGTCGTCTTCGTCGACTCGCTTTCCCGCGCGCCGTGGCGGCTGCTCTCCGAAACCCCTCGGCGCCGACACCTGCGGCCCAACGCACTGTTGGCGGCTGGACTGGTGCGCGCGGCTTACGTCGATGCACTGGAACGTATGCTCGACGCGCTGATCGGGCATGGCAACGTCAACAAGACGGTGAAGCGTGCGTCCTCGGATGCCGACCTTGCCTGGCTGGATGCGATGCACGACCGTGGACACACGCCCATCGTGGAGTGGTCGGACGACACCGTCGAAGCCCGGTTCCACGCACTTCTGAAGGAGAAGATCCCGCACAGAAAGCTGACTGCCAAGGACCTGCCCAGAAAGCTTGCTCCGCACGTTGACTGGGAATTCGTCTTCACCCCCTACAACGAGCTCGTCCACTGCCTGAGTACCTACACGAAGTCGCGCGCCTTCCGCCACCTGGCCGATCCGGGCTTTGACGGAGCGCCCGTCGAAGCGGCGTGAACGCGGATGCGGACTTCAGATTCCGACGACGAGCCCGCCGTCCTCCTGGCGCACGCCTGGCGGCTGAGCGAGCCCGCCCTCGTACACCACGGGCCGACTCCTCTCGACGGAGACCTCCACTTGTCCAGCCACGAGGTCGGACGCCTCGCCGGTCTGTTGAGACGAGAGAAGCCGGGCCTGGCCTTCGAGGACGCGTTTCGCTGGGCGCGACGAGCGCTGCACGAGACCGAGTGGTGGGACTCCTTGCGCCGGCTCGCCGAGCGCTGCGTGCGCTTCGAAGCGGGCCGTCCGGCGGCCTCGATCGGGGTGCTGGAAGACCGGCTCCGGCGCCTCGTCCAGGCGGACGCCCTCGTCTGCTGGCGCCTGGCGCGGCTCGGATGGAGCCCCTTCGAGCCGGGTGCCGCGTCGCGGTTGGACTGGTCGGCGACGCTGCCGCCGGAGCGCAGTGAATTCGACCCGGTTCTCGGACGTTCCACAGCCGAGAACCACTGTCACCTCGGCAGCACCATGAGCACGGCGGCCATGTGGGTGTTCGCGCTCTGCGGCGACGGTCCCGTCGACGGCCTGTTCCCGGGAATGGCCGGCACCCCGAACCAGGAAGTCTGGCACCGGTGCCTCAACCGCGCGCGGCGCGCCGCGTTGTACCTTGGAACCGCGACCCGGCCTGGTTCCGCTTTCGTGGACGAGCCCGCGACCGCCGAGGCGCGGGACGGCGTCGACCTCCTCGCCCTCCGGCGTTTACTCTTCTCCTTCGTGCCCCAACAGCTCCAGGCCACGCCGGAGCGCCCGACGCCCCCGTGGCGCATGACGTCCACCGAGCTGGACATCGAGGTGCTGCGCTGGCCGCTCGGCGAGTGGGTGATCGCCGGCAAGGCCTCGCTCTCGGTGCTGGCCGGCGAGCGGCTGCTCGTGTGGCGGGCCCTGCGCCTGCTCGCCCTGGCCGACGCCGGGCCTCGGCGGGACGCGGTCCGGAAGGTCGGGAGTGCGCTCCTCGCCTATCTCCGGATCAAGAACGGCTTCCACCAGGCGTTGATCCTCGGCAAGTACGGGCGCGGCTTCTTCGCCTTCGACCGCACGTTCAAGCGCCGGTCCTTCTACTTCAGCCCCGCGGCCGGGACCGGGCCCGCCCGGTCGCAGATGTGCGAGGCGTTGGAGCGGCGGCGGGTGGCGCTGGCCATCGACGGCTTCCTCGAAGATGCCTTGGGCCACGGTCGCTCCGCCACGCTCGCGAGCTGGCCGCGCATGGACCTCGAGCTGCGCGTCAGCCCGGGTGCCGGACCGTCCTTCGTCCGTACCTTGCGCGGCTGGCTGCGCGGCGCCCGGGACGCGATGGAGAGGTGGAGAACGCCGCCCCTGCGGATCGGATTCGTCCTGCATTCCGTCAAGACGGGCTCGCCGACCTGGTGGGACGACGTCTGCGTGCGGATGGACGGCCTGCGCTACCTGATGGACGACCGGCCCGGCCTCTGCCGCCTCCTCGTGGGCATCGACGTGTGCGGAGTGGAGCGCGACCGTCCGCCGCGTCAGTGCGCCGACCTCTTCCGCGAGGTCCGGTCCTTCGTCGACCGCCAGGACCCGGCCACCTCGGCGTTTCCCTGGCGTCCCGGCTTCACGGTCCACGTGGGAGAGGACTTCCCCGACCTCTTGACCGGCCTGCGGCACGTGGACGAGGCCGCCCACCTGCTCGGCCTGCGTCCTAACGACCGGCTGGGCCACGCCCTGGCGCTCGGGTGGGACATCGACGCCTTCTACAAGTCGGCCCAGAGCCCCGGCCTGAGCCTCCGCGAGCGTCTCCTGGACCTGCTGTGGTTGCTCTATCTGACCACCGAGTCCGGCGGCGAGCTCCGCGAGGAGGCCTTCTGGCTACGGCGGGAGGCCATGGACCTCGTGTCGAAGTGGGGGTCGCCGGCCGAGGGGGCGGACCCGGGCAGCCTCGTCGACACGGCGGTAGATCGGACCGGGGCTCACTTTCGCGGGTCGTCCTTTCGCGGCGAGGCCGAGCTGCTCCGGATGCTCGGCATTCCTCTGGCCCGGTGGGAGGAAGAGCTGCCTGTCCCGGTGCTCGATCACGACCACCGGCGCTGTGTGCATGCCGCCAGGCGCGTCGTCTGGCAGCGCGTGCATAACAAGGGCCTCTTCATCGAGAGCAACCCCACCTCCAATCTGATCATCGGCGGCTTTGAGGCATACACGGACCTGCCGGTCGTGCGGCAGGGGAGAGCTCCGGGGCTGGCGGCGGGCGCCGACGTGCCGGCGCTTCGCGTCACGATCAACACCGACAACCCGGGCATTTTCGACACCACGTTGCGCAACGAGTACGTCCGCGTCGGCAAAGCTCTCCTGGCGCGTCCTGACGGCGTCGACGCCGTGCAGGTCTCCGAGTGGCTCGACCGAGTGCGAGAGAACGGCCTGGCGGCGAGCTTCATTCCCGGCGATGTCCCTCGAGGCGCCGATTTCGTCCGGCTCCTCGGGAAGGTCATCGGTGACGAGGAGTTGGCCGCCCGACCATCTTGACACGTCGCCCGAACCGAGGCCGTCCGTGACGATGGCGGCGTCGCGAGGACGCAGTCGAAGCTCCGGCGCTCCCGCTTCTATACCGCGACAATCTCGAACTCCGGCGGTTCCATGACGTGGCGCTTGACCGCGCACTGGTCCGCGGCCCGTACGATCGCCTGCCGGTACTTCTCGGGGAAGCCCTGCGGCAGACGGATCTCCATGCGGATCTTGCCGACGCGCTTCCTCTCCTCGTCGCGGAAGACCTCGAGGCTCACCCCGAGACCTTCGGTGGCGATCTCGCGCTGCTCGCAAAAGTGAAGCGCGTAGTAACCCGTACAGGTGGCGATCGACGCCAGGAAGACGTCGAACGGGGCGGGCGCGGAATCCTCGCCGCCGGCTTTCTCCGGCTGATCCGTTGCAAGTGTATGGCCCTTGAAGTGGGCGTGGACCCGCGCGTTTCCCGGGAAGGAGAGCTCCATCTTCATCGCTTCGTCCTCCCTTCAGATCTCGATGCAGACCTTGCCGAAGTGCTTGCCGGCGGCCACGTAGCGGAAGGCCTCGGGCGTCTCGGCGAAGGGGAAGACGCGGTCGACCACCGGCCGCAGCTCGTGCTGGGCGATCGCCC
>Ga0214471_10003052_pt1 | contig 12986 bp, 14 predicted proteins | sample RVTome_5_FD_207665 | JGI IMG/M metagenome (GOLD analysis project Ga0214471, IMG submission 207665) | Soil microbial communities from uranium-contaminated site in the Upper Colorado River Basin, Wyoming, United States - RVT142D155 | ecosystem: Environmental > Terrestrial > Soil > Contaminated >...
ACCTTCGGCCGGCTGCGCCGGCTGCGCGACGCGCTGCAGCAGGCCTCCGGCCTGGCATTGCCGGAGCTGTCGATGGGGATGACCGCAGACGCCGAGGCTGCGGTGGGGGAGGGCGCCACCCTGGTCCGAATCGGGACGGGACTCTTCGGGCCGCGGCCGGCCTGACGCGCCGGGCTGCTATCCTCGCCGGCGATGTCCGAAGTGCTCACCAACTTCCTCGGCCTGCTGGCACTGGTCCTGACCTTCCTGATCCTGGGGCGGGTCCTCGTCAGCTGGACGCAGCCGAGCGGCGGAGGCGGGGTCACCGCGTTCCTGTACCAGGTGACGGAGCCGATCCTGGCCCCCATCCGGCGGGTGATCCCGCCGACCGGCGGCATCGATTGGGCGCCGATGATCGCCATTTTGCTGCTTGGCATCCTGACCCGCGCGTTCCTTCGCTAGGCGGCCTTGGCCAGCCTCGCCGTGCTCGTCACGCCACGCGCCGCGGCGGATCGGGTCGGCCCCGTCGAGGGCGGCGTCCTGCGCGTTCGCGTCACGCGGCCACCGGCCGACGGGGAGGCGAACCGGGCGGTGCAGCGGCTGGTCGCACGGGCGCTCGAGCTGCCTCCCGGCAGTCTGAGGCTCGTCTCGGGCGAGCGGTCGCGGCACAAGCGGTTCGCGATCGACGCCCTGTCCGCAAGGGAGCTCGCCGCCCGCCTGGCGCGGATCGACGAGCCCGCGGATTGAAGCCGTGCTGGCCCCGAGGCTATACTGCGCCTCCCTCGGTGGGCGATTGGCTCAGCTGGTTAGAGCGCACGGTTCACATCCGTGAGGTCACTGGTTCGAATCCAGTATCGCCCACCATCCTCACGCCACCGGACTGACCCATGCCGTCGCCGCTCGCCCGCATGCGCGCCCGATTCCGTGCCGTGCGAATGCTCCAGCCGCTGGCCCGGCGCGACTACGCGCTGCTGACCGCTGGCTCGGTCATCTCGCTGCTTGGCGACGGCTTCTTCTCGGTCGCGCTGGCATGGCAGGTCTACGAGATCAGCAACGTCCCGACCGCCCTCTCGATCGTTGGCGTGGCCTGGACGCTGCCGCTCGTGCTCTTCCTGCTCCTTGGCGGCGTCTTCACGGACCGATACGACCGCCGTTGGCTGATGATCGGCGCAGACCTGGTGCGTGCCGCCGCGGTGGGCGTGCTCGGCCTCCTCTCGGTCGCCGGCCTGATCGAGCTGTGGCACGTCGTCGCCCTGATCGCTTTCGTCGGGCTCGGCGACGCCTTCTTCAACCCGGCCTCCACCGCGATCGTGCCCGACGTGCTGCCCGACGAGGAGCTGCCCCAGGCGAACGCGCTGCAGGGGCTGGTGCGCCCACTCATGTTCCGCCTGGTCGGTCCGGCGCTCGGCGGCTTCGTGGTTGCGCTGCTGGGGGCCGGGAGCGCGTTCCTGGTGGACGCGGCCACCTTCCTCGTCTCTGCGGCCGCGATCAGCGCCATCGCCGTGCGCCCCACCCGCGAGGTGGTCGCGCACGGGCTGCGGCAGACGGCCGTCGAGGTGGGGGAGGGGCTCGCCTTCGTGCGGCGCACTCCGTGGCTGTGGGCGACGCTGGTGGCCGCCATGTTCAGCCTGCTCGTCTTCATCGGTCCCACGCAGGTGCTCCTGCCCTTCCTGGTCAAGAACAGGCTGCACCTGGGACCAGAGGCGCTGGGCACGATCTTCGCGGTCAGCGGCATCGGATCGGTCGTCGCCGCCATCGGTCTCGGCCAGCGGGGCCTCCCGCGCCGCCGCATCACGGTCATGTACGCCACCTGGACGGCGGGCGTCGCGCTCCTCGCCGGGTATGGGCTGATGGACTCGCTCTGGCAGGCGATCCTTGTCGGCGCGCTCAGCGCGGCGCTGTTCGAGGTCGGCCAGATCATCTGGGTGACGCTGCTGCAGACCCTGGTGCCGCGCGACCTGCTGGGTCGGGTCTCCAGCCTCGACTGGCTGGTCTCCACCGGCCTCGTGCCGGTCTCGTTCGCGCTCACCGGACCGGTGGCGGGCGCGCTCGGCCCGGGTACGACGATGATCGGGGCCGGGCTGCTCGGTGCGGTCCTGATGGGCGCCCTCCTGTTCGTGCCGGGCGTGCGGGATCCCGAGCGCGCTCCGGCCGACGCGGGGCCCGGTGGTAGGCTCGCCGCGTGACCCGCCACGACGGGACCGGCTGACCGGAGGTCGAATGCCTGCCGCAGCCGCTCCACTCCGCGTCGCGATCCTGGCGGAGTCATACCTGCCCTACCTGTCAGGCGTCACCGTCTCAACCAATGCGCTCGCACGCGGCCTCGGCGCGGCCGGCCACCACGTGCTGGTCGTGGCCCCGCGTCCAGCCGGCGGCGCCGCACCGGCGAGCGCCGGCTCGGCTGGCCCCGAGCCGGCGTACGCCTGGCTGCCCTCGTACCAGCCGCCGGCACCAGCCCCGGCCGGCTACCGGATCCCGTGGCCCATGCCGTCGGCCGCGCTGCGCGCAGCGGCCGAGTTCGCGCCGGACGTCGTGCACGCCCAGTCGCCGTTCGTCTCGGGGCTGATGGCGCGCCGCCTGGCTCGGCGCGCGGGCGCCCCGCTGGTCTTTACCCATCACACCCGGTTCGGCGACTATCGCCACTACTTCGGTCCCCTGGCGCGACCGGGTTCCGCCGCCGTGGATGCCTACCTCCGCGCCTTCTGGGCCGGCTGCGCGGCGATCGTCGCGCCCGGGCCGGAGCTGGCCGACGAGATCCGCGCTCGGCTCGGAGTGCGGCACCGTCCCCTGGTGCGGACGATCCCGACCGGGGTCGACCTCCACGAGATCCGCGCCCTGCCCAGGCCCGACGTGCGGACCGCCGCCGGCTGGCCGGCCGAGGCCGTGGTGGTCGCCTCGCTCGGCCGCCTGGCACCCGAGAAGAGCGTCGACCTGCTGGTCGACGCCTTCGCGTTGGCGGCCGGGGTCGATCCGGAGATGCGGCTGCTCCTGGTCGGCGGCGGCCCGTCGGAGGCCGCCCTGCGCGACCGCGGCACGCGGGCCGACATGGCAGGCCGGCTTCACCTCAGCGGCCAGCTGCCACGACGCGAGGCAATCTCGCTCATCCGCGGCGCGGACCTGTTCGCCTTCGCGTCGCGGACCGAGACGCAGGGCCTGGTGCTCGCCGAGGCGCTGGCCGCTGGCCTGCCTGTCGTCGCGCTAGACGGCCCTGGCGTCCGCGACTCCGTTCGCGACGGGGTCGACGGCGTGATCGTGCCGGCAGAGCCGGCCGCCGACCGCACGGTGCGGCTCGCGGCCGCGATCGGCGCCCTGGCGGCGGATCACCCGCGGCGGGAAGCGCTCGCCGCGGCCGCCGGATCGGGCGCCGACCGGTTCGATGCCAAGCGCCGGGTGGAAGAGGTCCTCGCGCTCTATCGCGAACTCCTGGCGCGCCCCGGCTGACGCCCGCGGAAGGGGCCTAATCCCGGTTGCGCGGATTCGGTCGCGGCGTACAATGCCGCCAATGCGAGCGAGCCTGACCGCCCGGTACCTCTCCCACCCGACCATCGACTTCGGTGCCGGACGAGCCTCGAGCCGCCTGCCGCGCCTTGGCCTGAGCCGCGCCGCCACGGTCTACCACCTCCGTCGCGGCTCGCGTCACGCGCTGCCGACGGTGCTCTCGCTGCGCTCGCAGACGAGCCGCTTCCGCTTCCCGTCGGTCGGCCGCCCTGGTCGCATCCGCGACCGCCGCGCCGTCCTTCCGCTCGGGCTGTCGCGCGCCCGCCGCGCGTAGCGGCGCGTGGCGGCCCTGCGCAGCGCCCGCGCAACCTCGGCCGGGGGCGTCGTCCATCGGACCGTCGACGGTCGGGTTCAGATCGTTCTCGGGCACCGTCGTGAGCCGCCGCTCTGGGCGCTGCCGAAGGGCACGCCGCACGCCGGCGAGACGCTGGAGGAGACGGCCCTGCGCGAGGTGCGCGAGGAGACGGGCCTGATCCTGGAGCTCGAGGCGCCGATCCGCTCAGTCAGCTACGTCTTCGTGCGGGGGCGCACGCGCTTCCACAAGACGGTCCATTTCTTCCTGATGCGCGCCGTTGGCGGCGACGTCAGCCGCCACGACCGAGAGTTCGACGAGGTCCGCTGGGTCGACCTGGACGAGGCGCTCGAGCTGATGACCCATGCCACCGAGCGTGCGCTGGTGGAAGGGGCCGCCCAGCTGATCGCCGCGCGCGCGAACGGTGCCGCGCAGCCGGCGGCGAGCCGGGCCGGGCCATGACCGAGGCGCCGGTCGCGCTGCGTCGCACGCCGCTTCACGCCGCGCACGAGGCGCTGGGTGCCAGGCTGGTGCCGTACGCCGGCTACGAGATGCCGGTGCAGTACGGCTCGATCATCGAAGAGCATCGCACCGTCCGCGCCGCGGTCGGCCTCTTCGACCTGTCGCACATGGGCGAGCTGCTGGTCACCGGGCCGGAGGCGCTCGCCTTCGCGCGCTACGCCGTGGTCAGTGACCCGGGCGCCCTGGAGCCGGGGCAGGCCCAGTATTCGATGCTGTGCGCCGAGGACGGCGGGATCATCGACGACCTGATCGTGTATCGCACCGACGAGGGCTACCTGATCGTCTGCAACGCGGCAAACCACGATGCCGTGGTCGCGCACCTGGGTGAGCTCCGTGAGCGCGGCGACTTCGATGCCGCCGTCGAAGACCGATCGGAGCGGACCGCCCTGATCGCGCCGCAGGGCCCGCGCGCCGCCGAGCTGCTGGCGTCGCTCACCGACCTCGACCCCGGCTCGCTGGGCTACTACCACTCCCTGCGCGGAACGGTGGCGGGGATCGACTGCCTGGTGGCCCGCACCGGCTACACCGGCGAGGACGGCTTCGAGCTGTTCTGCGACGCGCGCCGCGCGCCCGCGCTGTGGGACGCGCTGCTGGCCGCCGGCGCGGGGCTCAGCATCCGGCCGTGCGGGCTCGGCAGCCGCGACACCCTGCGCCTCGAGGCCGGCATGCCCCTCTACGGCAACGAGCTCGACCGCACGGTCAACCCGTTCGAGGCGAACCTTGGCCGGGTGGTCAAGCTGGAGAAGGGCGAGTTCGTCGGCCGCGCGGCGCTCGCATCGGTCCAGCAGGCGGGCCCCCGCCGCAAGCTGGTCGGCCTGGTGATGCGCGACAACGCGATCGCGCGCCACGGCTATCCGGTCCTGATCGACGGCCGGGAGGAGGGCGTGGTCACCAGCGGCACGGCGTCGCCGACCCTCGACCAGCGGATCGCGATGGCCTACCTGCCCGCCCAGGCCGCAGCGGTGGGCGATGAGGTCGAGGTCGTGGTCCGTGACCGCCCGTACCGCGCCGAGCAGGTAAAGTTGCCCTTCTACAAGCGGCCGCGCGAGTAGCCCACCCTCGGCCCGCCCTCCAGCCCACGACGCCCGCCCGGACAGCCAAGGAGCTCACCTCGCCGATGAATCCCGATGACCTCCGGTACTCCCGCGAGCACGAGTGGGTGCGCGTCGATGGCGGTGAGGCCGTCATCGGGATCACCAGCTTCGCCGCCGGCGAGCTCGGGGACATCGTGTTCGTGGAGCTGCCCGAGCCGGGCGCGCGCCTCCGCCAGTTCGCCTCCTTCGGAGTGGTCGAGAGCGTCAAGGCGGTGAGCGACCTCTTCGCGCCCATCTCGGGCGAGGTGACCCACGTGAACACCGACCTCCGCGAGCGGCCGGAGCTGCTCAACAGCGACCCGTTCGGGGGCGGCTGGATCGCCAAGGTGAAGCTCTCAGACACGGCGGAGCTCGACGCGCTGCTGGATTCCGGCGCCTACGCGGAGCTGACCGCGGGCTGATGGCCTACTCGCCGCACACCGAGGCCGACCACCAGCGGATGCTGGGCGCGGTCGGGGTCGACTCGATCGAGGATCTGTTCGACGACATCCCGGCCCGTGTGCGGGCCACCCGCTTCGCGATCCCGCCGCCGCTGACCGAGCAGGAGGTGCGTGCCGAGCTCTCGCGCCTGGCCGACCGCAATCGGATCGCCTCCGTCAGCTTCCTGGGAGCTGGGGCCTACCGGCACCTCGTCCCCTCGGTGGTGACGGAGGTGATCGGTCGCAGTGAATTCGCGACCTCTTACACGCCCTACCAGCCGGAGGTCAGCCAGGGCACCCTGCAGAGCATCTACGAGTTCCAGTCGCTTATCTGCGAGCTGACCGGCATGGAGGTCGCCAGCGCCAGCCATTACGACGGGGCGACCGCCACCGCCGAGGCGGCGCTGATGGCCTGCCGCCTCACCCGGCGCCACCGGATCGCGATCTCGACCGCCGTCAACCCGCAGGTCCGCCGCGTCCTGGCGACCTACTGCTCGGGGCCGGGAATCGAGCTGATCGAGGTCCCGGCCGACCTGGCCGAGGGCGGCAGCGGCCTCACGGAGGTGCCATCCGCGGAGGGGCTCCTCGACGACAGCGTGGCCTGCCTGGTGGCGCAGCAGCCGAACTTCCTCGGCGGGATCGAGCCGATGCGTGAGCTGGCCGACGCGGCCCACGCCGTCGGAGCGCAGCTGGTGGCGGTCGTGGAGCCGACCTCGCTGGCGATGCTCGAGCCGCCCGGCGCGTATGGGGCCGATATCGTCGCGGCGGAGGGCCAGCCACTCGGCATCCCGGTCGAGTTCGGGGGGCCGTACGTCGGCCTGATGGCCGCCCGCATGGAATCGGTGCGCCAGATGCCGGGCCGGCTGGTGGGCGCCACCCGCGATGCCCAGGGCCGCAAGGGGTACGTGCTGACGCTCCAGGCCCGTGAGCAGCACATCCGGCGCGAGAGGGCCGCGAGCAACATCTGCACCAACCAGGCGCTCTGCGCGCTGGCCGCCACCGCGTACCTGACCGCGGTCGGCCCCGCCGGGCTGCGCGAGGTGGCCGAGCGGTCGATGATCCAGGCCCGCCACGTCGCGTCCGCGATCGAGGCCGCCGGCCTGGGGGAGCGGCGCTTCGAGACGCCCTACTTCGCCGAGGTGAGCGTTCACGTCCCGGACGCGGCCCGCCGTCACGCGGCGCTGGCCGAGCGCGGGATCGTGGCCGGCTATCCGCTCGAGGGCGAATATCCCGAGCTGGCCGATACGCTCCTGCTGGCCGCCACCGAGCTGACCACCGACGACGACGTCGCGGCCCTGGTCGCCGGCCTCGAGGCGCAGCGGTGAGCGTCGCCGAGCGGCCACCCAGCACGGATGCCTCTGGGCGAGGCGCGGCGTTTCACTCGCCCGAGGCCGGCGGCGAGCCGACCGTCGTCCAGCCGCTGATCTTCGAGGCGTCGGTTCCCGGTCGCCGCGCCGTCCGCTTCCCGCCCGCGTCCGAGGCGGCGCGCGCCGCGGCTGCCGGCCAGCCCTCGCTGCCGGCATCGGTCCTTCGTGCGCAGGCGCCGCACCTGCCGGAGGTGAGCGAGCTCGACCTGCTGCGTCACTTCAACCGGCTCAGCCACCTCAACCACGCCATCGACCTGGGCTTCTACCCCCTCGGCTCGTGCACCATGAAGTACAACCCGAAGGTGAACGAGTGGGCGGCGAGCCTGCCCGGCCTGGCCGGCTCGCACCCGCTCGACCCGGCCGCCCTGTCGCAGGGAAGCCTCGAGCTGGAGTGGCTGCTTGCCGAGCTGCTGAAGGAGATCTCCGGCTTCGCGGCGGTCAGCCTGCAGCCCGCGGCCGGCGCGCACGGGGAGCTGACTGGGATGCTGATGGCGCGCGCCTACCATCGGTCCAGGGGAGAGGGCGAGCAGCGCACCAAGGTGCTGGTGCCCGACAGCGCGCACGGCACGAACCCGGCGACCGCCACCATGGTCGGCTACCAGACCGTCACGATCCGCTCGAACGAACGCGGTGGGATCGACCTCGAGGCGCTCAGAGCGGCGCTGGGGCCCGACACCGCGGCGCTGATGATCACCAACCCGTCGACGCTCGGCATCTTCGAGGACCAGATCGACCAGGTCGTGGCCGCGGTGCGCGAGGCCGGAGCCATCTCCTACATGGATGGCGCCAACCTGAACGCGATCCTGGGTCGCTTCCGTCCCGGTGAGGCGGGCTTCGACGTGATGCACTTCAACCTGCACAAGACCTTCTCGACGCCGCACGGCGGCGGCGGCCCGGGCGCCGGTCCGGTGGGGGTCAGCGAGCGGCTGGCTCCGTTCCTGCCCGCCCCGCTGCCGCTGCTGGTGGAGGGCGATCCCGACGAGGTCCGCGGCAAGGCATGGGCCGGCCGATCGACGCCGGGGGCGCGATTCGCCCTGGAGGAGCCGGACGCGCGGCCGACCAGCATCGGCCGGGTGCGATCCCACACCGGCAACTTCGGCATGTTCGTGCGGGCCTACACCTACATCCGCAGCAACGGCGACGCCGGGTTGCGAGCGGTGAGCGACGACGCGGTGCTGGCCGCCAACTACCTGCGCGTGCGCCTGGCCGGCGCCTATGACCTGCCGTACGACCGGATCTGCAAGCACGAGGTCGTCTTCAGCGGGCGACGCCAGAAGCGCCAGCACGGCGTCACCACGCTCGACATCGCCAAGGCGATCCTGGACCACGGGATCCACCCGCCGACCATCTACTTCCCTCTCATCGTCGAGGAGGCGCTGATGATCGAGCCGACCGAGACGGAGTCGCTGGAGACGCTCGATCGGTTCGTGGAGATCATGCTCGGCATCGCCGAGCTGGCGACCAGCGACCCGGAGGCGCTGAAGCGCGCTCCGGAGACGACGCCGGTCGGGCGTCTGGACGAGGCTGGCGCCGCTCGACGCCCGGACCTGCGCCACGTCTTTCCCGATGCCGCCACGGAGCCAGATTGAACCGGAATCGAGGCGAGCGAGTAGTATTCGGCACCAAGCGGCGCATCGATCACGGGGTGCCAGTGGCCACGACGCAGCCGGATGGCCTCGTCGAGCGTATGCAGTCGGGCGAGCTCGACGCGTTCGAGGAGTTCTTCAATACCTACAAGCGGCCGGTCTACACGACCGCGCTGGCGATCACGCGCGATCCGTTCCTGGCCGAGGAGATCCTGCAGGATTGCTTCGTCAAGGCCTACCGCGTGCGGCACCGACTGCGCCGCGACGTTTCGCCGCTGCCGTGGCTGCAACGCGTCACCACCAACCTGTGCTACAGCCGCATCTCACGCCGCCGGGCGTTCGCGGAGCCGCTGACCGCGCTCATCACCAACCTGGTCGCCGACCTCACCACCCGACCCGACCAGGTGGTCGAGTCCCGGGAGATCATCGAGGTGCTGCAGCGCGGGATCGACGCGCTGCCGCCGAAGCAGCAGACGGCCATCATCCTGTACTACCTGCACGGGTACTCGCTCGCCGAGTCGGCCGAGATCGCGGACTGCAACGTGGGCACCATGAAGTCTCGGCTGCACTACGCGCTCAAGGCGCTCCGCGCGCGGCTGCCCGAGGAGCGGCGGGCACCGATGCCGGCGGCGCTGCGGATGACTGACCGATGAGCTGCCGCCGCGTTCGCGACGAGCTGCTCGACCTGCTGCGCTTCGGCGACCGCAGCGCGCGGGCTGACGCCTACCTCGGCCACGTCGAGCGCTGCCAGGACTGCCAGCACGAGGTGGCGGTGGACCGGGTGCTGGCTCGCGAGCTGCGACAGGCGCTGCGCGACCGGGTCGAGGGCTACGAGCCATCGCCCGCCGTATGGCGCGGGATCCGCCTTCGTGCGGCCGACCCGGAGCCAGAGCGCGGCGGATGGGTGGGGACCCTCATCTCCGCCGGGCGCACCGTGCGCGTCATGGTCCCGGTGGCCGCCATCCTGCTGGCCGCCGCCGTGACCTGGTCGCAGTTCGACACCCCGGTCGGCACCCAGGACCTCGGCGCGGCCGCCCGCGCCAGCCGCGCGCACTGGCAGGGCCAGATCTCGCCCGCCGCGACGGTGGAGCACCCGCGGCGAGCCGCCGACAACATCACCCCGTCGCCGTCCCTGCAGCTGCCGCGACCGTCGGGTGCGATCCGCTTCCCCGAGGCGCTGAGCAGCGTGAAGGTGTTCGTCGCGCAGGTGCCGAGCCCCGGCGGCATCATCAGATGAGTCGCGTCCGCCGCGCGGGGACCGCCCTCGCGGCGGCCCTGCTGCTCGGCGCGTGCGGCACCCCGTCTGTCCAGCCGTCGCCTCGCGGCTCGCCGGCGGCGTCGGAGCCGGCCTTCACCGGCCTGCTGGCCGCTCGTTTCGACGTCGGCCCGCGCCCGGGTCCGGTAAAGCCGTTTCGGGGCGAGATGAAGCAGGAGGTGGTGTTGAACGGTGGCTTTGCCTCGATGCGCTTCGTGCTGCGCAACACGGGCGAGGAGCCGGTCACCTTCCTGAACACGCTGTACGACTACGAGCCCTTTCAGCTGTACGAGCCGCTCGTCCGCCTCGAGTGGGCAGACGGCACCGCGGCCGTGACCGCGCGCTCCGGCCGTTTCTTCCCATCGCCGGCCATCCTGCAGCCGGGCGAGGAGGCGATCTACCTGATGGGCGGGGCGGCGGTCCGCGGGTCCGGCGAGCTGGGCGACCTGATCTCGCACATCAAGTATTGCCCCACGCGCGGGATGGGCGACGTGCCGGCGCTGCCGCTCGAGGTCTCCGATCTGAGCTGGACCGCGGACGCCGAGGGCCTCACCACGGTTCGAGGCACCCTGCGCGAGGTGCAGGGCGCGCGGCGCTCGACGCCGCCGGCGATCGGGATCGAGTTCCTGGACGCGGACGGAAACTTCGTCGGGGCGATCGTGGAGGGTCGTGTCGGGGAGCGACTGGATCCGAACGAGTCACGCACGTTCGAGATCAGCGGCCCGGGGGTTCGTGCCGACGCGATCGTGAGCGCCATCGGTTACGCGTGGGTGAACTGAGCCCACGCTCAGAACTGAACCTCGCAACCCGCCGGCGGGTATTGTGTAGTGAGGGTCAAAGCCGCATTGGCCATGCTTGACGTTGCCGTTCCGGCAGTCAATGATGTGCGGCGCTTTGATGGTCACCGGTCACGCCCACCGGCCGCCAGCGTGGACGGCCGCAACAAGCGTGAAGGAGAGGAGGAGGCACACCGAGGCATCCCCGTGACCACGGCTGCACCATCGCTTCGATGACAGCCTCTGCTCACGTCGAGACGCGTGCTGTGACTCGCGTTCAGGTGACCACCCAAACTCAGTGGAGGAACTTATGTGGCGTAGGACATCCCTAGGAGTGATCACGTCGCTCGCCCTCGTGTTGGCGGCGTGCGGTCCCGGGACCACCAGCCCAAGCGCCGAAGGCTCAGGCGAGCCCGCGGCCAGCGAAGGTGCCGGCCTGGATCCGGATCAGGTGTTCACGGTACCGCTCGGTGCGCAGGATCCGCCGACGATGGATCCGAACCTTGCGCAGGACACCTCATCGACCACCGTGCTGGCCCAGGTCAGCCGGCCGCTGCTGTGGAACACTCCCGACCTGGAGTTGACCCCGGATGGCGGCCTCGCCGTTGACCTGCCTGAGGTCACCGACGATGGCGCGACGCTGACCTACACGCTGAAGGACGACATCGCCTTCAGCAATGGTGATCCGATCACCGCTGCGGACTTCGTCTACAGCTGGCGGCGCACCATCGACCCGCGCACGGCAGCCCCGTACTCCTACGTGCTCCTCGACATCGAGGGCGGGCAGGAGCTGTTCGACATGGCAGGCGCCGACGAGCTCCCGGCGGACGCCGACATCGACGCCGCGCTCGAGAACTTCGGCGTCGAGGCGGTGGACGACAAGACGTTTGTCGTGCACCTGTCCAAGCCGGCAACCTACTTCGCGTTCGTGTCCAGCCTGTGGGTGACCGTTCCGGTCCAGCAGTCGTGGGTCGAGATCGGCGATGACTTCACCGAGGCTGAGAACTACGTGAGCAGCGGTCCGTTCATGCTGACCGAGTGGCAGCACGACGCGCTGATTGTTCTCGAGCCGAACCCGGAGTGGACCGGCGAGGCTCCGCAGCTCAAGAAGATCGAGCTCACCATGGGTGGTGATCCCGATGCCGACTACCGCGCGTACCTGAACGACGAGGTCGATCTGGCCGCCGTTCCGGGCGCGAACGCTGAGCAGGTCCGCGCCGACGCGGATCTCAGCCAGCAGGCGGTCACCGGAGACGTGCTGTGCACCTACTACCTCGGATTCGACATGGATCCCGAGGACGGTGACAGCAGCCCTGTCGAGAACAAGACCCTGCGACACGCAATCTCGCAGGCGGTCGACAGGGAGGGCCTGATCGCGACGGTGCGGTCGGGGATCGGCCGGCCGGCCGACAGCTTCATCCCGGTCGGGATGCCAGGTCACCAGGACTACGGATTCGGCCTTACCTATGACGTCGACGCGGCTCAGGGCCTGCTGGCCACCGCGCTCGAAGAGCTGGGTATCGCAAGTGCGGCCGATATCACCCTGACCCTCGGCGTCAACGCCGACTCAGGCCATGAGCCGATCATGGAGTTCATCCAGGCGAACCTCCAGGACAACCTGGGGATCACGGTCGAGACGAACTTCCAGGAGTGGTCGCTCTACCTCGAGTCCCTGTCCACGAACCCGGACGACATGTACCGCCTTGGCTGGTGCGCGGACTATCCGCACCCGAACAACTGGCTGTACGACGTCTGGGCCTGTGGGCTGGCGCGCGGTGGCTACTGCAACCAGGAGTACACCGACAAGCTCATCGAGGCGCAGGGCATCGCTGACCTGGCCGAGCAGCTGCCGATCTACGAAGAGGCATCGGCCATGCTGAACGATGATGCGCCAGCCGTCTGGGTCTACTGGTACGGCCGGTTCTCGCTCCTCAAGCCATGGGTCAAGGGTCTGGTCCCCACCGCGTCGGACGCGACCCTGGGCGCCAATTTCTGGGAGAAGGTCTACATCGAGGCCCATTGAGGGCTAAGGTGTAGCTGCTGAGAAGCGATCAGTCGTTGGGTGGACCGGCCATCGGTCCACCCAACGGCCGCGCGCCCCGGCCGACCGGGACCCGCGGCCGTTGCCGAGCGACAGGAGCCGACCAGCCTGACGGCTAAGCGAGGGAGAGCGTGACTACCTACATCGTCCGCCGGGT
>Ga0214471_10003053_pt1 | contig 12985 bp, 9 predicted proteins | sample RVTome_5_FD_207665 | JGI IMG/M metagenome (GOLD analysis project Ga0214471, IMG submission 207665) | Soil microbial communities from uranium-contaminated site in the Upper Colorado River Basin, Wyoming, United States - RVT142D155 | ecosystem: Environmental > Terrestrial > Soil > Contaminated >...
ACATGCCGCAATCCGGATTTCTCAAGCCGCGCATCGTCGACGTACAGAACCTGTCGCCCTCGCACGCCAAGGTCACCATGGAGCCGTTCGAGCGCGGCTACGGCCACACGCTCGGCAACGCGCTGCGGCGCGTGCTGCTGTCCTCCATGCCCGGCTACGCCCCCACGGAGGTGCAGATCGCCGGCGTGGTGCACGAGTACTCGACCATGGACGGCGTGCGCGAGGACGTGGTCGACATCCTGCTCAACCTGAAGGGCATCGTCTTTCGGCTGCATAACCGCCAGGAAGCGATCCTCAGCCTGAAGAAGAAGGGCGAGGGGCCGGTGACCGCCGCGGACATCGAGCCCTCGCACGACGTGGAGATTGTGAACCCCGAGCACGTCATCGCCCACCTGTCCGCCACGGGCAAGCTGGAGGTGCAGATCAAGGTGGAGTCCGGTCGCGGCTACGTGCCGGGCAACATGCGCTTCCTGCCCGAGGAGACCAAGGGCATCGGCCGCATCATCCTCGATGCCTCGTTCAGCCCCGTGCGCCGCGTGTCCTACGCCGTCGAATCGGCGCGCGTCGAGCAGCGCACCGACCTCGACAAGCTGATCATGGACATCGAGACCAACGGCTCGATCGAGCCCGAGGAGGCGATCCGCTACGCGGCGCGCGTCCTCGTCGACCAGCTGTCGGTGTTCGCGCAACTGGAGGGCACGGCGATGCCCACGGAAGCGCCCAAGTCGCCCACGGTGGACCCGATCCTGCTGCGCCCGGTGGACGACCTGGAGCTCACCGTGCGCTCGGCCAACTGCCTGAAGGCCGAGAACATCTACTACATCGGCGACCTGATCCAGAGGAGCGAAACCGAGCTCTTGAAGACGCCGAACCTCGGGCGCAAGTCGCTCAACGAGATCAAGGAAGTGCTCGCCTCGCGCGGGCTCACCCTGGGCATGAAGCTCGAGAACTGGCCGCCGGCCGGGCTCGAGCATCACCGCGGATGAGGGCGCCATGCGTCACGGACTAGGCCTCAGGAAGCTCAATCGCACCTCGAGCCACCGGCTCGCCATGCTGCGCAACATGGCGGTCTCGCTGCTGCGCCACGAGGAGATCAAGACCACGCTGCCCAAGGCGAAGGCGCTGCGCCGCGTGGTGGAGCCGATGATCACCCTGGGCAAGGCGTCCTCGCTCGCCAACCGGCGCCTGGCGTTCGACCGCCTGCGCGACCGCGGAATCGTGGGAAAGCTGTTCGACGAACTGGGGCCGCGCTATGCGAAGCGGAACGGCGGCTATCTGCGCATCCTGAAGAGCGGCATGCGCAAGGGCGACAACGCGCCGATGGCGCTGGTCACTCTGCTGGACCGGCCGGAACCGATGGCGGAACAGAAGAAGCCCGCCGATGAGAAGAAGGCGGCGTAGGCCAGCGCGATACCAGGTGCGAAAGGCAAGGCCGGGAGAATCCCGGCCTTTTTCATTTCCAGCAGGTCCCATGAGGCCGCGTAGGTCCATTCGGACCAACCTGACGGCGCAAGTGCGAGATGCTGGCAGCCGAGACTCTGCCCATGGATTCGGACGGAACGGCTATCGGCAGGATGAGGCGCGTCGCGAGCTTGCTGCTGGCTGGCATGCTGATTTCCTGCGGCGGCGGAGGCGGGGGCGGTGACGGCGGTAGCACCGGCGGCACTGGCGGCACCGGCGGCAGCAGCAGCGATGACACGCTCCCGTCCGTGGGGGGGCGTTTTGAGGAATCAGATGCGGCTGTAACTTTGAGCGCCGGTTGGACGCAAAGCAACGCCGGTTCGTTTGCGTGGAGCGGAGGGGCCGCCGTGCAATCCGCAGCCCCGGGGGCGCAAGCTGCGTTCACTTTCACCGGCACCTCGGTGACGTGGATTGGCACCCGCAACGTCAGCAGCGGAATTGCCCTCGTCAAGGTGGACGGGGTTCCAGTCTCCGAGGTGGATCTGTTCGCGCGCCCGGAGGTGATCCGCACGCCCATCATCACCGTGAACGGCCTTAGCCCCGGCAGCCACACGCTGACGATCGAGGTGACGGGCCGCCAGAATCCGGACGCCCTGGCGAATGTCGTTCAGGTGGATGCCTTCGACGTACAAGCGCCGGTGGTCTCGCACTTGCAGGAGACGGACCCTGACGTAGCCTTCTCCGACGGTTGGGTCCAGGCGGATAGCGACTTCTCATGGAGCGGCGGCGGGGTCTTTACGGCCCCCGACCCACCGGTGGGGGGCGCGAGGGCTACCGAGACGCCGGGCGCGACAGTCACGTTGACGTTCCGCGGGACATCGATCCGCTGGAGCGGCTACCGCGGCCCCGACGCCGGCATCGCCCGCGTCCAGGTGGATGGCGGCGTTGCTGTCGAGGTCGACACTTATTCTCCGACGCGTAGGATCCAGGCCGTCGTGTTCACGGCAACGGGACTGGCCGACGCGAGCCATACTTTGACGATCGAGGCGACGGGCCGCAGGAATGGCGCGTCGACGGGTGCGCAGATCGTGGTGGACGCCTTCGACGTGACGACGCCGGGCCGGCGTTATCAGGAGAGGGATGCGGCGGTCACCTACAGCGGCGCCTGGTTGCACGGCAACGTGAACAGAACCTGGAGCGAGGGGGCAGCCTCCACATCCGCTGCGGCGGGCGCGCGAGTCACGTTCACGTTTGCCGGGACCTCGGTCAGCTGGATCGGCTGCCGCAAGCTCAGCACCGGGCGCGCCAGGGTTTTCCTGGATGGTGTTCTTGTGGAAGAGATCAATACGTTCGAACCGCCCCCGATCGAGGGATACCAGCACACGGTGTTCAGAGCGGACGGGCTGACCAGTGGCACACATACGCTGACGATCGAAGGTGCGAGCGAAGGCGCCTTCATCGTGGTGGATGCTTTTGATGTCCGCCCATGATCGATGATGCGTACGCTAGCGTACTGAACGGCTCTGCGGCAGGGCATCTAATCTGCGGCTATCCATTGATGCCGGCCGCTGCCGGAAGTCGAGCAAAGGAGAAGTGAAATGAGCGTGGGAACCGTCTTGCTGGTGATTCTGGTTCTGGCACTGCTGGGTGTGATTCCCACGTGGCCCCACAGCCGAAGCTGGGGTTATGGGCCGAGCGGTGCGCTCGGGGTGGTGCTGTTGATCGTATTGATCTTATTCGTGCTGGGAAGGATATAGGCCGTCAATCCCTGACGCGCCGATCGGCGATGCGCTTTCGGGGTCAAGCCGGACCGCGCTCGGCTGTTTTCGGGGGCGGAATGACGCGCTGCACCACGTCGCGGAGTTCTTCCATCTCCTGCGCCTTGAAGACCAGTTCGCGCACCCCGGCCGCGGCCGCCTGCTCGCGCAATTCCTGGTTGATGTAGCCCGAGATCACGACCACCGGCAATTCGGGCCGAACACGGCGAATCGCCTGCGCGACCTCCGTTCCGGACATGCCGGGCATCTTGAAATCGGTGATTACCAGGTCGAAGTGCTCCGCGCCGGTACGCAGCGCGTCCAGCGCCTCGCGTTGCTCGAGGTAGGCGCTGACGCGGTAGCCCCAACGCTCCATCGTGCGCTTGATCAGGAACAGGTGCGCTTCATCGTCGTCGATGTACAGGACATGCTGGCCGCGGCCTTCGCTGGCCGCAGTCGCGACCTCGGGGATGGCGAGCGCGTCCGCCACGCTCTGCGCGCGGGGGAAATACAACTCGAAGCTGCTGCCCTTGCCGGGTTCGCTGTGCGCGACGATCGCGCCTTCGTGCGCCTGCATGATGCCATGCGCCACCGACAGGCCCAGCCCCGTGCCCTTGCCGGGCGCCTTGGTGGTGAAGAACGGCTCGAATATCCGCCGCAGGGTCGCCGCGTCCATGCCGTGTCCCGTGTCGCTGACCACGACGCGGGCATAGCGGCCCGGCCTCAGGTTGAGATTCGACTGTGCCGAGGCCTCGTCCTGCGTGGCGCCCTCGACCAGAACGTCGATTCTCCCGGGCCGGCCCTCCATCGCATGCGCGGCGTTGGTGCCCAGATTCAGGATGACCTGCTGCACCTGCGTCGGGTCGGCCAGTACGGAGGGCGTATCGGCGGCGCAGCGGCACTCGATGCGCACGCCGCCGGGCAGCGTTGCGCGCAGCAGTCGCACGGTCTCCTCCACGATCGAAGCGAGCGAAATCACCCGGTGCGAGGTCGGCTGGCGCCGGCTGAAAGTGAGAATCTGCTGCACCAGATCCCTGGCGCGGAAACCGGCCTTCTGGATCTCGTCCAGGCTCACCAGCGCCTGCCAGTTCGCCCCGGCATCCTGGCGCGCCAGATCGATATTGCCCAGGATGGTCGCGAGGATGTTGTTGAAGTCATGGGCGATCCCGCTCGCCAGGGTGCCGATCGCCTCCATCTTCTGCGATTCGCGCAATTGCGCCTCGAGCGACATGCGCACCTGCTCGGCCTTCCTGCGTTCGGTGATGTCCTGTAACGCCCCTTCGATCCTCGTGATATCGCCGTGTTCGTCCCGCATTGCCTGGCCGATGGCGCGCACATGGATGCGGCGGCGTTTGGCGGTGCGGATCTCCAGCTCGCAATCGAAGGGAGTGCCATCGCGTGCGCAGGATTCCAGTGCGCCGGAGAAGATCCTGCGCGATGCCGTCGGAAACAGCAACAGCGCTTGGGCGAGTGGCAGGGCCGTGCCGTTGGGAAAATCCAGAAGCGCGCAGGTCTCGTCCGTCCACGTCAGCTCGTTGCGCGGCAACTTGATCGCCCAGCCACCCAACTGCGCCATCTTGCCGGCGGTGTGCAGCAGGTTCTTCTTCTGACGCAGCCGGTCCACGGCGTCCTTGCGTTCGCTGATATCGCTGATGACGACGCGGCATGCAGGTGCCTCGTCCTCCGACGCAACGGCGGTGGCCTCGAGCCAGGCCGTGAAGGGCGCGGCGCCCTTTCTCGACAGGAGCAGTTCGCATGCCTGCGGCGTCCTCGTACTCATGAGCTGCCGGTGATGGATGTAGAAAACGTCCGCATCGCCGCCGGTGATGAAGCGGCTGAGCGGCTGCCCGACCAGCGCGTCGCGCGTCACGCCCAGCAGGGTGGCGCCGGTCAGGTTCGCTTCGAGAATGATGCCGCTGCCGTCCAGCGTGAAATAGCCCACCGGCGCCAGGTTGTAGAGGTCGAAGTAGCGGGCGCGCGATTCCTCCAGGGCGACCTGCGCCCGGCGCAGTTCCTCGTTCTGCAATTCCAGCTCGATCTGGTGCACCTGCAGTTCGTGGAGCAGGTGTTTCGCCTCCGCGGGAGGGAGCGTGGCCGCGTCCACCATCGCCTTGCCTTTGCGTTCCCGGGCAATCCTTTCCGCCAGCTGGCGCAACTCGGCCAGGCGCTCGGCCGGCAGGCCGGTCCCGCGCGCACGTTTAGCGTTCAAGCGTCCGCCCGCTCCGTGGTCGCCACGGCATACACCTGCTGCGATTCATCGATCAGCGCGGTGGCGGTCAGCACAATGCGCACGACCCCGCCCTCCTTGGTGAGGCGCTCCATCCGGTAGGGCTGCAGAATCTCGGCGCGGCCCAGCTTCTGGATGACGGACAGCGCTTCGTCCTGTCCTGCCTGCGGAATCAGCTGGCGGATGTTCATGGCCAGCGCCTCGGCCTCGCTCCAGCCGTACAGCCGCGTCGCGGCCGGATTCCAGCTCAGGATCTTGCCCTGCAGGTCCTGCACCACGATGGCATCGCGCGAATCGGTCATGATGGCGGCCAGGTGGCGCAGGGATTCGGCCTCGCGCAGCGCCTCGCGCGCCCGATGCATTTCGGTGATGTCGAAGAAGGTGATGACCGCGCCCTCGATCACGTTCTCCAGCGTACGGTAGGGGCGGATGCGCAGCACAAACCACTTGCCCTGCCGGCTGTGCACCTCGATCTCCTTGGGCACCAGGGTGTCGAGCACCTGCTGCAAGTCCTCGACCAGTTGGTCATAGCCGGTCAGGTTGGAGACGATCTGGCCCACCGGGCGCCCGACATCGGTGGCGATGAGGTTGATCACCTGCGTGATGCTCGGCGTGAATCGTTTGATGTTCTGCTGATGGTCCACGAAAATCGTGCCTACCCCGGTGCCGGCGAGCAGGTTGTTCATGTCGTTGTTGGCCTGCGACAGATCGCCCACCTTGCCGTGCAATTCGGCGTTGACCGTGGCCAGCTCCTCGTTCACCGATTGCAGCTCTTCCCTCGAGGTTTCCAGCTCCTCGTTGGCGGACTGCATCTCCTCGTTGATCGACTGCATCTCCTCGTTCGAGGACTTGAGTTCTTCGTTGGTGGTCTCGAGCTCCTCGACGATGGATTGCAGGTACTCTTCCTTGTCCCGCAGTTGCCGCTGCAGCGACGCAACCTGCGGAGCGGGCCCTCCCGCCTTTGCCGTCGCGCCGGCGGCCACCCGCCCCGGCTTCGCGGGCGCCGCCGCCGACGGCTCGAGCGTGACCAGGAACAGCCGCGGTTCGGCCGCGTCGGCGGTAAGCGGATGGATCCTGAGATCCACCCTGGCGTAGACGCCGTTGGTCTTCACGCGCAGGCCGGGAAGAAACACGGCGTCCTTTCCCGTGGCGGCCTTGCGCAAGGCAATGGTCAGCCCGGGGCGCAGACCCTCGCGCGCCATCTTCAGGATGTTCAGGCCGGCCGCGCCCGCCGCCGGCTCCAGGTACTCGCCCGTGCGTCCATGCAGGTAAAGGATATCGCCTCGATCGTTGACCAGTGCGCCGGCCGGGGCGAACTGCCGCAGCAGTGTGCGTTCGGTGAGATCGCGCAATTGCGCGCCGGCCTCGCGCGCCGCCGTCCGGACCGGTGGCGTCGCGTCTGCGCCGCCTTTCGATGCCGGCAATTTCAGGAACTGGCCCGGCGGCAGGCGATGGGCGGCGCCCGCGTCCTTGCGCTGGTACAGCTTGGCGGTGCGATTGAGCGCGGCGAACAGCTCCCAATGCTCGCCGATGGTCTCGGAGGTTCCCAGGAAAAGGTATCCCTCCGGATTCAGCGCATAGTGGAACAGCGGGACGAGCTTGTTGTGCAACTCCGGTCCCATGTAGATCAGCAGATTGCGGCAACTGATCAGGTCGAGCTTGGAAAAGGGCGGATCCTTGATCACGTCCTGCACGGAAAAGACCAGCATGTCGCGGATCAGCTTGTTGACGCGAAACAGGCCCTCTCCCGGCTCTTCGGTGAAATAGCGCTTCAGCCGCTCGGGCGAGACATCGGCGGCAATGCTGGCGGGGTAGACGCCGGCGCGGGCCTGTTCGATGGCGAGGCTGTCGATGTCGGTGGCAAACACCGTCAGCTTGAAGTTGGACTTGAGCGCATCCATGCGCTCCTGCAGGAGGATGGCGATGGAATAGGCTTCTTCGCCGGTGGAGCAGCCGGGAACCCATACGCGTATGGCCGCGCCGGCGGGCTTGCCCGACAGCAGGCGCACGATGGCCTCGTCCTGCAGCGCCTTGAACGCCTCCGGGTCGCGAAAGAAACTGGTGACGCCGATCAGCAGGTCGCGAAACAGCGCGTCCACCTCGGCCGCATTCTGTTGCAGATACCGCGCGTAGTCGCCCACATCTTCGATCTGGTGTACCGCCATGCGCCGCTCCACGCGCCGACCGATGGTGCTCTGCTTGTAGAGCGAGAAGTCGTGCCCGGTCTGCGCCCGCACTATCACGAAGATCTTCTTCAGCGCATCGCTGATCCTGGGGCCCGGCGGCATATCGGGCTTGTGCTTGCCGAGCGCCTGGTCCACATAGCGGATCAGCCGCTCCGGCATTTCGGCCGGCGGCAGCACATAGTCCACCATGCCGGTGGCGACGGCGCTGCGCGGCATGCCGTCGTACTGGGTGGAATCGAAATCCTGCGCCATCACCATGCCGCCCTCGCCCTTGATGGCCCGAATCCCCAGCGTGCCGTCGCTGCCGGTGCCCGAGAGCACGATGCCGATCGCGCGCGCGTGCTGGTCCTGGGCCAGCGAGCGGAAGAAGAAGTCGACCGGCATGCGCTGGCCGCGGGGCGCGGTGAATTCCAGCAAATTCAATGTGCCGTTCAGGATCGCCATGTCGTGGTTGGGTGGGATGATGTAGGCGCAATCCGGCCTCACCACCATCCCGTCCTCGACTTCCACGACGTGCATCTTGGTGTAGCGGCCGATGAGGTCGGTGAGGATGCTCTTGTGGTCGGGCGCCAGGTGCTGCACGATGACGAACGCCATGCCGCTGCCGCTGGGCATGGCCGAAAAGAACGCCTCGAAGGCCGCCAGGCCGCCCGCCGAGGCGCCGATGCCGACGATGGGGAATGCGGCGTCGCCTGGCGCAGCCTGCTCGCTCGCCGCGTCGGTTGCGGCAGCCGGCGCTGCCGTTGATTTTTTGGGGGCGGCTTTTTTCCGGTCGGCTTTCTTCCGGGCGGCCATCACTGGAGCCTTCGAATATGGGTCGATGCCGGGACGATCAGGCCACCATGAGCTTGATGCAGGACATCGGTGACGCTGCCCGCCAGTCTACACCTTGTGTCACGCAGCGCACATAGGCGCTAGGCGATCAGGATCGCGCGATAGTCGTTGACGTTGGTGCGGGTGGGGCCGGTGACGACGAGGTCGTCGAGCGCGGCGAAGAAGCCGTAGCTGTCGTTCGCATCGAGCATCCGTTTCGCGTCGATGCCCTTCGCTTGCGCGCGCTCCAGCGTATCGGGCTCGAGCAGCGCGCCCGCGTTGTCCTCCGAGCCGTCGATGCCGTCGGTGTCCGCGGCGATCGCGTGCACGTTCGGAACGCCCTCCAGCGCCACCGCCAGCGCGAGCAGGAACTCGCCGCAGCGCCCGCCGCGCCCGCCGGAACCGCGCACGGTCACCGTGCATTCGCCGCCGGAGATCAGCACCGACGGTCGCTTTGCCGCGCGCGCCTCGAGTGCCATGTCGCGTGCGACCTTGCTCGCATCGCCGGTAATGTCGTCGCCGAGGATGCGCGCCGCGATGCCCCGAGCCTCGAACAGCGCCGCGGCGGCCTCGAGCGAGCGACGCGCCGTGGCGATGACGCGGTTCTCGACGCGCGCGAACACCGCATCGCCGGGCTTGGGGGTCTCGGAGAACGGCCCCGGTGCCGCGATGCCGTACTTGCGCAATACCGCTCGGGCATCGTCGATGCTCGTCGGATCCGGCGCGCAGGGACCCGAGGCGATGTGCGTGGGATCGTCGCCAGTGACGTCCGAGACGATCAGTGCCAGCACCGGCGCGCGGCAGGCCGCCGCCAGGCGTCCGCCCTGGATGGCGGAGAGGTGCTTGCGCACCGTGTTGATCTCCTGGATCGGCGCCCCGCAGCGCAGGAGCTCGCGCGTCATCGCCTTCAGGCCCTCCATGGTCACGCCGTCGGCGGGCAGCGAGAGCAGGCTCGAGCCGCCGCCCGAGACGAGGGCGAGCAGCAGGTCGTCCGTCCCGAGCGCGCGCACGCCCGCGAGCAGCTCGCGTGCGCCGGCCTCGCCCGCGGCATCCGGCACCGGGTGCCCCGCCTCGAGAACGCGAATGCGCTCCGTGGGCAGGCCGTGCGCGTAGCGCGTGATGGCGATCCCGTCGAGCGGCGCTGCGCGCGGCCAGTGCTTTTCCACGGCGAGCGCCATCGACGCGGCCGCCTTGCCGGCCGCGGCCACGAAGCTGCGGCCGAGCGGCGGCCGCGGCAGGTGCGGCGGCAGGATCTTCAGCGGATCGGCCGCGGCGACCGCCGCGCGCAAGCTCTCCAGGAGAAGGGCGCGCATCGGGCGCAGTTTACCGGTGGGAGCGTGCCGGGGTTTGCGCTATCCTCGCCTACCCATGACGCAGCGCACGCGACCGCCGTTCCGCGCCGACCACGTCGGCAGCTTCCTGCGACCGAAAGAGCTGCTCGAGGCGCGCGCGCGCCATTTCGAGCACCATGCCCTCACGCGCGCGCAGCTGCGCGAGGTCGAGGACCGCGCCATCCGCGACATCGTCAAGCGCCAGGAAGAATGGGGTCTGCAGGGCATCACTGACGGCGAATTCCGCCGTACCTACTTTCACGTCGATTTCCTGGAGCAGCTGGAAGGCGTCGAAGTGAAGGGCGGCATCCCGGTCAAGTTCCATGGCGCCGCCGGCGACGTGGACTTCGCCCCGCCGGTGATGCACGTGACGAAGAAGCTGAAGCACGTGACGCCGATCCAGCTCGAGGACTTCCGCTTCCTGAAGTCCGTCACCTTGCGCACGCCGAAAGTCACCATTCCGTCGCCCACGATGCTGCATTTCCGCGGCGGCCGCGGCGCCATCAGCCGCGAGGCCTACCCCGACATGGAAGGCTTCTACGAGGACGTGGCGCGCTGCTACCGCGACGAGATCCGCCAGCTCGCCGAAGCGGGCTGCCGCTACCTGCAGCTCGACGACACCAATCTCGCATATCTGTGCGACGCAAAGATGCGCGAGGGCGCGCGCCAGCGCGGCGACGACCCGGACGAGCTGCCCCGGCGCTACGCCCGCCTCATCAACGCCGCCATCGCCGGCCGGCCGAAGGACATGACGGTCGGCGTGCACCTGTGCCGCGGCAATTTCCAGAGCGCCTGGGCGGCGGAAGGCGGCTACGAGCCGGTGGCCGAGGTGCTGTTCAACGAGCTGCAGGTGGACGCGTACTTCCTCGAGTACGACGACGCGCGCTCGGGCGACTTCTCGCCCTTGCGCTTCGTACCCAAGGGCAAGATCGTGGTGCTCGGGCTGGTGACCACCAAGCTCGGCACGCTGGAATCGAAGGACGATCTCAAGCGGCGCATCGGCGCGGCGGCGAAGCTCGTTCCCCTCGAGCAGCTGTGCCTGTCGCCGCAGTGCGGCTTTTCCAGCACGGTGCACGGCAACCAGCTCGAGGTCGAGGCGCAGGGCGCGAAGATCCGCCTGGTCGTCGAGACCGCGCGCGAGCTCTGGGGCGACGCCTAGCTTAGGCGAAGGTTTCGCGGGCCGCGTCGCGGCCGAGCCGGTACAGGCCCGGGTAGTGCTCGCGGAACGCCTGCTGGATCTCGTGCGCCGGCACGTCGGCGAACGAGCCGCGCTCGCGCAGGTACTCCATGTGGCGCCGCTCGTCCTCGTCGAACGGATGGAAGATCGAGTCCGCGCGGCCGTCGAATTCCAGCGGCTTGACGCGGAATTTGCGGCACAGGTCGAGGTTGAAAGCCGGCGTCGCCTTCACCCATTTGCCTTCCAGCCACAGCTCGCTGAAGCCGTGGTAGATGAACAGGTCCGAGCCCATGCGCTCGGCGAGCCGCGGCGTGGTGAGATGGTTCTTGACGTCGGCGAAGCCCACGCGCGACGGGATGTCCACGGCGCGGGCGCAGGCGGCGAGCAGCGCCGCCTTGCCGATGCAAAAGCCCTCGCCCGATTCCAGGCAAACGCTGGCGCGAAACGCGCGCTCGTCCGAGAAATCGAGGAACGGGTTGTAGCGCACGCCGTCGCGCACCGCGTAATACAGGGCCACGGCGCGCTCGCGGTCGTCCGCGCCCTGTGCATGCGCCTGCGTGAAGGCCGCCACCGCCGGGTGGTCGCTGTCGATGAAGCGCGCGGGGGTGAGGAACTCCGTCACCGGTCGAGCCGCATCATGCGCTTGGCGCCGGCGAACAGCGCGTTCGCCGGATCGGCGAGACCGTCGACGACGGTGAAGTGGTCCGTGCCCGGCATGGCGATGCTGCCGGCGAGCACCGGCTTCCAGCGCTGCGCGAGGAGCGCGTTCTGGCGCTTGAATTCCGAGCTTTCCAGGCCGCCCACGGCGAGCGCCAGCGGCGCGCGCGTGGCCGGCGGCAGGTACGCGGGGGAAAGCTTGAGCGCGGATTCCTCGTCGAGCCGCAGGTCCCCGTTCACCCAGTCCACCTGCACGAGCGGCCGCAGGTCGTACACGCCGCTCACCGCGATGGCGCCCTTGTAAAGGTCCTTGGGCAGCGAGCGGTCCATCACCGGCCACAGCGCCGCCAGCATCATCGCCGCGAGGTGCCCGCCCGCCGAATGGCCGCTGACGTACAGGCGATCCTCGTCCATGCCGTACTGCTCGGCGTGCCGGTAGAGCCAGACCGAGGCCGCCAGCATCTGCTGCACGATGCGCTCGATGCTGACCTTCGGGCACAGATCATAGTTGACGACCACCAGCGAAACTCCCGCGTCGACCCACGCCGGCGCGAGGAACGAGAAGTCCCGCTTGTCGAGCGAGCGCCAGTAGCCGCCGTGGATGAACATCAGCGCGCTGCCGTCGCCCTTGCGCGCGGGAAAGATGTCCAGGGTCTCGCCGGGCGAAGTGCCGTAGGCACGATCGAGATGGCAGGTCATGGTCGAGCGCGCGTGCGCCGAGCGCTCCGCCCAGCGGGCGAAATGCTGGGGATGGTCCGGGAACAGCTCGCGGTTGTTGTACTCGCGGCTGAGAAAGGCATCGGTCATGGACCGCAGATTCTAGCGGGTCTTCGCGGCGTGCAGCCAGGTCACGGGCCGGCCGAGCGTCTGCGCCAGCGCCTTTTGCTCGGGATCGGAAAGTGCGGCTACGCGAGCATTGCGGATGGCGGCGGCCCGCGCGGCCGCGTCGCCCGCCGCCGGGTTCTCCACCAGGGCGTCGAGGATGGCGAGGAAACTCGCTCTGCCGCGCCGGTGCGTCTCGCCGTAGCCCTTCAGCAGGCCGGCGCAGGCCGCGATCTCCAGCGCGAGCGGCATGCTGCGGGGCGCGGCGGCGCGCACCGCGGCGAGCCAGCGCTCGATGAGCGCCTGCTCCTCGGCGTAGCGCAGGCTGTGCGGGCGCCAGCGCTTGAGCCAGGCGAGCGAGCGCACCAGCAGGAAGCCGCCGATGCCGGAGGTCTTCACGTGCATGGCGACGTTGTAGGCGTCGAGCTTGCCCCGCGCCGCGGCCCAGGAGACGAGACGGCGGCCGAGGAACGGCGGCAGGATCGAAGCCACTTCCTCGACCCCGGGCTTGAGGTAGTCGATCACCACCACCGGCTCGCCGTCCCGCGCGCCCGTCTCCCGGCGCACGCGCTCGAAGCGCGTGCGGCGCGTCTTCAGGTCGGCAACGCGGATGA
>Ga0214471_10003055_pt1 | contig 12982 bp, 12 predicted proteins | sample RVTome_5_FD_207665 | JGI IMG/M metagenome (GOLD analysis project Ga0214471, IMG submission 207665) | Soil microbial communities from uranium-contaminated site in the Upper Colorado River Basin, Wyoming, United States - RVT142D155 | ecosystem: Environmental > Terrestrial > Soil > Contaminated >...
GCGGCATCGCCGAACGACGCCATGATTCCGTCGCCGGTGTGCTTCACTTCGCGGCCGCCCTGGTCCTTGAGGGCGCGGCGGACCAGGGCGTCGTGCGCGCGCACCATTTCGACCGCCCGGACGTCGCCGAGCCGCGCGGTCATGCCGGTGGAATCGACGATGTCGGTGAACATGATCACACGGAAGGCGGCGTCGGCCGGCGGTTGCTTGCGCGCCGGCGAAGGAGCGGGATCGGCGATGCGTCCCAGGAAGGCCTCGACGGCGGACAGGTCGACGTCGATGACGTTCACGGCCACATCCCCGTGGGCCTCGTCATGCACGCGCATCGCGGTTTCGATGTCAGGGGCATCGATCAGGCAGAATCCGGTCCCGCGCGCCTCGTCGAACCAGTAGGTGAGGAACTTGACGCCGTACCTGGTCTGTACTTCAAGATCCCTGCGATGCGCCTCGGCGATGTCCGCCGCGCTCATACCGCTGAGATCGTGTCGGTCCAGGAAAATCGGCAAGGCGACGGCTTCCTTTCGGCAGGGGCGAAACGCCCATCTCTTCGCTGAGCGCACAGCTTAGCATGCGGGCCGCCGGCCCGCTGCGATCAATGCCGGACAACCTGCGGCGGTGAGCAGGCGCCTACTGTGGGAACAAGTGGCGGTAGGGCTTGGCCTCCTCGACCACGCGGGCGAAGGAGGGGCGCGCCATCAGGCGCTCGAAGTAGGCGCCGAGCCGCAGATGCTTCTCGGCGAAGGGATGCACCAGCTCGGCGTAGAACAGCCCCGGCGCCGCCGCGCAGTCGGCCAGGGTGAAGGCCTCGCCGGCCGCCCAGATCTTGCGCGCCATCTCGGTCTCGAGGATGCCGTAGGCGGTGTCGAGCAGGGCGCGCGCCTCGGCGACGCCGTGTGGGTCGCGCCGGTCCGCCGGGCGCAGGCGGTCGCCGACGATCTTCTGTATGGGATGCTCGACGTAGTTGTCGTAGAAGCGGTCCCACAGGCGCGCCTGCAGGGCGCGGTCCGGATCATTCGGAACCAGCTCCGTCGTCGCCGGGAAATTCTGCGCGAGGTACTCGATGACCGTGGTGGATTCGGGGATGGTGAGGCCGCGCGCCTCGTCCCGCAGCACGGGGAACTTGGCGAGCGGCCAGACCGCCGCGAAGGCCGCCCGCGACTCGGGATTGCCGAGGTCGACGACCACCGGCTCGAAGGCGACCCCAAGCTCGTAGAAGGCGATCAAGACCTTCTGACAGAAGGAGGAGAAGGGATGGTAGTAGAGCGTGAGCGCCATGGCGGGCTCCATTGATCCTGGATCACAACCGGTTGTATGGTACAGTCAGTAGCCTGCGCGGGCAACCGTTCCGGCGGCCGGCCGCTTCCGGCATGGCTGCCAAGCCGGTGCGCCCCTTGCGGGCTGTCGACAATTCAGTAGGCTGACGCCCCCACTGAAATGCCGCAGAGCCCCATGACCAGCCCGACATCCGAAAGCTTCCCCGAGATCCGCGCGGGGGTCCGTGCCCTCTGCGCCAACTACCCCGGCGCCTACTGGCGCGAGCTGGATGCCAAGCGGGCCTATCCCGAGGCCTTCGTGAAGGAGCTGACCGCCGCCGGCTATCTCGCCGCCCTCATCCCGGAGGACTACGGCGGCAGCGGCCTGCCGCTGGCCGCCGGTTGTGCCATCCTGGAGGAGATCCAGAAGTCCGGCTGCAACGGCGCCGCCTGCCACGCGCAGATGTACACCATGGGCACGGTGCTCAAGCACGGCAGCAAGGCGCAGAAGCAGCGCTACCTGCCGGGCATCGCCGAGGGCTCGCTGCGCCTTCAGGCCTTCGGCGTCACCGAGCCGACCAGCGGCACCGACACCCTGAGCCTCTCGACCACGGCCAGGCGCGAGGGCAACCGCTACGTCGTGAACGGGCAGAAGGTGTGGACCAGCCGCGCCGAGCACAGCGATCTCATGCTGCTCTTGGCCCGCACCACCCCGAAGGACGAGGTGAAGCAGAAGGGCGAGGGGCTCTCGGTCTTCATCGTCGACCTGCGCGAGGCGGTCGGCCGGGGCGTCACCATCAAGCCGATCCGTGCCATGATGAACCACTCCAGCACCGAGGTGTTCTTCGACAACCTCGCGGTGCCGGCCGAGAATCTCATCGGCGAGGAGGGCAGGGGCTTCCGCTACATCCTCGACGGCATGAACGCCGAGCGCATCCTGATCGCCTCCGAATGCATCGGCGATGCGCGCTGGTTCATCGACAAGGCGAGCAGCTATGCGACGGAGCGCAGGGTCTTCGGCCGGCCGATCGGGCAGAACCAGGGCATCCAGTTCCCCATCGCCCGCGCCTACGCGCAGAGCGAGGCGGCTGCCCTCATGGTTGACCGCGCGGCGACGCTCTTCGATGCCGGCCAGCGCTGCGGCAAGGAGGCCAACATGGCGAAGATGCTGGCCTCGGAAGCGTCCTGGGCGGCCGCCGAGGCCTGCCTGCAGACCCACGGCGGCTTCGGCTTCGCCGAGGAATACGACGTCGAGCGCAAGTACCGCGAGGCGCGCCTCTATCAGGTGGCGCCGATCTCCACCAACCTGATCCTCGCCTTCCTCGCCGAGCACGTGCTCGGCATGCCGCGCAGCTACTGAGCGCCCGTATGAAGCCGATCCTCTTCGGGCCCTCCTACTCGGTCTATGTGCGCATCGTGAAGATCGTGCTGGCTGAGAAGGGCGTCGACCACGACCAGGTCGCCTTCGACGTCTTCGACCACAACGACTGGCCGGCGGACTGGCCGCAGCGCCAGCCCTTCGGTCTGGTCCCCGCTTTCGAGCATGACGGCTTCCGGCTCTACGAGACCCGCGCCATCACCCGCTACATCGACGAGGCCTTCGATGGCCCGGCGCTGCAGCCCGACAGCCCGCAGGCCCGTGCGCGCATGGAGCAGGTAATCTCCGTGCTCGACGGCCAGGGCTACTGGCCGATGGTGCGCAAGATTTTTGTGCAGCGGGTCGAGCGTGCAAGGGACGGCATGACGGACGAGGCGGTAATCGCGGCCGCCCTGCCCAAGGCGGAGCGCTGCCTTGCGGCCCTCAGGCAGCTGCTCGGCGAGCGCCCGTACCTTGCCGGTGCGGACTTCAGCCTCGCCGATGCACATGCGGCGCCGATGTTCCACTACTTCCTGGAGACACCGGAGGGACAGGGCCTGCTGGGCATGCAACCTCGGCTCGCGGACTGGTGGGCGCGCATCGCCGCGCGTCGCAGCGTGCTGGCGACCTACGTCGGGCCGGAGGTGACGTGACCAAGCCCCTCGCAGGTCTCCTCGTCGTCAGCCTGGAGCAGGCGGTCGCCGCGCCCTACTGCTCGTCGCGCCTCGCCGATGCCGGCGCGCGGGTCATCAAGCTGGAGCGGCCGGAGGGCGACTTCGCGCGCGGCTACGACCGCGTGGTGCACGGCGAGAGCGCCTACTTCGTGTGGCTGAATCGCGGCAAGGAATCGATCGCCGTCGACCTGAAGCAGCCGGCGGATCTCGCCCTGGTGCAGCGCATGCTCACACAGGCCGACGTCTTCATCGAGAACCTCGCGCCGGGCGCCGCCGGCCGCCTCGGCCTCGGCCACACCGAACTGCGCCAGGCGCATCCGCGGCTCATCACCTGCGACATCTCCGGCTACGGCGAAACCGGGCCCTACGCTGAGATGAAGGCCTATGACCTGCTGGTGCAGGCGGAAAGCGGGCTCGCCTCGATCACCGGGCGGCCCGAGGGGCCGGGGCGCGTCGGCGTCTCGGTCTGCGACATCGCTTGCGGCATGTATGCCTACCAGGCGGTGCTCGAGGCGCTCTTGCTGCGCGGCCGCACCGGCGAGGGCTCGGCGCTGGCGACCTCGCTCTTCAGCGGCATGGCCGACTGGATGACGGTGCCGCTGCTGCACCATGACTACGGGCCGGGCGCGCCCAAGCGCGTCGGCCTCAACCATCCCTCCATCGCGCCCTACGGCGTCTATGCCTGCCGCGGCGGCGCGGAGGTGGTGTTCTCGATCCAGAACGAGCGTGAGTGGAAGCGCCTGGTGGAGGCGGTGCTGCGGCGGCCGGAGATGCTGGCCGACCCGCGCTTTGCCGACAACACGGCGCGCGTCGCCAACCGCCCGGCGCTGGACGCAATCATCGACGAGGTGTTCGCGGCGCTCGACCGCGAGTCGCTGACGCAACGCCTCTTCAAGGCCGCCATCGCCTACGGCGCGGTGAACACGCCGGCCGACCTCTCCACCCATCCGCAGCTGCGCCGCGTGACGGTCGCGACGCCGAGCGGGCCGGTCGCGCTGGTGGCGCCGCCGGTGGAGATCCGCGGCAGCGATTTCGACCTTGGCGCCGTGCCGGCGCTGGACCAGCATGGAGCGGCACTGCGGCAGGAGTTCCGGGCATGACGGAAGCGGCGGCACAGGACTGGGCCAAGTGGGTCGGGCGCAGCGAGCTGCTGCGCGATACCGTCGGTCCCGGGCGCGCCCAGGCCCTGCAGGCGACGCTCGACGACACGGACCCGCCGCTGCATCCCGGCGACGTCCTTCCGCCGCTGTGGCACTGGGCCTACTTCTGGTCGCTGGCGCCGACGGCGAATCTCGGTCCGGACGGCCATGCGGCGCGCGGCGGCTTCCTGCCGCCGATCCCGTTGCCGCGGCGCATGTGGGCGGGCAGCCGCGTTGCCTTTCCGCGCCCGCTGGAAGTCGGCAGCGCGGTCACGCGCCACTCCACCATCAAGTCGGTGGAGGAGAAGTCCGGGCGCAGCGGGCGGCTCGCCTTCGTCACCGTCGAGCATGTCATCGCCGACGAGGAGGGCCCCTGCATCGTCGAGGAGCACGACATCGTCTACCGCGAGGCGGGCGAGAAGGGCGCGCAGCTCCCGCCGGGTGAAGCGCCACCCCAGGAAGGCGCCTGGCGGCAGGTGGTGGTGCCCTCGCCGGTGCTGCTGTTCCGCTACTCGGCGCTCACCTTCAACGGCCACCGCATCCACTACGACCACCTCTACGTGACGCAGGAGGAAGGCTACCCCGGCCTCATCGTGCACGGGCCCCTGCTGGCCACGCTGATGATCGGCCTGCTGCGCCGCCAGCTGCCGCAGGCGCGCGCCACGCGCTTTGCCTTCCGCGCCAAGCGGCCGGTCTTCGACACCCGGCCCTTCACGGTCTGCGGCGCGCCCGACGCGAAGGCGCAGCGCGCCGATCTCTGGGTCGAGGACCCCGACGGCTGGCTCGCCATGCAGGGTGAGGTGGAGTGGGGTTAGGCGTGCCGGTCGAGCGCCGCGATGGTTTCGAGAAACTCGTGCAGCGTGTTCTCGCTGTCGCTGTCGACCATCATCAGCTTGTCGATGGCCTCGCCATCCGAGGACAGCGGCAGGATGATCCTTGCGTAGGCGCAGATCTTCTCGTTGGTGCGCAGGGTGATGACGTGGGTGAGGGGGCGGCGCTGCTCGATCGCGTGGCGGTAGTGGGCATCGATGAGTGCGCCGTAGGGCGCCGGCTTGAGGTCGAGCGGGCCTTGTCCGGTCAGTTCGGAGCCGTGGATGCGGCCGATGCCGGTGCCGCTCAGGCGGTAGCGGAAGTCGATGCGGCCGTCGCCGTCGCGCACCACGTCCGCCAGCATGATGCGCGGCAGAATTGCGGTGATGTCGAGGGGATCGATGTCGGAGCGCGCGGCGGCGAAGCGCCCGCCCCGCTTTGCCGTCCAGTAGTTGAGCGCGAAGACGAGGTCCGGAAAGCGGGCCGGCTCTCTGGCGGGATCGAGCTCCACCGCCTGGATGTCTTCCAGCATTTCGGTCATAGAAGGCATGTTGGAGTGCTGTCACGCCCAGTGCAATCGCTCTGCACAGGGCGGCCGAATTCTCTCAGACGAAGCCGAAGCAAAGGTAAGGAACCATGCTCCTGGACGTTCGCACCTACAAGGTAAGGCCCGGCCTGCTGAAGGCCCACTTCGAGGTCTACGAGACGTACGGCAAGCCGGCACAGACCCGGCACCTGGGCCAACCGTTGGTCTACCTACGAACGGAAACGGGCGATCCCAACGAATACGTCCACATCTGGGTCTACGAGAACGCCGCCGACCGCGAGAAGAAGCGCGCCGCGATGCTGGCCGATCCGGGCTGGCAGGACTACCTGAAGCGCTCGGCCGAGTTCGGCGCGCTGGTGTCGCAGTCCAACAAGCTGATGGTGCCGGTCGACTTCTTCGCCCAGCCGAAGCTCTAGGATTCGCTGACCCTGGACGCCTCGCGGGCGGCCTTCACGGCCGCCTGGCGCTCGCGGTTGGCGCGGTGGCGCGCCTCCCGCCAGGCCTTGAGGACCTTCGCCCGGTAGCCGTTGCCGCGGACCGCCTGGCGCGAGTGGTACTGGCCGATGGCGCGGGTCCAGGAGCGCGCGTCCTCGCGCAGCTCGACCAGGAAGCCGGCGGCATAGGCGACGTTGGCCTCGGGATCGAAGGCGGCCTCCAGGGACTCAAAGGCGTCCGGGTGGTGGTGCAGGTTCACCTGCATGCAGCCGACGTCGATGTTGCGCACCCCGCGCGCCTGCAGCTGGCGCACCGTCTCGATGGCCGCGGCCTTGCTCGGCAAGAAACGCCCCTCGCCCTCGGCCATCACGGTCCACGGCCAGGCAAGGGTTTCCGAGCGGCCGGCGTGCCAGCGTCCGGATTCGGTCTGGGCGATGGCGGTCAGCAGGTGTGGCGGAAGGTCGCGGGCGGCCTCGGCGCGGCCGGCCGCCTGGCGGCAGAGAGCCCAGGGAGCGTCAGCGGAATCAAGGCTTTCACCGGCAAGCAGCGGGCCGGGCAGGGTGGCCATCAGGGCCAGCAGGGCGGCTTTCAGCAGGCGTCGGGGCACGCGGGGATCTCCGAATCGAGGCGCTTTCTGCCGGTTTAGGGAGCAAGCCGCGTGCCAGGACACCGCCCGATGGTTGAAGAACTGCCGGCCCCTCTATTGCGGCGCAACAAATTGGGCGAATTCGTGGCAGATTCGCTAACGTCGTCACACAGAAATTATAGGTAAATCAATAAATTGAGAACTTTCCCATTGCACGCCGCGAGCGCCGGGGGCATATTGTGCACTGCGGTATGGAAACGGCTTCCGCCGGGGCCTGCCGCAGTTCCATAGGGCATTTCCTCCCTAAACTTGGGCCGCGCTTGTCGCGGCCCTTTTTTTGTTTACGAGGTAAACGAAAACGGGCCGGGGCTGTTGGGGCCTTGGGCTCAGGCCGGCAGGGTCTCGTCGCCGGGGCCGAGGGCGCGCTGCATGAAGACGGAATCGACCCAGCGGCCGTGCTTGAAGCCGACCGAGGCGAGGACGCCGACGTTGCGGAAGCCGTGGCGCGCGTGCAGGCGGATCGAGCTGGCGTTGGCGCTGTCGCCGATCACCGCGATCATCTGGCGGTAGCCGAGCGCCGCGCAGCGCTCGATCAGGGCGCCGAGCAGGGCGGAGCCGATGCCGCGGCCGCCCTTGCCGGGCAGCACGTAGACCGAATCCTCCAGGGCATAGCGGTAGGCCGGGCGTGCCCGGTAGGGCCCGGCATAGGCGAAGCCGAGGATGGCGCCGCTGCCGGGCCGGTCCTCCGCGACGAGGTAGGGCAGCCCGCGCGCCAGCACGTCGGCGCGGCGGCGCGACATCTCGGCGTGGTCGGGCGGCTCCTCCTCGAAGGAGGCGATGCCGTGCAGCACGTGGTGGGCGTAGATCGCCTGGATGGCGGGCACGTCGTCTGCCTCGGCCGCGCGGACGGTGAGCCCGGCGAGGCCCCCGGCGCTGTCGACCACCTCGCTCACTGCTGCCTGCCGTTCAGCAGGGCCGGGTCGAGCGCGCCGAGCGCGGTGACCACCTCGCGCATGTCCTGCGCCAGCGCCTTCAGGGCCGGGCGCCGCTCGATGCGGGATTCGTCCATGTAGATGTGGCGGTTGATCTCGATCTGGAGGCAGTGCACGCGGGCCTGCGGCTTGCCGTAGTGGCGCGTCACGAAGCCGCCGGCGTAGGGCGTGTTGCGCACCACCAGGTAATCCTTGGCGCTCAGCACCTGCTCGACGGTCTGGGTGACGATGGGGGCGCAGGTGGTGCCGTGGCAGTCGCCCAGCACGAAGGCGGCGTTGCAGGCGCTGCGGCTCGGCCGGCTGCTGGAGGGCATCGAGTGGCAGTCGACCAGGATGCAGTAGCCGAAGCGCTCCTTGGTGCTCTCCACCAGGCTGCGCAGCGCTTCGTGATAGGGCCAGTAGTAGCTGCGGATGCGCTCGAGCCCTTCCTCAAGGCTCAGCTTGCGGCGGTAGATGCTGGCACCGTTGGCCACCACCCGGGCGATGGTGCCGAGGCCGGCGGCGACCCGCGGTGAGGAGGTGTTGGCGTAGGGCGGCAGGCGGTCGCGGAACACCGCCGGGTCGAGCTCGTAAGGCTCGCGGTTGGGGTCGACGAAGGCGCGCGGAAACAGGGCGTGCAGCAGCGGCGCGCCCATCTCCGGGGCGCAGCCGAAGATCTCGTGCACGAAGCTGTCTTCCGAGCGTCTGAGGCTGATCGGGTCGAGCCGGGAGGAGGCCAGGAAGTCGGCCGGATAGTCGCTGCCGCTATGTGGCGAGGCAAACACCAGGGGCAGGGTCTGCCGGGCCGGCTGAATGATCTCGTGAGGCTGTGGGGCCTGGGCGCTCGGTGCGATCGCGTCCATGTCTCTACGGGCTTGGTTCCGATACAGTTCTAGGGCAAAGCCGGGGGCCTGTCATGCCCGATTCGAGAGGCTTGCCGCGGGCGCTGGCACCGGGCATTAAGGTCTACTTGGGGCTTTTCCCGTAGTCTATACTGCCTTCGGCCGGGGGGCCCTCGCAGCCGTCCCGGCGGGTGCGAGCGGCGCGGCAGGGGATCGTAGAACAAGAGACCGACACAGGGGTCATGGCGCAAATCCTTCTTGCCGAAGACGACGCCTCGATGCGGGAGTTCCTGGCCAAGGCGCTGCGCAATGCCGGCCACCACGTGGTGGCGGTTGGCGACGGACTGGACGCGATGGAATCGCTCGATGGCTTCCGCGCCGACCTGCTGCTCGCCGACGTGGTGATGCCGGGGCTCGACGGCATCGAACTGGCGCGCCGCGCCGCCAAGCTGCAGCCCGGCCTCAAGGTCATGTTCATCACCGGTTTTGCCGCCGTGGCACTGAAGAACCGCGACCAGACGCCCCAGGGCGCGCGCATCCTCTCGAAGCCCTTCCACCTGCGCCACCTGGTGGAAGAGGTCGATTCCATGCTTGCCCTCTAGGCCGGCGGGAGCCGGCGTTCCGCGGCTGCGGGAAGGCTTGAAAATGCCAGGCGAAGGTGCTACTTCGCCTGCTCTTCGGCGGGTCCGCCGGAAAGCCCGCTGGCCGGGCCCCGACGCGGATCCCTCCAAGGGCGTATAGCTCAGCGGGAGAGCGCCTCGTTGACATCGAGGAGGTCCCTGGTTCAATCCCAGGTACGCCCACCATTCTTCTCAATGACTTAGATGGACTGCCCGGCAGCCTGGGCCCTCGTTCGGGTGCCGCCCTCGCTCTGGTGCCAACGTGCGAGCCGCTCCTGGCTGGCCGTTAGTGGCCCGTCCGGTTGGGGGCGCCGCAGCATGAACTTCGGCTTTCGCCTCCGGCCTGCTGTCGACCCTGCGGCTCGGCTGGTATGCCGTGTAGGCGGGATCACCGGCGCCCTGGTCACCGTGGCCCTTTGCGATAGTGTTTTCCATGGATTACACGGCGGCTTTAATCGCACGCGGTGCAAACTTGCGGGAAAGCGAGGCATGGCCATCGAGACGGCACGCGAGGCGCAGACCGGCTGGACGCTGCAGACGCTGATCGGCGAGATCGCGCGTTTCGCCGACCAGCCGGCGTTGATCGCGGTGAAGGACGCTGCGGTCGACAGCTGGTCTTTCGCCGAGATTGCCGACTGCGCCAGCCGCCTCGCCGGCGGTCTTGTGCGTGACGGTGTCGCGCCGGGCGAGCCGGTCTTCCTCATGGGCCGGGGGAGCCCCGACTGGGTCGTGGTGCGCCTGGGGCTCGGTGCCGCCGGTGCCCTGGCGGTGCCCTGCGATCACCTGGCGGCGGCCGAGGAGGTGAAGCGGCTGCTGCGCGACAGCGGCTGCCGCCGCGCCTTCGTCGCCGCCGAGCACCTGGCGCTGCTGCGCGAGGCCTCCGGCGACGAGCCTCTCGCCGTCCACCTGCTGGAGGGCGACGACGGCGAAGGCGGGGCGCAGACCTGGCGCCGGCTGCTGAGCGACGCGCCGGTTGCGCTGCCGGACCTGTCGGCCGAGGCGCCGGCGGTGCTGGTCTACACCTCGGGCACCACCGGCGCGCCCAAGGACTTCACCCTCAGCAGCACCAACATCCATGCCAACGTGGCCGGCCTGGTGGCCGAGCGCCTGGTCGGGCCGGACGACCGCATCCTGCTGCCGCTGCCGCTGCACCACGTCTACCCCTTCGTCGTCGGCCTGCTGGTGCCGCTGGCCAATGGGGCTGCCGTGATCTTCCCCGAGGGCCTCGCCGGGCCGCAGATTGCCGAGGCGCTGCGCCGCGGCGAGGCGACCGGCATCGTCGGCGTGCCGCGGCTCTACGCCGCGCTCGTCGCCAACATCGAGGCCCAGGTCGCCGCGCGCGGCCGCCTTGCGCGAGCCGTCTTCCGGCGCCTGCTGGCTCTCTCGATCTGGCTGCGCCGCCGCTTTGGCTGGCGGGCCGGGCGCGTGCTGTTCCGCCCGCTGCTCGCGCGCGTCGGGCCCAGGCTGCGGCTGCTGGTGTCCGGCGGGGCGGCGCTCGAGGAGCGGCTGATCTGGCAGCTCGAGGGCCTCGGCTGGACGGTGCGCAACGGCTACGGCCTGGCCGAGACGGCCTCGACCTTCACCGGTAACCTGCCGGGGCGCGAGCGCATCGGCAGCGAGGGGCGGCCGTTCCAGGGCGGCGAGCTGCGCATCGCCGCGCCCGACGAGGCCGGCGTCGGCGAGATCCAGCTGCGCGGCCCCAACGTCTTCGCCAGCTACCGCGACAACCCGGCGGCCGACCGCGAGGCCTTCACGGCAGACGGCTGGTTCCGCACCGGCGATCTCGGCTGCCTGGACGCCGAGGGCTTCCTCACGTTCAAGGGGCGGAGCAAGGAGCTCATCGTCCTCGGCGGCGGCAAGAACGTGTTCCCTGAGGATCTGGAGCGCGCCTACGGCGCCAGCCCCTTCATTGAGGAAGTCGCCGTGCTGGAGCACAACGGCGCGCTGCACGCGCTGGTGCGCCCGGACAGCGAGGCGATCCGGCGGAGCGGCACGCTGCGCATCGAGGACAGCTTGCGCGTCGAGCTGAGCGCGGTCGGGCAGCGCCTGCCGCGCTACCAGCGCCTCGCCGGCTATGCCATCGTGCGCGAGCCGCTGCCGCGCACGCGGCTCGGCAAGTACCGGCGCTTCCTGCTGCCGCAGCTGTACCAGCAGGCGCTCACCGGAGCCATCGAGCGCAAGCCGGCCGAGCTCTCCGACGAAGACCGCGACTTCCTGCGCGATCCCCTGGCGGGGCAGGTCTGGCAGCTCCTGCAGCAGCGCTATCCGCAGCGGCCGTTCGGCCTCGACGCCAGCCTGCAGCTCGACCTCGGCGTCGATTCGCTCGAGTGGATCACGCTGTCCCTGGAGCTCGAGCGCCGGCTCGCCGTGACGCTGGATGAGTCCGACGTGGCCGAGGTCTACACCGTGCGCGCGCTCATCGAGGCGGTGCAGCGCGCCGGGTCGCGCCCCGCAGGTGCTGCGCGCCCAGCCGCCGCGCGTCCGGCGGTCGGCGACGAGCGCTGGATCCAGCCGGGGCATCCCGGCCACCGCCTGCTGGCCGTTGCCCTCTTCGCGGTGAACTGGCTGCTCATGCGGCTGCTGTTCCGTCTGAAGCGCGAAGGGGTCGACGGGCCGCTGCCATCCGGGCCGCTGGTCATCGTCGCCAACCACGTGAGCGACCTCGATCCGCTGGTCATGGCCGCGGCCCTGCCGCTCGCCACCCTGCGCCGGGTCTACTGGGGCGGCGACGTCGCGCGCCTCTTCGCCGGGCCGCTCCGCCGCTTCCTCTGCCGCGCGCTGCACATCTTTCCGGTCGACGAACGGGCGCCCGCCGCCTCGCTCGCCCTGGCGCAGGCGGTGCTGCAGCGCGGCGACGCGCTGATCTGGTTTCCCGAAGCTTGGCGCTCGCCGACCGGCGAGCTGCAGCCGTTCCTGCCCGGCATCGGCAGCCTGATCGAGCGCAGCGGCGCCACGGCTCTGCCGGCCTACATCGACGGCGCCTTCGAAGCCATGCCGCGCTGGGCGCGGCTTCCCCGCCTGCGCCCCATCGCAGTGAGGTTCGGCGACGCGCTGGCCCCGACACAGCTGGCCCCGGCACGGCTGGCCCCGGCACGGCTGGAGGGGGAAGAGGGGGCCACGGCTGCCGAGCGCATCACGCGCAGCCTCGAGCGGCGGGTGGCGGCTCTGGCGCAGCGCGGTTAGCGGCGGCGCCTGGGCCGCACGGCGGAGGCCGGGCGGGCCTATGAGCGGGCGTTCGCGCTTTGCCCGGCTGAACCGCCCCCTCTCGCTGCCGGCCGGCCCCGGCCGGTTTTCCAGAAATCGCCATTAAGCGATTGTTCGTGATTTTCCATTAACGATATTGCCTGCCCCAGCCTGTCAACCACGCCGCGGCCGGCGGGCACGAGAATGTCGAACGACTGTGAAGGGTGCCGATGGCCTTGCCGTCAAGAGCAACCGCCAAGCCGGCCGGCAAAGGAAAGATCCCCTTCTGGGTACGCCTCAAGGCGTGGTGGGAAGGCTATGATCTCGCCATCAGGCCGAAGCAGAAGATCCCTCTGGATATGGGGGAGCTGTCGCAGGACGCTGTGCGCTACGAGGCGCCCGAGCCGCGGTCCATGCGCCTCGAGGTCATGCAGCAGATCTGGGGCAAGGGCATGTCCGGGCCCGGCGACGAGGACTACATCCTGCGGCTGGTGAAGCCGCTCGGCCTCAACCCCGCCCATACCGTCATCGACGTCGGCGCCGGCCTCGGCGGCGCCACCCGCCT
>Ga0214471_10003056_pt1 | contig 12978 bp, 11 predicted proteins | sample RVTome_5_FD_207665 | JGI IMG/M metagenome (GOLD analysis project Ga0214471, IMG submission 207665) | Soil microbial communities from uranium-contaminated site in the Upper Colorado River Basin, Wyoming, United States - RVT142D155 | ecosystem: Environmental > Terrestrial > Soil > Contaminated >...
ATCGAGTGCGCTTTTGAAGACACCGAACTCGGTTGAGGCCAGGTGTTCCGAGACATCTCCGATCTCCATGCCGAACCTGGTGTCGGGCTTGTCGGACCCGTACCGGTCCATGGCCTCGGTCCAGGTCAACCGGGAAAAGGGATGGGGAATATCCACACCCCGCAACGCCGCGACCACGGCCACCAGCACCGATTCGATGGCCCCGAGCACATCGTCCCGGCCCCAGAACGATCCTTCCAGGTCGAGCTGGGTGAACTCGAGCTGCCGATCCGCCCTGAAGTCCTCGTCGCGGTAGCACCGGGCGATCTGGAAGTAGCGCTCGACCCCGGAGATCATGAGCAACTGTTTGAAGAGTTGGGGGGACTGGGGCAATGCGTAGAACTCGCCGGGGCGAAGCCGGGACGGGACCAACATGTCCCTCGCTCCCTCCGGGGTGCTGTTGACAAGTGTCGGAGTCTCCACCTCCAAGAAACCTTGCTCCTCGAGGGTGCGCCGGATGACCGCAGTCGCCCGGGAGCGAGCCCTCAAGTTGGCCGCCATCCGGGGGCGGCGGAGGTCCAGATATCGATAGCGGAGGCGGGCTCGCTCATCGGTGTCGGTGCGGTCGTCGATCATGAACGGAAGGGCGTCGGCCGTGGACAGAACGGTGATCTGCTCAGCGCCTATCTCGACGGACCCGGTTGGCATGTCGGGATTCTCGGTCCCCTCGGGCCGGTGTCGAACGGTCCCGGTCACCGAGACACAGAATTCCATACGTAGATCGCTCACCTCGGGATGGGTGGCCGGGTCGGCCACGACCTGGATCAGCCCCGACCCGTCCCGGATGTCGAGGAAGGCGATGCCGCCGTGGTCCCGGCGGCGCTGGATCCACCCGGCAACCGTCACCCTCTCACCGATTCGATCCTGGCCGATGGAAGCTGCGTGATGGGATCTCATCCCGATCGAGCCTTGACCCAGGCCGCCAACTCTTCGAGAGACATGTCGACCCGCAGACCGTCTCCGGTTCGAACATCGATCGGCTCGTCCAGGGATCGCAGCACCACCGTCACCGGAGCCCCGGATCGGCTGGCGGCACGGAACTGCGTCTTGATCGAGCGCCCCTCACTGTCCAGATCCACATGAATTCCCGCGCGGCGAAGTCGCGAAGCCGCAACCAAGGCATCGGCTGCCGGGACCTCGGAGACCACGAACACATCGACTTCCGAGAGAGGCTCACGCCCGGTAGCGAGGATGATCCGATCGACGCCCAAGGCGAAGCCGACGCCGGGAGCCCGCCGGCCGCCCAACGACTCAGCCAATCCGTCGTATCGACCCCCGCCGCCGACCGCGTTTTGCGCGGTGTCCAGATCGGTGGCGATGTACTCGAAGGCGGTGCGGGTGTAGTAGTCGAGGCCCCGAACCAAACGATGATCCTCGACAAAGGGCACCTCGAGCCGGTTCAGGGTCTCCTTCACCTCCTTGAAGTGTGTCGAGCAGGCTTCACACAGCCGATCCGCCATCGCGGGCGCATCCGCCAGCTTCGGCCCGCAGACCTTGCAGTCGAGGACCCGGAGCGGGTTGGTCTCCACGAGCAGCTTCGAGTCGTCACAGAGTTGGTCGTATCGAGAGCGCAGAAAGGTACGGAGCTCTTCGACATAGGGGGGACGACAGACCCCATCACCCAGGGAATTGAGCCGCACTTCGAGGCCGGGAACGCCGACCGCGCCCAAATAGCGATAGCCGAGCTCGATCACCTCCACATCAGACGGAGACGCCTCGACATCGAGATATTCCACCCCCACCTGCCAGAACTGTCGTCTCCGCCCGCCCTGGGGTCGCTCGTAGCGGAACATCGGGCCTGAATAGGCGCCTTTCCATGCACCCTGAGCGCCCGAGTCGAGAAACGCCCGAACCACCCCGGCGGTCCCCTCCGGCCTCAGGGTGACCGACCGGCCCCCGCGATCGGTGAAGGTGTACATCTGCTTGGTGACGACCTCGCTGGTGTCGCCGACCCCACGTTGGAAGAGCTCGGTGGCCTCGAAAACCGGGGTCATCACCAGTGGATACCCGTAACGGGCCGACCAGTCCTCCCAGTCGCCTAGAACCGACCGCCACACCGACGATTGGGGCGCGCCGATGTCGTCGGTGCCCTTAGGCGGTTGGAAGCTCATGAGTGCTCGGAGGTTAGAACGGCTGACTTCAGGCGCGGCGGAAGCCCCGGCCGACCGACGTCTGCTTGCCCCCAAAGTGTCATTGGTCGAAACCGCCCTGAGTGGTCGGGCGAGGGCTGCCTCGGGGCAAAGTCGGCCGGTATCCACTGTGGAATCCCAACGAATCGTGGGGGAACCACGAAGTGGAGAAGCGGGACGGATGGGGATGGAGAATCTAGCGGCGACCAGCAAGAACGGACCTAGGACGTGCGCGATCAAACTCGTAGCAAACGGACCAATGAAGGCCTGCTCAGACGCTCACAGGTGTCGGGGTCATGAGCCTACGTGCGGGTCCGGAATAGCCTATGGCGACACCGGTTGACGAAAAAGCGGCATCAACCGCTTCCGGCGCACCCGGATTGCGCGTCCCGAACCCTGCCGGGACTCGCCGGTGTGAATGGCAATACCTCCAGGCGTGCTCGTGGGTTATCGGTGCCGATGTGAGGTTGGGTCATGAAATCTCCTCTGCAACGCCCATGACATGCGCAAAAAGTGCCATTCGCACCGGGATGCCGTTATCGGTCTGGCGGAAAATGGCGAGACGTGGGTCTGAGTCGAGATCCTCGCTGAGTTCGCATACGGGAGCGTTGCTATCGCGCGGGAGTGGATGCATGATCACAACCTCGTCTCGACACCACGAGTTGACCCGCTCCGCGTTCAGCACGAAGTCGGCCGAGATGGAAGCCCTTTCGGACTCGAGCATCCGCTCCTTCTGCAGGCGGGTCATGTACACAACATGGGCGTCGGCCAAGCCTTCCGGCATCGTGGAGTGTCGTGTGAACTTCATACCTCGAGCAGTCATCTCGGTCTCGAGTTCGTCAGGCAGTTGGAGGCTGTCAGGCGCGACAAGGCGCGACGTCACCTCCCCGAAATTCGAAAGCGCTCTGATCAGTGAATGCACGGTTCGGCCGTACCGAAGGTCGCCAACAAATGCCACGACCAGCTGGTCAAGCCGGCCGATCTCTTTCTGGATCGTATAGACGTCGAGCAACGCCTGTGTTGGGTGCTCGCCTGGTCCGTCCCCACCATTAATCACGGGTACGACCGACGCCGCAGCGAACTCGGCTGCCGAACCACGCTCTGGATGCCGAATAACGACGACATCGACATATCCCGAGATGACGCGTGCCGTGTCGCGGAGGGACTCCCCCTTCGCCATCGATGAGAAGGCCATTCCTGTCGTGTCGAGTACCGAGCCCCCAAGGCGCTGGAACGCCGCTCCGAAGCTAAGTCGCGTGCGAGTGCTCGGCTCGAAGAAGAGATTTCCGAGAAGTGCCCCCTCCAACACAACTATCCGCTCGCGCTGGGCGATGGCGCTCTCCATGCGTCGCGCAGTAGTGAAGAGCTCAAGAAGGCCGTCACGGTCAAACTGGGATGCCGTGAGGATGTGGTCGGCCGTTCGGTGGGGATCGTGCAGTGTTTGCATGGTTTGACTTCCTACTGCTCGAACGGCGACGGCCACGATAGCAAGGGTTGGAATGATCGATGAATGTCGATGCTGCACAGCAAACCCTGGCCTGCCGGAACCGACATGAATAGCGGGGTGGGTTCACCGCACCTCTAGGAGAATGACCGAGGTCGCCGAGCTCCCAGCTCAGAGAGTCTGCAGCCCGGCCCACATCCCGAAGGCGATGTCGGCGCCCGACGTTCCGCCAACAGAGGCAAGCTCGGCACACGCCGCGCGGCAAGCCTTCGCCTCGCCTGCGGCCCCGGCCATGAGCACGTCATGGACTGCGGCAATCGCCTGACCGGCGGCAGCGCATCGCACGAACGCGAGGCTCATAAGACTGGTTCTCCGGGCGGTCTCCAGATCGATGAACCAATCTCCGGGAGCGAGGCGTCCGCTGGCAACCGTGGTCAGAAGCAGCCCGGCGAGTGCATCGTCTCCCGCCGGTGTGAACCCAGGCCCGAGTCCGACAATGGACCGGGCGATCCCGTCGAAGTCCCGCTGCTGGAGCCGTTCCATACCCTCGTTCGCAGGCCGCGAGTATGGCGCCGCGGCGAGCGCGGACTGGTTGGCCACCGGGGCGAGTGCAGTCATGATCATCGCTCGCTGAGCGGTCAGCCGCTCCGGGTCCGGAAGCACTCCTGTCCAGACGTCGGCAGACCTGATGGTGACCGAGTGCGGGCCGAGTTCGAGGAGACCCGTTTCGAAGTGGAGGGCAGCTCCATCCTCCGCGAAGACGCGGTCAGCGTCGACGGTCACATACAGGGGCCCTGGTGGCACCTGCCGAGAGGTGACGACGATGACCTCTGAGCCGTGAGAGAGATAGGCCGCCTTTTCGAACGACGCCACCACCTTCCAGGGGCCAGCTGACGTTCGCAACGCGGATTCGGCGAAGGCACCGATCCTCAACGCGCTCAGCAGCACCGGACTACCGAAGTCCCTGCATCTTCGTATCGAGGGCGAGCAGCGCCTCTCGAAACACATCAATCGGAGCGACGGCCACCCCGGCTCCAACTTGGCCGATTCCGTCAGTCTTGTGAAGGATTCCGGTGTTGACGGAAGGAGTGATCTGTAGCTCGACGACCTTTCGGATGTCGATACCCACCGGGGTTCCAACATAGTTGAGTGTTGGAATTGTGAAGCGACTGCTTCTGCCGACCGAGATGTGGGACATTTGCTCGGTCACGGCCTCGGCGTCGGCCATCGTGCCACCCACAAATGCCGCGACCGCCGGGGCTCCGGCTGCTGCCGGTCCACCGAGACCGATGAGCTCGAGCACCGCGCTGTCGCCAATGTCACGGGCACTGGTCTCAGGCCCGTATCCGGAGTAATACATCGCGTGTTGAACCGCCGGCGCCGGCGCGATGAACCAATCATCGCCGGCGCCCGCAGCCCGAATTCCGAACGTTGTCCCGTTGCGGGCCATGGCAGTGACAACACTCGAGTCGGGCACCTGCGCTGCCCATGTCGTCGTTGCCTTGGCGGCCGCCATGGCGATGTTGAGGAAAAACAGGTGGTTCGCGCTCCAGAACCGAGCGAATTCCGCCAGATGGCTGGCAGAAGTCTCGACGAGGTCCCCGAAGAGATGGCGTAACAACAAGTTGCCGGTGGCCTGCGTTCGCATATGGAGGTCGTCACCCATGTGGAGGCCCTGGGTCGCCATCGCAAAGACGTCAATCGGGCCTGCCGACGAGATCGCAGTGCTGAGTATCGGCCCGGCAACCCGTGCCAACCACACCAGATGCTCCACAGCCTCCGTTTCATCGACACCAAGCCACGCTGTCATGCCCGGTCCTTGATTGATCGGCGAGTAGGCCAAGTAGTCGTCGAATCCGACCACGAAGACCGGGGCGGTCGGCCCGACCGTAGTGGCCATAGGAACAACCGTGGCATGGTGATTGGCCGCGTCGAGCGTGACACCGCCCGACGCAACGAACTTCTCGGCCTCGTCGCGGTCGCGGGCCCAACCCTCCGCCATCACCGTCGCCCGGACCGACCGGCGGAGCGGATCACAGAACTCTGGCCACGCGAGAGGAGGGCCCGAATGGAGGATCGTCCGATCAGTCATCTCTGGGACGACATCTAACGCGGTTGCCACCCCGGTGAGGCTTGGTGACGCCGTATCGAGCCGTCGGAAGACCTCGGCGTTCGCGGCGTCAATCCGCGCTGCATGCCGTCCCATCAGTCGCTCGAGCGCCTCGATTATCTGCCCGTCGCTGGCTGCGGGTATCCGCCAATCGACTGTCACGACGTCGCGTCCCTGGCGGCGGATGGAGTCGGCGAGCAAATCGAGGCCTACGTTGACGACTCGGATATCGCGTGGAAGGCGAGGCACTTGCGACCCGGACATAAACTGCTCATTCATGAGAAGTGTCTCCTCCCGCTGGGACGGCGGATACCGGTGTCAAGTAAAGGTCCGACAGTTCGAACTGGTGGTGGATGAGCCCGACGAGGAGGGTGGTGACGACACCGGGCCTCGGCCAACGGAGATGCTGCTGACGGCGGTTGCATCGTGTTTCACGATCGCGATCGCGTATGTGGCCAAGAAGCACGGTAAACCGCTCACCGACCTCGAAGTGGAGGCGTTCGGTGACTTCGACGGTCCCCGATTCGGTCGGATATCGGTTGTTGCATCGTCCGGAATCCCGTCGGCAGACCTGCAGTGGCTGGCAGATCGGGCATCCAAAGTGTGTTTCGTCTCGAACTCGCTTGGCTGCGAATTCGAGTACTCGGTCGCATGAGTCAAGCGCCACCTGCGGCCTCCCTCGTGCGCCGCAGAACCTCATTCTCGGCCTGGTCATATCCGGCCAGGATCCGCTCGGCCTCATTTCGCGCAGCCTGGGCGGACTCGGCGACGTCCGCGGCCATCCCAACAACGACGTCCGGTGACGCGCCACCCTGCGCCCGGCGTGTCTGGACAATGTGCCGAGGGTCGAGCACCTCCGTCAGGTCGACGTCACGCATCCCGATGGGGGCATTGAGTAGCTCAACCGCAGCTGCATCAATGTCGGCACCCGTGATGTCCAAGCCACGCCTTCCTTCTCGACTCACGCGTCGAACGGTGTTGCCAACTACGCGATACGCCGTCCGGTAGTCGATGCCGGCCTCGAGCATGACATACTCCGCGAGATCGGTGGATTGCGAGAACCCCCGGTCGAGTTGCTCATGCAGTCGCTCACGATTAATTGTGACCGTGGAGATCACACCAGTCATGAGATCAATACTGCGGCGGGCGAGATCCATCGCCCTTGGTACTTCGCCGTACGCGTAAATGTAGTTGTCAGTTCTGGCCGAGGGTGTCTTGATCACGGACAAGAAGCCCGAAAGACGCCCGATCAGAATGCCGGACGCACCACGGACGATCGACAGGGCGTATGGGTTGCGCTTTTGTGGCATCAGAACACTGGAGCGTGTGTATGGGCCAGCCAGCTCGACGTAATCGAATTCTGGACTGCTCCAGATCTCCAGATCCTCGGCGAGTTTGCTCGCGTTCGAGACGAGGCTGGTCGTAATCGACAGCAGTGAGACCAGAACATCTGTCTGCCACATGGCGTCGCGGGTGTGCTCGATGATGCCGAGAAACCCCAGAGACCCTGACAACAGTCTGCGGTCATCGAGCAGTCTCGTGCCGTTGACGCACCCGGCACCACCTGGGCTCAGATTCACTGACGCGAGTTCGGACAGAAGGCGGCGAACGTCTCGAACCGCGGGTCCGGCAAAGCCGAGGAGGTAGTGGCCAAAGGTGGACGGCTGCGCATGTTGGAGATACGTCTGGTCCGCCATGTAGCTCTCAGAGTGTTCCGTAGCGACGGACGCGATCGACTCGACGAAGCCCGCACCGGCAACAACGAGCTCGGCGGACATCCGACGCAGCACCAGCCGAATTGCCACCCGTGCCGCCTCGCGTCGTGGGCGGCCGGCATGCAGCCAGCCCGAAGCATCTCCAATAGTCTCCGAGAAGTGCTTCTCGCGGCAGTTGTAGGTCTCACCGAACGCCGGGTTGTACGGGAAGTCTTCCGGCCGCGTTTCATGTGCTTCCAATAGCACTCGCGCCAGGTCTCGGAGCGCATCCTGCGGCACGAATCCCCTATCTTGGAGATCGAGGACATGTGCCATGTCGGCCAGGTTCAAGCCGTGGTGAAGAAAGGGGGCATCGGCGATTTCTGTGGCGAAACCGGCATCGATGAGGGCCTGGGCAGGGGCGAGGTCCGAAGGTCCGGCAAGCCGCTGCTGGTTGTCGGTCACGTGCAATCCTCTCGTACGACCCTGTCGATCGCCGTTGCTGTGCCACCGGTGTGCCAAAAGACCAAGGGTCCCTCCATGCCGGCGGTTGTCAGTTGAACCAGGGCCGCGAAGGCCTTCGCGGTGTAGGTCGGGTCGAGTATCAGACCTTCGTTTTCGCGCGCCAGCTCGGATGCTGCCTCGGCCAAGGACCAGGTTTCACCGTACCCGGGTCCGCGAGCGTCAACCATCGTGAGACGATGAGCCGGTGCCGCCGTACCGAGGAGCCGTGCACATTGCTCCGCGATGCTGTCCACCTGACTCCCCGCCTCATCGCAGTCGCGACTGACGGAAGCCCCGAACAGCGGCCACGAGATTCCCAACGAAGCCAAACCGGAGACAATGCCACCCAAGGTTCCTCCGGATCCGACGCAGACGACGATCGAAGCCGTGTCGATGCCGGCGTCGGCGAGTTGTGCCGCGATCTCGGCCACGGCGAGGTGGTAACCGACAGCGCCAACCGCCGATGCTCCGCCTCGTGGTATCCCGTATACCCGATGCCCATCGGACCTGAGACGGTCGGCTCGTCGCTCGGCGAACGGATCTACCGAAGATCGGTCGTCGTCACCCGTGAACCAGCTGATGGCGCCGCTCCCCTCGGCGAGTGCCAGATTGACTGGCGTCTGACTTGGTCGGCTGCCGTGCAGAATCAACTCACAGGCTAGGCCCGCAACGCGAGCTGCGTCCGCAGCCGCCTGGCATAGGTTGGACTTCGGACCTCCCCTGACGAGAATCGTGTCGGCATCCTGCGCGAGCGCGTCCCCAATCAGGAACTCGAGCTTTCTGATCTTGTTGCCGCCGAGGCTGAATCCCGTGAGGTCGTCGCGCTTGATGAACAGCTCTTCGATCCCAAGCCTCACGCCAAGGCGCGTCGCACGTTGGAGCGGTGTCGGCAACGAGGCCAGCGCCATCCTCATCGGCCCATTCATGGCCACTGCTCATCCTCTTCACGTCTTTCGGCGTCTGCTCTCGCGACCACCGTATCGACCATCGTTGTCGCCGAACCGGTGTCCGGTTCTTGGAGAAGCTGGTCGATCTTGCTGGCATCGAGGTACTGGCTCACCTCCGGTGAGGACAGGAGAGCCTCTTTGAGGTCGACGCCACGGGACTGGCCTTGCCGCAGCGCCTCAGAGAGGAGTTGCTGAGCTTGATGTTTGCCGAGATCACGTGACAGGGTCACGAGAGCCGATTCCGAAGCCCAGTAACCACATGTGCGTTCCAGATTTCGGGTCATCGAATCGGTGTCGACGGTAAGACCGCGTATGAGCTCGTCGGCAATACGGAGCGACGCGGCAGTCAACAGACAAACTTCAGGGAATGCCACCCATTCGGCCTTCCAGCCGCGCCCGTCACGTTCGTGGCTTTGCACCGATGACTCAAGAAGGAGGTTTGCCTGGGACCGCACCATTCGCCCCAGGGTGACGAGATGCTCAGAGCCCTCTGGGTTCCGCTTGTGGGGCATCGTGATGCTGCCCACTGCATCAATCGAAACAGATTCTCTGACCTCGGCCAGCTCGGAACGTTGCAACTCGTACACTTCGTCACCGATTCGCGCCATCGTGGTTGCGATCATTGCCAGCACCAGGCTGAACTCTGCGACGCGGTCGCGACTCGTTGTCCAGGAGATGCCGGGGTCGAACAGTTCGAGGCGGTTGCAGAAGTCCGCCCGTACGGTCGGGCCATGTCTTCCTAAGAACCCGAGGGTTCCTACCGAACCGGCGAGCTGGCCCACGAGCCAGCGAGTCCGGCCATCTGCGAGGCGACCAATGTGCCGACGGATCTCGTCCGCCCACGTTGCGAGTTTGAATCCGAAGGTGATGATGGAACCGATCTGACCGTGCGTTCGACCGGCCATGGGGGTTGTTCGGTGTTCCACCGCCAGCTTGAGAATGTTCTTCTCGATCGCGTGAAGCTCTTGCCAGGCGATCCCACCCACGGTCTTCATGGTCAGCGCCATCCACGTGTCCGTCACGTCTTGGACGGTCGCCCCGTAGTACACGAACTGTGCCGCGTCCGGCGGAAGGATCTTCTCGAGAGCGTGGATGAGCCCAAGCGTTGAATGAGACGTCCGTCTCGTCTCGGCAGCCACGTACTCGAGGTCGAGCAGCTCGACTTTCGCTTTCAACCCGATTACTGCAGCTGCCTCGGCCGGAATCACACCGTTGGCCGCCTGGGCATCCGCCAACGCAACCAGAATCGTGAGCCACCCAGCGAGCCTGCCCTCCTCGCTGAAGTGCGTCCGAAGCTCCTCGGTTCCCCACAGGTGGGCGTACATCTGGGAATCAGCGATGCGGGACACTTCAATCCCGTTGGATCACGGTCGAATGCACGTTGACGTCGCCAGGGGAGCGCCCCGCCGGGTGATGCATGGTCGAGCCGGACAAAGCAACAGCTGCCTCGATCCCCGCTCGCACCCCATCGAGCGTCGAGCCCCAGGGGACGCAAACGGTGGTTGCGCTCACCTCCATACCGGATTCGAGCAGGCAACACTTGGTCAGCACGACGGTGCCTAGCGAAGTCGCGATGCGCCGCGGGCAGAAGTCCCGGATAGGGGCCGGCTCGCCGTAGAACCAAGAGTGGATCTGTTGGGAGCGAGCGCAACCGATCAGGGTCCAGTCACGGCGTGCGGGTCGCTGGTCGAGATAGCTCAGTGTCACACGACCCTTATCCGTTGCCGCCCCGGCGCACGGGAGGAGGAACTCGCCATCGTCGCCGAGAAGTTCTTCGAGGTCGAGGACTTCCGGAATCAGCTGGATCGGTGGCAAATCCTCGCTGACGTCGATGATCCGCCTGGCCTGATCGATCAACTTCGCGGGGTGCGGTGGGACGACATCTCGAACCACGATCTCGATTGGCTGCGGATCGACGATGAAGCTCAGGTGCTCGTAGCGGCCGATGACGACGATGCACCGCTTGTCCGGGGCGTATCGGCGGGCGGCCTCCGCCAGCTGCGAAGGGACCCCCGTGTCGATTTCTCGATCGCGGAAGAAAGCACAATCGTCCGCACCTGCAACCATCTCGACAGCGGTGATCGGGGAGAACAGCGGTTTCTCTGACGACTTATCGACCCGGACCACGGCCGTACCTTCACCCGCGACCACCACGATGTATCGAGTTCGACGGTACGCCTCGCGGCCGAGGAAGAATCGACGGAGCGCGTCTGGCTCCAGCTCGATGTCAACGTTGGCGAGGGCCACCTGCCGGTACTGATCCGGCATGACATTCGTCATTGCGCTCCGTGGGGCCCAACCCCGACGCCCAAAGTATCGGCGCGCAGCCCACGCCGGAGCGACTCCAGCCCGAGGACGTCTTGTGGCGCGATGTTCCCAAGTGAGACGTTCGGGCCGTAGGCGCGGATGAATGCCGCCTGCTGGGTGGTTCTCGGCGCTTCGAAGACCATACGTTCGATATCGACCGCTTCGGTGAGGGACTCGACTACGTCCCACCTCACGGAACCGTCCGGACCGTACAGACCGACGGTTCCGCTCTCACGTCCTTCCGCGATGCCCCAGGTGGCGCCGGCTGCGAGGTCTGCTGCCATCTCCTGCGCCCAGGCCGAAGCGAGGACCGGAGCCTCCGGATTCTTGCTCCCGACCTCGGAGAGCACCACGAAATCGGCCGCAGCGATCTCGATCAGACGCTGTTTCTCCACGGAGGTCATCCCGGATGCGCCATTGGATACTTCGATGCACGGAAACCCCATGTCTTTCGCCCAGGCAAGGCACCTGAGTTCCTTCGACTCCAGCCAAGCTGCCTCGAGCAGCGTGCCGCCAGCGCAGGCAGCGATGCCGGCATCATCCAAGATCTGAACCTTCTTGGCCGCCGTGGGATCGAGGTAGCTGGTTCCGAATCCGAACTTCCAGATGTCGGTGTATTCGGCAATGATGTCCAATCGACCACGGAGATCCTCGATTGGGACGCCGGTGTCAATGACATGCGTCAATCCCTGACGCCTTGGCTTGGCTGTCCGGTCTAGGCGACCAACGGACCATGACCTCACGGTGTGTCTCCTATACTCAATGCACGTGCACTTTCCTACAATCATAGGGCACGGGCGTTACCCTGGTCGCGGCTCGGTATGAGCTGCACGGAGCGCCCCGGCGAGGCGTCTCTATGAAACTGTTGACCCGGGTGACTGAGGCGTACCGTACCCATGCGGGGGTTGCGCAAAAGTCGCCGATCAGGTTGGTTTCGGACATGCTCGGAAAGTCCGACTGGCTGACCGGACCCGGCGATGATGGTGCGCTCATCCGTGCGAATGGCGGTCAGATCGTCGTCGGTGGCGAAGCGATGTTCCCGCCTTTCGTGGACGCCGACCCAAGGGGCGCGGGCTTCGCGGCGGTTCTGGCCAATGTCAATGACCTCGCAGCGATGGGCGCGATTCCACTCGGAATCCTCGACACGATCGTGGGCCCTGCACATATCGCCAAATCGGTTCTTGAAGGCATGAAGGACGCCAGCACCATGTACGAGGTGCCGATCGTCGGAGGCCATCTGACCGTACGCGATGGGCCGGCGTCCGTGTCGGCCTTCGGGATCGGCGAGGCGACAGCCGTGCTGTCGGTGCGAAACGTTCGGCCGGGGCAGGCGATCCTCCTGGCATGCTCATTGGACGGAGCGATGCGCGAGGACTTTCCGTTCTTTGCTTCATTCGAGGCGCGCCGTGATCGTATGGCGGGCGACGTCAGAGTCCTCGCCGGCCTTGCCGCCTCTGGCGGTGCAGTCGCGGCCAAGGATGTGAGCATGGCCGGCCTTCTCGGTTCGCTCGCGATGCTCCTCGAAGCACGTCAGGCCGGTGCTGTCATAGACCTCGATTCGATACCCGTGCCCAGTGGTGTTGCCATGGAGCGCTGGCTCGTCTCATTTCCGGCGTATGCATTTCTCCTCTGCACCGACCCGGATCGTGCCGAGATATGCCGTGCACCGTTCGTGGACAGGGGCCTCACGTGTGAGCAGATCGGCGTTGTCACCGAGGGCGGCGTGCTCGAGGTGGCGAGTCATGGGCTCTCCGAGGCGATCGTCCGCTTCCCCGACGACCACATCACGGGTCTCACCCCCCTC
>Ga0214471_10003057_pt1 | contig 12978 bp, 16 predicted proteins | sample RVTome_5_FD_207665 | JGI IMG/M metagenome (GOLD analysis project Ga0214471, IMG submission 207665) | Soil microbial communities from uranium-contaminated site in the Upper Colorado River Basin, Wyoming, United States - RVT142D155 | ecosystem: Environmental > Terrestrial > Soil > Contaminated >...
GAAAGATTTGTGTACACATCGTCGGTCGCCGCGATCGGACATCGCGAAGATGGTGTGCCGTCGGACGAAACGGTCGATTGGAATCTCGAATGGACCAATGACCTTTACACAAAATCCAAGCATTTGTCATGTGTCGAGGTTAAGAAATTCATCGCCGATGGCGCTCCGATACAAATTGCGTACCCGTCGGCTCCGATCGGTTACGGCGACATTAAGCCGACTCCTACCGGTCAGATGTTCGTTGATTTTGTTAACGGCAAGGTCCCGGTATATTTCGACGGTGGCTTCAACCTGGTGGATGTCGACGATGTCGGTGAAGGCCACCTTAAAATATTAGAGAATGGCAGAATGGGCGAGGGATATATCCTGGCAAACCGCAACATGTGGCTGCAGGATATCTACAGCGTGACTGCCGATATCGCCGGCGTGCCGAAACCAAAATTCAAAATTTCAAAGGAATTCGCGGTTAAGTCCGGGAAAATGATGGAGTGGATCGCAGACAATGTCACTGGACGCGCACCGGTAATCACCGAAGGCGGCGCGAACATGACAGGGCTTCCTCCTCACTACGATAACTCCAAATCCATTACAGAACTTGAGATGACCTATACGAATATCCGTGATTCCTTCGATAAAATGATAAAATATTTTGGCGACCGTGGATTATTGAAGCGGGGAAAATTCGCGAAAAAATAAGTGGATTATCAGTCCGAAAAAATCGACCTGGCCTACGACAAACGAAAAACCACTCGTAAGCTTCTGGACATGATCAGGGAGCAGAAAGGGTGGCTGACAGCGTGGCTCCTGATTTTAATATTCGGCACAGGTCTCGATGTCGCGACCGCAAAACTTGTCCAGTACTTTGTAAATACCATTCTCGCGGAACCTGATAAGAATTTACTCTGGCAGGGGGCGAAATCGGTAGTCTGGATGGTTGTGACGTTGTTTATCCTCATGGGAATACAGAAAGGCGCCGAAGTCCTGTCCACCACAAGAATTGGCCAGCGATTGATTATGTCCTTAAGGGAGTTGATCTTCAATCACCTCCAGGAATTATCCCTGGACTTCTTCGAATCGCGCCGCACTGGCCATATCATGAGCTGGGTAACAACCGACGTTCTGAGAATCCGCGAATTCGCCGGCAAGCAGATAGCACAGCTCGTCAAGAATCCCGTAAGCATAATCGCCTTCCTCTGCCTGATGCTGTATACCAACTGGAAACTCACTGTCGTAGGCTTGCTGATAATGCCGCTGATCGTGGTCATAGTGCAATTCGGAGCGAAAAGAATCCGGCATGCATCGGCGCAACTTCAGGAATCACTCGCGAACGTATCGGGTGAACTGCAGGAAGGCATCAGCGCGATACAGGTCGTGAGGTCTTTCGCCAACGAAGCGTATGAAAAGCTGAAATTCGGGAAGGTAAATCTCTCCGCTTATAAGACAGAAATGAGACGGGCAAAGATAGAGGCGATCATGGTTCCGCAACTTTATCTCGTCGGCTCTACCGGCCTGGCAGCCCTTATGCTGTACGGAGTTTTCCAGATGACCGAGGGAGTCCTCGATAAGGGCGATTTCGGAATGATCATTTACCTGTTATACGCGACAAACGATGTTTCAGTAAAACTCGGCCGGGCGTATATGGGATACCAGGACACACTCGCCGCATCGGACAGAATTTTCGCGTTCCTGCAGATCCAGCCTACTATCGAAGATAAACCCGACGCGATCGAACTCGCCAATTGCGAGGGAAGGGTCGAACTCAGGAATGTCAGTTTTCATTATGCCGACGCCGATTATGTCCTGAATGACATCAACCTGGTTGCTGTCCCCGGGAAAGTTATCGGCATAGCGGGACCGTCGGGCGGCGGAAAATCGACACTTGCAAAACTGATCCCCAGATTTTACGACACCACCGACGGTGAAATTCTTGTTGAAGGCTACGATGTTCGGGATCTAACCAGGAAATCGCTGAGGCGGCATCTCGCGATAGTTCCCCAGGAGACCGTTCTGTTCCATGGGACCATCCGCGAAAATATTGCTTATGGAAAATTGGACGCTTCCGATGATGAAATCATGAGTGCCGCTAAAGCAGCGAACGCAAATGAATTCATAAAAGCGCTTGAACATGGCTATGACACGATCGTCGGTGAGCGTGGAGTCAAATTATCAGGCGGACAGAGGCAGAGAATTTCAATCGCTCGGGCGCTTCTTAAAGATCCGAAGATCCTGATACTTGACGAGGCTACCAGCAATCTCGACACCGAGAGCGAAAAACTCGTCCAGGCTGCGCTTGAAAAATTGATGGTCGGACGTACAACCTTCGTTATCGCTCACAGGCTCAGTACCATTAAAAATGCCGATGAGATTATTGTCCTCAAGGCTGGACGGATAGTACAGCGTGGTACTCACGACCATTTGCTAAATGAGACTGGTGTGTACAGGGAACTCTATGTGGTTGAAGAGATGGAGTTTGAGAAAGAATCCGTCTAGCCAATGCAATTATCCCCGTTCAAGGAAGAAAAATTCGGTGAGATGAAAAACCACCACGGACTCGACCGGGCGCGGTATTACGGTCTTGCGAAGATGAAATTCCAGGCGGTGATGACCGCGATCGCGGTCAATGTAAAGCGCATGGTTACCATGCTTACGGGACGCCCGAGGTGGGTGATGACATAGGAGTACTGTGCCCGACGTGTGTCTGAAAGCGAGTTTTGCAACAGAAACGAGTTGAAATTGAGTTGAAGATACCTATTTGAAGGGTTAATTAACGAAAAAACGGGGCGGTTCCATGGTAAAATTCACCCGACCGAATACGTCGCCCGAAAAACTGACTTCCGCAACGGTCTCTAACAATGTCTTAATCCCTAGAAATTGCGGGTCTAAGAATTTTATAGAACCAATTGCTGAATTTATTTATGTTATCGGCAACCCTAACTAAAGCGAGTAAATATGCAATTTCGATTACATAGTAACTATTTAATAGTCTATATTATAATTTTGATACTGACCAGTTGCAGCAACTCAAATCTAAATATTTTGCCTACTATGTCATCGGATTTAGAGTCAGGAAAACTTTTTGGAGGTAGAGGTTATGATTGTGGCTTGTCGATAAATTTAGATTCAAATGGGAATACCTATATTTCGGGTACCACTAATAGCGAATCGATCAGTCAAGGTTCGCATGGGCAATTCGAGAATCATGTAGACAAATATTTTGCGGCGATGCTTAATAATAATGGAACAATTATTTGGAATAAGACTCTTGAGCGAGAATACAATTATGGCGATTTAGTTTATTTTGGAATTGATTTTCGACCTAAAGATAATTCTCGTATTTATTTTATTGCGGAAGGCCATCCATTAGCCGCAGTCGATTCGCAAGGAAATGTTAATGTAATTTCACCTTTATATGGCAAAAATATATTATTCAACAATGATGATATTTACATACTGCAAGGCGAACTCAAATTGTTCAAATTAAATGAGTTTAGAGAAGTAATTTGGGAAATTGATTTAGAAAATTCTAAAGGAACATACCAAGGAGGAGATGCAACTATTACTAATGATGGTAATATATTAGTGGCATACGAATATCTTTATTCAATTTCACCTTCAGGAAGCATTATGTGGTCTAAGCCTCTTCCAGGCACTGCAAACACTCTTGCTACCAATAACCAAAAGGAAATAATAGTAGGTGGGTTTAAAAATGGATTCTTTGGCGATGTACTATGCGATTCAATAAATGAAGGCTTTTCATTTATTGCCAAATTCGACCAATTTGGAAATATTGTTTGGGAGAACGAGTTTAAGCTAATTATAAATGACTTGATAGCTATTGATAGGTATTCTCAAATACTTATTACCGGTTCCTTTAGAGATAAAATATATTTGAATATTGCAACTATGTCATATAGTTTTGAATCTTGTATTATAGACCAAAAATATACAAATTCTATGTATTTGATGAGAATCAATGAAGATGGTATCATCACTCGATTTGATAAATCTAATATGTGGTCTAGCGGGGAAGCTATGACTTATAATAGAAATAAATTGAGTTTAACTGGCCATTATGACGGAGACATATTTATAGCCAATTATTATTATTAATTTCAATACTGGGATTAATAACCCGGGTGCCGCCTCTATGAGAGGGCAGCTCAAGCAGGTAGCACTTTATTCAACCTACAACGCCGACACCGATCAGTGTGGGCCGCAGAAATATGTGGTACAATATTTTTACGACGACGCGGGCAGAATTGTGAGAAAACGGGTCATCGACAATACGGTTCAGGAAACCATCAACAACCGCTATGAAACCGAGTGGGAATACGACGGTATGGGCAGAAATGTGAGAGAGCGTACTTTACAATATGACGCGACCGCTGACATGATGGTCACACTCCGCGATGAGCACAAGACGTACGACCTCGGAGGGAATGTCACCGAGATCAAATTCTACTATGTCGATGGCTACGCTTACACCTTAACCCGGGTGCCCTCTAGTAAATTCGTGAGGCTCCTGCCGAGGGAATTTAGTAGAGGATAACTGGTAAAAGATGATCATGACATTAGAGGACGGAAAACAGCTTGATTACCGGGGTTTCTGGACTTTCACGTACGACCGTGCGAACCGTTTGAAGAGTTACACGAATTCGCAATCGGGAGGCTCGCGTGGGAATGTGTGGTATGACTCGAAGGGCAGCAACGACCATTTCCTCAGCAAGTATTCATTCGATGGAACCTACCAATGGGCGCTTACATGGGGAGGCTCCGGTAATGATATCCTCCGCGACCTCGATGTGAATTTAGGCTACGGCGTCAAGCCTGAATACCAGGGAAAAGGCTTCGCCACAGAAGCGTCGAATGAATTAATTCGACACGCGTTTGAGGACCTCGGATTCAACAGGATTGTCGGGATAGCGGAAGCGGGAAACAGGTCCTCGATAAAGGTGATGGAGAAATTGGGTATGAAATTCGAAGGTGTGCATCGCGAAGAATACAGGCATGGGGATATATTTCCCGACTTCGCGCACTATGCGATTTTAAAGGATGAGTGGGTAAAGTAGCCCGGGCACGCCAGTAATCCGGACCTTAAGCCCGGGTGCGAAGGATCATATCAATTTTTGAGAGCGGCCCTGGCGGATTTGCCTTTCCATTTTTGCGCCACAGGGGAGAAAATAATTCGACTGGAGAATTTTCATTCCGGCGCAATCCTTCGGATAAAATTCTCCTGGCTATTCGATTCGAATCCGCATTTTCATGAACGCTCATCCTGTATAAACCATTTGAAATAACCGCTGTGGGTTTCAGATACAGATCCGATTCATATAGTCTCTCAAGTGCTACACCGACAGCGTCGGGATTGCAGTCGCAGCAAAGAAAATTACGTCCATGCAGCCTGCACGCGTGGGCGGTTGTCCCCGAACCTGAAAAAATATCACAGACAAGCGCATCGGGTTCAGACAGCGCTTCAACTATTCTTTCAATCAACTTCAACGGTTTTTGTGTCGGGTATCCCGCCCGCTCATTCGCAAGCGGATTGATTATCGGAATGTCCCAGACATCGTCTACCGGAGTGCCATCGGGATGCGGCAAATATTTTTTCCCCGTCTTGCTGACGATCCCGGATTTTGCGTACCCGCTGGTTGGAGAGTAAGGCTCACGTACAGCGTCGATATTGAAAATTCTCCTCCGGCTCTTCGAGTACCAGATTAGCACATCATGTTTCCTTGAAAATCGTTTGCTGCTACGGCCTCCACCCGTATAGTGCCAGATAATTTCATTCTCCCAGTGGGAGACCCCGAATTCCCTGTCGCACCATACGCGAATGTAATGGACCGCGCGATGGTCGAGGTGAATTACCAGGCTGCCCCTATCATTCAGTATCCTCCAAAGCCCTCTTATTCGTGGCGAAATCCACTCGACAAATTCCTCAACCGACTCGAAACTATCCTCGTAACCCATTGGACCCGTATCACCTTTCGGGCTTTCACGCCTTACGCCGGTAGAAAAAGGCGGATCGATATACGCGAGGTCAACGAATGAGTCGGGAAGAATTTTCAACAGGTCGAGATTATCGGCAAGAACGAGATGATCTGACGTCTTGAAAGTTGAAGACGGGTTGGAAATACCGCCGTAACTGCCCCATCGCTGCCACGGCAGAACATTCGATGGCGGTTGAACGCCATCCGGAATAGCCGGCATGAAGAAATTGTCGGATTTGTTCACCATGGAAATGTCGCGGGCATTATTATAGCCCGAACAATCCCCCGAATATTTAAAAAAGGGATTTTTTAGCGATTATTCTTCGTAATCGATGTCGAATATGGTGAACTCTCTCCAGTGAGAGCAGTCGAGATCGATTTTTTCGACACCTGCTTGCGTTTCAGCAGTTGCCGGAATTTCCCTCGTAAGCGTAATGCCCATTGAATAAGCGGTCATGAAGTCGATCATTTTCCCGCGGTCTTCGACATACAGGACATATAATGCGTATCCTGTGCCGTCGCCATTATCAAAATTATGTACAGCAGTAATATCGACAGGCTCCGGATCGCCGCCTTCACGCCATATGTAATACATCGCGATATCGGAATTGACCCATTCGGATTCGCCATCCACCAAAAACGCGAACCAGTTCGAACCGGGTTTGTCCATGTTCGCCTGAGATACCATTGTCTCGATCTCGATCTCGTCGGTGACATTTCTCGAATGAATTTCAGCCTGAAGCTGAAGCGCCACAAGTTCCAGCGGGTACGGGATAATCCGGAACAATTCTGAGCCATCGACGCCTTTTCCGACAACCATTAGCTCATCCATCAGCTGATCGACAGCCACATTGTAGCCATCGGCAAGGCGGGGATCGGCGGACTCGAATTCAACCGACGTCAGGTCGGTCGCCCATACCGGCATCGCGAGAAATAATCCGGCTAGTAAAATCGTCAGTGCTTTCATTTTTTCATCTCCACCACTTTCGAAAATTACTTGTTCGCAAGGTGATATCCGCCCGAGACATCGATCACCGTTCCGGTTACATACGATGATCCCGGACTAAGCAGCCACGCGACCGCTTCGGCGATATCCTCCGGCTCACCAATATAACCCATCGGGATTGCTCCTACAATCCTCTCACGGAATCCATCGGAGTATTCCCCGTTATCAATAATTCCCGGCGCTACCATATTTGAGCGGATTCCATTTTTCGCTTCTTCGCCGGCAAGTGTCTTCATGAATTCCGCGAGTCCCACCTTCGCGGCGTTATAAGCGCCCGCCATTGGATGCCCGGTGACTTCCCCGCTGCCCACTCCCCCGATAAATACCAGGCTCCCTTTTTTCCATTTCTTCATATGCGGAAGAATTACTCTCGCAAGGTAAAAATGGGACGATAAATTTGAAACGATCATCTCGTCCCATTCCTTGACCGGGGTTTCGGCGATCGACCTGTATAAAAATGGACCGAGGTTACTCACAAGCGCATCGACTTTTTTGAATTTCTTTATCCCCGCCCTGATAAATTCCTTAGCGCCTTTTACCGTCGTCGTGTCGCGTCTAAAAATAGATAATTTTCCCTTTAACCCGTCAGCCTGCTGTGTCAGGACCCCGGCGGTCTGGTCATTTTCCAGGTAACCCGACATCACATTTGCGCCAAGTTCACAAAGGCGCAGCGAGATTCCCGCGCCGATTCCCTGGGTAGCGCCTGTGATCAGCACATTAAGCCCGTCGAGGTGATAATCCGATTTTTCGTGGACTGGCATTATCTACGTAAGTGTCAAACCGCCGTCGGCGACAATTGTCTGCCCGGTGATCCATGCGGCCTGGTCGCTCAACAGGAATAATACGACCTTGGCGATATCGTTCGGGTACGCTATCCTTCGAAGCGGCGTCTCCTTAATCTCGCGGTCCATCCAGTCGGTACTTTCACCGAACGCCCTCAACGCGTCGGTATCGACAAGTCCGCCTGAAACATTGTTTACAGCTATTCCCCTCGGCGCGAGCTCGTACGCCAGGTACCTGGTTATCGATTCCATCGCCGCTTTCGACGCTCCCACTCCGACATAACCGGGGATCGCCCTGATGCTTCCAAGGCTCGACAGGGCGACTATTCGTTTCTCCGCCTTGATTCCGCCGTTTTCATCGCGGTATTTTCCTTCATCTCCCGGGGGAACCATGATCGGGGACAGCTCCTGCGTCAGCAGCAGATACGCTTTCGCGTTAGGAGCCATTGCCGCATCGAATCGTTTTCCGGTAAATTCACCTACGGGACGCATTATTCCAAACGCCGCGTTTGAGACGAGATAATCGAGGCGTCCGAATTTGGTCTGGAATTCATTCGCGATCGTATCCGGTGCGTGATCGTGGGCTAAATTCGCCTGTATGAGCTGGACATTAATGTTATGCCTCATAAGCTCTTCCGCGGCAGCGTCGGCCGATCGCTTGTCCCGCTTGAAAACCAGCGCGAGGTTGCAGCCCTGCTTTGCAAGCTGTTCGGCAACCTGCCTTCCGATTCCGCGGGTTCCACCTGTAATGATGGCAACCTTATCCTGAAAACAGTCGTATTTCATACGCGGTTGATAGCATACGTAAACTTAATAAGCAAGGGGATAGTTAATCCCGGGTAAATTTCCCGATTTCTCACTTTGCGCTGACTTGTTATCCCTGAATGATGTAAAATATCGGCGAGGAGAGGAAGTACACCGGAAAAGACCAATCTGAACGGTGATTGAATACAGGTATTGAATTATGTGTCTGGCTGTACCAATGGAGATTGTTTCTATCGACGGCGACACCGCAGTATGTGTCCTCGACGACATCTCTATCAACGCGTCGATAAGCCTTGTGCCGGAGGCGATGGTGGGCGACTATGCGATCGTCCACGCGGGGTTCGCAATCGAGATTCTCAATGAGGACGAGGCGAGAGAGACAATGAAATTATTTGATGATATTGAGGAATCGTACCGTGAGAGCCTGGAAGCCGATCCCGCAGACTGATTATTTTAAATCCAAGCAGCGCGCGTCTACGTGGGGAATTTAATGAGCGACGAACAAACGATTTACAATCTTGAGCTGACTGGGGCTTTATCCGAAGACCTTGAAGAGTTGATGGTACGCGGTACTGCCGGTGAAGTACTGGAGCAGGTCGCGGACGCGTGGGGCCTCGAGGACGATCCGGACGGCATCGACGCCAGTATCGAGGGGATCTATCCAAGCGTAAAGGCGTACCTGGCTCACCAGTTGATCGAGGACCACATGGGAAAATCAGGCGCTTTCAGCGATCCCGAGTCACTCATAAAAGCAATGATACTGGACGGCACGGCACGTATCCTCAGCGACGATGAACTCGATGAGATCCTGGATGATGAGGAAATGGACGAGTATGAAGAGGAAAGGGCCTCGCTGGATGAGGAATGGACTGACGGGGTCTGGGAAACCTGATAATCAAAACCTCAGTATACGGTGCTTCAGCGCTGTGATATCTGAACCATACGCATAAGCATATGGTTGATCTTGTAGCATCAGTCTAAAAATTAAACCTGTAATTTTTCAAAATTTGGTCATGACGTTAAACTGGAATAGATCGAAACCGTCGTTTTCATTAGATATTCGGTCTAGTGTCACATAGGTTAGTTTTACATCAGTATTTCTCAACAATCTATAAGTAAATGTTCCACCGAACCACTCATGGTCACCATGCCCACGATCACCTTCTGTCAGCCAGCTAAGGACAGAATTAGCCTGGGTCCTGCCCCATTCAACTGTCAAAAGCCAATCTTCCGGCATTGAAGGTGAATCTCCAATTGATAACTCAGCAAATCCCGCTCTTCCCCACGATGACTGGTTATCAACCGCAGAATCTTCAAGATTTGTAACACAACTTAACTCAATAGCCCATGGAACCTCTGATACCATGTTTGAATATCTGAGATATCCCTCCCATGCCCTGTAATCAGTTGGGCTTTCAAGCCGGCTGAAATCGAAATTATTTCTCAAATCACCATTAATCATATCTGCCATGATGTGCATCCACGCATCTTCGTTTATGAAATGATAGGTTACTGCGGCATCCAAGCCTTCGGTTAACAGATCGGTGTATCCAACCTGCGCAACCAGATAAAAACCCTGCTCTGCAGGCACCAGTTCGGCCAGAAAAAAATTCAAATTATCACGATTGTAATGTTGAGCAAGTCCTTCAATATTTACATCGCTGTCCCAGGATATCGGAGATGTCCGGAATGGGGGGCTGAACTTCCCTGCCCAGACAGAAAATCCAGGGATGCTATCCGGCTGATAGCGAATGTATGCTCTATCTAAAAAGATGTCATCGATCGCAAATGCATCGTCGTATGTCCTGTTTGTAGAAGTAATGCTACCGGGCTCGCCGGAGGCAAATCGTGTTCCCAAGGTTAACTCCTCGGTAATCCTTGATGAAAATCCCCATCTGAACCTGTACCTCGGACGATGTGACTGCAACCCATCTTCCGGATAATTGCCTTCAAATCGTAATCTGATGTCTCCATAAGTATGAAACCGATTATCCATTGAACTAATTTCGCCTTGAATATCGACCAGCATCTCATTCTGGTCTCCAATTGCTGATTCAAGGGAGTCTATCTTCTGAGCATTCTCAAGTACCAGTGACCTCAGATCATCAAGTTCAGGCTCAAATTCATCGATAAGGCGGGCGAGTACTGATTCAACTTCGATCGCAGGTGGCGGTGAATCCTGGTCCTCCAATTTTTCCATGAAGTTGTTGTACATCCGCGCTATGACCATCGCGAATTCGTATCTGGTCATTTTGCTGTCGCCATGAAATCCGCCATCCGGGAATCCCTCGGCGAGACCTTCTTCATAAAGATACTCGACCGCACTATACGCCCAATGATCCCGGGGAACATCATCCGCATTTGCTTGAGATGGGAAGGCACAAACCAGTAAGATAATTAATATCAAATATATGCATGGAAGTCGGTTGATTTTCATTTGTCTCTTCTCCTTAAGTGCTAAGTACCTGTGCTATTCCAGGATTGAATTATGGTGAATGAATCAACAAGTATTGATTTCTATTATCAGATTCCCTGATGAAGACGGATGAGAGCATCGACATCTGAGTCATCCCATGCCGGTAATCTCAGGTAATTTATAATTTATGAAGTAGATGCTAAGCGCCAGAATTATTACAGCCGTGGATGCCATGGCCCCAATTCGAACCGTATTTCTGATCTTGAATTCCTGAATAGCAGCTGTATATTCATCCCGCGATAGAGATTCCTTGTCCGGCTTATCTGAATGTTCACCCCAATACCATCCGAACACAGCTACTGCCATTGCCAAAATGGTCACAATGGAGCTTGCCTTGTGAAGAGGTTTGATAAAAAGCATGACAGAGTCAATCTCGCGGAATACACCAGATTCAACAAGTTCATAATAGCCACTCACAAATAATTGAAAGACCAGGATACCGAGAATCCATTCTGTGATACGAAAGAATCGGCCCAGATTTATATTGATGCTCCCTTTTATGAACAATACGCAAAAAGCCAATGCAAGCGAAAATCCTGCTATAGATCCTATTGCAAAACCGATTGGGTTTGATTTCAAATTGATAGCCGACAAAAACATCACGGTTTCCGCACCTTCACGAAACACCATCAGAAACGCGAATGCACCAAGACCTATCGCTTCACGGAGATTTCCGGAATCGCCAGCTGCATCGATAGTTTTCCGAACTCGAGATTCGATATCCTTTTTGAGCGTCTTGGCTTTTTGATGCATCCACCACATCATTGAAGCGACAAAAATACCTGATACCCAATACATCGCACCCTCATATGCTTCCTCATTGATGGGAAGGTTTTCAAGCGCTATCGCCATTACGATACTTGCGACAACTGACATTGCGATTCCCCAGTATACCGGTGGAATAAGGTCATGCCGGTTCGTGTTCCTCAGCATGACAAGAATGATTCCAATTATAAGTGCCGCTTCAATACCTTCCCTTAAAACTATGAGAAATGATTCAAACATAAGAGAAAACCATCCTGTTGGAGTTTCTTAAAACATTTTATTGAGACTCAGTCTCAATAAGACGAGGGGATTATTGCATAGTGAGGCAAATTTGTCAACAATGATGAATGCAAAATGTGAATTTAAGCGTTCATATTACCTTTAGCATCAACCAGGTGGCGGCTGTAAAATCCATCCTTGGATTTTGAAGCCGATAATCGATAGTAATTGGAATCGGCTATAAAACTCGGGGACAAGTTTAATAGCCGGCACCCGGCTTACCGAGGACAAACTCGACGAGTACATGGACGATGAGGAGATGGACGAGTACGAGGAGGAGCGCTCGTCGCTCGATGAGGAATGGACCGATGGTGTCTGGGAAACATGAGATATCGACAAATCCCATTGCCCCATGAACTTCCTGGGGTGTTGCAGCACCAACACTATCCGACCAGGCTGCCCAATAATTGTTACCGTTCATATCTATAACAGTCAAACTGGACGAGGATCCATAATTATGATGAAGCAACGCTGGAACGGCTAATTCAAATTCACCATCGGCCTGGGCGTTAATTTGAGTAATTGATGTTCAGAATATTTCACAGTGGCCAGGTCAACATCGGACGCCGGATCCTCATCCTCCCCCCCAAAGATTTGTCTGGTATCCATAAAATCCATCGCAACCCGTTCAAATGGATTCTCGGCACTCAAATCAACAGGCGAACCTTTAGAACACGACGAAATAAAAAATAGTGCGGTTAATAGAAGAAACATTCCAGCAGCAAATTTGTTAAGCATCTCTGTTTTCCTCCCAAGGAATTTTTATTCATAGTCTATTGTAAACTCGAAAACATCATACGCATGGTCATAGCGTTTTACTGGCCATCCTTCTAATCCGTAAACCACGGCAACCCCTATATGATCACCTTCAGGAAATGATTTTATAGACATCGGTACCGTATTACCGTAGTGATTCGG